>ERZ791911.16-NODE-16-length-179654-cov-20.091521_pt1 | contig 179654 bp, 162 predicted proteins | sample MGYA00510142_ERZ791911 | MGnify/ENA primary metagenome ERZ791911 (study PRJEB30046, sample SAMN00792056) | human gut metagenome | study: EMG produced TPA metagenomics assembly of the A metagenome-wide association study of gut microbiota in type 2... | reverse complement strand
TTGTTGCTCAGGTACTTATAAATAAAGTTAAATCAAAGTGTTGCGGAATTAAGGTAAAATATAAATTCGTCAGCTCTGATATTTCTTGAATTGCTTTATAATTAAACCTATCTATAAGTCCTAACTTATCAAAATGGCGTTTTATAAGAGCAAATATATCATCAGGAATCTTACCTTTGTTGTGAATATAATAAGTTGCTTTAATACTTGTTCCCATTACTTGAAAGTCTACATATAGATATTGTTCTTTTGGCAATGTGTCTCTATAAAAGTTAATGGTAATTTTCTCACCTTTATCATTTACAACATTGTCTCCTTTTAAAGAATTGCAGTTACTACAGGCCGGTATCAAATTTAAGGTATCAATGGCATACTCTGGATATTGTTCTTTTGGCAATATATGATCTGTAGTATTGGCTTCGTTTATCGAGCAATACGGACAAAGGTTGTTATACGTCTGAGGATTACGCTGGAAAAATCGTTCTCGGAAATGTTTTATTATAACGGCATCAGAACTATACAAATCCAAAAGAACATCTTTATGTTCATGTCCTACATCAGATTGATTCAGTTGTTCGATAGTATTAGAGCCATAATGCACCTTATATTCGTCGTAGCGTTCCTTGACTTGTTGTTCTATTGAAAGTAGTTCGGTCTTTTGAGGAGATTTATGCTTCCTGCCAACTGCTTTCTTATATAAATCAAAACTGTCTTCAGTATCAGAACTAAGATTTATCATCTTTCTCAGTAAAGTATTTATCGATTAAGAGATATAAAGGCATACTAATTGGAACATTATTATTCTGAATGGAATTTATTATATCCTCTCTTGAAGAGCTTTTGCCAACTAGTCTCTTAATTTTTTTAACAAAAATGGGCTCATTATTGTCTCTGCCAAAAATTTCTTGAGTAATAGTAGTCAGATTTTCTCCCATTGATTCTAACCGCATTGGCCTTACAATTGGAGAGCCATCAATATCTCTATCCATTATAATAACGTTTCTTGACAATAGTTCTTGTATCACGATTGGAGAATGCGTAGCCATTATACAGCATGAGTAATAATCCCTACAAATCTTGTCTACAAGTGCAACAAACTCTGTTATTCCACGTGGATGAAGGTGTAGTTCAGGTTCGTCTATTATTAATAAAGTGTTTGGCCTTATATTGCCAATTATATTAATAATAAGGTTCATCAGCATATTCTGTCCAGAACTAAGTCGTTCATGGATTTTAAGATATTCATCCTCTCGAAAATTTCCAGTATCGTCAAACAGTTTTTCAAAAATATCTTTCGGCATTAATTTCTCCATGCAATTTAAGAGTATCCTGCCTCGTACATCATTGTTTTTTATTAGTAAAGAAGACTTTTTCCTTCTTTCTGCTAATTGCTCTTCTGACAATAAAGTGTTTTCAGAAGCCCTTAAACCACAATATATGTAGTTGTAAGACTTACCCTCAATATTATAGAACTTGTCAAATATACTGTAGGACGCAGATATGACTTTAGAGAATACAGGCATTTGTGGACTAAAGTCAGTTTCTTTCCTATTGACTAAAGATTCGACAAGCTTACTGAGCAATGTCGTTTTACCAACACCATTGTTTCCTATTATGGCGATAATTCTATTTAAATTATCTCTGTCGTAAACTCTACCAAAATTAAATCTTACTCTCACCGCATTATCAGGAGCATATGGCAAGTTTGTTTTATAAACAAATTCCCGATCTGCCTTATAGTCAAATCCTGCCAAAGTATATTGTGCAAATTGAAGAGCTGTATCAGCATTCCTTTCTCTTAATAAAGATATTTTAAAAATTGGATCATCGACAAATTCATCACATATTTGGCTAAAGCAGGCTGCATCTCTCAGTGCCGACAAAACGTTTCGATATGAATTACCAAGATAATACTTTATGTTTTTATAGTAATCTAATGACTGACCTAATGAACACCATTCGGAACCAAGATTATAAAATTTCTTAGGTAAATTACCATAAGTCACATCTTGTTCTTTCTTCATTATTTTTACTATTCCGATTTCTTTCCTTTCATTGTCATCAACAGACCAATAATACAGTTTGTATCTAGTCTTTCGAGAATAATCATCCCAAGTATATTGATCAATCTCAAAAGCAGGAAACTCTGTTGGTGTATCATCTATAAAAAAAGGAATGACGTTGTTATCGACATATAAATTTACCTGAGAATGGTTTAAGCCTTTTTTGACTTTGTATGATGGTAGTCCATTGATGTAATCCTCTACTACCAATTCATATTTTGCAGGCTCTAATGTTGTATTAATAGCTTTGACATATTCAGTTATCTCTTGTTTGTTATGTCTGACGGTAGGCGAGACAACTACTTCTATAAACTTTACAAAGTATTTGTCATCTCCACCCAGTAAGTTAAAGCGTCTCTCAAAAATGTCATTGGTATCCCAGTCGTAATTGTTTATGATGTGTTGAACAGCATCGCCTTCTGCATTTCTATAACGAGGGTCTTCTGACTTCATTGTTGGTAAGTCCCATATCAATTTCAGAAAGTCTACTATGGTCAAATCCCCATAGGATTGATCTTCTTCATTATACTTCCCATAGAAATTGCCCAAAGCAACTATACAGTTATAGACACTGCGTCTAACTTCTGGTGAAAATGTCATTATAATATAATTTGCTAGTTTTACTGACTTTATTTATGATAACTACAACTTTTTCTTCCTGCTTATTCTACGCTTTTTTGCTTTCTCGTGCATTTTCTTGTTGACAGCGTTCTTGATTTTACTTGCCATCTTGCGCCTATTATGTCTTGCTTCTGACTCTGTCGTTCTTAAACGTTTAATTCTCATGTGTCCATCCCAATACTCCAACATTTCTTGAATTTCTTCTTTCGTATATCCATATTGAGCTTCGAATTCCTTCAAAACTAAATCAGGGTCTTCGAAAGAATGCTGCGCACTAAAGTTCATGAACTTGTCAATAGCACCGGGTATAACCAAACCATATCTGGCTTTATTAGTTTTTACAGCATCTATCCCTACATCCTCTCCTCCAAAAGGAAAAAGGAATTGATTCGGGCCAAGGTCATAGCCCTTATATATGTCCATCAGCTTACCAGTTGGGTCGTCGCTTAAAAAAGAAGTCTCATTATCTTCAATTTCCCTCAGAAGGTCATACTTGTATTTCCAATAATCTATAAAGCCTACTTCGTTTATAATTTCGTGGTCATGATAATCATTTATCGCAAGCTTATCTTTTATCTCTAGTGGTACATCTTCCTGTTTGCTATAAAGAGTTATCTCGTATTCGCCACACAACAGCTTATAAGGAGATTTAGTAGTGTGATTCCCAACCAGCCCCAACAATTCATCTTTTGTATTGCCACAGTGGGTTATAGTATAGCAGTATTCTCCCCAACTATTATCAGCTTTGAGATTATTTACGTCCTTCTGATTATCTGGAATTTTGGAGTTAAGTATATCTCTAATGGATTCAGCATCATCGGGCGAAAGCTTAAAACACCAACCACCAATATTAAGTCGCCATAATACGCTTAGCCAAAACAAGTAGCTTACTTCTGGTGTTACACTCTTCTTACGTTTATTAAAGAAATCAGAATACTTTGATTCTATATAAGAAAAACGTTTTTCGCAACGCTCACAGAACAAATCATCACGTGTTACAGCTGATGGCTTTAATGATTCCTTTTCTTCCAAAGGAACATCATTGAAAATAGCGTCGATTTTGTCTGGTTTTACTTCACGCCCCCATTTCCTGTCTTTAGACATATTTCCAAAGACTGCCTCCGTTACAATTTCTCTATCTCTTTTGGTACTACCATCATAAGAAAGAAAATGCTGAATCAGAAAATGCGGAGCAAGGTGTGAGCCTTTTGCATTAGCAGATGCATTCCCGCACAAATAGCATTGATGAGGTTTTTCCTCTTTCCGTTTTATTGTCCCGTATTTATGCTTTGATTTCCCAAAATTCCTCACAATAGCTGGCATTGGAATTGATAAACCATGACGCTCGTAATATGCGTTACATTCTCTTACTATATCGTGAACTAACAGTATAACTTGTGTAAATTGAGGGTCATTGAGTTCTTCATTCATAACACAGGATTGCATCAATGCTATCATTTGCATTTCCAACCCTACGAAACTGTCATCCTCGTCTTTATAAAGCTCATACCTGATTAGTGCAGCAATCCCCTGGAAATTTAACCATGTCACCTTGGGGTTACCTTCAATAGTGATGATTTCATCAAGTCCATCAATCAATTCACTGTAAGTGGTTTCCAATTGGGCATCATGTTTCTGCTCGATTTGCTTATAAAGACGGTCTATTGTTTCCCTTATCTTATACTCTTTAGAGTCATCTATATTCATAATGTTATTAGTTTAAAAGGTGTAGAAGCCTACGACAAGATAAATTTATTGTCAATGTGAATATTTTAGCCAGTGGAATTTTATATATTTTTTAATCTTTGTGTGACTTCTGGTGCAATTAAGCAAATAAAGATAGTCACCATATAGAGAATAGGTTCGTTATACCACACAAACAATAGTTTTGGTATTTTCATGAAGAAGTCATGTATTTCGTACGGTAGTACGCATGATCTTCAAAGTGTATCATCTTGACCTTACGGCGGTCCTTGCTCATGAAGAGGAAGACATCGCCACTATATGGATCCCGATGGAACTTATGCTTTACAATCTGCATCAGCCTGTGATATCCACAACGCATGTCTGTAACGTCGGGGACATAGTAGAAATTGCGAAGTCCGTTGAACGTCAGCATAAGCCCTCCATCTTTACAATCAGTTCCTTGACCTCAGCACAAGTAAGATGCTTGTGACGAATATACATCCCATTGCTGAAACTGAGCGAGACTGTAATCAATGTCTCACGTCCTCCATGATTTTCACTCGATGATGGGCTCTTGCTCTCATCTTCCGGTGTCCCAACCACTTGTACCGGGACAACACCTTCATGGTGATTGCGGTACCATCTGTTAAAGGCTCGATAGTTAATGCCATTGTTGATACAAAACTGTTCCAGGCTAATGCCTTTGTCCTCCGACTTATATAGGAAGAGCAGCTGTTCAAAATCTGATGTTCTCTCCATAAATTGTATGAATTTAAGTCGAGGACAAAAGTAACAGATTTTAAGGCTTTAAGCAATACGTCATTTTTGGACGCTTACAATTAGTTATCTTATAACTGTATCCTCCATCAACTTTTATTATAGCGCCATTTACGAATGGATTATCTATGATAAATTCATAAGCATTGACTATTTCATCAACTTTTGCAAATCTATGAATAGCTGTTTTCTTACAAATATTTTCCCGTATCTGTTGAGGCTTCTTCTGCTGCCATTCCGTATCCACGAAACCAGGAGCTACAGCATTGATTGTGGTACCTGTTCCATCGAATTCCTTCATCAATCCTTTAGTCAAAGCTACAACGCCTGACTTTGAGACACCATAACCAAGAACAGAAGCATGTGGATATAAAGCTAATGTAGAAGCGGTAAAAAAAAACTGGAATTGGGATTAATTTGATGGAATAGTTCTCTTATTATAATGTAATGTGAGTTAACAGCGACTTCCATCATATCGTCCCAGTTAGCATTTGGTGTAGAAGTAAAGCTACTCCTTCTCGTTATTCCTGCATTACAAATTATGCAATCAAGTTTCAATCCACTTGCTTTTATGGAATCTATAAGGGCATAGGTCTGCAACCTGTCTGTTTGGTCAATTTTACAAACATTAAAAGACTTTGAAACATTAGAAACTTTATTTGCAAAGGCTTCTGCTGATTCTTTATCATGTGCATAAGTAACAATCACATAATATCCCTTCTTTAAGAGCATTATTGCGACACCTCTATCTATGGTCCTTAGTTCCACCAGTTGCAAGTGCTACTTTCCTGCCTTCAGCTTTGTCCCCCCAGTCGTTGGAGCTTGTAATCATAGCTATGACTACCTTCTTTTCTAAAGTCTGCATGATAACGTTCCAGAACTTCATGGAATATCTCATCATATTTAGGGATAAACAAGTCATCTTTTGCTTCAAGATGTTTGATTATCTCTTCGGCAAGTGATGAAGTCTGATTCAAATCAGTCTTCTGGCCATTGAAACTTGTACCCTTTATACTTCCTGGTGAAACGTTGAGGATGCGGTTCTTGCTGCCGGCTCTATCGAGTTCTACGTTAACACTCTCGATAAAAATCTTCAAAGCAGCTTTTGTTGCTCCATAAAGTGAGAAGAACGGAGATGACATAAAGCCGGCAATACTGACCATAACACCGCAATGGAAATCGGCATCATTTAGCAACTTGTCATAATAATGCTTAATGACACGGATTGCAGCAATCGTGTTAACGTTGAAGTACGTCACAATCATCGATTCTGGCACATCCTTGAATAATGCTAATCTTCCGAATCCGGCTGTAATCATTAATCCATCAATATCTTGCAGTCTATCAAAGATGCTATAGTCTGAGCTTGTAAGATCAAACTCGAAACTTTCCATTTTTGGCAGACGATTTTCAGCTGCCAATGGAGCCTTGTCTACTATGTATACTTTTTCGGTTCCATCTTTTTGAGCCAGTTCGGTTGCTATTGACAAACCAATGCCATTTGCACCACCAACAATCAATACTCTTTTCATATCTCTGTGAAATTAATTCGTTTTGTAAAATGTTCCATGCACTCAGCCATCTTGATGCTTTCCTTGCGTCTGAGACGAGCTGAAGACTTTCTGTGGTTTACAATCATACTTATGAACTCTTGTATTTCATAACGGAGTCCTTCTCCGTCCCAGCTATAGAAGAACTTTTTGTTCTTGTTCTGATCCTCATAGCGAAGCTCGAAGTAGTCAGTCTTCCACCATGGAGCTGGTACATAAGCGTAGCCTTTAGTACCCGATATAACAAGGTTACCTTCTGTCTTTACTCCCAAGCCAAGCTTTAAGCTACAGATAGCTTTATCATATCGCAATATAGCCTTAGTATAAACATCAACACCGTTACTCATGCGGCTATATATATTCATGTTCTTGATATCAATGCCGCAAAGCCGAATGATAGGCAACAATGGATAAGAGCCCATTTCATAGAAACTGCCACCTGCCTGCTTTGGGTCAAGTTCACGAAGTGTAGGGTCTCCCCATACTTTAGACTCTGATGCGTCTACATCTACGACTTCGCCGATAAGCCCAGTTTTAATCAACGTAACAAGGTGGTTGAACGCCGGACAAAATGCAGTCTTGTTGGCTTCAAGAAGTACGAGATTTTTGTCTTCTGCTAATTTGTATAGTTCTTTAGCCTGTGAACCATTAAGGACTAATGGAGTTTCACATAATACATGTTTCCCATGCTCTAAAGCATATTTGGCTTGTTCGTAATGGTCAAGGTGTGGAGTTGCAATATAAACAGCATCCGACTTGTCAACAAGTTCTTCAAATGAAGTAAACTTCTTGCAATTATGAGTTTCTGCAAAATGTTCTTCTACATTTCTGTCAATATCATAAGCACCAGATACACTTACTTGACTTACGACTTTAGACTCTTTAGGAAATCTATTAGCAACGCGACCACACCCAACAATGCCTACCTTTATATCTTGGTCGCGCTCAGCACGAAGCATAGTTGAAGATATGCCTTCTGTTCTAGGAAGATAGACAACTTGGCAATATTCTTTCAGGTAATCGAAATGACCTTCCCAATCTGATCCGACAGTAAAGATGTCAACATCATACTTCTGAATATCATCGATCTTCTGTCCGATATAGTCCTCTATTATTATTTTGTCTGCAAGCCCCGTCTTTCTAACAGCTTCCACTCTTTCAAGTACGTTGTTCTTGACATTAAGTTTTCCACGCTCTCTGTCAAAGTTGTCGTTCGTAACACCAACTATCAGATAATCTCCAAGAGCTTTCGCACGTTTCAACAGGTTTATATGACCTTGATGTAAAAGGTCGTATGTTCCATACGTGATAACCTTCTTCATAATTATATAAATTATCAGTTGTTAGCTATTTAAATATATGCTTCTTAATGTTTTGGCTTCTTCCTTAATATTGTAACCAGCCTTCGTAATAAGAACTTTATTCTTCAAACATCTATCTTGTCTGTCTTTTTTTAAGTCAAGGCCAAGCATCTGCTTTGCCCAATATTTGGGACCTTTATCAAGTTGAAGTTGGGCTACGTCCTCACCTATATTTATTAGATCTGTAACATTAGTAGAAACATAACATGGAAGTCCTGATGCTTGGGCTTCTACTACGGACAAAGGCATGCCTTCATAGATAGAGGGGAACAGAAATATGTCAAATGCTTGAAGCAAATCAGGTACATCATTTCTCAATCCTGCCAAAATAACGGAATCTTCCAAATGAAATTTCTTTACCTTGTCTTCAATTTGACATCTCAAATCACCTTCTCCCACGAATATGAGTTTTGAATTTGGAACGTATTTATGGTATTCATTGAATATCTCAAGTTGAAACGTATGATTCTTGGCTTCTACCAATTTCCCAACATTACCTATAACTATACATTCATCGTTCACTTTTAGGTCTTGTCTGAGTTCTTTTCTCTTATCGTGGGAATAAGTATATTTGTCTAAATCAATGGCATTGTTCAGAATAATAAAATTACCTTTTCCGTACAACCATTCTCCTGCCTCATTCGAACAGGCTATTGCCCTTGTATATAGTCTATTATATAAAGGCAATAATATCTTGTTTAAAATTGGATGCTGAGTTTTTGAGTTATGGTTATGAATAATTCTAACTTTTACTTTACCACAATATGCACATAATAATTCCAAGGCAGCTGTTGCACTATTGGCATTGATGTGAATAATATCATACTGTCTGCAAAGCCTAACGAGAGTGATAAAATATGAAAGCAACTTCTTACGTGAAGGCAATTTAAAGTATTCACTTCCTTCACTATGCAACTCGTCTATGAGTGACTTTTCCGGCTCGTTCGTACTACAGAAATCAATCTTAAGTCCAGTCTTGTCCATATTTCTGTAATAGTTCAGCATTACTGTTGACAATCCTCCTGTAGGGACGAAAGCGGTAGTGATAACAATTAGAACCTTTTTCATGATATTATTTAATTATGCCTAAAACATCAAGCAACCGCTTTGAATATTCTCCCTTAGTATAGTCATTTGATAGCTTTATGACTCTCTGTCTGTCGGATTCAAATCCGTCAATATTGTTAGCAATGTGATCAATGAATAATTTCAAATCATCCATAGTCTTTATTTTTTCTCCCGGTCGATATGCATCAACATCGTCAACTTCAAAACCACGGTCATCACCATAATCATTCATGTCATCCTCGGTGAACCCAATAGGTCTGTCCAATAACAGGTAGTCAAAGAATATAGAAGAGTAGTCTGTTATCAGAGCGTCAGCTTGCTTCATAAGTCTGTACAAGTCCATTCCTCTATCCGTAAACTGCTTGTGGGAAAGAAGAACAAGATGGTCAAGCTCTTTGAGTTTACTATAATCTATGTCCTGCAAAGGATGAAGTTTGGCAACCAGTTTAACACCTCTTTCTTTTAGATAAGAATTCAATTCTATGAATTTGTCATTACTTACTACTGGGAGAATATTATCTGAGACATTCTTCACATCACTATATCCAGTAATCTTTGACTTTCTGAAGGTTGGAGCCCAAAGGATTAGTTTTTTGTATTTCCCAAAATCATAATTTGGAGAAGGTTCAAACAATGCATCACAACGTGGATAACCATCAACAATCATACTGTCTACTGGCATCGAAAACCAATGACTCATAATCTTGTCAAAATTGTGAGCCGGAGACACTACATGAGTATAATAGTGTTTCTTCCAACTATGACCTTCAAGCACCCCTTTATCAGCAGCCTTAAATGGTGTACCATGCCATATCTGTGTGACCTCTTGCTGCTTGCCGGGCAGAATAGGGAGCTTTCCAAAACAATAGAACACATAGCCTGCCGAAAAATATTGTTTCACGCCAGCTACGTTGCTTATGAACTTCACATTTGGATACTTTTCGCCTATAAAGTTCTTATAATCATTGGTTGAGCAAATAATAGTATATTTCTCAAAATACTTCTCTTTGATGAGATAATCGTACAGAGCCTTGATATTGTCTCTAAATCCAAGATTAGAATAAAGCATAATCACCTTTGGATTATGTTGCATTCTTTTGTTTATCTCGGATAAGACAGCAAAAACAGTATCCTGCAAGAATACTTTTAATCTTACGTTTTTTATCATAGTGTCAATATTTATTTCATTTTGTAAAACCTTACCCAGTCAATCAGCATCTTTTGAGGCAAAGCCTTTGCTTTATTTACATTCTCCATTGCCCATGTACTGCAGTTCAATGAAAGTCTGAAATCATAGGGTATATTTATAGGCCAGTCGACGACATCATTTGGAGTCCATTTTGCAACCTTCTTGTGGTCTATTTCCATTACAATGCTGTCTGGTGTATTAATCATTGTATATATGTGCCACTTTGAAATATTGTCAGCATGGACAACCTTTGGATATTGAACATGTGTTTCCCCACTATTTCTGATTTTACCCCATAAGTGGAAATTTGCTTGGTATTGATTCTTACCAGTTTTTCTCCAATGTTCTAAAATGTCTATTTCGCCATTCAATGGTAATTTCCAATTCGTTGCTTTTAACCATATCGCAGGCCATAATTCATCATTAGCAGGAACTTTTGCCCGTACTTCTAATTTCCCATAGCCGAACTGAGTCTTTGTATAAACTGACCCTCCTGTAAAATCACAGTTCTTGTAGTGCTCTTTAACAAGAGTCAATATCAGCTTACCTCTTCTTACCTTTTGCCTTTTATCAACGAAGTAAACATTTCTGTCTTTATATTGTCTTTCTTCAACAATCCAAATATTTTTGTTCAACTTGTTTCCATCGAAGTCATCAACAAAAGTAGGTTTTTCCTCATATAAGTTCTGAGCATGAATGACAGTTATGTTTGTCATCATACTTAAAATTAAAGCCAATAATATTTTCACTTGATTTTTCAAATTAGCAATTAATCATTTGCTTCATAGAAAATAATCTCACGCTAAGTAGCAAATAATGTTTTTCTATAAGATTATAAGATCCTGTAGAGTGGTTGACCTCTTCTTCTCAATGTTACGCGACCATAAAAAGGCAACATTCGCGTCATAAATGTGCTGTTGTACTCTACGAAACAGGTTCTGGATCAATTGAATGGTACCGTCCCTACAATCTTGGCATTATAATCATCCTTGATTGCATTGTGTACGTCCATCACCACCTTCTGCACTCCAGTAATCTTAAAGAGTTCAGAGTTAAATGAATATACTTTTTTCATTTTCTTCTATTATAAGACTTTACAAAATTAATTTTTAACATATCCTTTAAATAAAAAGTCATAGGATTAATAACTTTTTCGTGACTATCGGACTATTCATTAAAAACAGATATGATTGGTATATACAAATGAAAATCACATCAACGACCTCTCATGGTGCAAGGCACAAGAGAGGAACAGCAGTTACTGGCAAACTGCGTAGTATTATTGTCAGGCTAGGTGTTTTGCTCATTATGAATCTTCCTGCATGTAGGTGTGGGACTTATGACCAAACCGAGCAGCCTCAACAGATTGAGTGCTCTATAACAATAGGGTCTAAGACTTTCCATCTTGAATTAACAGTTCAATGATAATCTCTTTACACATAGTGTCGACATTCATATTGTGTCGGCATTATGTTTTTTTCTATGTTTTTACTCTTCCATCCTCTTCTTTACCTTCTCTATTACATCCATGATCTCAGGAGTCTTTATGCTGCCATCCTCATGATCCTCAGTAATAAAGAGATTGTCGCCGATTTTGAAGCCGATGGAGTTGTAGAACTTTAGCTTCTCTTCCCACGCACGCTTGTATGAAGGAATATTCATCATGCCTAGATGTTCCCACAAAAGGGTATCGCCGGAGTCAGAAGTAAAAGTAAAGTCAGGCAGTCTATGAGTTCCGTCTTCTGCAATCAACTCCTTTTCATAATAGAAGTCTTTGCCGTGTTTTAATCCTGCTGCAATAAGCTGATTTGCTATGATCACCTCAGATTTGCTCCTTACTATAAGGTTCTTGTCGGCGGTAGTATGAATCAATCCTTCTACGTAGGGGATGGACTTTTTATTCTCTCTTACTGCGCTGATGCCGAACAGATTCGAATTTCTCAATGCAACAATTGATCTATCGGGTGAAGACAGATCTTTTAACCATGAGGTATCATCCTGCACAAAGAGTATTAACCGCTTCTTCGCACGTGTAAGGGCTGTATAGACCAATTCTCGTGATAGTATTCTTCCGCTCTTAGGCAAAACTACTAATACGGTATCGAAATCACTACCTTGGCTTTTATGAATGGTTATGGCATAAGCCAATTCCAATGAAGGGATAACATCCTCACCCCTTTGGGATTTATATCCGAATGTAATTCCTGGATATCCTGCAAATACGGCATTGGCATACCCACTCTTGTTGTTAATATTATAGACGCAACCTATCTGACCATTTGAAAGTTGTCTTTTTGTTTTCTGCTTATCCTTGTGTATATAGGCATCCCTCTTTTCATTGACCAATTGGATGACTTTGTCCTTTCGATAGATTTTCTGATTGCCTATTTCAATGTGATTACCATTTCTATTGGTTATGTCAAGAATATCTTGGAGGTCACTGTTCAGTTCAATAGAGCCCCACATAGGATTTCTTACAGGGGTAAGTATCTGAAAGCCCTCCACCTTTTCTGGAGATGATATTATACCTGTAAGGTCATCCAAGCCCATGGCAAGGATCAATTTGTTTGCTATTGTATTTGCGTCAACTCTGAACTCGTTCCCAAGCACAGTTATTAGACGCTTTTTTATATCATCTGTATCCTGCCATGTATAAACAGATAAGTCGTTGTTCAAATCGTCATTAGCTATTTTGTCAAATATAGCATCTCCAGATTTGTCTGGTTTTTCACCAGAGAACCATGATGCTAAAGCTAATATATCAGACTTACCATGCTCTGTCGTTCTAACGACAGTTCTAAGTTCTGCTAATGAAGCATGCTCAGGTGCTTTAGAATGAGTTTTTAGATAGTTACAAAGGTCTGCAAATGGTCTCCCTGGGCCTATAGGAGGTAACTGATAAGGATCACCTATCAGTATGACTCGTTTTATTGTACTAAAATCTAAAAGATTAAAGAGGCAATAGAAGTCATCGATTGTAAGCATTGAGCATTCGTCAACGATTACGGTATTAGCCCCACTATATTTTTCAGAATCGTCATTAAACTCAGGCATCATGGTCTTGCCATTGAAACTATTTTGCCTTACAAAGAACTGGGCTAATGTATAGGCTTCTCTATTGGCCATCTTTCCAAGTCTTACCCTTGCCTTACCTGTAGGGGCGAGCAACAAAACTCCTCCATTAGCTATTTTGTTGGATTTCAAGAAAGCTTCTACCACCTTAGTCTTTCCTGTTCCTGCCGGTCCAGTAAGTACAGAGAGCCTACGGTTAGCCATAATTTCCAATGCCTTTACTTGGTCTTTTACTGCCTCTGAACTTCTTTCATCTTTAGGGTTGAAATTTTCAAGACTTGATACAATGAGTTCTTTCCAATTTTCTTGTATTTGTTGCCGTATCGGATACTTAGCTCTTGCTATAAGGACTCTTGATAAATATTCCTCTTCCTCGGTGTAAGCTTTAAGTTGTAATGAAGTTCCATTATCATTAGTGAGATAGCTTATCTTTTCTGACATGAAATCTTTCACTGTCGACAAGTATCCCATTGGAATTTTATCTTGGTCATCGCTGAAAATATCATTCAGATAATCAGATATCTCCTTTTCTGACAATAATGTATCTCCATCAAGTAATGCTTCTTTTAAACGATAAATGACTAACGATCTTATTCTTCGCCTATCAATCTTGTTGGTCACTACTGATGGTACGACAGGCGTATTACTACCTTGTTTATCTACATCCGGAATAAAAGCCGAGTCTATCATTTCTGTTGTAACAATAGATTCGGGTATATTTAGGTCGCTATCCTCACAAAGCAGATATGGGTTCTCTACAATTTTCCTAAAGAAGTTTGTGTCATGGTTATCATAGAATGAAAGGATCTGGTCAGGGCTTAATTCTATTCGAGACAAGAACATAAGGAATTCCTTCTCCTTTCTGCCTGTAGCATTCCATGTGTCGCGATAGTATGGCAATCTATCTTTATAGGCAACATTACCAAGATCGTATCCTTCATTTAGCAATTTCTCAAATGCAAGCCAAGGATTGTCCTTAATGCCACAATAATGATGTGCATAAAGGTCCTGCTCTATCATATATGCATATTCGAATCCGGCAGCGCTTAATGCATCTGCGAAAGATGGGAATGGACCAATATGTTTCTTGACCTTGCCGATCTCCCCGTCTATCCATCTAAGTTGCTTGTCCCAATCGCCACCAACCAGTTTATGCTGTTTTACATTTTCTAGACATCTTTTAGCAGCATTGAGGATAATCAGCATATCATTATTGCTGATATAATCGCAGCCGTAAGATAATTCATCAAGCATTTTCCTACTGCCACCCAACTTGTCAAGGGACAATTTAATTTCGTCAAGGCATTGGTACTTAGTTTTACCGGTCTTGTCCTTAATCATAGACTCTGACATTGCCAGGTACTCATGATACGGCAGAAGGAATCCCGCTGAATCTTTCAAGTCTTGTCGTATAGAATGAGACATAAGATTGTCCCAATAAGGATATGTGTAGTCTCCAGTTGTATTATACTCTACTATAGGATACAACTTTGTTATCTCACCTATTCCAACTATTAGCCTTTGGCATTCTTCATCCACAGGGTTGCCATTTTTGCAGTAGAATACCACATCAGAAAGATTTGGGATTATCTCTTTTCTAAACTCTTTAAGTATTGCTCTTTGTCTTTTTTCTCCTTATACCCAATCTGAATAAAATGGTGAATCTTCATCAAGTGGCATATTCGGATATTTCTTATCCAAGTCTTTTTGGTTATTACGAAGCATATATCTAAAAGGAGTTGCCCAGAAAGAATATGGAGGTACTTCATTTTCTGTTGGTAGCAGCACCTTATGTGGCAGATTGTTATGTGAAGCATAAACGTGAGTTGACAATCGCTTGTAAGCTTTGCTATTCATGAAAGTGCCGTTCTCTGCTTTACATAGCGGTAATTGATCAGAAGGTATCTCTGACCAGTCTTTCCCTTTCATAGCTATTTCTTTGCTCACATCTTTGCCTTGTGCAATCTTAGGCAGTTGGTTGCAATAAGTATTCTGCAATGGACATTTACAAACGGTACCATTCCATTTGTTGTCATGCCACGCTACTCGTACTGATAGATGTTTCATAGTAGTAATCCTCCTCTATAAGTTGTTATAGGTTAAAGTCATATCCAGAAGTTGCCTTTAGGTCATCCATCTTAAGCTTATGACACTCGATATTCTTGTCGATTTGTGTTATGACTTTTGTTAAGAGCCTAACGGTCTTATCTTTTGCCTTTGCCCCGAAATAGACATCAGAAATCTTTATCTTAAGGTACTCTGTTTTACGTTCGGTCATACGTCTAAAGTACCTTACTTCATCTTCGTAAAACCATAGTGGAGATTTATGACAGAGAACATTTTCTATATCCTCAACTGTATTACCAGTTAAAGTCGGCAGATGCTTATCATAGATTACTTTATGTGGCTCATTTTCAGTTCTTACTTGAAGTTTTATGCATACGCCTTTATGACCGTCACAATAATGAGACCACATTAAGAAATTGTCATAAGAAGTGGTTAATGATAAAATGCGTACGCCTGACTTTAGGTCATGAACCTTAGTCAAAAAGTCCTTTATATATGACTCATCATCCTTCAATGAACACTGATAATACCCTTCCATAGGATCATTGAGCTCATTATATTTCGGAACATAAAGTCGCTTGTATGCTATTATGTCAAGGAATCTTTCAATGTTACTAAGACTCTTATACTTGTAGTAAAAAGGTTGAAGGTCTTTACCCATAATTTATTTAGCTATAGAATCGTCAGATGTATAAATATATACCGTATCACATCTTTTGTTATTACGATTATGCTTTTTATGCACTATAGGGCTTGGGGCATTATTAGTAGAAATTATTATTATGGTAGAGCTCTTATTTTGATTTATAATAGTTAGTTCTGGCGTTTTGCTCTCTTCTATTTGTGTATTGGTAGCTTGAAAAAGAGCATAGCCCGCCATTATAGTAAATATTCCAATAAAAATTAGCAAAACTATCCATAAAATATATTCCTTTTTAAATGTAAACTTCTTTTTCATTTTTATTATGCGTATATTTTTTGGATTAAATCACTAAAAATAGATTTGTTTCTAATCTCAAATTCTCTAAGATTAGCTTTAAACTCGTTTGAAAAACGTAGATTCCCATCTCCATTATGTGCATAACTTACTATGTATAAGTTACTTTCTGTTACTATTGTATTTAGCTCTAATCTATAGGCGTCCAATGTGTTTTCGATATTAAAGCTTTCTTTCAAATGTGCCATAAGGTCAGTAGCTCTCGCTCCCAGAGAATTCATTCTATTTTTAAAATCTTTTGGTGTCATTTGGTTGTTATAAATATCATTTATAACACCTTTATATCCATTTCTAATATCCTTCAATTCATCACAAAAATAATCTTTTAATTTTTGTTCAGAATCCAATTTTGCTTGGATTATTTTTACTACCCACACTGCTATGGCTGCACTGACTATTATAGATATAATAGTTACGCATATTGAAGCGAATGAAAGCCAATCTGAGGAACTCATTTCGTTTGTGATGATGGTGTTATATCTGTAATCCAGACTTTTTTCTCTAATTTACCATTGACTAGTTTATACCAAGCAGTGGCAGGCACGGATATTGTTGCCTTTGGGCCCTTTTTACGGCGTTGCTCCCATAATGGATAAGTCTTTTTCTCAAGCATCACAAGCCATTGACTATCATTGTCAGAAATTACCTTCAAATACTTTCTAACTACTGAGAGCGAAAAATCATATACTAAGTTGCCTATAGCCTCGTCAAGGAAAGATGGTGTATAACCACCAATTACTCCATCTAAAATAAGGACTAGCTCTTCTTTCTTATGATATGCTTCGGCAAAAGCTTCATTAAGTTTTTTATGATAGAAGTCTTCTCCGGAATTTTCACTTAAGTCGCTATGCCTAAGTCCTGTAACCAAACTATAATCAGATGCTACTGTGAATATCATTTCCATCGTGTTTATTTATACTTTCATTGTCTATCTCCCATGTATATAGGGTACCTATAATACCATTATTACGTTTGGAAAAAACATTTGTTCCTTCTTCATTGAATTTTAATATGACGTTATTCGTAATGACGCATAAATGCTTTATTTTTGAATGAGCATTACAATATTTAATAAATGGCAAACCTTGATTCCTATTCGGTTCTTTTGTCTTAGAGCCATAATAATTATCAAAAACACCTTCTAGGATTTGGGCATCATTCTTATTCTTAAATTTGTCTGTTAATCTTAATTTAAGTCTCCTATCTAAAGATTTTAGTATGCCTTGTCCAAGATCTAACGCAACAAAAATTGCTTTATTTTGTTCGAACTTAACTCCAATTGTCCAATTTCTTCTTTTTGTATCACCCCATTCTATTGCATTCCCACATATTTCTTTGAATATAGAAACATATGTATCTTGATTTGATGTGTTAGACTCTGCCAAATGTGCATATACTCTTTTAAGAATATCAACAAATTTGTAAACATATTCGTTTTTCCATCTTCCTTCTCCTGTAGTAAATTCCATAATTTGGCTATTTCCTGGTGCAACTATCAGTTTTCCCTCTTTAGTATATTTTTTATTAAAGAAACCTGACTCCTTCAAATAGCGATGTACATCAGGATTAAGTGATGTATTTCCTTTTACTATACAGTTACATACGGATAATTCTTCACCAACAGCATTCAACATTAATGCTGAAGGAAAGTCTATATAATCTACTTTACTCAAGTCTATGCGAACTTCTGTATATCCATATAAACGTTCTTTCTTCATTTTAAGCATTTTCTTAAAGAAATCTGCGCTTTGCTTCGGATTTTTAGTTAATCTAAAATCCGCAGGTGCTTTGAGTTTATGTGGGACAACTACTTCTTGTATCTGTTTCTTACTTTTATTCTTCCTTCTATTTATCAGTCTTTCTATATAGAGAAACTTTTTAATTCTTTTTCTTCGCTCAACCCTTCGATGAAGACTTCTTTCAAGACTTCTTTGACGATTTAATAGAATTAATCTATGTGCTTTCCTATAAGACATACACAATGATTTTATTTTAAAAGGTTATTTTTTTGATAAGCAAATGAATTTGTGAATCTGTTATTGAAACCATATTATATTAAAGTTTCTACCACTCTGCCCGGATTTCCAACCACAACTGAATATGGTGGTACATCTTTGACAACCACCGCACCCGCTCCTATTTGAGAGTCATGGCCGATAGTTATGTTGCCAATAATACAAACATTTGGACCTATTTGTACTCTGTCCTCAATAATAGGTGCTGTATCATCCTCATTAACAGTGAAACTCTTGGAACCGATAGTCGTATTCTGCCTAAGAACTACATCATCACCTATAACGGTGTGCCCATTAACTACACTTCCATGTGCAGCATGAAAGAGAGTGAAGTTACTACCAATCTTTGTGTTGTAAGGTATATCGCATCCAAGTACCTGCTCAGTATAGAACTTATACAGAATCTTGCTTATTTTACCTATTGCCCCCCCCGAAGAGATTGAAGGCGAAGGTAGTTAAATAGTTTTGTCTTCTTGTTGTCCATGATTTTTTAGTTTGATGAAACCTTATCGTATATCTTTAATAGCTGTTGCCGAATAGCATCGCCATGGTAGTGTTCGGCATAATATTTTGATTCTGCATTCTTTAATTTTGTTATATCCGACTGCAACAAATAGATCAGCTTCGTCTTTAGATCTTCCACATCACCTGTCTTAAACAGAACGCCAGCATTTGATGGCTCAATGATTCCTCTGAAGAAAGGCACGTCACTGGTAAGAACGGGAGTTTTGAAATAGTACGCTACTGACAAAACGCCACTTTGGGTTGCTGATATATATGGATAGACGACACATGCTGCATGTTCGTATAGATAACGCACTTCGGAGTCTTTTATATAACGGTTGATAATAACGACATTATGTTCGTCATCCCGTCTTTGGAATGGAATTGTACCGCCACCAGCTACCACCAAATGTAATTTGCTATTTATCTCGTCATCTTCAATGAAAGCCTGATATAGAAGCTCAATACCCTTATATTCCTCGATGCGTCCAAAGAATAGGATGTATTGCTCTTTTAAATCTTTCAACTCAGAAGGGACATCATGACCTTTCTCGACTTCAGGTGAAATCAACGAAGGGAAATCATAGAGGAATAGATTCTTCTGAGGATATAAAGATTTGAGTTCATCGAGTTGGACCTTGCTGTTCGTAGCTAAGTTCTTATCATAATTGATAGCCGCCAAAGTACGCTTAGAAAGAATTTTATGGCGAAGCATCTTATGCAGTACTTTCTTTGCTTCATGTGGGTGCAAGTCATGAACTGTTCCTAATGTCGCTATGCCTAATGTCTCAAGCTTCTTCGATAATTCCTCACTTACCGGTCCATTTATGAAGTGTACCAACTTGACATCTTCCGATTTGCAAATGCCTAGCAGCATCCTTTCAAAGGCTTTGTCCTGACAAAACAGGTCTTTCAGTTTGTTCCAACTCGAATTTTTCTTTTTGTAGAAATAGCTATGTGCCAGCAAACTTTCCTTCACGTTCTTTCGAAAGAAGTTGTCTTCGTAATCATGGAACAAGAAGCAAACATTATCTGTATCAGAGAATGTGTTCACTATTCCTGTTACGTATGGTCCCATACCTGCGTATGAGGTTGTAGCAACAATAAGTATGTTATTCATATTTTAATTCTATTATCGTAGAACTTTAGCTTGAAGTCTTCTTATTATTGGCAGGATGATGCCCTCCTCCAAGCCATTCTCCGGTTACTGACCAAATCTCATAGTAGTAAAGCCATTCAGAAGCCCAAGGAACAATCGTATATGCAATTGGCATTGTCGCATTCCATTCTGCATACCGCCAATCGTAAAGGCATATTTTTTGTTCCATTGTATTATAAACATGTGGTAATGACTTTTTCCCGCTTGCTAATTTTAATGGTTTGGGTGATTTGACATAGACTAATGGCTTATAGTCTCCATGTTTACCTATATCTTCAGTTGTTATCATTATCTTATAGCAAATACTTATCGGGGTTGGCTTTAATTCAATGTACCAGTTAAAATTATTTCCACGAATACTGCCATGAGAGTTTGGATACGTTCTCTTCAAAATATTGAATTGAACAGGTCTTGACATATACTTACCCATTTCTAATCTTTCCCGTAGAAATTATGAACTGGCTTTACTTTTATCTTTCCGGAAGTGGTCAAAGTACCTGCAGGAGTAATCCCAAGAAGACCCTTATCCCGATTACTACGTTTATAATCAGAAAGGTTCTTAAATGTTTTGTATGAGGTTTCTTTACCGAAATATTTACCAAATGATTCCATGAGCTGTGTGCTGTTCTTGTCGCCAATAGATAAGAGGTCTTCAGTAAGGTGACTGAGCCATTCATAGAAGACTCTTTCTTTGTTTGGCTTTTCCGGCCATTTGTCAGCAAAGTTCTCTGATGGATTTACCGGATTTGAAATTACTTTTATTACGCGTCCGTATTCCTCAGAGTATTCTTCTCTGATAACATTTTTGAAGTTTTTAACAACATTCGTAAGAGCTGTATAAATGTCCTTTTCTCCATTGTAAGCTTGAGCTGCCAATGTAGTGATGATAATTGAAATTGGCTTGTCTTCTTCGCCTCCATAATATATATCGCGGTGACGCTTTAGTATTTGTACGACCCTTTGCAATGGATATATCTCTCTATTCTTGCTTGGCAAACTCTTAACCCCTTCATTAAGCAATGTGCGCTTGAGAACTTTGCTTTTCTTTGCACGTTCAAAAAACCAACGGGCATATCCGAAAGGATTGCTTTTTAGCCATTCAGAAGTATCTGTTGATGTAGAATAGTCCTTACGAAATTTGTCCGTAATTCGGATTGCAGCCTTATCCCAATTATAATTATCAGTTATAATGTCTTTTTTATACATGTCCTCCATAATTCTCCCATAATTCGGATTGATTACGCAGGGTAGTATATCCATATGGTAATGGTCATTCTTATTATGGTTACCATAGAGAAGAGTCCAACAACGGCGGCCTTCATCATCAAGCATTTTGCTGTATGTGCCATTCTCCTTTAGGCGTTTACCGACAGCTTGCTTAACATTTTTTTGAGTCCATTCCTCTTTCTTACCTTTCAACTCACATACAAGGTCAATATCAATGTCGTCGTCTTTGTTTATTGGCCTAATTATTGTTCCTAAGTTAAAAGAACCTTGAGGTCTGATCTCTACTTCAAAATCACTGAGTGGAGATTCTTTTGCCGATAACCATTCTCCAACAGCTTTGTAGCTTTGCCGGATAACATTATCATCAGTTTCACTAATATCAAGGTTGTATGTTAGTTCCTCAAGTATTTCATTCAGTGTTTCTAATCTTTCTTTTTCCATAGTATTGATTAAATAGTTATTATTTCATTATCTTTTCCGTCATAATAGTCGTGGAGAACAAGGTGACGGTCAGCCTTTGACATCCATACTCGGCCAAAATCAACAGCACATGCATTAGACATAGCCATATAAACGTCAATTGGCCCTTCAGAAGAATGTTTATTTATATCTTCAAGGACACTTCTTACTACTTTCCTGAATTCAGAAAGTTGCTTCTTTGATCTTAGATAATCGTTATTTGGATTGTCAATAGTTATAACCCAACTGCTAATGTCGGCAGGTTTATAGTAGGATTGTGCTCTCTTAGTTATGTTGGAACTTAATGAGAATATCAATACAGGCTTTCGGCCTTCATGCCTATCAGGTCTTTCCACTTTGAAAATACACTTGCGTTCGGCAGATTGCCACTTCCAAGTTCGAGGTTCTCTATGCAGTTGATATGTATCCACATCCTTTATATCAGAAAGCAAAGTTCCCAGTTTTACCAGAAGTGGCATAGGAGCTAAAGCAAAAACCGATAAGTGTTTAATATCACCTTGCTTAATGGGCGTTTCAATATTCAGTTGAAAATTATATTCCAAGTTTTTCAACTCATCTTTCCAAAAGTCTTGATCCTTTTCGAATTCACCCGGATGTTTCATAGAAATCAATATCGGTGTTTCTCTTGCTGGGTATCTTTCCGGAAATATTGTGCTCTCTGCTTGTTTATAATCAATAGGACATGTTTTACTATTAATATCGGCTACATATATAAGTATTGTACTTGGTTCAGCGCTACATACAGAAGTCATATAGCGGATTCGTTTCTCATGTTGTTGCTTAATTTTACGCAATTTTGTTACAGTAAACTCCTTTACGCCATCAGGGGAATCAATATACTTGTGATGATCCGGACATAAAAGCATAAGGTTACTAATATCACTACATAATTTCTTTGACAATTTCTTATCACCCCTTGGACCATCAGGAGAATCCGCAATAATGTGTGCAAAATTTGTATTGTTCATTCTTTTCTTGGTTATCCAATCTTCAAACAAACGCTTGCCACATCCTGGAAATTCACACATTCCGGCTGCCTCTCCGACTAGTATCAGTTTTGTCGTAAATGGTATTGGAATTCTTTTGTTTTTCTTGTTTTCCATATAGATTCCGTCTTATCAATTTAAAAATTCAAATGAATACCTATGCTACCGACTTCTTTCTTAGGTAATTGATGAAGGCACTACAAGAAATAAGCATATAGATTGCTTCATCGGCAGTGGGAACATAACTCCCATCAACATCCATCAGTGGATGGCGAATGCCGGTATCTAGAGAATTGGTATAACCATAAAGTTTTAGAAAAGCTGCCTTTAGCGATGCAGGAAGATTCAATCCATTATGTTCCATCTCGGCCAAAGCATTACCTAGAGTATCTTTGCCAGTAATGTTCCTGCAATAAGCTTCGACGGCGGATATTGACTCCTTTATAGAATTTCTATAATCGCCTTTCGGGCGTTCACTTAATTTTTCTAAGGCACAATGAAGATGCATGCTGACATTGTTCTCTGATGTCTCAATAGCTTCTTCAATTGTCTTTATTTCTCCCTCCGATGTTACAGGTACAATAAGTTTGTCTATTACTCGATAGCCGAAGTTTAAATCTTCAAAAAAGTAGTTCAATAACTTTATAAAATCGCCTGCAAACTGTAAATAATGCCTATTATATCCATCTTTAGACAATGCATAAAGATAGCGAATGGTAAACTCTATCATATCTAACTTTTTATACCATTCTACAGTGTTATCTTTAATATATGTGGTTACAAATACTCTTCTTCCACCATAAGTTCCATAATAATCATTTTTCCTTTGATGCAAGAAGTAAACCCATATGAATTCTTCCAAATCCTTATAAAAAGAACTCCCATAGCCGAATTTATTCTCTAATTCATCATAGCATGTACAAATACTATTGATAATTTCTGGAGTCAATCTTTCTGTTATAATTGCATCTGACGGCTTTATGTAGCCATGCCTTTCGGAAAATAGATTTTTCATCTCTATTATTGCTTACTTCATTTAGAATTTATTATATTCAGAATTGAACAATATATGGACTGATATCATGCTACTCTATTATTGTATCGTGGTGCCATATTTTCCTTCATGCCACTCGTTGTCATCAACAGTTAATATGCAAAGTTCTGTTCCTTTACAAAGTCATCTATCGCATCGCACAATTGTTTGCCGACATTGTGCGGTTCGAACTTTGAGAAGTTCTTTTTTGCATTTGCAATTACTGTATTTCTTAGGTCTTCATTATCCATAAGTAGGCGAACTTTTTCTGCCATAGCTTTAGCATCTCCCATTGGGAGAAGATAGCCGCAGTTGTCATCAGAAATAATTGTCCTCATACTCCACGTATCGGTAGATACGATTGGAAGACCCGTTAGTACAGCATGCTGCATTGTATATAATCCACATGGTGCTTTGCTCTTTAGAGGTATACAACAAATAGTTGCGTCATTCATTATCCTATAGAATTCCTTTTCTGGAATATCACTAAAAACTTCAAGATTCTTAAGTTCTTCCATTCCAGAAATTAACATATTCTTAGGAAATACACATTTGAAGTTTATCTGGGGAAGCAACTTTACTACTTTTACGAAAGTATCTACGTCTCTTCCTGCTACTCCTCCTGCAAACACATAAGGCTCTCCTATATTCTCGGCTTTCTCATTCTGCTCCTCAAGGTCCGTTGCACGATTATCGTATGTTACTACGAATCTGTTCTTGTTGCATGAGAACATCTCGGCGTAAAAATCTACTAGTTGTGGAGCATTGACGGTAGTCATGAAGTTTTTGCTATGTAAAGCTTTCTTATACAGGAGATAGCGTATTCTGTTCTTTAACCCATCATGCTTGCCGTCAGAACGAATAATAAGATTTTGTGAAAAGTATAGTCTTTTCTTCCTTAACAGTTTACCAAATAGCCAAGAGTAGAGACACAAATCCCCCCCCCCAGCCAAATATAACATCGCCTTTCTTAGAGATCAGATTGCTTTTCAACGCATACTTCAATATCTTACGGATACCAAATACGAAAATATTAGGAGTCTTCTCAAACACAACCTTCATATTCGGATAATGCTTTTGAAGGATTTCCAGTACACCATGATCCGCGGATAATGGCGATGGGGAGGAATAACTTTGCAATAAAATTACGTTACTCATAATCGTGATTGTAATTATGTATTATTTCCCAAACATCTTCATCACCTTTTCTATAATAGGTGCCATATCGTAATACTTGTAATCTGCGAGACGACCACCGAAGATGACGGCCCCAACCTGACCTTCCCCCGTAGGGAAGGAAAGTGCAGCAGCTTCAGCGCGATACTTTTCAGCAAGAACGTTGTTGTTAGCATCGTTGACAGGGTAGTAGGGTTCCATGCCATCCTTGTACTCGGTAGAGTATTCCTCACTGACAACGGTCTTAGGATTGTCATAGACCTGCTGACCAAACATCTCGAAATGCTTGTGCTCAATGACACGGGTATAGGGAACATCATGGGAAGTGTAGTTTACTACAGCATTTCCCTGATAGTTTGGTGTGTTTTCTATGCGGGTCTTGAAAGAGACTGTGCGCCAATTCAGCTTACCGAACTTGTAGGAGAAGAATTCATCTAATCGACCCGTATATACAAGCTTATTCGCGTAGCGCTCCCAATCATGATACTCACTATTGAAGAAATCAACATTGGTCTTTGTTTCAACGCCTTCAAGAAGTCCGTTGATTAAGCGATTGTAGCCACCTATAGGAATACCTTGGTAAGAATCGTTAAAGTAGTTGTTATCAAATACCAACCTTACGGGCAGACGCTTGATGATAAAAGCGGGGAGTTCGGTACATTTACGACCCCATTGTTTCTCTGTGTACTCTTTAATTAGTGTATAGAAGATGTCTTTGCCCACAAGACAGAGCGCTTGTTCTTCAAGATTCTGTGGCTCACGACCATTAAGTGCAGCGACAGCATCTCTCTTTTGCTCATCAATCTTAGCTTTTGCCTCTTCCGGTGTTGTAACTCCCCACATCTGGTAGAATGTGTTCATGTTGAACGGCAGGTTGTAGAGCTTGCCATGGAAGTTAGCAACAGGAGAGTTGGTGTAGCGATTGAAAGGAACTATGGAGTTTACGAAATCCCATACCTTCTTATTGGAAGTATGGAAGATATGTGCACCATACTTATGTACATTGACTCCTTCAATGTTCTCGCAATAGACGTTGCCTCCAAGTTGTGGACGTTTGTCTATAACTAAGCATCTCTTCCCTTGCTTGTGTGCGAAATATGCGAAAGTGGCACCGAAAAGTCCGGAACCTACTATTAAATAATCGAACTGACACATTGTTTACGAATTTTTAAAAATTTTTATAGTGAAGGGAACTACCTTTATCCCCAGTAAACCAATCGGTGCTCCTTCTTTACTTACACAACCTTAGAAGAGCCTCTGCAGTTTAATACCATAGATACTTTTGAGAAAAGTTATGTAATCTGTGATTGATATATATAGATTGATAGTTGGAGTCCAGAATCGCAATCTTAAGTCATGCAATAAATATCCGACTATGCAATTATTACTAATAATAGTAAGTGTGGTATCTTTAAGTGCTTCCGCTTAAAGAATATCAAAAGTTTCCGAAATTGCCTTTAATTTTTTCTTTCTTTTACAAGAACTTATTCTCTGTTACCAAAGAAAAATCTTCTTATATTTCCGCCACACTTTCTGAAGCGGTAATAATAATGTTTTGTACGGACTTTATTCCAGAAATTGCGAGGCTCAATTCCAGACAACGTGTGGCAGGTTGTAAAAACGTTATTCTTAATAAAAGCCTCTTTCAGCATGCTATATGTAACCTCAGCTGTAAAACATGAGTTATAGAATCCATGTAAGAACCATTGCCGTAAATCTCTATTTTCCGATAACTCTTTGCTTAAGAAATCGCAGTCAAAACAAAGAGCATGGGTGAAGTCATCTACATTTTTTTGCCGAATTTTCGACATGATAGATCCAGCCCTGTTTTGTCTGTAAAAATATACTGGACTTCCCACATATCCGATCCTTTCCGCTTTAATGCAAAGTGGTATTGTATACGACATGTCTTCATGCAATCTACCCACTAAGAACTTTAGACCTTGCTCTTTTAGGAATGCTCTTCTAAATACTTTTGAATGTGCTACAACTAAAAAATTTGAATTTAGGAAAAAATCTACGCCCTTAAAAACTCCCTCTCGCATCTTATAATCTTGTAAGATGTTTCTATCGGGATAAGCTTTATACAGATCAAAGCAAAGAATGTCCACTATTCCATTTGAACTCTGAAAACTCTCTGCAAGCTCTAACATGTTTGGTGATATCCAATCATCGCCATCTACATATATTATATACTCACCTTGAGCAGCTTCAAGACCTGCATTACGTGCCGAGGATAGCCCTCCATTTGCCTTGTCTATGACCCTTACACGTTTGTCCTCACGTTGAAGGCTTTTGCATTTCTCAAGACTTCGATCTGTAGATCCGTCATTTACGAGAATAACCTCAAAGTCGTTGAAGGTCTGTCTCAGAACTGAATGAACGCATTCTTCAATGTAATTCTCTATATTATAAGTCGGAATAATAAAACTGTATTTCATAATTTTCACCTATAAGCTTCATTTTCTATTTTGAACCTCACTCTGGCAAATATTCTCTATCAGGTCTTGTTCATGCTGAATTAATTTCAGTAAGAATCTCCCATCTAGTAACGTAAATATCCAAAATAATATTTGTTGCTCCACATGTAGTAATAGCTTGTTTTCCGATATATTTGAAAAAGCTGCAAAAAGAAAAGTATAAGCTCCACATCCAGCACTTCAAAATTCTTAGATTATTAAGCAATAGGTCATATTAGGAAACAGTTAAATTTCAGGCAATCAAAGTAATATAGTTATTATCTTATTATATTGATTTTCTTAATATTATTTTACTTTTAAAGACTCTACATAACATCAAAGAAGCAAAACATAGAAATGTGTTATCCAAAGTCACCTCAACTGTTGATGCAAAAATAAATGCGTAGCACATTAAGACAAACACATTGCCTTGATTATTAATATGAATATTTTTATTGGCTTTAGCAAACGTTAATAAGACTATTAAATAAACCACAGAACCCACAATACCAATTTCCAATACACAGTTTAAAAGACCATTTTGAAGATTTGGATATCCAATTAATGATGGTACTATTGGAGAAGTATTGAAACAGCCTACTCCCCAAATTGGTCTTAAAGATAAAGGAATAAAGGCCTGTTCCCATATATAGGTCCGTGTAGAAAGAGTTAAATCCCTATGTAACAAATCAACAATTATAAACCTTGCAAAACTTGATTTTAAAACATCATCATAATAAAAAAAGAACAATAGGTCTAATAAAATTATAATGGAAACTATAAAGTAAGGTTTATATAACAATTTGTAAAATTTATTTTTTGTATAATATATAATTGCTACAATAATTAGAGAAGCTAATGTAGTAGAACAATCATATAAAACTGTCATGATAAAACAATATACCCATCCAAAAAAAATTCCTAATTTTGAATATTGGGAATTATTCTTTGTCTTATAAATATAAATAAATAGCCATACAACATGCAAATAAGTACATGTAAATTTATTCCCCAATAAATATGTATCTTGTTGAAAGATATTTGTAAATAAAAATATATCAGATAGAACTATCAGTATAGTTAAAAACTTAAACAACAAACCTATAAAAGATTGTATTTGTTTAGATACATTGCAATATTCTATCAACAACACTAGAGATAGTAGTTGTAAAAAATACATCGGTGCGACATATGGGGATTGCATATCATCAATCAAAACTACAGGAGGTGTCCAGGACTGAACTTTATAAGTAGAATAACATATTGAAACACCATATGCCAAAACTGCCAAATTAACCCATTTGTATATTCCAAAAAATTTGATTCCGGATTGAAATACACAAAAAATAACACTCAACGAAAGGAAAACACTAATATAATACCAGGTTGTGCCAAAAAGTGAATTTAAAGATATAAAGCTAGACAGTGTTACTGCTAACACCGAAAAAAATAACTTCGTCTTACCCATTATAAATAAACTTAAATTTCTTCCTTAACTTATTTAATATTCTCTTTTTGTACGATATATATTTAAGGTATAACCGATGATAACAAAAATAATGTTTTCTTACTAAATTAAAATCATTAACTGTTAATATATCATGTTCCAAATATCTAAATGAATTCGGTACAATTTTCATTACATCAGTTGAACTGTCTACTTTTATTTTCATTTTTCTAGACTGTAGATGTACATACGGATATTCCTCAACAACTAGTTCCCCGTTGAGGACTTTGTATCTAAATAATTCTCCCTTATTCCAAACAACTAATGATTCATTTCGTTCTTCTGTTACATAGTTAGGATTCCTTAACCAGTAAAATCTAACTCTTCTAAAATCATTATAGAATATACTAAAATTAAGTGATAAATCTTGGGTATATATTTTAAAATTATTTGATGACAAAATATGATTGATATTAAGATCACCATTAAACTCTTCATCAAAATACATGATTTTTGGTGTACTCAAAGCACGCTTCATAAGATCTTGATTTTTGTATTTCAATCTAAAAGCTGTATTTACTTCTCGGGAATTTCGATATAAGGATAAATGCCCCAAACAAAAAATCTTATCATATTCTTGTTGCATGAGTCTAGGTAAGAAATGATTTAGATTGCCAAAAATGGTATCTATATCGCAATGTCCCCAATAATTATAACCAGATAAATAATCCTCGAATATGTATCCATAAGTTGGTTTGTAGTCACATAACTTATAAGGAGCATCTAAGACTGCAAAACTGCCGATCTTTTCTTTTACAAGATTCTGAACCTCCTGAAAGGCAATGTACACAACTTTAAAATTTTTGGGGAAATCAAAACTTCTTCTGTCATCTGTAAATAAAATCCAATTATAACTAGGATTTGTTCTACAAGAATTAAGAAAGAGTTGAAAATAATTCGGAAGATGCCCGAAATATGGAATTATAAAACAACAAGTTTTCATTATATTTTATAGTATTATTTAAGATAAGAAACAAGTTAAGACTTTATTTCATTAATTAAAAACCGAACTTTAAATATTAGGCATAACTTTTCATATCAATACTAAGCCTTTATCTTATTTTTAAAAAACGAGAGCTTTAATAAAAAATATACTGAATGTGGACCTAAGAATTTTGTTATAGGTAAGACGAAAGAGATCTTTTTATATTTAACTTTTAGATCAGCTTCCCAATTATTTTTTGCCGATGCCGGCATATTTAATAAAAAGTATTTAAATTTTTTGAAATTAAAATTACTAGGAACTAGGTCAAAAACTCTAAAAGTTAATCCCACCAATCTTGTTTTTTCAAAACTGATTTGAAGCTTCTCTGACATTTCATATAGAACTTTACTTTGTTGAAATAGCCATTTAATCTCTGAATCAATAGAAAATAACTTATAAGATAGACCTAAACTATTTCTAATGTATTTATAACAAATTAAGTTGCATAGATAAATTGTAGTACAATTAAGAAAGTACTGATCTATAAAAAGTCTGTCTTCCCCATATGAAATGTCACAATCAAACTGAATATTTTTTTTCAGCAATATACTCCGTTTAAAAATTTTGGCATGTATATCTCCCGTTTTTAACAAACCATAATCTGTAATAGCCTCTTTGACTGTGCATAACTTTTCTGGATGATTATATTCAACGAACCTTGTGCCATCTAGATTTATACGTTCTACATTGCCAAAAAATAGATCGAAATTCTCTATATTATTTTGTTTTTGAAAAAACGATTGAAAGAAAATGGATGTAACTTCGTCATCACTATCTACAAAGGCTAACCACTTCCCATGAGATTTACTAATACCGAAATTGCGGCTATAACTTACCCCATGATTGCTATTATTAAATAATAATATATCGGGATTTTCTTCCTTGAGTTTATTAATTTTTAAAATTGTATTATCTGTGCTCCCATCATTGATGATAATAACTTCATAAGTAAAATCGCTTATATTTTGCACAATGGAATTGATGCATTTAACAATACTCTTTTCTGAATTATAAACAGGAACGATAATAGAAAGAAGAACTGAATTCATACAGATAACCATTTATTTGATTTTACATCATATCTTTTCAGTATTTTTGCAGGATTTCCCCCAACAACACAATAGTCTGGTATATCTTTAGTAACAATAGAACCAGCACCTATTACACAATGCTTACCTATATGAACTCCAGCCATAATTTGAGCTCCAAATCCGATCCACGTTTCATCGTCTATAATAACTGGCTTTTTCGCAAACTCAGGTTGCAAACTAATTGGTATCTCTAAATTAGAATATCCATGATTTCGATCTGAAACATGACAGCATGGAGCAAATATAACGTAGTTACCTACACGTATATCAAAAGAACAGCCAAAATGGCAATCTCTTCCTATCCATACATTGTCTCCAAAACTTAAAGATGGTCTTTCAATTTTTTTGCTATTAAGAATGTCTTTATTATAAGATACACACAATTCTACATTGTCAGATATTCCCATATGATGTCCGAATTTTATACACTCTATATTCGAAACCATAAAATTCTTACCTATAGAGATATCTTTAGTATTCAGACCATATTTTAATCTTATATACAATGATCTTAATGATTTTTTCAATATATATATTATATACATAATCTAGTCATTTTAAGTAATATTGCCAAGATACGACAGAAGGTAGCTATATCCGACAAAGATATTTATTGATTTAAAAATGTTTCTTTTTCTTTAGAAAGTTCCAAATTAAATTATATATACGTTTATGAAAATGTCTCATGCCTGGAAAAAACAGATAAAATTCTCCATATATAAATGGAATGATAATTATACCTAAAAAACCAAAATAGCAAAATACCTGTTTATAAGTAGTTAAATTATTTGGTTTTATTTTAGAATTTAAAAAAGAAAAGGAAATAACATTAACTGCAATTAGTATCCATCTCAATGTCATTGGTAGGAAATAACCTTTCCAAGGATTTTCTTTCAACCCTCTAGTAAACAAAAAATATGGCTTCCAACCATAGATTATAATCAAAGTACTTATTACGCCTCCAGCTAAGACACCCGCAATATCAAAGAAATAGCCTAAAGCTATAGCTCCCATAAGATTAATTGCCCCCTCTACTACAGGAGCCCAGGTATCTTGAAATATACCAAAACCATTTATATAACTATCAACTGTCGATCTATTTATAAATAACCATGAATTAAACGTCACAAGAAATAATACTGCAGGCCCCAACAAATATTTTGAAGATAACCACACAGATATAAAAGGTTCTGTGAATAATCCTAATACTATCAGACAAGATGTCGAGATACATAATCGAGAATCTATTAGTTCCCAAAATACCTCATCAATACGTTGCTTGTCATGACTAGCTATTAAGTTTCCAATTCCAGCTCCAGTACTCTGAAAAGCAGAATTTAATATTTGTTTAAATTTATCCAAAATAGCAAGGTAATTACCATAATATGCAACTTGTGTTAATGTTGTAAAAGCATACATAATAAGTGGTGCTACTTGAAATACGATAGTAGTAGTTATTCGGTGAAAAAATATTTGACTGGTCTTCTTTAGAATATCCGGATATTTTTTTAGTAATTGCTTCCCTGATGTCTCCACTTTGTGAAGCCAAGGATAATCAGTCTTAAGTATATGATTTAACCATAAACAACCAAATATAGAACCAAGAAGTGTTGTACCTATATAAAATAGGAATGGATTTGATACATAAGGAAGTATTAGAATCAGAATAATTTTAAAACCTATATTAGCTCCTTGAGTGACACGTGTTACTTTGTATCCTGCTTGATCAGCCTCTAGTATACACTGACGATAATTCATAAAATATCCAAGAAGTGAACCTATTAACAATACTATAAAAGTTGCATAGGGATACCAGCTAGGAATGTTAATTTTGTTGAATATATATGGAAAAAAACACATTAAAATAATCGAAGCTGCTACTATTACAAATGCTATTCTCCGGTAAATCCATCCTTGCAAAGCAACTATTTCATTCATCTTCAATGTGTCATGTTGATACATTGGCTCATAAAGGAAAAAACCAATAGCTGTTCCAATACCTAACTCAGCTAGATTAAGAAATCCGAGTAGTGTATTTGCTGTAGTATCAAGTCCAAGTACCTCGCTACCAAGATAGGTATAAAATATTTTTCTGGACCAAAAACCCACAATAAGACCGATTGTATAGTATATTATAGATACTAAAGCATTTTTTATGCTTTTTGTAGTTCTATTTGCCATTGTATTTTATATTATTAACTATATACAAGATACTCCCATGTGTTCTGTTTATAAGCAAGGTGATTTTGAAAGTACCATTTTTAATTCCCATTAAATGCGGAACTTTTGATAACTTTGTTTTCTGTGGGGTAAACGTCCAATTGTTGCTTATCAGCTTTAAACAGAGTACTTTCGAGTACCCCGTTTTATGCTAGGCTGAGTAAGATTTAAGACTTGTTAATCAATAGCGAGTTGTCCGGGCAGCATCTGAGCGTAGTTGCGACAGCCCCATCTATGGTGATAAGTTCTTACTGTCACGACTTTATTTATTATCGTACTTGTCTTTGCGGGCCTGCTTGTTGAGGTTCTTCTGTCGCTTGAGTTCAACCAAGAGTTCCGCATACTGGTCATTGGTCTTGTTCAACTGACGCTGCATCTCTGTTAGCTGGTCCATCAGCTTTACCTGATATTCCATCTGTCTACGGTTGGCTCTCATAAGTTCCTCATTGCGGGCTTCAGCCTTTGCCTCACGCTCCTGAGCTTCCTCTCTGAGCTTATCCAACTTGTCATGGAGCTTCTTGTTCTCCTCCTTGGAGGCAAGAAGCATTTTGACCAAAGTAATCTTATCCATATTAAGGTACTCCTGCACCGGCTCAGAAATTGTCTCCTGAACCTCCAGCTCCCGCCGCATATTGATGTTCTTGGCGAGGCCTTTGCCCTCTCGTCTTATATAAGAATTGCAGCTTTCCAAAATCTGATGTTCTCTCCATAAATTGTATGAATTTAAGTCGAGGACAAAATGGTCTTAATATATTATAAATCAACTTTGAAGTAATTTAGGAAGACAAGTAAAAGACATACATCTCTGATAAAGATAATAAGTGATTTATCTTTTCTTGTGATTTTTCTTCCGCATGTTTTTATATTTATTCAGCAATATCTTTTCTACATAATACGTCTTACTTGGATTTAACTCTGCCATTGGACATTCTTTATTAATATCCAAAGCAGTTATAATATCGTTTAAATGGGTCTCTCGATGCAATCCAATCTTATAATGAACAGGAAAGCTAAAGTTTATATCAAAATGGTATCTTGGATGAATTAAAGGTTTTTCGCCTATTATATCATCGTCATATCTGATGTATCCTGGTTCTTTTTGCAAAATGTATTCAAAGAATTCTATTGATGAGATAGGAATATTACTTTCTATATTTAAGTTCCAATACAATTTGCTTTGTGGTTCCGTGAGAGTGTTTAGTATGCTAAGCGCATTTGAGATTTCACGCGCACCTATTACACCTTTTTGACCTATATAATTGTAATTTGTAATATAATTTGTAGTTTTATTTAAATCTCTTTCATATGTCTTAATCAGAAATTCAAAACCATAAGATATAATTTTATGACCATCATCGTTAGCGAGGAAGACGCGATGCAAGATCTCATCATCAACACACATATATGGAGGCTCTATTTTCTCATTTCCGTGCCAAAAAGTGAGAAGATATTCCATTGACTTTAACTTCATTCTGACAAAATCACGTGAATTAGTCACTTTGCATCCAAATAACTCACGAAATTGGAAATTATGAAGATTTAGATAAAACATACTAGAACAATGCACTCATTTTTGATAATTTATCGTATATTTCCTCTTCCGAAAGATTCTCCCATGGTGCTTGTAAAGCAGCTTTATATAATCTATCGGCTAAATCACGATTTTGTAAGTTTAATCTAGCAATACCATCCTTAATAATATCTGCTAGTGGCTTCTTTTGTTTAGCATGCTCGAATCTAGTTTCAATTTGTTCTTTTTCTTTATCTGATGGTATTTTTATAGTCATTTGCCTTTTTGACATAATTTCTTGGTATCCATCAAGAATGCCTTTACTTATGCCAGCGCCATGGTTAGGTAAAAATAAAAAGGTTTTAAGGAAAGACCTTGTTAGCATAGTATATATTGCATTTCTATACGTATAATTAGATGTTATCTTTTTTGTAATGCATATTACAAATGGGTATTCCAAACCCTTTACATTGTTTCTGTTACTTATCAATAATGTATCAGAAATCTTATGTTTAGTCTCATATGCCTTGTTAATACGCCAATTCAAATGTAACATAAAGAAGCTCTCAAAGATATTTGCCATCTCATAAATATCATTATCATCATCTAACATGATAATACAGAAATCATTTACTGTACTTGTTGGATTATCTTTTAAGGTCTTTTTGATCACTGTAAGTAATCTCTGTAGGAAATTATCTTTTGTAAAGGGTATTAAATCTATACAATCATAGTCGTCATTAATATCCAGAAAACGTCTTACTGGCTCTCGGCTTAAAATAACACTCTTACCATCTATTGAATTCTTATAGCTATAGCCGCATGCTTCCCAGTCTTCTTTTGACAACCATCGCAAACGAGTATCTTCAAAAAGCCCAAGTCCAAGACCATGCGCAAACATCAAAGTACGAGGATCTGTTCTATAACATTTCCGTAAAAAGAAATCTGCTTCATAATCTTTACTTTCATCCTCATAGAAGATACTTTGGAACACATCTCCAGCAATATACACTTGCTTGGATGTCACAAGTTTGCAAAGTTCAAAGAAATTCTTTTTAAAATCCTGACATTCGTCTATAAGAATATAATCAAAAGCTGTAGGTATTTTTTCTTTCTGGTATTTTTTTCTTATAGCATCAATTGCATATTTACAAGCCCTATCAAACGATCCAGTTTGCCTGAAGTTATAAAAAGATATATCATAAAACCCACATATATATCTATATAGTCCAGAATTAGGATCGCCAAAACCACCCCACGCATTTGTGCACCAAAGACGCTGATCCCATTCTATTTGTTGGGATACCTTCATTACATTGAAAAATTGTGGAATTCGCTCATGGAGAGTTTCTGCAAGTATATGATTATGACAAGTTATGAAAATCTTGTATTTTTCTGGCTTTTGATATAATTCTTTGAGCTTATGTAATAAAAGTTCTGTTTTGCCTGTTCCTGATAATCCTTGAATTTTTACCAGTTTTTTATCCAACTCTTGATATATAAATCGAGTTTGATCCGCATCAAAAGCAAGAATTTTCTGCTGAACTTGATCTAATAAAGTTTTAGGAACATCTGCCTTAACTCTATTTATGTCATTGATACTGCCAGTGCATAAAGTAACTAATAGTTCCGTGTATTTTTTTTCTTGAAGGTTTTGTGCCTTTAAACTACCTAAGAATTTATCTATATTTTCTAGATCCTTGAGATTTAAATTTTCCTTAATTAGTGGTAGACCCCATTTCTTAAACCTGCCCAGTTGAGCTCTGTATTCGTATTTTGAAAATAAATAGCTTATAATATCATAAACATCTTCACAATAGTTATCATAGTCTTCTACACTAGTACCACCATTTATCAGAGCTACTTTATAACCAACAGAAAGAATCATGAAACAATTTTCATAATCATAATCGTTATCGTTTAAATCAGACTTTGGCAACTTAAACATGAATATATCCATTTCATGAGAGTCCGCATACTTTTGGAATGAATTAATTAAGTCCCTGTATTTCAGAGAATCAATATCTGCGTATAATGATGACATGACTTATACTAGAATATTATAAAGTTAATATTTATCATTATAATGATGTTATCATGATTATTCTTTAGGAGTCAGTATTTTGATAAACGTCCAATTTTTGCCTACAGCCTTAAAATACTGAACTTTCGAGTTTCGTGTTTTCTGCAAGGTTGAGTAAAATTTAGGTCTTATTTATCAATAGCGAACTACCCATGCAGCATCTGAGGGTATCCACGATAGCTAACAGAGATCTTCATAAATATGAGACCCTCCTCTGTCCTTCCTGAAAGTGGGGGGGCACATCATCATTTCGTTTGAGATGCCTTACAGAGCCGTCTCATTCTTGCTAGATGTGGTACCAAATGTCACTGATCCGAGAAATCCATTATTTATACTATACTGTTCCAAGCTAATTTCTTTGCCTTCCGTCTTGTACAAGAAAAGCGGCTTTTCAAAATCTGATGATCTCACCATAAATTCTATCAAATTAAGTCGAGGAGCAAAGTACCAGCTATTAAGTTTTTAAGCAATACGTCATCTTGGGACACTGATAGACATTATCACTTGCATAACTTTTCTTTCCAACCCTTATAGAACTTAACGAGTCCGGTTTTATCCCCACCTCGGAATGTACGGCCATTTTTCAAGCGTGCTAACAGTTCACCTACTTGTGATGCATTAGCACTTGTCCAGTTCAAATCTGTTACCAATACATCTTCTATCTGTGAAGGGGTTACTTCTGGCATGTATTTATGAAAAACTCGAATATAAGTCTTACAAGTATTTTCATCATCAGGATGATGGAAATCCTTTGATTCGAACATACGGAGATCCATTTCTTTCAAGGCTATTCGAAGAAGTGCTAAATTGTCAATTTTCGTATTGTCATTCTTTAGCTCATCACCATAGACACATTCTGCATTCCATCTTTTTACCCATCCATGCAATTCGTTTTTTAACCACGAAATAGCCATAATATACTTTGCCGAATAGAAATCATCGACTTTCTGTATATCTTTTGAGCTCATATGACAACAAATAACTATACTTGTTGGTTGAGTATAGTCTTTATAAGTATGTTCGGTCAAACATCGTATAGGCTTCGCTATTCCATCAATTTTCACTGGCTGAGAAAACATTCTTTCCACAACTTTGTTTCCAAACACTTGTGACACAGTATTGAAATTTGTTTTTGCATAGCTATACAATACTATGCAACTTACATCAGGGTCTTTTGCACATATCTCTTTTGCCTTTTTCAAGCATGCCAATATCGCTTTTGGTTCTGGCCCTTGAACATTTGCGTAATATCTATTCATTATTACATTTATATGTTAACGTCCAATTGTTGCCTTTCGCCTTTAAACAGGGTACTTTCGAGCAACTCGCTTTCTGCCAGGCTGACTAAAAATTAAGTCGTTATAATCAACAGCGAGTCGCCCAGACAGCATCTGAGCGTAGTCTGGAAAGCCCTTAGAGTATTTCTTGCAGAAGCTCTGAAAGTACTTCAATACCTTCTCGCACCAAACATATGTCAACCTTCGTTTTGCTGAGAAGAGCCATCAACTCATGGCGTTGAGTGTTATCTCTTTCGGGTAGTCCTTACCTTTATATGTATGTTCCATCTTTTTCACAGACTCACATTTACTGCTCGCCAAAATCGGGGTTATCGGCATTATCCCATATGAGGTAAGTGGGAAGGAACATTAATGGGTAAATGCCAGTTTCGATATAATTCAAATCTGCACATCCTAAATCTTTCATCACAGAGAGATTTGTGTCCAACTCACCACATATCTTCTCATCGACCATGTCTTTGGAATATACTGTCTTCAGTTGCTCTGACAACTCCTTGAGACCTGCATTGACAATAGCCTTAACGACATGGCTGACAACGTATTTGTCGCAGATATTTCCTGTAGGGTAATCAGAGATATAGACATCAAGAACACTGCTGAAGATGCCAGACAACTCGTCATGTACCTTCTTGTTATAGGCTTCAGTCTTGGTCTCTGTATCACAACCCATCCTTGCCAATAGATCGGCTACAATTCGTTTTGAATAGTCAGTTAAACCTTCTTCCAATAAGAATTGCTCAAGTTGTTTTGGTTCATATTCAAAAATTATCGACAATATCGGCAATATGTACGTAAAGCCATTATAGTCAGGAAGGTTGAATCTGATTATGTCTTCCGACTGACGCAGCACTTCAAGTACTACATCAAAAGAAGAGAAAGAGTATGAGGTCAAAAGGGTTAAGAGGGTATTCCTTATGATGAAATGGTTGACAGTCGTATCTGACTCCAACTGCTCTGCACTTTTGCCCCATTGCTTGCCAAGCTCCCAAAGGATTAACTGTTCTTCATCAGCGCAGAATTCTTCTGTAGGAATGTCGAACAGGTGGTCAAACTCACGTCGAGTTATGTCCAAAGGGTCTTTTGAAAGTGTAGTAAACACCTCCTGATGTTTTATGTTTAGATCCTTCGGGTAGTCCTTACCTTTATATGTATATTCCACAATATCTTAATTATTCTGAAAGGATTTCTCTTTCAGCGTTATGTACTCCACCAATAACGTAATATGAACTTTTCTGTTAGTCCGGTATTTTCTCAAGAGCATATCTGGGAACGAAAGCAGTAGCTATCATACACACGTTTTCTATCGTGACTACAACACGATTATTACGGTCGATACGAGCAACTTTACCAACTATGCCCTTGAATTTTCCATCAGTGATACGGACCATCTCATCATTCTTGAAAACCACATGTTTATTGGTTATTACCTCAACATGTTCGTCTTCAAGGCTCGTCAGGCGTATGAAATTAGACATTTTATTAAACGGTATCGTAAGAGGTGGGTTGTAACCCGTATTGGCTACATCAAAATGATTGTAGTAGAATGTCAAGTAGTTTAATTCTGGTACTTCATTGACAAACTTGTAAGCCCCTTCTTTGTTTGAATAGAGGAATACGAACTGTTGGACGAACGGCTTGAGCACCTTTTTAAGTTTACCATCCCGCTCTTCTCTGGTTCGATGAAGAGGGACATATGCAACACCCCCTAAAGAGCGTATAGCCTCTAAAGCCTTAATTTCACGACCGTATGTTGCACGTAACACATACCATTGATACCCATCTTTAGGGGCATACTCTACCGACACCCCCAAAAGTAAATCCTTGACCTTAAAGGCCACATCATCAATCTTAGGAATTGAACCAATTATTTCGTTGGTCTTTTGGGAATCAACCTTCCCATCCCGAACTTCAGTATTCTTCAACACATCCATACCGGCATTTCTTATGTATTACATATGACACGAAAAAGCGCAGAATCGTTCTGATGTCCACCATACGTGACGAGACTCTAGCATTGCCTATAATGGTAGAACGGACACAGTGTCGATAAACGCTTCCCCAGATGTCTGACTGAAAGTCCCAACGAAATGCCATTACTGGCACATGCATGCGTCGCAAGGTGAAGTCATTTACGACTTGCCAAGTTCAGCACGGCGTGGAATGCTGTCCGTTAGCTCTATAGGAGAGCGAATCTCCAACCGAGGGTACAAACAGCCATTCAGTCGGTACAAAGGTAGCTCAAAAAAATGAATAGAACAAAATAAAGACGAGGAAAATTACCCACTTGCCTAACTTTTTCTAATATTGATGTTACAAGCTTTATATTGCTACTTACGATGCAGAGTCAGAATTATGTCTAAGAATAGACGAAGTTATCAAAAGTTTTTAATTACCACATATTATCACAAGTAGTTGATTATCACAAGAAAACCGATTCAATTAGTGATAACCAACAAGTTAACAATACACTTTTTCGAATCACTTGTGATAACTTACTGTGAGTTTAGCAGGCTCTTTATCATTTCGTCAATTTCGCGGTTTACTCGGGCAAAGTTGCGGTTGAGCATGACTTCCTTTTGACGGGCATCCTTGAAAGCGTATATCCTGGGGAGGTCAACATACTGGGCTTCCTCTTTCTTGATCTCAGCCATATCGAAATTAGTCTTGCAAAAATACTTTGTCGTCTTGAACTCAGGGCTTTCCTCAAGGTTGATGTTTGCAAAGGATTTCTTCTCCGTGGGCGTGAAGTCACGGGCAGCCTGTCCGGCGAGCCAGCCGGTGGCCATGTCGGCAATCTTGGCGGCAGGGACGAGGTTGTCCATCTTCTCGCTGATGGAGGTGCTGACCTTTGAGTCGTTGATAGTAATGGACTTCGAAGTTTGTTTGGCCTTGCCAAAGACATCATTCTGTGCCCATTCCAAAGTTTCTTTGTTGCGGGCTGCACCCATGAAAATGTTGCCACAGGTGGTGATGATCTTCTGCATACCGTTCTTACCGTAATCGGCCTCCAACTGTGGCAGTTCCTGGAAACCGAGGGTGACGGCAACTTTGTTGCTTCGCGCAGTACCGATAAGACGGTCTATCTTGTGGAAGTAGAGCGTTGGCAGCTCATCGACGATGATACTCACGGGCAGGTTGCCCTTGCTGTTGATACGTGTGACAAGACGGTTGAGGATGAGGGCGTTGAGCGAGCCGATGACCTGCTCCTTTTCGGGGTCGTTGGCGATAACAAGGTAGCTGGGACTGTTCCTGTCGGAAATCTTCAAGTCGAAGTCGTCGCCGGTGAACACCCAGTAGGCCTCAGGGGAAACAAGACGGGCGGCATTGACACGGAGTGTACCCACCATACCCTCAAGCTGGTCGTTGGCCTTGTTCTTGTAGGCACTTTGGAACGGTGCCATCAGTGACATGATTTTGGGGTCTTGCATCAGTATGTCAAAGACTTCGCTGTAGCTGCGGCCTAAGAAGCTCAGCACATGGGGCATATCTGAATACTCGCCGGTAATGGTGTCGGGCTCCACCTCGTTGCCATTTTCGTCTTCGTACCAACTGCGCTCGATGCGTATCTCCTGCTTGTTGCCGTTGAGATAGGTAAAGCCGTCCAAGTCAACGAACATATCATCGCTGTCAGTGGAGACATTATTGCTGTTGCAGTCTATGAAGTCGAGCACCACATTACCTTGTTCATCCAATGCCTTGTAGTCTCTCCAGTTATGGATGACGAGGCGAAGCTTCCTCTTATTCCACAGCACATAGCGGGTCAGCTTCTTGCCGTTCTTGTACCCTGTCGGGTGGAAGTTGACGAAGAAGTAGATGATGGCGGCAAGGAAGTTCTCGGCTGAGTTCTGGAAGAAAGCCTCACTTCCGCCTTTCTTCTCGCCACCGCCTTTATTGAGAGAGGACAAGAGAGTTGCAGCTGTCTCGGAGGCCGCAGCAAGGTCTGGGATATACTTTCGTTGGATAGGATTCACACGGTTGCTGTATTCCACGTCAGTGAAGTTGACGATGCGGAAGCCGCAGTTGTCTGGCAGCGTGCCCTGCTTGCGGTTTTTGCAGTACTGATAGAAGAGATTTCTTGCGAGTGCAGGGAACTTATAGTCATAGACCATCATGGCAAAGCCCTTGGCACTGTGCTGGCGGATGAAAGGGTCGATGATGCCGAAGGACTTACCAGAGCCTGGCGTACCCAGGACGATGGTGGCACGGAAAGGGTTGATGATGTTGATCCAACCGTGGTTCAGTTTCTTCTTGTAGTAATAGACCATGGGGATGTTGACACTGTACTCGTTCTCTTCCTTGTTACGGCTCTGCTCAAACGACTCGTTTTCGAAGTTCCATTTGTCATCGCCAATCTTTGTGTTGAAGTATTTGGCAATAGCATCGAGGCTCTGGTGGATAAGCATGATACCGATGACAGAACAGAGGACGTAGAGGCAGCGGTTCAACGGAAAGCCGGAGAAATAGATGTCCCATGCCCCTTTATGAAAGACGAAGCAGAGCAGCGTCATCGCACATCCGGCCACCATCGGATAGACGACCATTGTCTTCATGTTCCACTTCAGGCTCTTCCGTGCCTTGGTGCCGATGCAGGTCACACCAACACAGATAAGTTCCATGACCTTGCAGGAGAGGACGCTGTCGAAGACCTTGAAGCGGTGGAAGAGCTCAAGGACGAAGGCGGTCATACGGTTGTCGGAGGTGATTGGGAGGTTCATCACGATCTCGACAATCAGAATTAGGTAGATGCACGAACGGAAGAAGTTGTACATCTGTTGCTGTTCACGGGTTTCTTCCATATCAAGAGGGTTATCAATAATTAGAGAATTTGAGAAATGCTATCACTGAGGATTTTATATCTCACAGATATCACAGATTGCACGGATTATCTCTCGCAAAGGCGCAGAGAACGCAAAGAGAAGGCTTGCCATCAGCCTTGCAGCCTTGAAACTTTGCGTACTTGGTGGCTTGGCGAGAGATAAAAATATTGCAGCGAGAACTTAGTGCAGGTTTCTTATCAGTTCAGGCGCAAAGCCATCAGCGTTGAGGATGTCACGATAGTTGATGTCTATATAGCTCACGCGTCCGCTGATCTGGTCCTCAGTGATTTCAAGGCGTAGTTTTTTCTCTTCGGGAAACGTGAGCTTCTTGAGGACGATGACGTTGCGGTAGGACTTCATGAAGTGATTGGCATGGTTGATCATGTACACCGGCGTGAGTTCGATGATCTGTGAGTTGGTAGCCTTCAGTTCTTTCTTATCCGTTAGCTTGACGCGTATCTCGGCAATATCGTATTTGATATTACTTTTGTTCTCCAAGGAGAAGTCGATGAAGAAGTAATCACCGACAGTATAAATGTTGTTCACCTGCGCACGGATACCATACTGTTTGGAATGAAGGTTGAAAAATTTACGGCGGCTGGTGTAGATGGACCAGCAGAGACGTGCCATATCGCCCTGCGTCATGCTCACCTCTGGATGAGTGTAGTCGCGCATATCGTCCCGGGTGACGGTGTAGACAGAATTGGCTTTCTTCGGTCCCTTAGTATAGATGATATTGAGCTGTGCGATGTGTCGCTCGCCGATGATAGTAACTGTGCCACCGAGTTCACCGTCCATCAGCATGGACTTGGGCTTGAGACGCACGATGTTGTCAGCGCACTGGTTACCGACGAGCTTTTCGGTGGAGATGTCCACGAACTTGATATTCTCCGGCATGATGATATGCGTGGTCACCTGATCATTGACGAAGACGGTAGGCTTGCCGAGGTTACTCTCGAAGATGCGCTCATCATCGGAAGTAAACTTGTGGATGTAACGGATACGGACGGTGTCACCCTTGGCATTGGCTTCTTGGATACCTCCCACATTGCTCTCCGCATGGACGGACAAGAGGGAAAAGACAGACAGAGCGAAAAGGAAAAGTTTCTTCTTCATGTTGTTTATGTGGTTATGGGTTATTCTTGCTGCGTGTTGACGAGATAGACAATGGTGTTGTACTTGATGCGTGCCTTATTCATGCGGATATTGTTCGACACGGCGGAGCTGGCACTCTGATACATGTTCTGCAAGGCTTGCAGGGCTATAATCTCCGGGGAAATACCAGACGAGGAGCTTGTGTCAAACTGAAGCTGCTGGCCAGCAACAGCACTGCCCGCGTCCCTCACCATCTCACGGAATGTAGACTCGGGGACATAGAAGCCCTCCATGCCGTCATTGTCGAAAATGCTAAGATTTACCTTAATAAACTTACTGCCGACAAGAATACTCGTGATATTTGCCTTCACACGCTGCTGGCCGAAGCCGCTCACAACTCCATATAGATAGGAGCCTTTCTTCAGGCGAATGCCCTTCACGGTCACGTCATCAAGAAGCTTGAAGCGGAGCCGTGTGCCCTCGCGCGCCTTCGTGGTTCTGTCAATCATAGCCTTGATAAGCGGCTCGTCAACATTCTCGTTGCTGGCCACAGTGTTGAACTTCTCACTGTTGCCCTCCTTGACTTTCTCCACAACCTCGGTCTTCTCTTCCTTCTTGTTCGATTTCCTGCGGGTAGTGCCTGTGAGCGCATCAATCATCTCCTGCTGGCGTTGGCGGTTCTCGGCTTCCTCAGTCTTTTCACGGCGCTCCTGCTCGGCCATGTACTTACGCTGCCGCTCCATGCTCTGATTCTGTATGCGCTCCAGCTCACGGGCATAGTCATTGAGATCATCCTGCTGGGAGCGTCCGCTAAAGCTACTGTAGCCATTGATGCGGCGCATGTTCTCCTGCTGGCTTTTGATTAAATCTTCCTGCGCCTTACGCTCCCGCTCGCGGGCTGCATTCTCAGCTTCAATCTTTCTCCATTCGCTTGCATTGTATCCGCTTGTCGTGGTGTCCTTTTCTTCCACATCGTCGCCCAAAGCGCCGATGGCAGTGAAGGCGCCACCCTCGCTAAATCGTTTGTTCATGGCAGCCATCTTACCCTCCATCTGTGCGCCACGGGCGTCAGGAAGGCTCATGTTGATGGAATCGGTGACCACTCCTTCTGCGGTGGTCGCCCCACTGCCCTGGAACAATGCCATCAGGTAGTAGATGAGTCCAAGCAGTGGTAATATAAGTACAAGGGGAAGAATGTACTTGGGTTGTCGGAGGTTTACTTTCTTGAGTTTCTTCAGGTCCATAGTTTTGTGTTTAGTTGTTGTCCTTTTGTTTATTATCAAGATAGTCTACCACTATCTCCAATTGCCGGTATTTGACCATGATGTCCACGGAATCCTTGTGGCTTTTCACAGGGAGGGCAATAAGGGAGTCAAGGTCGTGCTTGAGCTGTTGGCCCCGGTTGGTCAGATCGGTGGTCTGTTCCACTTGCAGGCTCTTCAGCCGTTGGATGCGTCTCATACCATCAAAATCAGGCTTCACTTCCGACATGCCACCGAAAAGATCAGGCTCCTTGCTGTCAGAGCTGAATGTCAGCCAACTGCCGAGGACAAGCGATAGAGTGAGAGTGCTGATGGTGATAGCGACCGTGCGCTTCTTATGTTTCTCCGCCCATTGGTTCATTCTGTCTATGCGTTCCCTAATCTTGAAATGTGACAGGAAACTACTGATGCCATGGGCAATGTGGGCATCTTTCTTAGCTTTGGTTCGTTTGAGTATCTTCATATTTTATTGTCAATAATCGAGGTCCTTGTTTTCGAGTGTGCGCCAGTTGGTGATGAGCAGTCCATGAGGATTGTTCTGTGTTCTTGGTACATTCTCTATCTCACCGACTGTAACAATGGAACGTTTCAAATCACGGCTACGGCGTTTGATAAGCTGTGTGCCGTAATACTTGAACTTCTTCTCGTGCCCATCAAACTGGATGGAGTCACATTTGATGGTACAGACAGCACTGCTGGAAATGATGTCGGAGTAAAAACCATTTTCTTCCATAGCCTGTTTCTGCTTCATTGCTGTGCCGTCTGCCATATAGAGTGCTTTGCCAAGCGTCCACTTGATGTAGTCATCATCGGGTGGCAGGTTGAAGAAGTACTGGTGGAAGAGTTGGATGTGCGCTTTAGCCTCCATCACAAAATTGGCTTCTTGTAAACTTCGCTCGGCGAGGAAGGGGATGTCACCGTCAAGGATATATATTTGACTACGTTCCTGGGCGACGAGACGGGTACAGTAGAAGACGGTCAGGCCACAGACAACCACACTGCCGATGACAGTCAGCAGCACGGTCATCAGGGCCAGACGGGTCTTTTGCTCTAAGGATTGAATCAACATAAAGAGTTTGGAATTAGTGGTTAGCTTTAGTTAAGGAATTTGCTTTAGTTAGAAGTTTATTAGGAGTTGGAAGTTGGCAATGTTGAGATGCAGTTCCACCACTCTGTCTGACAACTCCTAACTCCTCACTTCTCACTCTTAATTATTTTCCATCCGCTCCTCCTGGTTTAAAGTTGGAATCGGACTTGCCAACATTATTGATGGAGCGTGCACTGTCCGCGCCACGTATATAAGATGCGCCTAAACCTGTCTGGGCCATGACAGTACGTGAGATCTGACTGAACTTGCTGCCGCCATCACTACCCGACTGCTGGGATGCTCCTGCCAAAGAGGCGGCAAGGCTTGCACCACCTGTAGCGACAGCAGCGGCGGTACCTACCGTGGCTGTAGTAGCACTGATGCCATGGCTGACTCCACCCTGTACGATGCTTGTTGCCGTAGAACCGGCTGCCGTGCCTGCACTGGAACTGATGCCACCGGGGATAAGCCATGAGGCGACTTCGGGTACAAAACGGAGAACGTAGGCTCCCACGAGCATACCCATGGCATACATGCAGTTCGAGCCGATACCCTGCAAGCCCAACGCGCCTATCTGGTCCCATGAGTTCACTGAACCTTGCAGCAGTGATTCATAGGCTTTGATGTCCGCCCGGAGGTTGTACATTAAGATGAAATCTATGTAATAAAGGCAAATATACACCACAAACCCCCATAGCGACAGGGACAGGTACTTGCTGATCCATTGCGACCAGGCATTGCTCCAGGGTGGGACAATGGACATCGCGAACATGATGGGAGCAAAGGTGGCCATAATGGTCATGAAGATACGCTGGGCAACGAGCATGCCGTAGTAGGACATCTGGAAGATGAGCTCGCCGATGAACCTTATCACGTCGTTAATCCACTCACTGACCTTCGTCTCTGCGGCCACGGCAGCACGCTGAGCATAGTTGTTGATGGTGGAGCCTAAATTCTCCATGTTGTAGATTAACCGATCCCACCAGTGAGCGTCCTCACCAATGGCCTGTACCTGCTTGGCCGTCTCGATGCTGTCCTGCACCTCCCGCAAGCGTTTGAGGTAACCTGCCTGTTTCTCGGCAACTTTCAATTCCAAGGCAGCAACCTCGCGGTTCTTAGCCTGTGCCATACGCATGGCTGTCATCTCCAGGCCTTTACCGGGTGCTTTCAAGGCTGAGCAGATATAGCTGCTTGTGGTGATACAGATGGAGAGGGCGGCTATACGTAGGAGTTTCATAACGTCCATGCCGCGCCGTCCGAGCATCATCATCCAACATTCGTAGCTGCCCATGCATAAGGCGAGCAGCAGACCCAAAGTCTTGGCGGTACTTACGGCATTGAAGAGAAGAGCCGACTTGGGAAAAGTTTCCATCGCCTCCAACAGTTTCATCAGGCTCTGGTCAACGGCGGGAAGACCCATCGTCAGCAGCTGGTTGATGAACATTGAAGATAATAGTAAATCCATCATGATTTTGTGTGTTTCAAGGATTCGGGAATTATAGGGTATATCTTATTGCCAATCTCAACAGTTCTTGTTGGTAATCACTCCCCTCTCTTTAGGTAAGGGGGCTGAACGTTTAGTAGTATTGCTGTGCCATGCCTACAAGATGGGCAACACGGGAGACGAGTTCCTCCATCTGACGTTTATACTCAATATAGGCTTTCTCACGTTTGGCATTCTCCAACTCGTTGCCAATCCCCTGCTTGTGGATATAGGAGATGTTACGGCACACGACATCGTTCTGTCGACGGAGCTCATCAACCTGCGGATACATCTTACCTTTGCTTCTTGTCAGGCAGTAGGACAGACCTTCTGAGATGGAGCCTTGCATACGGGCAAAGTCATCCTTGAATGTGGAATAGACAAGGTCGACATTACGGTCGGCGGCACGGACAACTTCCTCGTCATGCATCTCCTTGATTTTAGCACGCTCCTCATCAGCCTTCTTAATTTTCTCACGATCTACTTCTTCGGCAGCAACACGACGGGGCATGATGGTCTTGACATTGGACTTGTGCTCCTTGAAGCGCACACGGTAGCCGGACTTGAAGCCCGACCACTTCCAATAAGTCTCGGCACCAGAGTATTTCTTGTGCAGGAAATAATAGTACCAGTCAGGAGCGAAGTCCCACGGGCCTGTCTCCATAGTGCGCCACTGTTTCTCTTTCTGATTATCGTGGACGATTCTCTGCGCATAAGCGTTTCTGTTCCCCAAGGGGAAGATAAAAGCTATGGACAAAAGGGTTAAACAAAGTATCTTTCTCATTGAACTGTCGTTTGAGTTTTAGTTGTTAGTTTGCTTATGAGGCATTCCAATTGGCTATGACTGTCCTTGCTATCTCATCAGTAACCTCGCTGTTGAGGATGTCCCAGATGTAGTCGTATTGGAAACCGCCCATGACAACGATGCTGCACCACAGGTTGGCCTGGTCTATGATGCCTCGCATACTGGTGATATAGCCATGAAGCTCGTTGACAAGGTTGAGTTTCTCGTCCATGCTCGCTTTCATCACATTCATGCCGCTGGCTACCAAGGTGGTGTACATCCGCTTGATGTTCTTGACTTCTCGGGTACAGGCAACATTGGCCTCGGTGTAGTACCACGCCACCATGGGCTTCTTGAAGGCATGCTTACCCGTGTTCTTCGTGAAGTTGGCATAGTCACGGATAAGTTGGTAAAGATCGGTACCCGTCGTTGCGATGGCTGCTCCGAGGATGAGATAGCTGTGGGCATTGCTGAGCTTGGTGTCGAGGGTCGTCCGCACGTTATTGAACCGCTCCGCACCCTTTGTGATGAGACTTTGCTCGCCATAGCTGACCATCACCTGCGCCAAGGCGTTCTCTTCCTCTTTCTTTAGAAGCTTATGAAGGCTCATAAGTGCCTCAAGAGTCGGCTGGTCATTGGGGTAGTCGAAGGCGAGGGCAGGACACGGCAATAGGATGAAAGCGGACAGCAATAAGATGATGATTCTTGTTCTCATGGCTTGTTCATTTCTTTGTTCAATGGTTGTCAGAGTGCATTCCAGTCATGGATGAGTCCGTCTACAATGTACCTGGTCTCGAAGACGGTTGCCCAGGTCACGGGGTCAAGGGTATAGAAGGCATCATTCCATGAGCCGTACTCGCACATCATCACCATAACGTCCATCTTGTATTTCATCTCCAACAAACGCGAATAGATCTTGTTGGCCAGCGTCAGACGTGTGTAACGGTCCATAAAGTTGTAGCCGTCACCTGAGCCAAGACTGTAGCGGCCGCCTCGGTTCGGCATCTTTGACCGGATAATGGAGATGTTGGGCAGATTGATCTTGCCGTCATTCACAATATCAACAAAGTCATGGATGAGTCCCTCTGTTTCAATAGCCACATCAGCAAGCTCATTGTAGCAAAGAATTGAGTTCTTCACGGGATGAGTGGTGATGAACTTCATTACCTTAGGAATGCCTGAGAAGATGTCAGCACTGAGCAGGAAAATTTCCTTGTAATAGACGGTCTCCTCGCCGAAGCCCCTGATGTTGGTCATCGACAAATTATAGAGTTCCTTGATGCCCTCCATGACGGCCGTATACTGGAGTGTCTTTTTCTTCTTGGCTGAGATAGTGTCGATGCGCTCGTTATGCTTGTTCTCGATGAGCGACTGAGCTGTGGTATTGGCACTCACCTGCGCCGTCGTCCACGGATCAAGCACTATCTTCCAGTAGGCAGAGACCGGAAGGGAAAAGGCAAACAGAAGGGCTGACACTGCCGCGATTCTTAAGTTCATGTTCTTCTTCATGGCTATCTTCGGTATAGTTTTTTTGTTTAGCTGCTCTCTGTGCAGTCTGTACTTTCATCCATGACTTTCTGTTGTTGGTTGACTTTTACGGCGAAGTCAAGGTAGCGCCTGAAGCCAAGTCGTTGGCGGTCTTCCTCTATCTTCGTGATGGCGGTCTGTATGTCTCCGTAGTGCCGTTCATAGACTTTCAGGGCTTCCTTCTCGGCTCGTTCCGTGGTATAAGCCCAGTAGCATTCGGGCGGTTCCTCCACACCATAGACATCGGAGTATTGGCCGCGGCATATCCACACCTCCTTGAAGTAGTTTCTTCCCTCGTGGTTGTTCAGGGCATTGACGGTGAAGATCTGCTGCTTCTGTACCTGCGTCAGTCCGAGAATAGCACTGATGTCATCGTATCTGTCCTTGAACTTACTCTGATCGAGGAGGATTTTCACGTCAGAGTTGTTAATGATGGCTTCTTTCACGATGGGGCTGTCGATGACATCGTTGAGCTCCTGCGTCACCACTCCTGCTATGCCGTGGAATTTTCTCACTGTCTTATAGAGATACTTGATATACTCTGCCATAGTCGGTGAGCTGATGGCTTTCCATGCTTCCTCGATGATGAGTGCCTTGCGGCCTTTCTTAATGCGCATCTTCTGTAGGAACACGTCCATGATGATGAGCACGACGATGGGGAACAGCACGGGGTCGTCCTTGATCTTGTCAATCTCGAAGACGATGAACTTCTCGTCAAAGAGGCTGGCATCCACTTCGTTGTTCAGCGTGTGCTCAAGCTCACCTCCTTTGTAGAACTGCTCCAGGATGGCGGCAAAGTTGTCGATGTCGAAGGTGATGCTCTTCTCTCGCATGATCTGCGGGATGCGCTCAATGGCAAACTCGTAGTAGCTGTTGAAGTTCAGCTCACAGACGTTCATCTTCTGTCGTTGCTTCTCCATGCGGTCGATACGCTGCTCGATGGTGACGAGGTAGTTGCCCTCAATGAGCTGGGGCATCAGGCGCATGAGCTGGCGGTTGGCAGCAACCTTCTCGCCGTCGGTGGCGGCCTTGTCGTTGATGAGGTCGTGGAGTTTGTTCACCTTCCGCTGGATTCGTGCGTAGGCTTCTTTCTCCTCAGCAGTATGTATAGGACTGTCATCGGCCATACGACTGCCAGCAGCAGTATGGAGAGAACCGTATTCAGTATCCTGTCCGTCAAAGGCAGATGGATCTTCGGAGGTTGGAATGTCTGTTTCATACTCTGTATGTTTGTATTTTTCTTCGAGTTCCTTGCTGTGCTTCTCGTAGGTACCGTTCTTCTTGTCCTCCAAGAGCAAACGCTTGCGGAGCTGTTCACGCTCCGCATCGGTGAACTCCTTGAACGGGGTGAAGTAAGACTCGTAGTACTCGACGATGGTCTGGTTAACAATCATATCCTCTATCTTTGTAGGTGCCTCGCTGCCCTTGAAGATGAGGAAGATGAGCGACTTGAGGAAGTTTTTCTTCTCACCGAAGTTCTGGCCATACTCGGTGTCCGTAATCTTGAACGGGTTCATAGAGATGGGCTTCTCCTTCGAGTAGGTGATGTAAGTGCCTTTAAAATAGCGGCATATGCCCTCGTAGCTGTCGCCAGTATCGACCATAACAACGTCGGTATCCTGCTCCAGAAGCTGGCGGACGACGCTGTTCATATGAAAGGACTTTCCGCTTCCGCTTGGGCCGATGCAGAAGAAATTGGCATTGTCGGTCATCTTCACCCTGCCTTCCTTGCCGGTGATGTCGATGCAGACGGGCAGCCCTTGCCGGTCAGTGTAGTAGGTCTTCAACGGCGTGTCCTCACTGTGTCGCTGCCGTTCCTTGTACATCAGACACAGGGCAGCTTCGGAGAGCGTAAGGAACAGGTTGTAGTCAGGATTGAACGAGTAGGCATTGCCGGGGAAGGAGTCCATGAAGAGTTCCAACTGATTGTAGGCTGACTTGCTCGCGAAGATGCCACACTCATAGAGACGGGTCTCTATAAAAGACGTAACAGCTGGTAAGCGTTCCTCGGCACAGCCTACAAGCAGGTTGAAGTTGGTATAGACCAACAGACGGCTGTCTTGAGCGAGGATGTTAAGGACTGCCTCAATGTCGGCCTTGGCTATTTTGTTGCTCGGGTCAGGCATAGAGCCATGACGCTTGGCTTTGCTCTGGAGCTTTCTCAATAGTTTTCTTTGGTGCGGTATCTGTATTACCTGGTTATAGACCACACAGTCGGCACCGGGGATGGCACCGAGGAATGACAGCAGGTCAGTGGCTATCGGATAGCCGTTGAGGAAAGACGTGCGGTAGGGCTTGATGAGCGTGGGCAGGTCTATCTCGTCAACATCGACCATGTCAAAGGACTTCACCACATTGCGTCCCATGCGCAGACAGTCCTCGCCGGACTTGAAGCTCTGCATGGAGAAGGGACCACGGCGGAAGTTGAAGGCCATGAAGCGGTGGAGATATTCGTTGACCTCCGACTTGGCAAGTTTATGATACCACACACCGCGGGACTTCAGTATGTCGGTGACTTTACCCACCTTGGAGTGGAAGTCGAGCCATTTCTTAGGATCGTACTTCACGAACGTTGACTTTATCGTCTCCTGTGTGATGACAAGGTAGGTGCGTATCTCTGTGTAGGCTCTGCCATTGAAGTAGCGGAAGTAGCTCTTTGTGAGAAACTCCATATCGTCAGTGATGTCATGGTGGTAGCTCTGGCGGCACAGCACGTCCTGCTTCTGCAGGGCATAGCCCTCCCCAAGGGTCTGGACGATGTTGTTCAATACATCAGCATAGGCCATGTACTGGTCGGCATCCGTAACATACTGCTGCACAGGATTCTCTATCTCTATAATGACGGACGGATTGCCGTTCTTCGAGAAGAGGACTGTGTTCAGCAGCTTTCCGTCGGCATCCTTGATGTCCTGAAGTTGGGCAAAGAGTCCGTCAAGTGATTTCTTGTTGTTGGCCATATCAATTGGCTGTTAGGTTAGTTAGGTGTATCTCTTGATAGTAAATAGTTCCGTCACCTTTCATACATCCTGCGGAAAATATAGGTGCCAGGGTATCGCTTCTTATTATGCAATCCTCCCCGCTGTTTGATAAAGATGCCGAGCAGGCTGACTGCGGCGATGGCGACCATTGCGATGAAACCGGCCAGTTTACCCAGGATGATGGAGAAGATGATGAAGCCGATAAAACTTGCGCCGATGGCACAGGCGGCAAGGGTGAGGAAACGACCTCGGATACCCATGAACTCCAGAGGTTTCTGCAAGCCCTTGAAGACGGGAAAACCGGCAAATGAGTTGTCCATTGTCGTATGGTTGTGTTTGTCTTGTTGTGACAGTATATGTCATTTGATAAACTTACAATAAGAAAAGGTGTGGGAACCGACGCTTCGGTTTCCCCGCACCTTAATGCCCGTTGTCTACTTGAAGAACAGAGGTAAAGCCTCTGACATAGCGATAAAGGCAACACATCCGCCAATGGTCAGCATGATGGTCTTCTTGACATCCTGGTCGCCGTTGCTCATCTTAAAATAGACGTTGAATGCGCCCACCAACGCAATCACTGCGGCGATGGCCTTCATCAGATTACCCACGGGTACCTGATAGCCTGACACTTCGGCGATGGCCTTCTGGAAGCCTCCGGCGCCCGCACTCTGAGCGAAGGTGGCGACGGTGCAGAAAAGGAACATTGCGGCAAGTGTCGCAAGACGCTTCTTGGGCAGGTGCTTGTATGCGCTCATACAAGCGGTCTTGATGGTTCTTAAACTGTTCTGTAACATAAGTTGGGTTGTAGTTTACGTTACAATTTAAAGACCATATTAAGAAGTGGAAGATGGGTGAGTACCGCAGGACGCGGCCGTCTGAGCCCCTTGCCTTATACAGGCGCAGCTCTCTTCCATGGCTGTCTTATGAGGTCGTCTTGAGAGTTAAGTTCAAATAGGTTAATGGTTAGTTATACTGAAGATTTGGAGCTTGTCAAAAGTTACAGGTAGGGATCTTGGATTTCGGACTTCGCCTCTTGGCCATCTCTATGGCTGTCTTCTCATCCTCATCAAGTTCCCGGGACTCTGCGTTGGACGGACCCCACTCGGACTCTATTATCTTGGTAACCATCTCCACCTTGTCGGCAGACACACGCCTGACCTCCTCACTGAGTTTCTCGGCTGTCTGACCGCCGCAATAGACAGTAGCCTGCGTCTCGACACTTGCCTTGTAATAGAAATAAGCGGGAATGGGACGGGACCTTGATGGCGACTTGGAGGATTTCTTTGTCGTAGTTTTCTTACCAGCCCCTGTTTCTTCCGTTTTGTCCGTTGCAGCATTCGTATCCGACGGCTTTGGTTTATTCTCACTTTGAAACTTCTCTGCCGCCGTCTCCTCCGCCTGCATCTGACGGCGCTTAATTTTCACAAGTTCCTGGATGCGCTTGCGTGCCTGCTCATCACCTGCCAAAGGTTCTGATACACTGTCTGGTGGAACGGGAGTGCCATTGACTCCGTCCTCTTCCGCTCCGTTTTCATCCGTTGGTTCTTTGCTATCTTCGGCTTCTTTCGCCTTGGCTTCCGGCGCTGCCACTATGGACTGATCTCCTTGTGCCTCTTTCACGGGCCTGACATTCTTTGCCGTGGCATCCTTGTCGATAAGGATAGGTTGGAACTGACCGGCCTCGTCTGAGATGTCTACGTCTGTCTCCTCAGGCTTGGAGATGAGATCCTCGGGAGACTTGACGAAGTAAATGTCGCGGAGAATCATAACCACATAGTAGACTGGAAGCGCACCGAACAACAAGGCAAAGACTACCGTACTGAATTCCATAGGCTCATACCATTACTTCATGAGGTTGCGGGCGTACTACTCCGGTGATGTTGTTGCGGCCGAAGACACGCTCGCCGTATTCGCTGGTTTGGGGAACGAAGGTGACAGTAAGGGTCTCGCCTTCTGTAATGGCAAGCTCGTCAATCTCCTTCTGACCGAATAGCTCAAGGAGGATAGTGGCCTTGTCGGCATCGCCGCTCTCAAGGACATACTGCTGGGCTGCCCATGTGCCGCCCTTCTTCGTGGTGCCTGACTTCATAGGCAGCACATGGGTGATTTTTCCTGTGATTTGCATAGTTCGTTGTGTTAGCGTTGTGATGTTGTTGTTACAAATGATTGTTTCAGATAAGAGAGCTGCGGCTCAGCAGCTCTCCGCTAGGTTTGCATCATCGATCTTGATTCCGGGCAGGGGCTCAAATCTCAGACCCATGGCCATGCCGTGCTGCTCACGAATGGGACGGCGGCGGATACTGTCCGAATAATAGAGGGTGTTTCCATCCTCGGAGGGAATGTAGCCGAGCATCTTCAGCCTGGCACGGAGACGGGTCTTCTTTTTATTGCAGAAGACTTTCAGCCTTGTCCGCTGTTCCAGACCGAAGGTGACACGCGCACGCTCCTTGCGGAAGAGTTCCTTGCGCTTACGACTGATATTGGCTGCCCACTGACTGTGGGTACGGCGGAGGCCGAGCTCTCGGGTAATGCAGAAGATGGTGTACTCGTGGACTCCGGTGCGCTCCGCCATCTCTTTATAGGTGAGGTTGCCGTGTTCCATCCTCACGAAAGCACGGATGTCTTGGTTGCGTCGGGAGTTCTTCCCCTTGCTAAGGCCCAAACGGCGGGCATGCTCGCAGACGGTGCTGCGACTGAACCCAAGGGATTCGGCAATCCTCTTGAGGGACTCGTTGGAAAAGCATTCCATCAGGGCGGCATCATCCTCAGAGGTCCATTTTCTGATAGGTCGGTTGGAGGTTGTGGGCATGGTAAGTTGTTCTGTGAAGTGGTGATTCTTTCAAAAGATGTCTGTACGGTGAATGAACGTCTGGCGCATCTCTTCCTTGTAGCTCTCGACATGGTTCATGGCCAGTATGCTGAGCACGGCGGAGAGGCTCCGGTCGCCATAACAGGCTTTCAGGTTGTTGACAACCTTATCCGGGAGATAGACCTGGTGACGCTGTCCTTTAGCCTTGTTCTGTTCGAAGACTTTGATGGCTTCCAAAAAGGCATCGTGGCTCCGTGGAACGGAATGACGTTTTGGTAGTGGAGCGGAAGACAAACTTGCGGCGGAAGGCGATGGCGGGGAAGAAGACTTCTGTTTGCGCTTCCGCCCGGTGGGTTGTGTCTCTGTCGCTTCTTGATCATCCTGGAGCTTGGGAGAGGCGGGACGGCTACCGCTTTGTTCTGCAGCAACGTCCTTGCTGCCACTGTCCTGCACTGGATTCGGTTCTTTAGTGGGTGCTTGCCTTTCTATTATAGGTTGTCGTCCCTTGCCTGCCCACTCAAAAACCTCTGAACTCCCGCCGTTAGCCTGGCGCAGAAGGTCGTTGATGTCTCCGTAACCCGGCGAAGGAGGCGGGGCAGTCATATGGCGACTTTCTTGGAGTCACCATAGATGCCTTCCCTTAGGGCTGTGAAACAGGGACGCACAATCTCTAACTGGCGGGGCGTGATATACAGACTGCTGTAACGTTGCATCTCCACACCGGATGGTACCATCGGCAGTACTGTGCCCATACTGCCATAGAGCTCGTTCAGGCGCTCACGCTCTTCCAGCTCTTTCTTGTTGCCCCAACGACGGTTGATCTGATTGGGAAGGAAGAAAAGTGGCGGTACTTCCCTGTTGGACATCTTGCAGGTGTTGGCAACAACGGAAAGGAATGGGTTGGTCGAGTTCACGCAGGTGTTCTCGTAGGAGAAGGGTATTATGATGGCATCACAGTTGGCAAGCAGTGCAAGGCTGCCCTGAAGGGAGAGACTGCCGGGGGTGTCTATAACGAAGTCGAAATCCTCGTTGCGCATGTTGGCTACCAACGACAGGGTCTTCTCCTCACTGTGGAGGTCAAGGTAGGAGACAACCTGATACGGAATTTCTATGTCTGGATGCTCCTCACGCTCCTGCCGACGCTTCTTGACTATGCTCTGCTGCGGATCGGCATCAAAACAGACGAAACGGTCTCCAAGATCGGCAAGGAAGTCGGAGAACATGACACTGAGGGTGGACTTGCCGACACCACCTTTCTGGTTGGCAAAAGCGAGGATCTTGTTACCCTTCACCTTGGGCTTGTCGATGTCAAAAATTGGTATACTCATCGGTTCTATGTTGGATTAAACTTGTTTCGGGGAGCCACAGCTGCCTGCGGTGCACTGGCACCGTATGGGATAATTCATGTGTGACCAAATTAGACGCGCTCCTTTTTGACAGGCCGGTTATAAAGAGGAGCTTGGCCCTTGACAAGCGTGACCGATGAATGGTCAGCCGGTTACAGGTGCAAAGATAGGGAGATTTCCTGAGAGGGGCAAGGATGGCTCAGAAAAACAGCAGAAAATAATTGGATTTTTGTTGTTTTTCTTCTGATTACTGTAAAATCTGTCATTTCCCGGACTTTTCCTTTAGTGATAGAGGTTTCCCCATGCCATAAAACGAGGTAAAGGCAGAAAACAGTCGGGACTTTTCGTGCTATGAAGCTACATATCTACAAAGAAAAACATCACCAACCGCTCGTTGAACACACTCGAAAGAGGCACAAGTCAGACGTTAGTGATGCTTTATCGGCTGCAAAGGTAGGGAATAATACTATCACTACCAAAGAAAAGATAAATCAAATGTACAATAGAGCAAATAATTCACTTATGAGATTCAACATCGAACTGTAGTTTCATAAATCAAATAGTGTAACCATGCCTATATTCTGAGGTAGTCAAAGATCTTCCATATTTTTAGACTCGACTTCAGCATAGTTAGCATTATCAATATATTTCAAATGAACCACATATTCTATATTGCTATCATCATCAGAATCAATACTTGTCCATATATCAATAAGACCAATTTGTTTATGGGATGTAGGATCATTAACAAATACAGAAAAATCAGGATTACCTTCTTCATCTATTGTATCAAAAAAATTACTACCTCTATACTTTTGCCTCAGTAATGATTTTACATGCTCAACAAAATTATCACAAGAGGATTGGTATTGAGAAGAATAAACAGCGATGCCCTCATACACTATACTATCAGACTTAAAATGAAGATAGAATTGACAGTTCTCACCCATTAGTTTCCCAGAATACATTCTCTCTCCATCTGAATAATAGTCTTGGACCTGATGTATGTTCTTCGTAACAAGCCTTTTCTGGAATTCATTTATGGTCATATTCATCTCAATTCCAAGAAATTTCATGTGATTCTGTGCCTTGGCAGCAGTCGGAATGCTAAGTAATATTACACAAATGAGGAAATAATATAGTCTATCCATATAACTAGCCATATTTTTAGTTTACGCAAAATTAAAAATAATTATTGATTCTACAAAAAATTAATCATATTAAATAATGTACTAGAGTCCAAACATTGCGATTTAAGAATTAAAGGATAAAAACTTTGATATCCTTATAATGTTTGGGTAACTAAAATTCTGAATTGTATTAGAATAGTTAAAATACAAAAGATATATAATGCTATCAACTGACTATCTCCATATATGTATAAATAGGAAAGGACTGAGCAATTTAAAAGGCATCCAGTCCGTCTGCTATCTGTCTTACCTTATATATATAGTCCTTGGCACTGGCATAGCCGATACGCTGAAGGAAGGCATAGTAGCCCTCGCCGTCACGGTGCTTGTACTGCACCCAGTCGCGGTAGGCTATAACGGATGCTTCCCAGTGGTCAAAGGTATAATAGCCTTTGGAATGGCGGAGTCCGAAAAGATTGTTGTCCTCTCGGCAGAGGCGGGATCTGAAATTTCCCGTTTCGAGGATTGCCTGGGCAAGGACGATCTTTGGGTATTTGATGCCGTGTCTCTTGAGAGCGGCATAGAGGTTGGTAAGGGTGAGCTCGTCTCTTTGCGGCTCTTGCTCTTCCTGACCTGTGAGCTGGGCAAGCTGACGGTCACACTCCATAACCTTTTCACGGAGCGCACGGAGAAGAGGCAATGGATCGGTGCTCTGCCATGTACCATTAACGTCCAGTCGTTGAAGGCGGATGTGGAGGTGACGGCCGGTGCTGCGTCCACTGGAGCCGACTCGTCCGACGATGCTCCCGGCTTGAACCGCCATGCCTTGTTTGGCATAAACCTCACTGAGGTGACCATAGAGACATCGCATGGTGCCGTGGTCCAGGATGACGTAGTTGCCGTAACCGGTGTCGCCATGCTCGGCTTTAACGACCGTTCCCGGTAACATGGAGTACACCAAGTCGTGTCCGCCTTGCAGATCGATGCCGTCATGGAACTTACGGCATTTGGTAAAAGGGTCTCTGCGGTAGCCGTAGGCTGAGTTGATATTAACCAAATCCAATGGCATACAGAAAGTTAGGCGGTTTTTAATGACATAGAGAATAAGGCTGTCGGAAGGACTGAGAAGGTGTTTTTGTGGCATCGAAAACAGCGGAGCCGATTTTTCTTTGGAACTTTTTTCACCCTTTTCTTGCGGAAAATTCAAGGTTCTCTTGGCCTTAGGCGGTTCTTTGCCTATCTTTGCACCGGTAAAACCTAAACCGAAAAGTTGAAGGAGGCTTTTCTTCTCAGGTGATTTCTTCTCCTTCTTCCCTGAAGCAACGTCACGGACGTATGGGTCCGTGGAAATGAACAACGTGTCGGAATCAAGGCCGACGGACTGAATCGTGTGGAACTGTGCCCGCGCCTCTGGCATATACAGAGTTGAAAGCAGGACAACGGCATACATGGAAAAATGTCTCATGGCAGTAGTGTGTGTTTGTGTTTTACATAGATTTTGGTGCAAAGATAGTGTTAACCTACAGAATAACCAAACCATAAGACAATGAAAGAAGAACCCGTACCTTTCGAGAACTTTGCAAAAATCGGTATTTTCCCAAAGGATTTGGAGAGGATGCCCAAGGAACTCCGCGACCCGATCCTCAGTGGTCGCATCTCTCCGCTCATGCGTGTCAACGTACCCGTTGGAGACAACTCTAGCGTATCCGTGCCGATGAAAATTCAGCTTGTAAGAGACAAGAACGACAATCTGCAACTAATTGCGTATCAATTGCATAAGGAGATTGACAACAAACTTGGCCTCACTGACTCCGAGCTGGAGCGTGTGCGCCGTGGCGAGGTCATCCGCAAGGAGTTTCAGGAGGGCGACAACCGCAAGATGCGATACGTGCAGCTGGACAAGGAGACCAACTCCCTGATGCGCCGTGATGTGGCAAGTGTTAAATTTGAGGAGAAGCTGGCCGAGATGGAGAAAATCAAGGACATCGGACTCGGATTTGGACAGAAGGAAGCCGCCGCTTTGGGTAAGCCGGTGGAACTGGAGGTCGGTGACCAGAAAGTGACTGTGGGCGTTGACCTCCGTGAGCCGCAGGGCTTCAAGGTTATGCGTGGCGACATGGAGGAATGGAAGCGACAGCAGGCTATCCGATACGACGACACGCATGAGGGCTACATGGGATACGTGCAGACCGACGAAAACCGCTGGGAATATAAACAAGTCGTTGACAGGCTGCGGCACAAGGAGAGCGTACAACTCACTGAGAGGGAAAAGACGGACAAGAAAGAAGAGGAGAAGAAGAAAGGTCTGTCATTATAGCCCCTACCCTATTCCACTACAAACTATGAGACTTTATCTACCATGTCAAACAAACAAGAATGTACGTTCACCTCCGTAGCACCATACCCGAAAGTGCGTCAGCTGGCGCACGGACTCAAGGACGGTGACTATGCGAGCATCTGCCGGGCAGCGGAGATGATGGCAGACGGAATAAAGGAGATGGCAGCGGGACGCACCTGTGTGCTGGTGCCCATTCCGAACCACCATGGAAGGGCGGTATATACCAAGACGCTTGCCAATGAGATTACCAGAAGGACGGGCATCCCGACGTGGGACATCCTTTCCTGCCGACCGCACATGCCGCTGCACTACGCCAAGAAGAACGACCTCAAGCCGGAGGGCATATACCTGAAACTCAATCTGTACAGACAAGTGCCGGAGCAGTTCACTCCGATTGTTATAGACAACGTGCTGGACACCGGCTATACCGCAGGTGCCGCTATCAAGGCCGTAGGTCATCCAAACACAATGCTCGCCGTCCTCGGACATACCAAGAACCATCTGACCAATAAGAACTACCAGTTTGACCAACTCGCTACCAACATGGAAAAGAAAATGCAAGAACAGCCTTCTGACAAGAAGCTGGTGAAGAACAAGACAGACACTCCATTGGCCGTGTATCAGCGGCTCAAGAGCAAACACCCCGATGCACTGATCCTTATGCGCAACGGTGATTTCTACCGCTCGCTGAATGAGGATGCACGGAAGGTGTCCGACACGCTACATATCCCAGCACAGAAACCAAAAGCCAAAGGAGAAGGTGAGCTTATCGCTGAGTTCCCTCATCATGCGCTGGACGTTTACCTGCCCAGGCTCATTCGGGCTGGCAATCGCGTGGCGATTGCTGATATGCAGGAACAGAGCATGAAACAGACCACAAAACAAACACAAACAGATACTATGGAGAAGAAAACAGAAAAGAAGAAGACCAAAGCTAAGGAAGCCAAGGTTGACAAGACCGAAACTGCCAAGGTTGACAAGACTGAGGTAAAGGCTGAGAACAAGAAAGAGGACAAATCCGTTGAGCAGTCCGCCGACCAAAAGGTTCATAAGCCACGTGAGCCGCAGATGGTGACCGTCAATGGTGAGAAAGTCTCTCACGGACACGCCTTCCAAAGCAACCAGGATCCCAACAAATGGTACTTCACCGCACGTCTCGACGGACAGCAGCTCCGTCCGCAGCTCATGAAGCCGGAGGATGCTGCTGCCTATCAGAAACGTGAGATAGGCGTAGAGGCCTTGATGCAGACTTATTATCCTACGAAACTGGCCAAGAAGGTCACGCCGGAGGAGTACAAGGCTGACAACAAGCTCTCCGACGGACGCGTCATCGAGAAGATGGTAGTCTACAAGGAGCATGACGAACACCGTCAGGACGTGGGCAAGTACAAGCTCTACACGCAGGTGGGTGAGCAGAAGATGTCGCGCACGATGTCGAAGGAGGATCTGAATGCTTACTTCGACCGTGTGACAACGCCTTCCAAACTCGTGGAGAAGAACTTCGGAGAGCAGTTGCACCTCGCTTCGTTCTACAACCAGTTTCGTCTTCCTGAGAATGCCGGTGTCAAGGAGGTACGCCTCGCCAAGAGCCAACAAGGTGACTGGACGGTATCGGCTGATCTCGGCGACAAGGGGGTAACGAGCAAGGCTGTGCTCTCTTGGCACGACAAGCAATCGCTATTCACAATGAAGACTGCTACGAAAGAGCAGTTGGCAGCACGATACCTCAATTCCGAAATCAAGTCAATGGTGGCGGAGAAGCAGACTCAGAAGACTGCAATGAAAGTCTAACCTCACACAACACAAACACAACAAAATCCCTAACCTTACAATACAACACGACTATGAACAACGAATCTTTTGAAGCCCTCGTACAGTTGAAGCAGGATGGCAAAATTGGATGGTGCGAGCTTGCCCTCCGCAGTGAGCACGCAGCACCATACATCCAGTGGTGCGATGACCATGGTGTGGAACCCGACGACAACAACGCCGAACTCTATCTGGAGCAGACAGAGGAGAAACTCTATGGTGACGAGCCCGAAGTGGTAACGGCTTGAGAGAGTACCTTCAACAACCTATTCTAAACGGCCTCTATTACTAACCTTAACCAAGAGCCCCTGAAGGCATTGCCATACGAGGATAATGCGGGGGGCTCTACACTAACCTGACAACACACTATGCAAGACAAAAAAGAACAGGCGACAAGAAACTTCAAGTCCAGTGGTGACAAAGCTGTGGATAAGTTCGCGGAGATGATGGTCGAGCGTATGCAGTCGATGAAGGCCTCTGACTGGCGGCAGGGATGGACGAACGGCAAGGGTACGATGCTCGGTATGCCGCAGAACTTGAATGGCCGCAACTATTCTGGCTCGAACTCATTCTTCCAGCAGATGGACACGGCGATGAATGCCTACCGCACGCCGGTCTATATGACTTTCATGCAAGCGCAGAAGGAGAAGCTCCGTATCAAGAAGGGGGCGCAGTCGATGCCTGTCATCTACTGGGATTTGAACATCAAGGACGAGCGTGGCAAGCGGGTCGCCGAGTCGGACTACAAGCAGATGAGCCGAGGCGAGCAGGCAAAGTGCGAGGTGCGTCCGTTTCTCCGTGCCTTCTCCGTTTTCAATGTTGACCAGACCAATCTGGAGGAGGTGAACAAGGAGAAGTACGATGCCATCGTTGACCGCTTCAAAGGGCCGCAGCTGCGTGACACGCAGGGCATGTACGAGAACCGTGCGCTTGACCGCATGTTTGAGCGGCAGGAGTGGATATGCCGTGTGCAGAACGACCGGATCGTGGACGGAGCGTATTACTCTCCGGCACGTGACATGGTCATCATACCGATGAAGGAGCAGTTCAACATCGGTAAGAACGCCGAGGAGATTTTCAAGGACGGCATGGAGTATTATTCATCCGCCCTCCACGAGATGACACACTCTACAGGCACAGCCAGCAGATTGAACCGTGACAAGGGTGCGAAGTTCGGTGACGCGAAGTATGCTAAGGAAGAACTGGTCGCGGAGCTCACTGCTGCCATGGTGGGCAACGCACTGGGCTTTGACAAGCGCATTCTCAACAACAATGCCGCCTATATGGACGGATGGATTAACGCCCTGCGTGAGGAGCCGAAGTTCATCGTCTCGGTTATGTCAGACGTAAACAAGGCTGCAAAGATGATACTAGGTAAGATTGACGAGCAGAAAATTGCTCTTGGAGAGACGCCTATCCTTACGGAGAACCAGGAGAAGGCCGGGCTCAGCAAAGGTGCGGACGCTGCCAAACGTGAATGGCAACAGCCGCACGACATCGCGCTCTCGGCAAAATTCGACAGTGCCTCTATCTACAAGAAAATGGACGGAGGCTATGCGGTACGTGCTACCTTTGAGGGTCAGGACCTTGGCATGAAGCCCATCAGTAAGATTACGGGTATCAGATATGAGATGATGCCAACTGGTGAGTTGAAAGACCAGATGCTCCACGATACCGTTGCAAGAAAGTTCGCCGGAGAAGTACGTGAGATACGCGAGCAGAAACAGCAGAACAAGGAAAGCAAAGGACTGAGAATCTGATTCCGCATCAAACTACAAACCTATGTCATACGTATCTTTTCAGGAGATGAAGCCGAGGGTGGGCATCGACGACGTTGCCTTCTCGCTCGGATACAAGCTCAACAGACAGGCGGGTGTGGGGCGGTACATAGAGTTGATACTGCCCGACGGCAGGGGTGAGAAACTCGACACCATCGTCATCTCGCATCCGCAAGAGAAGGAACGGCAGAAGTACTTCCACCGCAACTCAGGAAAGCACGGCGACGTGGTGGACTTCATCGGGGAGAACCTGGGAAGTTTCAACAAGTTCGGACGCAACCAGTGGGAGGTCATCGCCAAGGTGATGGCGGATTTTGCAAACATGCCGCTCGTGGATAACCACGACCGGGAATATGGTGGAGGACTGGGTAGCCCAAACACGGTATTCAATCCAAAACGTTATACTTCCCAAACTCTGTCAAGGAACATGGACTATGCCATGGGTATCTTTGAGGAAAGGGGTATCAGCCGCGAGACGGTATCACTCTTTGAACGGCACATTGCAATCGTCACTGACCAAAAGAATAAGATTGGCCTTCCGATGATAGGATTTCCATACCGTGAGCCAGGCTTCAGTTCCGACTTGGCTGGCTATGAACTGCGGGGCGACCGTGGTTTCAAGGGCAAGGCGGCTGGGACGAACTCCACTACGGCGGTATGGACGGCAGGCATACACTCGGCACTGAACAATCCTCAGATGGTCAGACATGTATTCTTTGCTGAGTCTGCCTACGACGCAATGGCATTTTATCAGGCGAACCAGGCAAAGATTGACCTTGCACACTCTGCTTTTGTATCTGTCGGCGGTGCGCTGTCCAACGGGCAGGTGTCGGGACTGATGCGCCACTACAACATGGCAAAGGCGGTGGACTGTTTCGACAACGATCTTCCTGGACGTATCTACGGAATGAGGATGGCGGCACTGCTCGATGGCAAGCGACTTACCGTAACTCAGATGGGTGATAACCTCCGCCTTGAGATGGATGGGAAGGCCTATGATATGCCAGTCGGAAAAGCATCTGTTGAGGAACTCGGTAAGCATGTGAAACTCTCCGACCGTATCGAAGTCCGCAAGCCGCCCGTGAACTACAAGGACTGGAATGACGTTGTCCGTGGCATGCCCTTGGAGGCTCTGCAGCTCAAGACGAAATTCCAGCGGGACGAGAATCTCGCAAGGATAAGAACAGAGCTGCGCGAGCGGAATGAATGCAGGAGCAGTTTTAAGATGTGAAGTCTAACGACTGGGAATTATTAACGAGGCCACGGTGCATCACTTCCGGCACCAACTTTTCAAGTCCGTACCGTCGGTGATAACCGTGGCCAAAACAAACGAAGAAACAATGAAAAGAATAATTCTTTGCCTTTTGTTAGCCGTGTCTGGCTCCGTCTGCGGCTACGCCCAGCAGACAGACCCGACACTCACAGCAGCGGTGACTACGCAGACGGAAATTCTAAAGAAGATTTTCAAGAAGCGTGACAAGACGCAGAAGGAGATCATTGCCACAGAGGTGGCGGTGACGGCGGCTATGGAGCGCATGCACCAGTTGGAGAAGATGATGCTGGACTACCTGCAAAACGCACAGGGGGCCATGCAGAATATCTACCAGATCAAGCGTGCTGCGGAGCTCGTTGCGGTGGAGATTCCACAGAACATGTCTCTCCTTAGGAAGTCCTTGCCAGGACACCTCAAGGGAACAGCCATCGCACTGATGGTGTCTGATGAACTTGTAGATGCCACGACACAGATGATGACGCTCTTCCCGTTCATGAAACAACTGGTGACAAGCGGCTCATACAATGTCACCAACAACGATGGAAAGACGGAGAAGCACAAGGTCAACCTGCTGAACTCGGCGGAGCGGTATTATATAGCCAACGAGGTTGTCACAAGGCTGGAGACTATCAATACGGACCTGTGGCTGCTGGCATGGCAGATTCGCACGATGTCGTGGAACGATCTCTGGTTCGGCCTCGACCCGGAAGGATGGGCTACAGTGATGTCCGGAAAGTATATCGTAGAGGGACTGATATGGGAATGGAAGTACCTGTAACGGCATCTACTCATAGCTCTCTCCTAACTAACAAAAAATAAATGTTCAACCTTTTATAAAACACAACTATGACTACAATCGCATTGGAAAACAAGAAGAAAATTCGTGGCATCGCCCTCTCGGACGGCATCATCAAGGAGCTCGCCGACACTGGCGTAAGCCATGTCCTGACCTTCAAGGACTGCAAGGGGAAACAGTATCTCGCACATCTTGAGAACCATGACGGGGATGTGCAGGTGGTATCCGACCGTATCTATTTAGAGCACCGTTGCCCACACTGTGGCGGCCGGGTGGTCGTCACGCGAAAGGGATATTTCTGCGAGCATTGTGTCGACAAACAGATGCCCTGCACCTTTCACTGTAACGGTATCCTCAGCCATCGTTTCATCAAGCCTTTTGAGGTGGATGCCTATCTCAGCGGCAAGCCGGTCATCCTCGACGGATGCTACAACAGCCAGGGACGCATTTTCTCGGCTATTCTCGTGGAGAGTGAGATTTATGGCATGTCACTGAGCTCCGTGGTGGGCAGGTGCCCGGTGTGCGGAGAGGATGTGCTGGTAAGCCCGACATCATTCAACTGTTGCAACCACGAGCAGATAGGAGATCCGTACCACTTCTCTCTCTGGAGACATATCCGTGGCCATGCCGTCACCCTGCAGGAACTGCAGGAGCTGCTGGAAGACGGCAGAACTTCCAATGAGGTGCTGCTGTTCGATGACAGAGGTTCTCTGTCAAAGGCATATCTCAGACTCTCGGACGACAGAAAGAAGATTGTGCCGGAGTTCAAACTGTACTAACTATAACATTCATCTAAACACAACGTACTATGAACAAGAAGAAAATCATCAAGGAGGCGGCTCTTAATGCCGATCTTACTGTCAAGGAAGAGCAGAAAGCTGTAGAAGCCTTCCTCTGTGCCGTATCGGACATCCTCAAGGATGGCCGCATGGTGCTCCTGCCTGACTTTGGGAAGTTCTATGTGAGAAAATGTGCCGAGCGACAGGTACGTAATCCGCAAACCGGGGAGATGATGACGGTGCCTGCCACCACGCGCATTCGCTTCAAGGCTTCGGGAAATATCACACATTATGCGCTTAAGTATGGACTGTAAACGTATCTACATGAAAAGTATCAGACAACTGATGGTACTGGCGGCTGCTGCCGTGCTGCTCGTCTCATGCGGACCGTCGGAAAGCAAAATGGTGAAGGTGGCCAGGGAAAACCTTGAACTGAGCGTGGACTATCCCAAACAACTGAGGATTCTCGCTGTGTCGAAACCGGATTCGGCCTTCGGTACGGGATATTTCAACCAAAAGGAGGTCATCGGGATGATGCAGACCATGAAGGTGGTCACGGACACCATCATGAAGCGCACGGGGAACATGAGCCGCTTCAACCCGGCAGACCATTATGTGGTCAGCCTCGCCGAGCGGCAGATGCGGAGCATGGCAGAACTGAGGGCGCTCATCGCAGCCGGTGGACGCAAGGGCGAGTTCTCCGGCTGGAAGGTGAAGATTGACTACCAGTGTGTGGATGCCAACGGCATTCCGTACAAGGCCGAGCGGTGGTGCTTCATCGACAAGGAGGGCAAGCAGGTATACAAGTCCTTTGAGCTGCCGATACCGTAAACATCTATCTTGGCAGGTCCCATTGCCTGTTTTGTACTGGCAATGGCGGCTTGTCTTCTAACCTAAACACAAACAACAGACACTTAGTATGGAAACACTTAACATGACTTGGGTGAATCTGCTCAGAAAACAGTTCATCGAAATCATTGACTACTATGACAGTAATCCGCAAAGCTTCGACAATAAAGTTCTCAAGAAAGCTTACGATGCCTTACTGTCGGTCAAGAGCGTGGAAGAATTTAAGCAGTGGCGCATACTACTGAAAGACTATGGGCTTTCATTTGCCGACATGGATGGCTCCGCCCATAAAGCCAACAAGCTTGGCACTCTTGACGACTATGCCGAAGGGGCCAGTGACAAGATTCTCGATGCCTTCATCAGATGGAAGCTGAGCTTCAATCCTCTGAAGTGGACGGAAATGGAGAACTGGAACCGTGAGCTCGTGGACATTCTGCTCAAGGCTACACAGCGCGAGGAGGATGTGCATATCGTCATCTTCCCTTGCGGCAAGTCGAATGCCAAGCGATGGGCGGCCGTCGGGCAGGATGCCGACCGACTTTTCGAGGTCTTCGGATGGCAAACGGGGCATGTCAATGCGACTAACGGACCGGTGAGCTGGATGTTCATCAACGGCTATGGGCTTGACGTGCTGCGGCAGAGTGGGTATAGCATTCAGATTCGTGACTTCGGGGAGTTTGATATTCTCTCTACGGCTTTTGAGGAGGATAGTGTCGCCCCGTTGCAGCAGTTCATCGACTACCTGCGGATGATGGATCAGCTCTCCGCTGAGCAGATAGAGTTTCTTAGGAAAATAAGACCGATTATCTATCCGCATCCCGGTTATTGGGAGCTCACTCATGGAAACCTTGTCCTTGACAAAGACAGTGTTGTCGCAGAGTTCGACAATGGCAAGAAGGTCACGCAGGCACAAGGCAAGAACTGGAGAATGCACGAGCTATTCCGACCGATGTTCGTAGAGATGGGGGCGGAGCTTGGAGAGGCGTAGTCCTGTGAGAAGGTAATCAGTGCGTAAGGCAAGTGGCGGAAGAAGCTTCTCAGTTGCACTTCGACACTTCTTCCACCACACCTTGCGCACAAGCCCTTGAATGCTTCACTTCGCCCTTTCGTCCTTGGCCGGTGAGGGCGAAGTCAAGCTCTTGATGTGCTGACGCAATGTTTGAAGTATCACCTATTATATAATAATGTTATGCAACGCTACACAACAGAAATTTCGGGGAAAAGTCGTACCTTTGTACCCGATATGGAGACAAAGATTGAGACAACGAATACTGGCGGCAAGGTGCTTGCCTTAGTTGGTGAGGAACTTGTTGGCCGACTGGAGTTCTCTTTTGAAGGGAACGTAATGAGTATTGACCATACCTATGCCTTCAAGAAGGGTATGGGCATTGGCGGTGTGCTTGTCAGTGCCGCCAATGACTATGCCGTCAGCAAGGGACTGAAGGTAAAACCTGTCTGCTCATTCGCTTCCGTCTGGTATGAGCGGCATCCGCAGTTCGGGGATATTCTTGAAAGGAACAATTAGTTCAGTCAATCAGAACCTTTCCGTTATTCAAAAAGTTCTGCCTCTGCGTCCAATAGAGCATTATCCAGATCGAGCTTATTCATCAGACTCATCCAATCCGTGAAATTGTCATTAAGGACATCGTTGATGAGTTCTTCGGGTGGGATAATCCAGTAGTCATCGAGATTGTAGGGTAGATCACGCATCAGAGTGGCAAGCCTGCCGTCTTTGTTTAATACCGGGTCGGGATAGGCGGCTGCTTCTGCCATTATCATGTCGATGGATGTGCAACTGTAGAGATAATCAAGCATGGCCCACCAGTCTTCATCATAAGAATCCGGTGCAAAGTCCTCCAATCCCTCGAAAGGAACATCACGGCCATAGGTCTTGTAGAAGCGGCGGAGCTCCAGCATCTCTTCCGGAAGGAAGTAGAGGTTTTTGTCAGCAGGAATAATGGCCTCTGGTACGTTTTCATCGTAAGGTTCTACACGTTCCAATGTGAAATGATACGGCTTTTTATGAATCTCGTTGAAGTCTATCATACATATTGATGTTTATTGCCACAAATTTACGCAATAAAATCCAAATTCCCACTTGAATTAAGAAAATATTTGATATTAAGAAGGCAAAAGGGAGGCGGCTTTGATGCTCAGTAGTTCTTTGAATTACCATTCCCTTAAAGCCATGCTACTACGTAGCACCACTTTAACCGCCGGCAGGGTCTTCCTGCGGCAGGGGAGAGAGGTAGGAGGATTTTGTTCTCAGACCCAGAGTGCCTCTTTCTTACTTGGCTTCGTTGACGGCAAGCGGCTGCGCCGGTTTTGCCGTACTTCGCCAGTCGAACGGCACACAGGCCAAAGAACATGTCATTTGAAAGAGAGGTGTCGGTGCGCTCATGAGAAGGACAAAAGCACTGCAAGCCTTGTCTCCGTTTCCATTCCACGCCATACGCTGCGACCTTCGTCCACAGGGTATGGCATTTTACTACAACTTCGGCACCGCTTGCACCGCACGTCGGGACAAATGTTTAGCGGCTACAATTCGGCTACAGTTTTTGTAAACAATTATTATTTGTAGCCGAACAATTTCAGGATTCCTTCATCATTGAAAAAATAATGTTAAATTATTATTCTCCTATACAGCTACCGGCCTTGCACACGATGTTTGGATAACTAAACTGCATGGGTACAGTCTCTGGAATCACACCATTACAAGCAGCTACAAAAGGGAAAAGAAGAATTTCTTCAATCAGCTGCTTCCGATTTAATTTGTCACATTTCAAAGTTATTGTTGCCTTCAATATGAAGAAGCTCTTGACACAATACTGCATCAAGAGCTTCAAGTTACCAGCACGGTATAAGTCAGGTAATCATCAGGATAGGCACATCAGGCACTTGCTGATGCTCTGCCACCATTCTTCTTAATCTTCTTTGCCTTAGGTTCTTCATTATCCCTGGCTGTCATGTTCGCTGACTCCCTGCTAAAGTCTTGTATCGTCTTGTCATTGAAGAACTTATCCATATCTTCCTCAATCTTTTTGTTGGTAATTTTTGCGTAAATTTGAGTCGTTTTTATGTTAGTGTGACCCAACATGCGAGAGACAGACTCAATAGGCACGCCCTTGCTAAGCGTCAGCGTAGCGAAGGTGTGACGGGCCATGTGGAATGTGATGTTCTTCTGGATGCCGCATGAGACTGCAATCTCCTTCAGATACTGGTTCATCTTCTGGTTGGACATCGAGGGGAAGAGCTTACCCTTGCGCTTAGGGTCGTTCTCATACTTCTTAATGATGCACTTGGCGCCTTCAAAAAGAATGATGCTGGCTGGCGTGGACGTTTTCTCACGTGCAATCTTTATCCACTCTCGGCCATTGAGCGTGACAATATTCTCAGGTCTTAGCTTCTTGACATCTATATAGGCCAGTCCGGTGAAGCAGGCGAACACAAACAGATCGCGGACAAAGCCGAGACGCTCGATGTCGAACTCTTTCTGGATGATGGCCTGAAGCTCTTCCTCAGTGAGGAAACCGCGGTCAACAGGCTCCATGTGGAGTTTCACGCCGAGATAGGGATCAGAGTGGATGACACCAAGCTTGACACCATAGAGAATAACGGTCTTGAACGTCTTCATCGTCTTCATGGCAGTGTTGTTGCACTGACGGACGACAGTCATCAGATAGACGCTGAAGTCCTGTATCACTGCAGGAGTGATATCCTTCAGAAGCATGTCCTTGCAATGATACTTGTCTCGGAGCATCTCCATGAAGCGGATTTTACAGAGCATGTACTTGCGCAGGGTGGTGGCACTAAGGTGGTTAACGACCACCTGCTCCTGTATACTTGTCAGGAACTTGTCGAACAGGGCACAGATAGTGTTGGACTCATCCTCGGCATTGAGGTAGATGGCCTTCACCTTTTCCAAGGAGAGCTTGCCCTCATACTCAAGTTTGTCACTGATTTCCCGGATCTCATCCTCGATGTTGTCCAGCTTCTTGTTCACTTGCAGGGCCTCTGTGGATTTACCTTTCAGACGCTGCTTCTTGATGTCCCATAAGGATGGTGTGACGGTGATGCCCGTCGTACCGATTGTCACTCTGTCGCCATCCAGTGTGATGCGCAACACGATAGGGCTCTTGCCCTCTTTGTTCACGAAGTTTCCACGCATGTAGAAAACTGTCTTGAATGCTCGTCTCATACTACTTGTAATTTTAATGTTACCGTTAATTTGTTAAAACCACCTCTTGTTACAGGCGAATGTTACAAAAATCACGGCTGCAAAGTTAGACATAATATTTTGAATCACAGTGAATTACACATAGTCTTGACGTGCTCTGTACATAGTCTGTGTTACAATTTTGGTTTTTGGCGTTTTGCTGTAACACCAGTGTAACAAAAACAGACCATTTTGAGACTATGCAGCCTCTTTTTTCGTAGTCTGAGAAAGTGAATCGGGAAACAAAAATCGTCGTAACTCCTTGGAATTACGACGATTAGCTATATTTTCTGCATAGCCTTCAGATAGTCTGAAAAAATGCACAGCGGAGAGAGAGGGATTCGAACCCCCGGTACCTCTCGGTACGACGGTTTTCAAGACCGTTGTAATCGACCACTCTACCATCTCTCCAATCTTGCTAAGCAAGACAGTAAAAGTAGTGGATAGGGGAATCGAACCCCTATGCCAAGATTGAGAATCTTGTATCCTAACCATTAGATGAATCCACCCTAACAAAAAAAAACGAACGCAATATTTTACATAAAGCATTCTTTAAAGTTACGTAGTCGGTAAGAGAATCGAACTCTTATGCCAAGATTGAGAATCTTGTATCCTAACCATTAGATGAACCGACCATTAAACTTATATCGTCTTGCGGAAGCTGGGGGATTCGAACCCCCGGTACGCGTAATTGCGCACGGCAGTTTAGCAAACTGCTGGTTTCAGCCACTCACCCAAACTTCCAAGTCTTTGGTTCTTGACTTATCAACACTCTTGCGGAATGCGGGTGCAAAGGTAGTGCTTTTATTTTATCCCTGCAAATTTTTCGCCTTCTTTTTTTGAAAAATATTGCTTTCTTATCATTTTAAGTGGCTAAATACGGTCACTTACAGCATTTATTAACTACTAAAACAAACAAAAAAGGCAATCCGTGGCATTTGCCAGAGATGTCGATGGCATATGCCGAAGAATTCCTTGGCATTTGCCGTGGATGTCCCTGGCATTTGCCGTGGATGTCCTTGGCATTTGCCGTATAATCGCAAGCGGCCGCCAAGGAAATCAAGAAATCAAATAGGGGAAATCAAATAATTGATTGGGGAAATCAGAAAAAGAATGGGGAAAAGAAGAATAATCGATTGGAGAAATCAGAAAAAGATTGGGGATATAAGAAAAAGAATAGGGAAAAGAAGAACAATCGATTGAGGAAATCAGAAAATCGATTGGATAAATCAAGAAAAGCGCTTATAAATTCTCAAAACTATCTTTATTGTTTGTAATTTATATGGAAATGTTTTGTTACCAGCGCTAAAAGATATATTTTTGCAAGAACACACAAGAATTTATGGATAAACAGACTCATAAAAGGAGCTCCGAGAGCGAGCAAGACATAAAAGCAGCACGATTCTGCGCCACTCTATTAGATTGGTATGCTTCAAATGGACGTGATCTACCATGGCGCCATACCCGCTCCCCCTACCCTATCTGGCTCAGCGAGATTATCCTTCAACAGACCCGCGTCAGCCAGGGCCTCACTTACTGGCAGCGTTTTATCAACACATGGCCAACCATCGATGCCCTTGCGGCAGCCAGTGAAGATGAGGTGTTGAAACTCTGGCAGGGTCTTGGCTATTACTCCCGAGCCCGCAATCTGCATACAGCCGCCCGACAAGTTGTAGCCTTAGGTTATTTTCCCAAGACGCTTGAGGGCATCAAAAAGCTCAAAGGTGTCGGAGACTACACGGCAGCTGCCATTGCATCATTTGCTTATGGCATCAAAGTAGCAGCTGTCGACGGCAATGCCTACCGCGTTTTGGCGAGACTGAATGGTATAGACACACCTATCAATACCACCGAGGGCAAGCATCTCTTTTCACGTCTTGCCAACGACCTAATCCAGACCGTTCCTTTAGAGGGACGTTCACCATGGGGTGAGCAAGGGAATGGTGCCAGCCTATTCAATCAGGCTATGATGGACTTCGGTGCGACACTATGCACCCCACAATCTCCAGCATGCCTGCATTGCCCTTTTATAGAGGAATGTGAGGGCTACCGTCACGGCACTATCGACCGTCTTCCTATGAAGATCAATAAGACAAAGATTACCACGCGACATTTGCAATATATCTATATTCGCTGTAAAGGCTACACCGCTATCCATCGACGTGGGAAAGGCGATATCTGGCAAGGTCTTTGGGAGCCACCCGTTTTTGAGAACGAATCCCTGCCCGCATGGCAGGGAGAACTGCAACTGTTAGCTTCCGGTGTAAAGCATATCCTTACGCATCGCATTCTTCTTGCAGACTTCTATCTTCTTAAGACAGACATCCGTCCAACGTTGTCGACAGACTTTCAATGGATACCAGAGTCTCAACTTCCAGCATATGCCGTTCCCCGACTTGTGGAGAAATTAATAGGCACGTTGCCCCTTCAATAACCCATTCTATATGCAACACAATTCAATCCTCAGCGAGTGATTGCCTTAGTTTTGCTCTATCTCCCTCAATCTCTTACGAAACGCCATGAGATAGAGCAATCCTGCTGTGGTCAAACCAAATGGAAACGAGAACCACACGCCCATGAGTCCCATGTTCATCACAATGCCAAAGAGATAGCTCAAAGGCAACGAAACGATGAAATAGGCTATAAACGCATAAAGGACCAGAGGTCGAACATAGCTTAGGCCACGAAGGCTGTTACCAAAGACAATCTGTAAAGCATCACCGAACTGGTAAATGACAAAAGGTATAACCGTCATCGCCACCAAGCGTGCCACTTCCTTGCTATCTGTAAACAAACCTCCCAAGTCATTTCTGAACACGAAGATGACAAGGCTGACAACGGCGCCTATCCCCACAACAATCTGCATGGCCGCATAGGCGTTGCCCCGAGCCTTCTCCCAGTCGCGCTGACCGACCGCATTACTGATTCTCACAGCTGCAGCAGCCCCCAAGCCATAATAAATCATAAAGCCCAGTTGGCTAATGGTAAGCATCACCTGGTGGGCAGCAAGAGCCGACGTCCCTATCCATCCTACAATAATACTTGTAAGGCTGAAAGCTGCTGTCTCCATTCCCATCTGTAAAGCGACAGGAGCTCCGAGTTTACATAGATGTACAAAGTCGTCGCGATTGACTCTTCCTTCACGATACCCGCGGGCATAGACCTGATATTTCTTTGCTGAAGCAAAAACAACAATCATTGCCACAGCCATCATAATTCGTGAAATCAGCGTACTCAGTCCTGCTCCGACAATGCCCATCTCCGGAGCTCCGAATTTGCCATAGATGAGAATCCAATTGCCCAATATATTCAGAAGATTTCCTCCTATGATAATCCACATCGACAAGGCCGTATCCGTGATGCCATCGGCAAACTGTTTGAAGACATTGAACAGACAGACAAAAGGTAGGGATGCCAAAAGGACAAGGAAATAAGGACGGATATAAGGCAGTAATTCTATAGGCTGCCCCATAAGACCTATACAGGCATAAAAGACAATCATGACAACCACTAAGGAAGCAGCAAGCAAAAGGTTGGCAAGTACTGCATTTTTCACCACCTCACCAATTTTCTCATTCTCACAGCGCCCATACAATGTACCAACCGTCGGTGTGACGGCATACGAGAAGCCAAGTGCAAAGATAATGACAAGGTTGAACATATTGTTGACGAAAGCAGCTGCAGCAAGTTCTATGGTAGAATGATGGCCTATCATCAAAGTGTCAGCAAAAGCCAGAACAATGGAGCCAAGCTGACCTATGACTATAGGCAGTCCCAGCAGGATAAGCTGGCGGTAGTAGGAAGAATATGAATTACGAGAAACGAAAGATATAGACATGTCAGGTTCACACAAAAAGCGCCCCGAGTATGGAATTGTTTCCAGACCCGGGGCGCTATTAATACAGAATTATCTTGTTACATACCAGCTGCGGCTGCAATCCAGTCATAGACCCCAGAGCATACACCGAAGGCCACAACACCAAAGATGCAGATAGCCAGGCACAACTTTGTGCTCATGGCACTCTTAAAAGTCGGCAGCGGATTGTCAGCAGGCTTAATAAACATCGCCTTGACAATGAGCAGATAGTAGTAAAGGCTTATCACCGTGTTGACCAATGCAATAAAGACGACAGCATAGGTAAGACCACCTATAGCAGTGGAAATCTGTGCACCGTCGACAGCAGCCATGAAGACGAAGAACTTCGAGAACATACCTGCGAACGGCGGAATACCACCCAGAGAGAACAATGCCAGCGTCATGACAAAGCTCAGACGAGGGTTCGTCTTGTAGAAGCCATTATAGGAATCCATGTTTACCGTTCCACCATTGTGCTCCTCAACAGAAGAGATAATAGCGAATACTGCGAGGTTGGCAACAACATAGATAAGCACGTAATAGCTCAGTGCTGTCACACCCATAGCAGTATCACCTAAGACTGCGAGCATGATATATCCAGCCTGTGAGATAGAGCTGAAAGCCATGAATCGTTTAAGGTTCTTCTGGTGGATGGCAAAGAGGTTAGCCACCGTGATAGAGAGCACAATGACGACCATCAGCATGTAGCGCCAGTAGTCCACCATCGGTGCAAAGACCTTCATCAGAATGGCGCAGAGTGCAAAAGCAGCAGCGCCCTTAGAGATAACACTCAGGTAGCCAGACACTGTCGTCGGTGCTCCCTGGTAGGTATCAGCCGTCCAGAAGTGGAAAGGCACAAGAGAAATCTTAAAGCCCAGACCACTGAAGAAGAACACCATACCCATAATCGTCAGAGGAGAGACGGTGAGCTTGGTAGCCACATCGTCGAAATACAATGTACCGACAGCTCCATAGATGAAGCTGATGCCGAAGAGCATCACACCACTTGAGAATGTTGCGGTAAGGATGAACTTAGCTCCAGCCTCGGCAGAGTAATGACGGTACTTGTCCATAGCCACGAGGCAAGCCATAGGCACGGAAGCCATCTCCAGTCCTAAGAAGAACAAGAGGAAATGGTTGGCAGATACCATCATGTTCATGCCCAACAAAGTAGAAATAACGAGCACATAGAACTCGCCCTCTTTGAAGGCCGTATCGGTACGTGACAGCCACTCGCGGGCCTGGATGAGAACAACGAGGGTGCCAAAAGCCAGAATGCTCTTGATAACGCCTACAGAAGCGTTAGTAGCATACATACCACCAAAGCATGTGGCAGCATCGGTAGGAAATATGTTGATAAGAACATGAATCAACATCAATGCGCATACCAGAGGGTTGAACCAAGGACGCATGCAGGATTGGCCGAGTGTCAAGTCAGCCACACCCTTTACTGCGCTGTTTTGCAGTCCTTGCTCCCCTTTGTCAGCTTGCTCGATAGCGAGAGCAGACGGGCGCTGTGCCGTGAAGAGGTCGACAAGGAATACTATCACGAGGATAGCCATCAGTGTGACCTCTGGCATCATATTCAGAAATTGACTGTAATCGATATTCATTGTTTAATCTTGTTTTAGTTCGGAAATACCGAAGGACTGCTTACATTCCAGTAATATGCATAATCATAGGAGCCACAGCATCGTTGATGATGTCCTGAGCCCACAGTGGAGCGAGACCGAGGCCGGCCACACAGAAGATGAGTGCGCCGACAGCGATGCGCTCGTCCCACGAAGCGTCCGTGAGCTTGAAATACTCAGGGTTAGGAACGGTCTGATAGCAGATCTTACCCACGACACGAAGGATATACACAGCAGTGATGACAATACTTGTGCAGGCCACGATGGTGCAGACACGATGGAAGAGGTCAGCGTGCTGGAAAGAACCCACGAAGATATTCATCTCAGCGACGAATCCTGAGAAGCCAGGGAGACCGAGGTTAGCAAGACCAGCGATGACATAAGCCACAGCAAGGAAAGGCATAATCTTCATCAATCCACCCAAACGACGTACGTCACGTGTGCCAGTACGGTGATAAATCATACCGATGACAGCAAAGAAGAGAGCCGTCATCAGACCGTGAGAGAGCATCTGCAAGATAGCACCTGTAGCCGCTGTCTGAGTCATCATCAGCAGAGCGAAGAGCACCATGCCACAGTGAGACACAGAAGAGTAAGCGTTGATATACTTCAGGTCGGTCTGAACGCATGCAGAGAGCGCACCATAGACGACAGAGATAGTTGTCAGGATCAGGAATATCCATGACAGCTGCTGAGCAGCCTCAGGCAGGAGGAACATAGCAATGCGGAAGCATCCATAACCTCCGAGCTTCATCAGCACACCGGCGTGCAACATAGACACTGCCGTAGGCGCAGAAGCATGACCATCAGGAGACCATGTGTGGAAGGGGAAGAGAGCGCCCAAGATACCGAAGCCAATAAAGATGAACGGGAAGAACACCTTCTGGATGGCAACAGGGATGCAGTTGCTCTGAGCTATCTCCACCACACTCATGGTGTAGGTACCGCTATACTGACCATTGAAGAAGTAGATACCTAAGATACCAATGATGAGGAGTGCAGAACCACCCATCAGCATCAAGGTCAGCTTCATGGCTGAATACTCCTTCGGACCTGTTCCCCACACACCAATAAGGAGATACATAGGGATAAGAGCTACCTCATAGAACATGAACATCGTGAAGAGGTCCTCAGAGATGAAGAAACCAAAGACACCGGTGGAGAGCAGTGTAAACCAGAGGAAGTATTCTTTCTGCTGGGGGTGCTGCTGCCAAGAGGCGAAAGTACCGGTGAAGACGATGATGGCCGAAAGGAGAATCATCACCACAGCGATGCCATCGACACCAGTGCGATAGAAGATGTGCAACGGCTTAAACCAAGGGATGGCATCACCGAAGAGGAACGGATATTGAGATGCGGGCATCGTGTGGCGTGCGCTGATAAACGCAAAGACCAGATAGATGGACAGAGCGAGCAATGCAGAGGAGCCAACTGCCATCACGATACGCACCTGACTGTCGTTGCGTGCCAGCCAGAGGCAGAGCAGCATCAGGACAGGTATAATGACGAATAATGTTAGAAATGTCATTGTCTTTAATTATTCTTTTGTTAATGGATAAGTTAGCTTAGATGCAAAGCAGGATAAGCGTCAGTGCCACAGAACCAGTGAGGAACCAGACAGCATACTGGCGGACATCTCCACTCTGCCAGGGGCGTATAGCCTCGCCACCCTCACGTGTAGCCCAACCGGCAAAGTTGAACGCGCCATCAATGACATGACGGTCGAACCATGCGATAGGAATCGAGAAGCAGCCGAAGACAATCTTATGAGTGAAGAACTGCCATGCGTCATCAATATAGAAGCGGTTGAGAGCAGCCTTGTGGAAAGTCGGGAAAGTGCGCTCCAGGAGTCTGGGCAGTGTGCTCTTCTTAGGAGCATACAACCATGTGGCAAGGGCAAAGCCGATGCAGGCAACCGTCAGCGAGATGAGAGCCGTGCTGCCAAACTGGAAGTGCTGCAAAGCTATCTCCTCAGGATGACCGTCGAGCGTAATGAAATGACCGAAAGGAATCCAACCGGCAAAGATACTGATGATAGACAGGAACACCAGTGGTCCCCACATAATGGCAGGCACCTCCTGAGGCTTGCGGCGATGTTCCGGATCCTGCTCATAATAGCTGTCACCCCAGAAGATGACATAATAGAGGCGGAACATATAGAAAGCTGTCATACCACTGACAAGTGTCATAAACCATCCCAGGAAGGGAGAGAAGTGGAAACAAGCATCTACAATCTCATCCTTAGAGAAGAAACCTGCCAACGGCCAGAAACCGCTAATGGCAATGGTACCAATGAGGAAGCAGATGTTGGTGATAGGCATATACTTATGCAGGCCACCCATGTAATCCTTGAAGTTGCTGCCGATGATGACGATGATGGCACCGGAGCAGAGGAAGAGGAGAGCCTTGAACATAGCGTGAGTGAAGAGGTGGAACATGGAAGCCATGTAGCCGACACTACCCTCGCCAGTGGCAGCAGTGACAACACCGAGAGCCACCATCATATAGGCAATCTGCGAGATGGTGGAGAAGGCTAGACCACGCTTGATGTCACGCTGGCAGCAAGCTACCGTAGCAGCATAGAACGCTGTGAAGGCACCAATATAAGCGATGATGTGCAGCGTACCGGGAGCATAAGCCACCCAGATAGGCATCAGAGATGCTACCTGATAGACACCGGCTACGACCATGGTAGCGGCGTGGATGAGGGCCGACACAGGTGTAGGACCCTCCATGGCGTCAGGGAGCCAGATATGGAGCGGGAACATTGCCGACTTACCGGCACCACCGATAAACATCAGGAAGAGGGCGGCAGGCAGCACCCAGGCAGCGCCGGGGAGCTCGGTCACCAGCTTCGGATCAGCCGAGAGGTCGTAGTTGAAAGTTCCCACATAGAAGCTATAGAAGAGGATACCGATGAGGAAGAACAGATCGGCGAAACGCGTCACGATGAAGGCTTTCTTAGAAGCGTGCACAGCAGCATGTTTCGGATAGTAGAAGCCGATGAGGAGGTAAGAGCAGACACCCACCAACTCCCAGAAGAGGTACATCTGGAAGATGTTGGTAGCCACCACCAGGCCCAACATAGACATCGTGAAGAGAGAGAGAAAAGCGTAGAAACGCTGGAAGCCCTTCTCGTAGCCCTCTTTCTTATAGTGCTCGTCACGCTCAGCCATATAGCCAAAGCTATAGATATGAACCATGAACGACACCGTCGTGATGACGATGAGCATCATCACAGAGATAGGCGTCAGGCGGAAGCCGATGTTGAAAGTCAACAACTCCGAGAACTTCATCCATGTGAAATCGAAGACCGTCACTGTGGGGAAGAGTCCGTCAGCGCCTCTGCCTATGACAAAGAAATATCCATAAGCCGTATAAAGGCTCATACACCACAGCACACCAAGCACTGCAGTGCCGATGATACCGGCAACGGGCTTCTTCATCTTCATACCGAGCAGACCCAAGAGCAGGAAGCTCAGGAATGGAAGGAGAAGAATCAAAAATGCATAACTGTATTCCATTGTTTGATGTGTGTGTTAGAATTTCATGTTTTCAATGCTGTTCACCTGGTCACTATGATAGTTGCGGTAAACATTGATGATGATAGCCAGGGCAACAGCTGTCTCCGCAGCGCTGACACCTATCGAGAAGAGCGTGAAGAAAGCTCCCTCAAGCTGTCCGGGGAAGAGCAGGCGGTTGAAGACTGCAAAGTTCAGGTCGACGGAATTCAGCACCAGCTCTATGGAGATGAGCATAGCCACAAGGTTGCGGTGTGTGACAAAGCCAAACACGCCAACGAAGAAAAGCAGCGTACTGACTGCTAAGAATGCATATACTGTAATCATTTCTTATCCTCCTTTCTTGCTATCATAACACCACCGACGATACATGCCAGCAGGAATACAGAGATAAACTCGAAGGGCAACACGTAGCCGTACTTGCCAGAACTAACCATCGCCTGACCGACCTGCTTCATCGGCACCTCAATGTCAGGATTGGAAGCGCTGATAGCTGTCTCGATGAACTGGTTCTTGAGCAGGATAAGTCCCACGACAACAAGTCCTACGACAGCCAGGAGCAGTCCCTGAGCCACGCGGACGCCACGGAAGCGGGCCACGAGGTTCTGAAGAGAGCGCTTAGAGACAAGCTGGATGGCAAAGATATACATGATAGTGATGCCGCCGGCATAGATGCTGATTTGTGCGGCACCAAGGAAGGTATAGTCGAGCAGGAAGTAGAATCCTGCAATACCGAAGAGCACGAAGAGCAGCCAGGTAGCGGCGCGCATGATGCTCTTGGTAACGACAGACATGATGGCCGAGCCAAGGACGACAACAGCCAAAATAACAAACATTACTATATTAGCCATAATCATTACTTGGTTTTGGTGTTGAACTTACCGATTGTCAAGGGAGCTCCACCGTCGATGAGGTTGGGCAGCGAGCCACCTTGGTAGACCTCCTTGTCGAGATGCAGGACGAGCTTGCTACGGTCGAAGACAGCATTCTCGAAGTCATTGGTAAAATGGATAGCATCGAAGTTGCAGGCATTGACACAAAGCTGGCAGAACATGCAGTCGCCCAGGTCATACTGATAGTCGTCGAGGATTTTCTTCTTTCTGCCTGTCTCGGGGTCTTCAGCCATGTGCGAGGTAATCTTGATGGTGTCGTTCGGACAAGCCTTCTCACACATCGTACAAGCCGTGCACTTATAGTCGCCGACTTTGAGCCCGCGTTTCTGAATCTGCGGATTCTGGAGGTCTTCCTCCGTAACACGCGAGAAGACGAGGCGACCGCGATGACGGGCCGCAACATGAAGCGTGGTCTTGCGGTTCTCAGGATACTGCTCGGTGGACTTCGGTGTGAAGTACTCCTTCATGGTGACCTTCAGACCTGTAGCCAGTGTCTTGGCAGCATCCTTGATACCTTTAAAATATGATTGAGACATATCTTATTTATGTTATTCTTTAAACTTAATCTTTAAGCGCTTAGAGCGTCCATCCCAGAGCCACACAAGCTGTCATCACCACGAGGGTGACAAGCATCAGGGGCATGAGGTATTTCCACTCCAGGGTAAGGATATGGTCGATACGCAGACGGGGGAATGTCCAGCGTGCCCACATCAGCACCCAGATGACGAGCAGGGTCTTGGCGGCAAACCACAGCACACCAGGGATATGGTTCATCACATTGTCGAAGCCGGCGATACCGATGTTCAGCGGTGCCCATCCACCTAAGAAGATGGTAGCAGCAAGTCCGGAGATGACAACGAGGTTAAGGTACTCGGCCAGATAGAAGTAGCCGAATCCCATACCACTATACTCTGTGTGGTAACCGGCCGTAAGCTCCGACTCAGCCTCAGCAAGGTCGAAGGGGCCACGGTTGGCCTCAGCATTACCTGCGATGAGGAAGACGAGGAAGGCCACGATAGCCGGGATATGTCCCTGGATAATCAACCATTTCCACGGACCTGTCTGAGCACCAATGATGTCGCTCAACTGCATGCTGCCACAGAGGATAACGGCTGTTATCATGCACAGACCAAGAGACATCTCATAGGAAATCATCTGCACGGCACCACGCATAGCGGAGACAACAGAGTATTTGTTGTTGGAGCCCCATCCGGCGAGGATGACGCCCAGCACGCCGATAGACGAGATGGCTGTCACCATGAAGACGCCGACGTTGAAGTCAAGCACCACAGCGCCTTTATTCCACGGCAGGAAAGAGAAGGTTCCCACGGAAGCGATGATGGTGAGGAAAGGAGCGAGGGCATAGAGGAACTTATCAGAGCGGTCGACACCGAAAATCTCTTTGATGAGCATTTTCAGAACGTCGGCAACGACCTGGAAGATACCCCACTTACCCACACGCATAGGACCTAAGCGGCACTGGAAGAAGGCGCAGACCTTACGCTCGAAATAAATCATGAACATGGCGATGAGGGCATAGAGCGTCAGCACTATGAGACCCACCACAACACATTCTATGAGGATTGCCCAAAAACTGCTCAGGCCGCAAGTCTGGCGGAGCAGATTGTCAAACCATTGTGTTACTACTGAAAAATCGTACATAATTCAAAGAAAGTAATTATTTAACGGTCGAGGTCTGGTATCACGAAGTCGATACTTGCGCCTGTTGCTATGAGGTCGGCGATCTTCTGACCGCGCAGCATCTTGTCGAACGCCCCGGCCAGAGTCAGACCCATCGGGCGCATCTTCACGCGGTAGGGGCTCTTGTCGCCACGGCTGTCAAGGAATACACCGAACTCGCCGGCGCCACCCTCTACAGAGAACCACCACTGTCCCTCGGGGACCTTGATGATAGGCTTCTGCTTGATGTAGAACTCGCCCTCAGGGATGTTGTCAATGAGCTGCTCGATGATGTCAAGGCTCTGGTAGATTTCCTTGATATGTATCATATAGCGCTCCATGGAATCGCATGCCGTGCCGGTAATCTCACTCCACTTCACTTTGTCGTAGAGGTCATAAGGATGATTCTTACGCACGTCATTGTTCCAACCGGCAGCACGACCGGCAGGACCGGTGACGCCGTAGTTGATGCAATCCTCAAGATTCATATAGCCCACACCATCGAGACGGTTGTGCGTGATGACATTGTCGCCGAAGACGTCAAGATACTCCTGAATCATCGGGCGGAGGTATTTGCAGAGGGTCTTGGTATTCTGCACGAAGTTGGGATCGATGTCATCCTGCAAGCCACCGATGCGGTAGTAGTTCTGGATGAGTCGTCCACCCGTTGTCTCCTCCATGACGTTGAGCACATGCTCGCGGTCACGCATACAGTAGAGGAAAGCCGTCAGAGCTGACAGGTCCTGAGCGCATGTACCCAAGAACAGAAGGTGGTTGTCGATACGCTGCAGCTCATCCATGATAGTACGGATGTAGTGGATTCGGTCGGAGAGCTCAATGCCCATAGCCTCCTCGATAACGCCCACCAGCGCATGGCGATGGTGCATGGCACAGAGGTAGTTCAGACGGTCGGTGAGGGCCAGCGTCTGAGGATAGGTCATGTTCTCCATCATCTTCTCCATACCGCGGTGGATATAGCCTAAGTGAGGATAAACATGCTTGATGGTCTCACCATCGACGACGGTACGCAGACGGAGCACACCGTGCGTTGACGGGTGGTTAGGACCGAAGTTGATGACGAAATCGTCGTCGTCAAGGAGACGGTGCTTCGTCTCTGTGAGGTGTCCGAACTGGTCAAGGTTGTATTCCGTTGTCCAATCTGTCTCAGGCTCATCCGTCATGGGGAACTGGTTGGCCTCGGGACTCATATCAAAATCTTTGCGAAGCGGGTAGCCTTGGAAGTCGCTGCGCATAAAGAGACGGCGCATGTCAGGATGTCCAAGGAACTTGATGCCCAGGAAGTCGAAGACCTCACGCTCTAAAAGGTCGGCATCGTGCCACAGGCTGATGACAGAAGGGATGACATAGTTATCACCATCGACCTTCTTAGCCATCTGCTTGACCGATACGCGCTCGTGGGTCTGGGTATTCTCAAGAATATAAATGCAGCCGAGGCCGTAAGACTCACCGTCTTCCGAAGCCTCCTTGCCGAAGTCCTCACCAACGATGGTGATAAGGTAATCGAAATGCTGCTCATTCTTCAACTTTGCCATCTCAGCAGCAAAGTTGTCAAATCCGAATTCTTTATTCTCTAATTTCATTTCGTTTACTTAGACTTAAGCCTTGTCAGGCTGATTAGTAGTATCGTTGTTTACTTTGTATTCAGCGCCTTCCTTCTCCAGGGCGTCGAGCTCTCTTCCGAGGGCTTCCACCTCTTTTTTGTTAGGAGAAGCTGAGACGATGATAGGCTCTTTGGCGCCTATCTTGGCAGCAGAGAGATTCTCATTGCTGATGCCGTGCAGGCCGCCGAGGCCGAGGCTGTCCTCCTTCTCAGCGGTGTTCATCTTGTGGTTGGCACCACCGAAGAACTTCTCCACTTTCACCTTACGCTGCAGCTGCATCATGCCGTAGAGGATAGCCTCCGGGCGCGGTGGGCAGCCAGGGATATAGACGTCGACAGGTACGATCTGGTCGATGCCACGCACGACGCTGTAGCTCTTCTTGAAAGGACCACCGGAGATGGTGCAGCCGCCAACGGCAACCACATACTTCGGCTCTGCCATCTCATCATAGAGACGCTTGAACACCGGCGCCATCTTGTTGGTAATCGTACCGGCACACATGATGAGGTCAGCCTGACGGGCTGAGTTACGCGTCACCTCGAAGCCGAAGCGGGAGAAGTCATAACGGGCACAGCCCACGGCCATGAACTCAATACCGCAGCAGGAGGTACCAAAGGTCAGCGACCACAGCGAGTTGCTGCGACCCCAGTTGATCATCTGGTCCAAAGACCCAAGGACGACGTTCACACCGCCATCGTTGAGCTCATTGGCAATATTCTCCAGCGTCTCGTTATCCTTAAACTCGTTGTAAGGAATACTCTTGATATGTGGCTTTCTTACCTCCATTCCAACGCTCCTTTCCGCCAGGCGTAAGCCAGCCCAAATACCAAAACAACGAGGAAGAACCCAATGCTCACGAGAGCCATGCTGCCGAAGTCACGCACCACGACGGCCCAAGGATACAGGAATACTGTCTCAATGTCGAAAATCAGGAAAAGGATGGCAAAGAGATAGTAACCGGCATGCAAAGGCATCCAGCTGCTACCACGAGTGGGAATACCGCACTCGAAGGGCTCACCCTTCACCGGATTGTACGAACGCGGGCCTATCAGCTTGGCGATGACGTAAGCGCCCACCACCAAAGTGACAGCCGTCAGCAAAACGGTGATTAACAAAGTGAAATTCATAAGTTTGTTATAACGTTATATTAATTTGAGTCGTTTAAACCGATTGCAAAGTTACTCATTAATTTTCGAACATTATAATCTTTTATGGAAAAATGTAAAGTGTAGGTTGCAAAAAAGGAGCTAAAGGCCTTTACACCCTTAGCTCCTTGGATATTTATTCTACTTCTATAGAAATCGACTTGCTCAGCGCCTTTGCTTTATCCATTACCTTGACGTTCATGCGGCCTTTCTTGTGGCCCGCTTTGACGGTGATAACAAGCTTTCCACTGAACAGCTTCATCGTAGGCTGTGTGAAAGATTCAAGCGAGGTGGCATCGCCATTGCAGATAGCCTGGAAGGTTCCGGCTCCGCTGACCTTGACGTCTATCTGGTCGTCGGCCTGTGGCAATTCAGTACCGTCCTTGTCGACGAGCGAGACGGTGATGTAGGCGAGGTCGTCGGCTCCCGCCTTCAACTTCGTGCGGTCAGCGCTCAGTTTGATGGCCGTGGCCTTCCCGGCCGTGCGCACCACCGACTCAGCGGCTCTGTTGCCCTTGGCGTCATAGGCTACGACTTTGAGCTCTCCCGGCTCATACTTCACATTCTCCCACATCAGACGATAGCGTGTAGCGCGGGCTTTGGCTATGGCCGGTGTCGAAGGCTGCTGATCCTCGACTTTAAGTCCCGCCGCCTTCCTCACACGGCCCTGGGAGACGCCATTGACGAAAAGTTCTGCCTCGGGATAGTCGGTGTAGACAAAAACCGGCGTCACCTGCCCCTCGCGGCCCGGCCACGTCCAGTGAGGCAGGATATGCAGCGTGTGGTCGTGGGTATTCCACACCGAGCGATAGAGATAGTAGCGGTCCTTAGGCAGTCCGGCAAGGTCCATGATACCGAAATAGCTGCTGCGGCTGGGCCAGTATTCATCGTAAGGAGTGGGCTCACCAAGATAGTCATAACCTGTCCAGACGAACTGACCAATGGTATAGGGCTTATCCTCCTGCGCCATAAAGTCCTCCTCGGGCAGGTTGCTCCACGAGCACCATTCCGTGTCGTAGCTGGTGCACTGTCCGTCGCTGTCGGCCCGGGCTACACCCCACTCCACCGGGAACTTATACACACCGCGGCTGCTCACAGTAGACGCCGTCTCAGAACCCAACAGGAAGCCCTTCGGCAACTGCCGGATGTTGCGGTCGTATTTATATACGCGGTAGTTGAATCCCGGCACATCCATGACCTGAGCGAAGCCCGACTTGAGAGCATCCTCGGCGCGGTCCATGCCCTGGGTAACCGGTCGTGTGGGGTCGAGCTGATGGCAGAGGTTCTGCAGATGCTCCGAGATGATGCGGCCCTCATAGCTCCACTGCTCCGGTATCTCATTGCCGATGCTGTACATGATGAGCGAAGGGTGATTGCGGTTGGCCTTGACAAGGGCCTCTATGTCCTTATCGCTCCAATCCTTGAAGAAGCGGGCATAGCCATTCTTGCACTTAGGATATATCCACATGTCAAAGCTCTCGGCCATGACCATCATGCCGAGGGAGTCGTAGACTTCCATCTGCATCTGTGAAGGGAGGTTATGGGAGGTGCGGATAGCGTCGCAACCCATGTCCTTGAGCTGCTTCACCTGCCGAATGAGAGCGGACTTGTTGACAGCAGCTCCTAAGGGGCCAAGGTCATGGTGCAGACAGACGCCCTTGATTTTTCTGCTCACGCCATTGAGCCGGAAGCCGTGGATGGAGTCTACCTTAATAGTGCGGATGCCAAACTTCATCGACAGCTTGTCGATGGCATTGTGCTTGTCGTCGAGGAGCGTCGCCACGCAAGTATATAAATAAGGTGTCTCTGGTGTCCACAGCCGGACGCTGTCTTTAGAGAAAGCGAAATTAAAGTTGGCGGAGCCTTTCCTAAAAAAGAAATATCCACTCGGCCTCAACTGCTTACCATCTGCTGCCAGGATGTCCAACTTCAGCTGATAGCCGTCAGGAGCATTGTCGACCTTTGTCTTAAAGGAAACCAAATACTTCTTAGCGACCTTCTTTGTCTGGATGAACGTCTCCCAAGGGTCGAAGTGGACTTTTGGCAACACCTCCAAGGTCACGGGGCGGTAGAGTCCGGCACCAGGATACCAACGGCTGCTCTCCTCCATATTGTGGAGCGCTACCGTGATGCGGTTGGGGCCCTTATTAATATAATGTGTAATATCGACTCTGAAGGGCGTATATCCGTAGGCCCAGGCCCCCGCCCGCTGGCCATTGACATAGACCACGGGCTCAGCCATAGCTCCGTCGAAGTTAAGGACGTAGTCCTCCCCATCTTTAGGGTCGCAGGTGATGGTTGTCGTATAATACCCTTTCCCTATCCAGGGCAGGGCACCGGAACGCCCGCTCTTTTCCGTCTTCTCCTTCTCTCCATTCTGCTCGATGGCTACATACTGCAAGTCCCATTTCTTGTCGAAGGGGCCGCTAATAGCCCAATCGTGGGGTACCGTGACAGCCTTCCAAGAGATGCTGTCGTGAGAGAACTGCCAGTTCTTCAAATCTACACGCTTGCGGTCTTGGGCAACACCCATCAACGGCAAAAGCGCCAATGCCATGAAGGCAATCTTCTTTATCATCATAGTTCTATTTATATCCGCCTATATACGCTTTTTGGCTGCAAAAATAATGTAAATAAATGTATTTTCAATCTTTTTTCAAATTTCCTCGTCAAATATTTTGCTGTTTCAAGAAAAGGCCGTATCTTTGTCATCGTTATCCTGAAAACAATCTTTTTACCTTAGATGGAACTAATACCTATTGAAGATTTGGAGCGGTGGCCTGTGAAGGTAATCGCTTTTTTTATGCCCTTTTCTCAACAACATAAAAAAGTCCGAAAGACCAGTCTGTATAAAGTTTTAAAGCTTAATCACGGCTGCTCTTCCGGACTCTTCCTTTTAGCCTGCTGACGAAAGAAGCAAGCTAAACATCTTTCATCACTGATGGGTGTCCCTCAGCAGATCATTGACCGTCTTCACGGGATTGAAGGTTGACAACGGCACCTCGACAAAGATGGTATTCCAATCACTCATCGACCCATTCCAGAGACCTGGGAGCTCAAGCGCTTTGAGCGACTTGCCGTTCTTACTCTTGCTGCTGATGAAGCCTGTGTTGTGGTCTACATATTTCGGCAGGTCGAAACGGCGGCCTTTATAGTCCTTGGTAGCGCAGACGAGATCGACAGGATTGAAATGCGTGCCACCCTGGAACATCTTCACGTAGGCTTCGTTGGCAGTGTCTATCTGACTGCTCTCTAAAATCTGTGGACTCACGGTGCCGTCCTGGTTGTAGGCAAGGAATGGACCACCACCCGGTTCACCGACATTCTTCACCACACCGGCCACGCGTAAGGGGCGGTTCAACTTGCTGCGCAGGTAAATCACCAAGTCAGCATCCTCAAGCTCCTTGATGTCTGACTTGCGGCAGCAAAGCACATGTTGAACGAAACGGATAATCTCCTCCAACTTCTCATGATTGTAGCTACCAGAGTCCAGAACGCGCAGGTATTCGAAGATTTGGGCCTGAACGCCCACCAAGACGCCACCGATGACCTGCTTCCACAGGACGGTATCAGCCTTGAGGCGGTCAGGAACGACATTGTCAATATTCTTGATAAAGACAGCATCGGCGTCAATATCATTGAGGTTCTCGATGAGGGCTCCATGACCACCCGGGCGGAAGAGCAGAGAGCCATCGTCGTTGCGGAAAGGTGTGTTGTCAGGATTGGCAGCGATGGTATCAGTAGAAGGCTTCTGCTCAGAGAAGGTGATGTCATATTTCACACCAAACTTCTGCTCATAATATGCTTTCTTCTCCGCTACCTTCTCCTCGAAGAGCTTCAGATGGTCGTGGGATACCGTATAGTGGATATGCGCCTCACCATTGCTTCCGGCATAGAGTGCGGCCTCGACAAGATGCTCCTCCATGGGCGTGCGGACGCTGTCGTCATAGCGATGGAAGAGAAGGAGACCCTTGGGCAGCTGCCCGTAGTTGAGACCCTCTTTGTTGAGGAGGTTGGCAACGACGGCCTTGTACTGACCCTCACCGACAAGCGCCGGGATATCCTTGCCATTGTTCTCCTTGCATTTAGCGTTGAGAGCATCGTAGAAGGCGAACTTCTCAATGTCTCTGAAGAAAGTCTTCTCGAAATCGGTCTGAGGAGCGTCGTAATCAGCGCCCAAGAAGGCGAACATATTCTTGAACATACGGCTTGCGGCTCCTGAAGCCGGTACGAACTTCACAACCTTATGCCCCTCGTCCTTATATTTCTGCCATCTGCCTACGGCTTCCTTCTGTGCTTTCTCATCACAGGCGGTGATACCCTTGCCTACAGCGGCAGCAGCTTCCAGCTTCAGAAAAGGAAACCCGTTCTTAATCTGTTCCAGTTGATGCTCTACTTGCTCAACGGTCATACCGCGGGCTTCAATCTGTCTCTTGTCTTGTTCTGTTAGCATTGTTTTCAGTCTTAAGATTAATTTGTGGCAAAAATAATGTTTTTTCTCCACAATAACGACAGAAACATATGATTTTTTGTTGAATTAACATTAGCTTATCTATGTCCAGTTATCCACGTGAGACCTCCGAGGTCTTGTGTGATAATGTGATTTGTAATGTTTTTCGGACCTTAACCGAAGATGACGTTGCGGAGGCAAACAGATAAAAAAAGAGAAGCAGTAGAACTGCTTCTCTCGTTGAGTCGGGATTACTGGACTCGAACCAGCGACCTCGCGCCCCCCAGACGTGTGCGCTACCAACTGCGCTAAATCCCGATCCTTAATTGCGAGTGCAAAGGTACAGCTATTATTTGATACTACCAAATTTTCCGACTACTTTTTCAAAACTTTTGTATTATTAAGTTTATTAATACCCCTTTTCGTGGGCTTTTATACCCTTATTTTGTAAATTTGCAGGATAAACTGATACACTTATGCGAAAAATACTGTTTCTAAGCTGCTTGATGCTTGCCTTGCTTGCTTCCTGCAGTTCATCGGAAGATACAGCAGACGTAAAGAAAAGCGTCTCAGGCTCTGACAATGTCGATCCGAGCCTCATCGACAGCAGCTACACCTACGAGCTGCCGGTCATCTTCCATGTCCTCTACAAGGATGCCAACAACGCAAGCCAGTATATTCCCTACGAGCGTCTGACACAGCTTCTCAGCTATGTCAACGAGGTTTATCAGGGCAACGTCTACGGCGAGAGCGCAAACACGAATCTTAAGTTTGTCCTTGCCACGACCGACGAGAATGGCAATACCCTCAAGCAGCCAGGAGTAGAATACGTCAAATATACCGGTGATTATCCCATCAGCCCGTCGGAGTTTATGAGCGGTAATAATGTCAGCTATATTTGGGAGCCGAACAACTACATCAACATTATGATGTACAACTTCAAGCAAGAGAGTGCCGACCAGGTCACCCTTGGCCTCACCAGCATGCCCTACTGCGTAGCTGGGCATGAAGTCGAAGGGTTGAGTAAAGCCTCTGCAAGCTTGACGAAGAAAAACCTGAAGTTTGCCTATTGTTCGTCCATCAACAGTCTTTATGCCAATAGCGAAAGTGACAGGTACACCAATGCCAACCATAAGCTAAATAGTCTTTCCCCTACCGATATTGTAATAACCTTGTCTCATGAGCTCGGCCACTATTTGGGGCTTTTCCATACCTTCACAGAGAAAGAGGTCGAAGTGACAAATAGCAATGGCACAAAGTCGTCTGCTTCCGAGCCCGTTGACTCTTGTGGTGACACAGACTATTGCAACGACACAAAATCATACAACTATTATGAATACCAAGAATATCTACAAGATCTCCTAAATGCCGGCAAACTATATATAGACGAAGCTACGCTCCGTTCCGCTTGCGATGGTACTCGATATCAGGCTAAGAACATTATGGACTACAGCGCTACCCTCGGCTTCCAGATTACCAAAGAGCAGAAGGAGCGTATCCGCAACGTGCTCTATTACAGTCCGCTCATTCCAGGTCCGAAGAAGCGTAGCTCAAGAGCTACCAGAGCCACCGATGAGCCCGTTGACTTAAAGATAACATTAATAAAATAGCTTTTCACGATACTATGACCACATACGAGCTTACAGCCCCAGCAACCCTTGAGGCTGACATCATGCTTCCATCCTCCAAGAGCATCAGCAACCGCGCCCTGATTATCCATGCCCTCAGCGGCGGCCAACAGATGCCCGACAACCTCTCTGACTGCGACGACACCCGCGCTGTCATCAATGCCCTTAAAGACATGCCATCGACCATCGACGTCGGTGCGGCTGGCACGGCTATGCGCTTCATGACCGCTTTCCTCTCACAGAAAGACGGCGAGCACACCATCACAGGCACCGAGAGGATGAAGCACCGCCCCATAGGAACCCTCGTCGATGCCCTCAGAATGCTCGGAGCCACCATCGACTACGTGGGAGAGGAAGGCTATCCCCCACTCCACATCACGGGTCACAAGCTCTTAGGCGGAAGTCTTGAGATTCCCGGCGACATCAGCTCGCAGTTTATCTCTGCCCTCCTGCTCATTGCACCCATGACAACGAACGGCCTTCAGCTCCATCTCACCGACAACATTGTGTCGAGGCCCTACATCGACCTGACCATCAACGTCATGCACGCTTATGGCGCTGACGTAGACTGGACGAGTCCGGACACTATCGAGGTGAAGGCGCAACCCTATCGTGACACGTCTTACTTCATCGAGAATGACTGGAGTGCGGCCAGCTACTGGTATGAGATGGCAGCGCTCTACCCTATCGGGGATGTCAACGTCACGTTGCACGGTCTGCGCGACAGCTCACGGCAGGGCGACTCCGTCGTGAGATATATCTTCTCTCTCCTCGGCGTGCGCACCGACTTCCGGGAGCCTCATTCCGGGACACCCACGACCGTGTCGTTGTCGAGGCGCATGGACCATATTGAGAGCCTCACCTACGACTTCACCAACTGTCCCGATCTGGCCCAGACCATCATCACCACCTGCTGCGGCCTTGGCGTGCCCTTCCAGTTCACAGGCTTGGCCAGCTTGCGCATCAAGGAGACTGACCGCATCGAGGCGCTGAAGAAAGAGCTCCATAAGTTGGGCTTCTATATCAAATCCGCCAACGCCTCAGAACTCTTCTGGGATGGCGTACAGCACGCTCCTACGGGCGAAGCCATAGACACCTACGAAGACCATCGCATGGCTATGGCCTTTGCTCCTTTGGCCATCAAATTTCCACATCTGAAGATAAACAACCCACAGGTCGTCACCAAGTCCTATCCTGAGTATTGGACGGACTTGCAGAAAGCCAAGTTCTGCGTCAGTGGGCTGGAAGAAAACAAGTAAGCACCAAGACTATGTACATTCTGCTCTTATCCCTTGTTGTCCTTGGCCTCTTCTGTGCTTTCTTAGGTTACCGCTCGCGGAAGCGTGGTGAGAGTCAGGAGATTGTCGTGGGCAAAGGCGACTGTGCCACCTGCACCGACGACGCACCCTCCTGTGAACAGCTGTGCATGATGAAAGCCGCTACTAAGCCCGTGGAATACTTCGATGACGAGGAGCTCGACGATTATAAAGGGCGGGCGTCGGACAGTTATTCTGACAAAGAGGTAGCCCAGTTCGCGGAAGTCCTCGAGACCCTCAAGCCCTCAGAGGTGAAGGAATGGAACAGAAGCCTTATCCTCAGGGGTATCAACATGCCAGACGGCATAAAGGATGAATACATCGCTTTGGCGAATGCTGAATAAAAGATAAGTATCATGAAAGACAATCCTGAAGAGCTTTTTCCCGTCGTTGATGCTGACGGCAACATCATCGGCTCCGTCACTCGCGGCCATGCCCATGACGGCAGCAAGATTCTGCACCCCGTGGTTCACCTGCACGTCTTCAACAGCCGTGGCGATCTGTATCTGCAACACCGTCCGGCGTGGAAAGACATCCAGCCCGACAAATGGGATACAGCTGTGGGCGGACATGTCGACCTCGGCGAAAACATTGACATGGCTTTGAAGCGTGAGGTCAGAGAGGAGTTGGGCATCACCGACTTCACACCTGAGCGGCTCGGCCATTATGTCTTCGAGAGCAAGCGTGAGCGCGAGCTGGTCTATGTGCACTGCTGCCACTACGACGGCGAGATAAAGCCTAGCAAGGAGGAACTCAACGGTGGAAAATTCTGGACTAAGCAGGAGATTGAAGACAATATGGGCAAAGGAGTCTTCACACCGAACTTTGAGAACGAATATACCACGATACTAAAGAAATATATACTATCAAGCACATTGTAACATACTTGCTTTCCCTTTCACTGCCTATCTTGCTCATAGGAGTGACCATGGGGTGCTCCAGCGCGAAGAATACAGCCCGTTCGCGCTGGTGGCAGGCTTTCAACACCCGTTACAATGTCTACTACAATGGTTCGCAAGCCTATATCGAAGGCTCGTTGGAGAAGGAGACCGGCAACAAGGATAACTTCACCGAGATGATCCCGCTCTATACCGTTGGCAACAAGGCAAGCCGGGAATTGGGCAAGTCAAACTTCGACATTGCCATCACCAAAGCCGAGAAAGCTATCCACCTTCACAGCATCAAGCGGAAGCCGGAATGGAACCACAACCGTACGAAGACGCCACGCGACCGCGAATGGCTCTCGCGCAGGGAATACAACCCCTTCCTTTGGAAAGTATGGATGCTCATGGGGCGCTCGCAATTCCATGAGGGCGACTTCGACGGTGCTGCCTCCACTTTCTCTTATATGAGCCGTCTCTATGAGACCCAGCCTGCCATCCGCATGCGGGCGCAGGCGTGGCTGGCCAAGTGCTACATAGAGAATGGCTACCGCTATGACGCAGAGGACGTTATCCGCAATATGCAGCGCGACTCCATCCCTTGGCAAGCGCGGAAAGAGTGGGACTATACCCTCGCCGACTATTATATTCATATCGCCGACTACGCCAAGGCCATCCCCTACCTCCGCAATGTCATCCGCCATGAGATGCGACGCCGCCAGAGAGCGCGTGAATGGTTTCTCATGGGGCAGATTTGCCAAGCCATAGGCCGCAACGGCGAAGCCTACAAAGCCTACAGCAAGGTGATAGGTCTCAACCCGCCTTACGACATGGAGGTCAATGCCCGTGTGGCGAGAACAGAGGTCGTACCAGCCACCAAAACGGATAAGATGATTGGGCAGCTCAGACGCATGGCCAAGTCGGACAAGAATAAAGACTATGTCGGACAAATCGATTATGCCATCGGCAACATCTATCTGGCCCGCAAGGATACGCTCAACGCCATCAACAACTTTGAGAAAGGGAATACAGAGAGCACCAACTCCGGGGTGGAGAAAGGTGTGCTGTTGCTCAAACTCGGCAACCTCTACTGGATTCGTGAGCAATACGGCGATGCCCGCCGATGCTACAACAGTGCCTTGGGCATGCTCGACAAGGAGCGCCCCGACTATGAGATGCTCTCAGAGCGCTCCAAGGTCCTCGACGAGCTCGTCCCTTTCACCGATGCCATCCACACACAGGACTCGCTCCAGACCTTGGCTAAGATGGACGAGACACAGCGCAACAAAGCCATCGACAAGGTGATAGAAGCCTTGAAGAAGAAGGAGAAAGAAGAGAAACACCAGCAGGAGGAGCAGGCTGTGACCGAAGCGCAGCAGAAAGGCAGCAATGTCAACAATGCCAACACGGGTAGAAACAGAAACATCCCCACAAACTCCTCACAGGCGGGGAAATCGTCAACATGGTATTTCTATAATCCCGTTGCCGTCACTCAGGGTAAACAGACTTTCCAGCGGCAGTGGGGTAAGCGTGAGAATATCGACAACTGGCAGCGCATCAATAAAACGGTGGTGGCGGACTTCGGCGACAACTCCGTCGCCAACCTCACCGACGAGCAGCGTGACTCTATCTTCAACGCACAGGAGAAGGCTGACTCCCTCAGCAAAGTCAACACGGAGGCTAAGAACGACCCGCACCAGCGGGAGTACTACCTTGCCCAGATTCCCTTCACCCAGGAGCAGGTAGCGGCCAGCAATGCCATCATCGAAGACGGGTTGTTCAACAGTGGTGTCATCTTCAAGGACAAGCTCGACAATCTCACGCTGAGCGAGAAAGCCCTCAGAAGGCTCACCGACAACTATCCCGACTACGAGCACATGGACAACGCCTACTACCATCTCTATCTGCTCTACTCAAGGATGGGACGGTCGCAAACGGCTCAGACATACGTAGCGAAGTTGAAAGAGAAATATCCCAACAGTCAGTGGACGACACTGCTCTCTGACCCCAACTATCTGGAGAATGCACGTAATGGCGTACATCTTGAGGACTCGCTTTATGCCGCTTCCTATGACGCTTTCAAGGCCGACAAAAACGATGTCGTCATAGCCAATGATGATATCTCTGCCCGCCGTTTCCCCACAGGAGCCAACAGAGACAAGTTCATGTTCATTGCTGCACTTGCTAAACTCAATAACGGAGACAGCAAAGCCTGCCTCACTGAACTTGACTCGCTGGTCGCCAAGTTCCCAACAAGTCAGGTCTCCACCATGGCGGGAATGATTATCAATGGCGTGAAGGCTGGCAGGACCCTTCACGGCGGAAAGTTCAACATCGGTGAGATTTGGAGCCGACGCACGGAGGTGCTCTCTGACAGCGCCGAGATGAAGCAGAAACAGCTCAGCAATGAGCGAAATACGCAGTTCGTGTTTATGTTCGTCTACCCCACCGACTCCGTCAACGAGAACAAATTGCTCTTTCAGCTCGCACGCTATAACTTCACAAGTTACATGGTCCGCGACTTCGATATCACCATTGACAACGATGGCGACGTGCACCGCATGCGCGTAGCAGGATTCAGAAACTATGACGAGGCCCTACAGTACGCCCGCCAGGTCTACAACCAGCGCGCTATCGTCGCACTGGCGCAGAAAGCCCGACCCATCATAATCAGCGTTGACAACCTGCCACTCCTGGGCACGGTCTACAGCTACGACGACTACGGCAAGTTCTATAACAAGCATTTTGCGCCCTTGAAGATTTCCACCTTCAACCTCTTCACGGAGCCCGTAGAGGTCGTCAAAGAAAACTCTGACAAGGACGCTGAGACGCAACAACCCACAGAGACGGATGTGGACACCTATCTGAACAACACATTCATCGGAAACGATGAGCCTGCTCCCAAGAACAGCAGCCCTGTACAAATCAATGGCACAGACATCATCATCGACGAGCCAGCCTCACAGACGCCGGCTACACAGACCGTCATTCCGGTTCAAGACGACGAGACCAATCCAAAGACCGCTGTAAAGCCTCAGCGCCCAACAACAATAGTGCCGGACAACAATACTACGAAGGAAGTAGAAAAGCAGGAACAGCCGGTGAAGAAAGACCAAACAGTCAAACAAGCGCAGACGGTCAAAAATGGACAAAACGTTAAGATAGAGCAGAATAATAATAAAGCACAGACTGCTAAGAAAGAGCCGACGGACAAGAAAGGTCAGACGGACAAGAAGCAGACAAATAAAAAAGAGCAGACTGACAAGAAGAAACAGCCTGCCAAGCAAGAGCCACAGAAACCTGTGGTCTTTGACTTCGACGACGAATATTATGACCTCGACGGATTCTGATGAAGAGGGTTGACAATGGCAGTTTAACACATTAACGACAGACAACAGATGAAGAACGGATCAATACTATGGGCCGATGACGAGATAGATCTTCTCAAAGGCCACATCATTTTCCTTCAGCATAAAGGCTATGACGTCACAGCCGTCACCAACGGCGCTGATGCCATAGAGCAATGCCAGCAACAGACCTTCGACCTCATCATGCTCGACGAGATGATGCCAGGCTTTACTGGGCTGGAGACGTTGCAGAAGATTAAGGAGATACAGCCTCAGACCCCTGTCGTCATGGTGACGAAGAGCGAGGAGGAGGACATCATGGACCAGGCCATCGGCTCAAAGATTGCCGACTATCTCATCAAGCCTGTCAACCCCAATCAGATTCTGCTCTCGTTGAAGAAGAACATCCACCGACGCGAGATAGTCACAGAGGTGACGCAGAGCAGCTACCGCCAGGAATATCAAAAGCTGGCGATGCAGATAAGTGATTGCCAGGACTGGGGCGAGTGGATGGACGTCTATAAGAAACTGGTGCATTGGGAGTTGGAGCTGTCGTCCACAGAGAGCGATATGACCGAGATGCTCGCCATGCAGAAGGAAGAAGCCAACAACGGCTTTACTAAATACATCAAATCCAATTACATGGACTGGATGGACGCCATCCGGCAGAATTTCGAAGGCAAGACGTCCGCCAACAGAATGCTTAGCCGTAAGGGCAACCAGCAACCCTCACCTTCCAAGCCGTTGATGTCGCCCGACATCTTCAAGGATAAGATTTTCCCGCTTATCAACAACGGCGAGAAAGTCTTCCTTGTCGTCATAGACAACTTCCGATGGGATCAGTGGAGGGTGCTGGCACAGGAGATTGGCGACATGTTTGACATCACGGAAGATATGTATATGACCATTCTGCCCACCGCCACTCAGTACGCCCGCAATGCCATCTTCTCAGGTCTCATGCCCGACAAGATAGAGAAGATGTTCCCTGACCTTTGGGTTGACGAGGATGAGGAGGAAGGCAAGAACCTCAACGAGGCCCCGCTCATCAAGACGCAGATAGAAAGATTCAGAAGGCATGACAAGTTCAGCTATTTCAAGATTAACGACTCTGCGGGTGCCGACAAACTGTTACAGCAGTATAATGCACTGAAAGACAACGACCTCAATGTCGTCGTCATCAACTTCATAGACATGCTCTCCCACGCGCGCACAGAGTCGAAGATGGTCCGGGAGCTGGCCAACAACGAGAGCGCCTATCGCTCTATCACGCTGTCGTGGTTCCGCCACTCCGTGATGGCCGACCTCTTCCGGCGATTAGGCGACAGCGACTACACCATCGTGCTGACCACCGACCACGGCTCTATCCGATGCTCAAAGCCGGTGAAGATCATCGGAGACAGAAATACCAACACCAATCTACGGTATAAGTTGGGTAAGAACCTTGCTTTCAACGAGAAGGAGGTCTTCGCCATCAAGGAGCCGCACAAGGCTTTCCTGCCTACACCCAATGTCAGCACAAGCTATGTCTTTGCTACGGGAAACAGTTTCTTTGCCTATCCCAACAACTACAACTACTATGTGTCGTACTATAAAGACACCTTCCAGCATGGAGGCATCAGCATGGAAGAAATGCTGGCACCGCTCATTACCATGAAGCCCAGACACAACAGATAGATAGTTTGCCCCCCGTTTTCTGTGGGGCAAACTATATTTTTCTAAATTTCTATGTTAACTTTTTGGCAGGAATCTGAAAATTGATTATTTTTGCACACAAAGACAATAATAACCATTAAATATCGTTGGCCTATCGGTTAGATTTTTACTTCAATAAAAGTAAAACATAGATGAAAGACTTCACAACCTTGACAGACGAGGAGTTGGCAGTCTGTTATATGAATGGCGACAACAGGGCCTTTGACCTGCTGCTGTCTCATAATCAGTCTAAACTCTTCTCTTACATTTTTTTTGTGGTCCACGACGAGGACGAGGCAAACGATATTTTCCAGGATACCTTCATCAAGATTATCGTCAAGCTAAAGAATGGCCGGTACAGTCCTACGGGCAGTTTCTGCGCGTGGTGCATACGTATTGCACATAACATCATCATGGACCGCTACCGCAACCACAGAAGCGACCATATCGTGGAGCCCACGGCCGACAATGACCTCTCCAACCTTCGTACAGAGAACGTGCAAGACGAGAGCATCGAGAGCCGATATGTCAACAGCCAGATTATGAACGACGTGCGGAAGATGATGAACAACCTGCCTGCTCCGCAGCGAGAGGTCGTCTTCATGCGCTTCTACCAGGAGTTGTCATTCAAAGAGATTGCCGACATCACCAACGTGAGCATCAACACCGCCCTGGGACGTATGCGCTATGCGGTGATGAATATGAGGCGCATGGCGAGAGAGCACAATATTGAATTGGAACTGAAATAGAAAAGGCGGGCCTTTAGAGCCCGCCTTTTTATTTCTGTCTATGATAACCTTACTTATTGGCAATGTAGTTGGCAATCCACTCACCAACCTCCTTTGTGCCATAGTGCTTACCGCCCTCGACCTGAATCTCCGGTGTGCGCACGTTCTGCACCAAACTGGCATCACAAGCCTCACGGATGGCAGCGCCCTCCTCCTTAAGGCCGAAGTGCTCCAGAAGCATGGCAGCAGAGAGAATCTCAGCCAACGGATTGGCAATATTCTTACCGGCAGCCTGCGGCCAAGAGCCATGAACGGGCTCGAAGAGCGGTGTATGCTCGCCGAGAGAGGCTGAAGGCTGTAAGCCCATAGAGCCAGTGATGGCGCTGGTCTCATCAGTGAGGATGTCGCCAAAGGTGTTCTCAGTGACGATGACGTCAAAGTAGCGAGGCTCTGTAAGGACACGCATGGAAGCATTGTCGATGAACATGTAGTCGACGGTGACCTCAGGATACTGAGGCTCCATCTCCTTAGCCACCTGACGCCACAGACGGGAGCTGGCCAGCACGTTGGCCTTATCGACGACGGTGAGGTGCTTGTTGCGGCGCATGGCAAAGTCGAAAGCCACCTTCAGGATGCGTTCTATCTCAGGACGGTAGTAGATATCGGTATCATAAGCCTTCTCATTGTCCTGATACTTTTCACCGAAGTACATACCACCTGTCAGCTCGCGGATGACGACGAAGTCAGCTCCCTTGATAAGTTCTTCCTTCAGCGGACTCTTATGGAGAAGGCAGTCGAAAGTAGCCACCGGGCGCACATTGGCGAAGAGGCCCAACTTCTTACGCATGGCGAGGAGTCCTGTCTCAGGACGCACTTTCAGCGTGGGGTTGTTGTCGAAGCGAGGATCACCGACAGCAGCGAAGAGCACAGCATCGGCATCCATGCAGGTCTTGAAGGTCTCATCAGGGAAGGGGTCGCCACATGCATCGATAGCATGGGCACCGCAGATAGCCTCCTTGTATTCAAACTCATGGCCAAACTTCTTTGCCACGACATTGAGGACATTGATAGCCTCAGGCATGATCTCCGGACCAATTCCGTCGCCCGGGAGTACAGCAATTTTCAGTTTCATAATATCTTTACGTTTTACTTTTCCTCTTCTATCATGTTAAGCATCTTGATGGTAGCCTGGATAGCAGCCTCCGTCTGGTCAGCGTCAAGACCACGTGTACGGAACTGTTTCTGTCCGTCGTTCCAGGAGATGACTGTCTGCACAAGGGCATCGGTGCGGCCGCCGGGCGGTATCGTCACAGCATAGTTTTGCAGCAATGGGAAGGTGCGGTTGAGTTTCTCCTTATAAATCTTGCGCAGAGCTTTGACGAAAGCATCATACTGACCGTCACCTGTGGAGTCGGCCTCATATTGCTGACCATTGATTTGTATCTTCAGCGAAGCTATCGGTTTCAGGCCATAACTCGTCGAGACCATATAGCTCACCAACTTCACCTTCTGTTCAGGAGAAGAATGTTTCAAGACATCGCTGACGATATACGGCAGGTCATCCTGGGTGACAAGCTGCTTGCGGTCGCCAAGCTCCGTGATACGCTGTGTGACGGCTTTTGTCTGCTCCTTGGTGAGCTCCAGACCCAAGTCGGCGAGATTACGGATGATATTGGCTTTACCAGAGTTCTTACCCAAGGCAAACTCACGATGGCGTCCGAAGCGTTCCGGTACCAGGGCATTGCTATAGAGATGCGCCTTGTTGTCACCATCAGCATGAACTCCGGCAACCTGAGTGAAGACATTCTCACCGATGACAGGGGTGTTGGGTGAATAGCCGATGCCACTGTATCCTGCCACAATGTTGCTAATCTCCATGAGCGTGCTCTCGTCGATATGGTCTTTGACATGCATTTGGTCTTTAAGCATCACATGGATACTTGACAGCGGTGCATTGCCACAGCGCTCGCCAAGACCATTGACAGTGACATGGAGGCCGGAAGCACCGGCCTGAACAGCCATAAAGGAGTTGCCAACAGCCATATCGTAGTCGTTATGAGCATGGAACTCAAACTTACCGTCAGGGTAGCGGTCGGTCATAGCCTTGATATACTCATAGGTGTTGTCAGGGTTGAGGATACCGAGTGTGTCAGGGAGCAGATAGCGGAGGATGCCCTCATCCTTGAGACCATCCATCATCTGCCAGACATAATCGCGGCTATCGCGCATACCCTGCGACCAGTCCTCCAGATAGAGGTTGACGTTCATACCCTTAGAATGGGCATAAGCAATGACATTCTTGATGTCAGCAATATGCTCCTCAGGGGTTTTCTTCAACTGGTATTCGCAATGGCGAAGTGATCCCTTGGCCAGGACGTTGACCGTCTTGCAGCCACACTCGTCAATCCAGTCTATGGATTTGTTACCATCGACGAAGCCTAAGACCTCCACCCTGTCGAGCATATCATGCTGACGGGCATAATTACAAATCATTGAGACTGCCTTCTTCTCTCCTTCAGAGACACGTGCCGAGGCTACCTCGACCCGGTCTACACCGACGACAGAGAGCAGATGCCGGGCTATCATAAGCTTCTCATGGGGCAGGAAGCTCACGCCACTCGTCTGCTCGCCATCACGGAGCGTGCAGTCCATTATCTCTATTTCAGAATAAGCCATAATAATAGCGCCTTATGCCGGCACATTGGCGTTGGCCTTCTCCCAGGCCTCCACCTTGTCGCGGTTCTGGACCAAGAAGTCGACATCGTCGAGACCATTCTCCAGACAATGCTTCTTGTATCCGTTGATTTCGAAATGTTCGCTATGACCCGTAGCAAGGTTCGTGACGGTCTGGTTGGGAAGATCTACCTTAACCTGCGACTGATGGTCAGCATTGATGGTGTCGAAAAGTTCCTTGAGGAAGCCCTCGCTGACAACAACGGGGAGCACAAAGTTGTTGAGCTCGTTGTTCTTATGAATGTCAGCAAAGAAGGAGCTGATGACGACTCTGAAGCCATAGCCGGCGATGGCCCATGCGGCATGCTCACGGGAAGAGCCGGAGCCGAAGTTCTTACCAGCCACAAGGATGACAGCATTCTTGAAGTCGGGGTTGTTGAGGACGAAGTCCTTCTTCTCACTACCGTCGGCGTTGAAGCGCCAGTCGTGGAAGAGATAAGGACCGAAGCCGTCCTTCTGTGTGAGTTTCAGATAACGGGCGGGGATAATCTGGTCGGTGTCCACATTCTCTAAAGGAAGGGGCACACATGTTGATGTTATGACGTTGAATTTCTGTTTCATAATTATAGCGTGCGAGGGTCTGTGATTTTACCTGTTAATGCAGCAGCGGCAGCCACTAAGGGAGAGGCCAGAATGGTACGGCTGCCCGGTCCCTGACGACCTTCAAAGTTACGGTTGCTGGTGGAGACACTGTACTTACCAGCGGGCACCTTGTCATCGTTCATAGCCAGGCAAGCTGAGCAGCCGGGCTGACGAATGACGAAGCCAGCATCGGTGAGCACCTTGTCAAGGCCCTCTTCCTTAATCTGCTTAGCCACGAGATGAGAGCCGGGCACAAGCCAAGCTACGACATTGTCTGCTTTCTTATGTCCTTTGACAACATTGGCAAAGGCACGGAAGTCCTCGATACGTCCGTTGGTGCAGGCACCTAAGAATACATAGTCGATAGGATGACCGAGAAGTTTCTCTCCCGGTTCAAAGCCCATGTACTTCAATGACTTCAGGAAGCCGGCCTGCTCCGCAGCGGGAATCTCGTCGAGGGTAGGAATCGTACCATTGATGCCGATACCCATACCAGGGTTCGTACCATAGGTGATACGCGGCTCAATATCTTCAGCGTTGAAGATCAGTTCCTTGTCGAAGACAGCGTCGTCGCCACTCTTCAGCGTCTTCCAGTAGGCCACGGCCTTATCCCAGTCAGCGCCCTTAGGAGCATACTCACGACCCTTGAGGTATTCAAAAGTCGTCTCATCAGGAGCCACAAAGCCACCGCGGGCTCCCATCTCGATAGAGAGGTTGCAGAGTGTCAAACGACCGTCCATGGTCATGTCGCGGACGACATCACCGGCATACTCCACGAAATAGCCCGTAGCACCGGAAGTGGTCAGCTGACTCATCAGATAGAGAGCCACATCCTTGGCTGTGACACCGGGCTTGAGTTTGCCGTTGACATTAATGCGCATCGACTTCGGCTTCTGCTGCAGGATGCACTGAGAAGCCAGCACCATCTCTACCTCTGAAGTACCGATACCAAAGGCCACGGCACCTACAGCACCATGTGTAGAAGTATGGCTGTCGCCGCAGACGATGGTCATGCCGGGGAGCGAGAGGCCCTTCTCTGGACCTACCACATGGATGATACCATTGTCCTCAGTATTCATCTTATACTCCGTCAGTCCAAACTCCTCGCAGTTCTTGTCAAGCGTGTCGACTTGGAAACGGCCGACAGGGTCAGCGATGGGCTTATCCTGGTCATGGGTCTGGATGTTATGGTCGGGCATGAAGAAGTTCTGTTTGGGGCGGAAAACTTTCAGTCCGCGCTTACGGAGGCCATCAAAAGCCTGCGGTGTCGTCACCTCATGGCCATAGAGCCTGTCAATGTAAAGCTGTGTTGGGCCGTCTTTGACGATTTGTACTACATGACGGTCCCAGATTTTATCGAAAAGTGTGTTCATAGTCTGTTATTCGTGGCGTGAAGGGGTTCTGAATTTATTGATACAGTCGAGGTAAGCCTCTACAGAAGCGGTCACAATGTCGGTATTGGCACCAAAGCCATAATAGACATGACCGTCGTACTCTACCTGCATATGCACCTTGCCGACGTCGTCGGAGCCCTGTGTGATGGCCTGGATAGTGAACTCCTTCAGCGTCATCTGCTTATGGATGATGCGCTTTAAAGCCTTGATGGCTGCATCGACAGGTCCGTTACCCGTAGCACTCTCCTCAAACTTCTCACCGGCAATATCGAGACCGATGGATGCTACATTACGGACATCCTTGCCAGAGACGACCTGCAGATAGTCGAGCTTGACGGAATGGTTGGCAGCCTTGTCGGCACCTGCCAAGACAAGGACGTCATCATCGGTAATCTCCTTCTTCTTGTCAGCAAGCTTGAGGAACTCGTGATAGATCTTATCCAAACGGTCTTCATCCTTGATGTCCACTCCATTGACTTCGAGACGATATTTCAAGGCAGCGCGACCGGAACGGGCTGTGAGGACAATCTCATTATTCTCCAGACCGATGTCCTTAGGATTGATAATCTCGTAGGTCTCGACATTCTTAAGCACACCGTCCTGATGGATACCACTGGAGTGTGCAAAAGCGTTACGGCCCACGATGGCCTTGTTGGGCTGAACGGGCATATTCATCAATGAGGACACCATGCGGGAGATGGGATAGATCTTACGGGTGTTGATATTGGTATCAATATTGATATTCTTATGACACTTCAAGATCATGGCTATCTCCTCCAAGGCGGTATTGCCGGCACGCTCACCGATACCATTGATGGTTACCTCCACCTGACGGGCACCATTGAGGACACCTTCCAGGGTGTTGGCAGTGGCCATGCCTAAGTCGTTATGGCAGTGAGTGGAGATGATGGCCTTGTCGATGCCATCGACATGCTCCATGAGGTACTTAATCTTAGAACCGTATTCATTGGGCAGGCAGTAGCCGGTCGTATCAGGAATATTGACGACAGTGGCTCCGGCCTTGATGACAGCCTCGATGACCTTAGCGAGATACTCGTTGTCGGTACGTCCGGCATCCTCAGCGTAGAACTCTACGTCCTCAACATACTTCTTGGCGTAGGCCACGGCGCGGACGGCACGCTCCAGAATATCGTCCCGGTTGGAATTGAACTTATATTTAATGTGATAGTCGCTGGTGCCAATACCCGTATGTATGCGCTTGTGCTTGGCATACTGCAAGGCTTCGGCAGCACAGTCGATGTCTTTCTCCACGGCTCTCGTCAAGGCACAGATGGTAGGCCATGTCACGGCCTTGGAAATCTCCACCACAGAGTTGAAATCGCCCGGCGAGGAGATGGGGAAGCCGGCCTCGATGACGTCGACACCTAACAGCTCAAGCTGCTTGGCAACTTGGATTTTCTCTACTGTGTTAAGCTGACATCCTGGCACCTGCTCGCCGTCGCGGAGCGTCGTGTCAAAAATATAAAGTCTGTCACTCATAATATATAATGTTTTTTGTATTATTTCCTGTTCCCTGAATATGACCTAACAAAAAAGGCCTTCCCACTTGCCGGAAGTGGAAAGGCCTTGATATGTAATTCCTTATTAATAGACTTGCACACACGCCCATTCACTTCCGGCAACCTTACGCAGTCGGAGACCAATAATAATGGTAATAATGGCAAGTGATAAAGTCATCATAGTGTCTATTCTTTTATTTGGTTGCAAAGTTATACATTATGCCGGAAACAAACAAATAATCCGTAACTTTTTTCTCTTTTTTCATACGAATCCGTCATAAAAGCCGCTTAATACGGCAGTTGGTCAACGGAAGAGCCCAAAGAATCGCCGCCTAAGGGGTCTCCACCAGGCATGCCGGAGGGCATACCGTCGGGTGGCATAAGCGGGTCGTCATTGAGCCGTGAGCCACGAATCTCGCCTCCCATATCGCCGGGGAGCGGAGAAAGCATAGCATCCTCTGGGTTGGCAAAACGGGTGTACTGCCCCTGGAAGGCCAGGAGCACGTCACCGGTAGCGCCCTTACGGTGCTTAGCAATGAGTATCTGCGCCTTACCGCGTAAGTCGTTGCCTTTCTCATCCTCATAGAGGTGGTAGTATTCCGGTCGATGCACAAAGAGCACCATATCAGCATCCTGCTCGATAGCTCCCGACTCACGGAGGTCGCTGAGCTGTGGACGTTTGCCTTCGAGACCTTCACGCCCTTCCACACCACGGTTGAGCTGTGACAATGCCAAGATAGGAATATCGAGCTCCTTGGCCAGACCTTTCAGCGAGCGAGAGATGGTAGAGACCTCTTCCTGACGGTTGCCGAAACGTGCGCCGTTGGCATTCATCAGCTGCAAATAGTCAATCATGATGACCTTAACGCCTTTCTCACGGACGAGACGGCGAGCCTTGGTACGAAGTTCGAAGATGGACATACCTGGAGTATCGTCAATATACAGAGGAGCCCCAGTAAGTTTGGACAGGCGTTTATCGAGACGTTCCCATTCACTCTGCGAGAGCTGACCATTCATAATCTTCTTACCCTCTATCTCACAGACGTTGGAGATGAGTCGGTCGACAAGCTGTACATTGTTCATCTCAAGGGAGAAGAAGGCTACAGGTGTCTGATAGTCGACAGCGATGTTCTTGGCGATGGACAGCGCAAAAGAAGTCTTACCCATGGCAGGACGTCCGGCAATGATGACGAGGTCACTCTTCTGCCAGCCGGAAGTAATATCGTCAAGCTTCGTAAAGCCAGAGGGGATACCGGTGAGTCCACTGGAGTTGGACGACGCCTTCTGGATGATGTCGACAGCCTGACGGATGACCGGGTCTATCTGCGTATACTCCTGCTTCATATTCTTCTGCGACACCTCGTAGAGCATACCCTCAGCCTCCTGCATGAGTTCATCGGTATCGACCATCGGGTCCATGGCGGCAGTCTCTATCTTGCTGGCTATGGAGATGAGCTGGCGCGCCGTATACTTCTGCTGCAGAATCTTGGCATGAGCCACGATATTTGCCGACGAGGCAACATTGGCGGTCAAATCGACGACATAGGCCGGTCCGCCGACCTCATCGATGACTCCCTCTTTCTCAAGCTCATTGGTAACAGTAAGAATATCGACAGGCTGCTCGTCAAGGTTCAGCTTTTGTACGGCACGGAAGACTTTCTGGTTCCGCGGCTCATAGAAAGTCTCGGGCTGCAACATCTCTGAGACGACGGAGAAGGCATCCTTGTCAATCATCAACGCACCGAGCACAACCTTCTCTATATCCAAAGCCTGTGGCTGGAGATGACCGTAAGTTGGGTCGATGGGCGCTTGAGAGCGGCGCCGGCTCTTATTCTGTTCTGGCATAATTATATCTGAATTCGTTTTGCGGCGCAAATTTACAAAGAATAATCCTAAAAGCGTCAGAAGTCAGAAAAAAGAATGACCGGTCTCGCAAGAGCCCGGCCATCTCCAAAATCCATCAAAAACCTATTTCTTATTTCCTGTTACAGCGTCAAGCCAGTTGAAGAGCTCGTTCAACGCATAACTCGGCGAGCAGCACCGGCACACACAATAAATACCGACGCCATCGCTGTTACGAAAAACTTTTTCATAGTGCTTTATAAAAAACGCCACAAAGGTAGTAATAATTCCCTTTTACGGACAAGCATTTTGCTTACATTCCAATAGTTTTTGTGTTATTTTGCTTCTTGTTAAACTTTCCATCCGCATTCTCCGCTGTTAATATCTATACCTTTGATATAAACATAAAAAAGAGGGCAGGAGTGTGCAAACACCTGCCCCAACGTAATCAACTATAAAAACTATGAATAATGCAATGCGACTTGATAGATTTTACTTCGGTGCAAAGATAATAACCAAAATTCAGAAAAAGGAAATAGAGTAAGATATATAAGTAAGGTCTATATTTCATTATTTATCTATTATACAGCAGATTATACGAAGATATAAAAATAAAAAAGTAAGTTTATGAATACGCTTATATCACACTCTGAGCAGCATAAACCGTGTTGAAAACCTGAAAGACTCACCACTCTAAAAAACGGGAAAGTCTCTGAAAGCTACAAATTGTAAAGAAAAAAGTTGTACCTTTGCAGCCGCTTATGAAAACAACAACGTTTAACAAGCGCAACGCAATTGTCTTCAAGCACTTCAACCGTAAAGGCTACAGCCTCTTTTCCGCATTAGGAAAAGTGGTGCTCATCGGTGTGCTTGCCGTCCCGACTTTAGCTCATGCCAAAGCCGGAGGTATGGCTGCCGTCAATGAGCACAACGATGCCGACTCTCTGAGCTTTGGAGAGCAGCGCATCGACGAGGTGCAGGTGACAGGTTCGCGAGCGCCGCTGACAGCACAGCAGTCAGCGAAAATTGTTGAGGTCATCTCCCGCGACGACATCCGTCGTGCCGAGGCGCAGACCGTCAACGACATTCTGAAATTAGCCACGGGCGTCGATGTCCGTCAGCGCGGTGGCTTTGGTGTACAGACGGACATCAGCATCAACGGCGGTACCTTTGATCAGATTACGCTTCTGCTCAATGGCGTTCCTCTGACCTCCCCACAGACCGGTCACAACGCCGCCGACTTCCCCGTTTCTCTTGACGACATCGACCACATAGAGGTCATAGAGGGTGCTGCCTCGCGCGTCTTCGGCTCGGCAGCCTTCAGCGGTGCCATCAACATTGTCACGGTCAACGCAGCAAAGGCGATGACAGCCGACAAGAAGTGGACAGGCTGGTTCAGAGGAGAAGGCGGCTCGTTTGGCTCCTTTGGTGCCAATGCCGGAGTCGGCTACAATGACTGGCGACAGAATTCGGCCTTCGACTCCTATCTCTCCGGGGGCTACACGCAGAGCGATGGCGGTACCGACAACTCCAATTTCAAAAAACGGCGAGGTTACTACCGCGGCAGTTACACATCTTATTATATTGATGTCAACTGGCAGGCTGGTATCTCTTCGCAGGACTATGGTGCCAACACATTCTATTCTGCCCGGTTCCCCAACCAGTATGAATGGACACGCCGCTATATAGGCTCTGTTTCGGCAGACATCCGTCCGCTCTCCAAGCTCACCATCTCGCCCATGGTCTATGCGCACCGTGATGTCGACCACTACCAGCTTATCAAAGACAGCGTAGGCGCTAAGAATGGTGAGAACTACCATCGCATGGATGTTTATGGAGCCTCGCTGAATGTCAACCTTGACTGGCTGCTTGGAAAAACCTCCGTAGGAGCCGACATCCGCAAGGAACATATCCTCTCCACAGCCTATGGCGACGACCTCGGGGAAGACGACTGGAAGAAAATCCATGGTTCCGACCGTTATTATATCAAAGAGGGCAACCGCACCAATACAAGTCTGTATTTGGAGCATAACATTCTCCTCGGAGGACTCACCGTCTCGGCCGGTGTCATGGCCAACAAAAATACTGGTTTGGACAGCGACTTCCATTTCTATCCCGGCGTGGACATCAGCTATCGCCCTGACAGCCATTGGAAATTCTATGCCAGTTGGAACAGGGCCATGCGACTGCCGACATTCACCGACATGTATGCCAACAACTCGGCACAGAAAGGCGATGTCAACCTCAAGCCAGAGCGGAATACGTCCTACAAGATAGGCTCCCGCTACCGCACCTTAGGTTTTGAGGCAATACTGTCGGCATTCTACAGCCATGGCGCCAACATGATAGACTGGGTCTATGAGACGGAAGCCTCTAAACAGTACCATGCGCTGAACATCAGCAAACTCAATAATGAGGGCTTCAACATAGACGCAACCATCAACTTCTCCGAACTCCTCGGCACACCGTTGCAGCAGAGCGAGACACCTGTCAAGCTGAAATTAGGCTATGCCTACATCCATCAGCACAGCGAGCTGACGCAGACTATCTACCGCTCGCTCTATGCCTTAGAGTATCTCCGGCATAAGTTCGTGGCCAGTCTCTCCCACCCCATTGTCAGCCATCTCTCAGCATCATGGTCCTTGCGTTGGCAACAGCGCATGAACGGCTACCATCCCTACGCCAAGTTGGATGGAGTGCTACAATGGTCAGAACCCCATTACCAACTCTACGTCAAGGCCGACAATATCACCGGCCGCAGATACTATGACATCGGTGGCGTGAAGCAGCCGGGACTCTGGATCATGGCAGGAGCGAAAGTCAACTTGTAAATTCGGAGAATGCCGCAAGCCTAACCCCTAAATCATTATTTTTAGGTATTGTGACATTCTCTATAAATGGCTACCTTTGCACCGAAAAAAGTGAAAGGTTGCAGAAACGGATAAGCGAGAAACAGACATCGCCTGTATCTCTTTAGTTTAGGTTACAAAGGTTACTACTATCTGCCTGTCAATCCGGCCGAAGCCCAGTCCAGCACCGGTGGCGGCAGCTGGCATCACGCCAAGGCCACACGTCCTAGGCTTGGGAGCCGTTTGGACAAGTGTCTATCCAGAGTCGAGAAAGGTGCAGGCTTACATCCGTAATCTCAACCTTCCCGACAACCTCATCCCACTCAACAGCATCATGATAGGCTATCCCGACGAGCCTGCTGATGTAAAGGATAAATGGGATGAGAGCAAGGTGACCTACTGGAAATAAGGATATACTTCTTTCATACTTCATAACAATACACAAACACACAAAGCGGGGCGACCAGAGATGGCCGCCCCGCTTTTATTATATCACGATATTTATTTCTTTAGCTTGAAGGAAGTCTCGATGCTCACTATCTCGGCACTGAACTCCTTGTCCACCTGCAGGCGTTTCTCCACCTGCGAACAGCTGTGGAGGACGGTAGAATGATCACGGTTGCCGACAAGCTTGCCGATACGGCTGGCGGGCATCTTCGTATATTTCTGTGCGAGATACATCGACACCTGGCGGGCCACGACATAATCGCGCTTACGGCTCTTACTGTTAATCTGCGAGGTGGTGACATTGTAATGGGAGCATACTTTCTCAAGGATGTCATCAACGGTGAGCGGATGGTCGTCGACCTTCACGGCACGCTTGATGACACGCTCGGCAAGGCGCATGTCGATGTTACAGTTGTAAACGATACTGTAGGCCATCAGAGAGTTGATGACACCCTGCAAGTCGCGCACGCTGCCGCTGGCTGTCTCAGCTATGAACTCGATGACGTCGCGGGGAATCTTCAAACCGTCGCGTTTGATCTTGTTCTCCAAGATATCCACACACAACTTCCGGTTCGGCTTCTCCAACTCGGCAATCAGACCACAGGAGAAACGCGTCAGCAGACGGTCTGGCATGTCCTTGAGGTCTACCGGCGGGCGGTCGGAAGCAAGGATGATACGCTTACCATTACGGAAGAGGTTGTTGAAGATATGGAAGAAGGTGTCCAAGGTCTTCGTCTTGCCCATCCACTCCTGGATATCATCGACAATCAGCATGTCTATCGTCTGATAGAAAGCGATGAACGAGTTGACATTGTTCTGCAACACCGCATTGCTATACTGCACCTGGAAGAGGCGTGCTGAGATATACAGCACACGCTTCTGAGGATACAGCTGCTTAGCACGCACGCCTATAGCATTAATAAGATGTGTCTTGCCACAACCCGAAGGTCCAAAGATGAACATGGGGTTGAACTGCATCGTGTTAGGGTGCTCAGCAATGGACAATCCTACAGAGCGTGGCAGCTTGTTGCTGTCACCCTCGATATAGTTGCTGAATGTGAGATGGGGATTGAGCTGAGAGTCCAGTTCCTGTGGCTTGGCAGCGTCAAGGATGGTAGGACTCTGGTTGGCGTTGACACGCGGCTTGGGCTTGTCAGCGTCGGCGGGATCAGCCTGGATATCTTGAGAGAGATTATGCTCCTTATCTGTTACGACACGATAAGAGAGCTGAATCCGCGGACCAAAGTTCTGATGAAGCACCTTACCAAGAAGGTCAACGAAATTCTCCTCCAGATACTCATACACGAAGGGACTGGGTACCTGAACCAGTATCATCTTCTGAGCTTCGTCGAAATGCTCAAAGACGATAGGCTTAAACCATGTATTATATTGTTGCTCGGGGACATTGGCCTTGATCTGCTCAAGCGACCGTATCCACCGTGCGTCGTTGACTGCTTTCATCAGCTTCTCAAAATGTAGATTGTTGCAATTAGCAGCGTTGTGGAAAACGCAGTGCAAAACTACTCAAAATTTCGATACCTTCCAAATCTCATCTTTGCACCCAAGCCCCGTTGTCAGCGGATAACTCGTTACAAATTATAAGATTAGGAGGGCAGAATGCGTTGTTGTTAATGAAACTTAAATCTCTGTTACTTGTCTTTCTTGCCAAACAACGAGAAGTGCACGTAGCGTTTGGGGTGCGACTTCAAATCCTGAAGCAGGGAGTCGGCGGAGCGCATCGTGGAGTTCATGTTGTTGTACAGGCCCGGATCGTTCATGAGCAGGCCCACAGTCCCATCCTTGCCATTGAGCTTGTCGGTGACACTCTGCACATTGGCAATGGTCTGGTCGACCTTGGCCATGGTCCCGGCGATGTCTACGGTAGCGAGATTGGCGGTGAGCTTCGAAGTGTTGTCAAGGGTGGTACCGGCCTTGGTGAGGGCGTAGTCAGCTTTTCCCATCAGGCCCGGCATACGGCCGTTGACCTGTGCCACAAGTGCGTTGAGACCTGCTGTTGTCGTAGTGAGGTTCTGCGAGATGGTCTCCACATTATGCAACGAGCGGGCGATGCTAGGGTCAGCAAGCAGGGTGTTCACGCTCGTCAGGATGCTGTCCACCTTCGGCAGCATCTGCTGGATGGCAGGCACCAGCGACTGCACACTGCCCATGATACCGGCATTGAGCCCACCGACAATCGTGTCACCAGGCTCCACACGCTCACGAGGGTTGTTGGCCATGAGGATGTTCATCTTGATATTACCCATAAGGTCACTGACGATCTCTGCCGTAGAACCTTTCGGGATGCGCAGGTCGTTGTCGACCTGGAAGGCCACGACGACCTTACCACGCTTCTGGTAGCTGTAGTTGATTGACTTCACATTACCAACCTGATAGCCATCGGCATAGATAGGGTTGGAAGCCGACAAGCCGTTGATGTCGTCAAAAGTGGCATAGTAGACATTGTCATTGGCAAAGACAGGCATACCTTTGAGGAAATGCATGCCAAAGAACAATATCACGATTCCTGCTATTGCCACAAGGGCAATCTTGACCTCTTTGGTAAAAAACTTCATATCTATTTTTTCTTATTAGCTAAAAACTCCTTGATGCCCTCGTTGACATCCATCTTCTTTCCGTCTTTGAAAGCCACGATAAAAGCCGTGGGAAACTTCTCGATGAGTTCTTTCCGCAGACGGTATATCTCGTTGTAGTTGTTACTCGCGCCATAGGTATACTTTGTATACGACCCTTCCTCATAGCTCTCGCAGCCTTTCAGGCCCTTGAACTGAGAGCTGCCGTCCTTGACTTTCACCTTGCTGGAGAAAATCTGCACTTTGAAGACAGGCTTGGAGGTTACCACCTTCGGCTGGCTGGAGCTGATTTGTCGTTTGGGTGCTACCTTCTTACTGTCACTGTCCTGCTTGTCAGTGCTGTCGCCCTGCTTGGCTTGAGGCTTCTGACTTCTGCGTCTTGTTGTTGTCACCTTTCTGACGGGTCTGTCGTCGTCATCATCGTCAGACGCTGATACTTGTGCAGGCGTACCCTTCAAAGGTGTATCGTCGTCATCATCATTATCCCGGAAGGGAATATTGATATCTGCCCCACCATATTTCTTTTTATACGCTACAAAGGCTTTGAGGATACCTTGGGTGTAGGCGTCGAGAGCCGAGTCGGTATTAAGATAGGTCTCCTCGTCGGGAGTGGTGATAAAGCCCAACTCCAAGAGGATGGCAGGCATCGAGGTGAGACGGAGCACGGCGAGGTTGTTCTGGTGAGGACCACCGTTGACACGCCCTGTGGCCTTACAAACCTCACGCTGCAAAAGACGTGAGAAGTCCACACTGCGCTCGCGGTTCTTATCGGCAATGAACTCAAACATGATGTCACTCTCAGCGGAGTTCTCCAAGCCACGATAGCGCGTAGCATAGTCTTTCTCCAAGAAAATGACGGAGTTCTCACGCTTTGCCACCTCCACATTCTCTCTCAATCCTTTCGAACCGGTGCGCTCTCCAGTACCGAGGGTGTAGCTTTGAAAGCCATGGCTGATGCGTCCGCCTTCTAAGGCATTGATATGAAACGACATAAACAGGTCAGCCTTATTGCGGTTGGCGATATCGGCACGCTCATGCAGCGGCAGGAAGACATCCGAGGTGCGCGTGAAGATGACCTTTACGTCGGGGCAGTTCTGCTGCACAGCCTTGCCAAAAGCAAGAGCATAGCGCAGCGTGAGGTTCTTCTCATACGAGATGGCTCCTTTCGCACCACTGTCGTGACCGCCATGACCGGCATCGATGACAAGGACAAAGCGCTGGTCAGCGCCAAAAGCAGAAAGGACGGTGGTTAAGAGCACCGTAAGGACAAAAACATACTTTCTCAGCATCTCACTCCACATACTTCTTTAATGCGCGCACGACGCCGTTCTTCCACGTGTTGATATTGTCATCGTTGAGAGACAGTGAGCTGACGAGCTTGATGACATGGTCGATGGGCATGCCATAGCGCAGCACGCCGGAGATGAGCTTGGCATAGTTCCAGTATTCCGGATTGAACTTGCCCGACAGACCCTCTACCGTGGTCTTATAGCCGCGCTTGTTCTCAAACTGGAAGTCATAGCGATGCGTGCCGTCAGGATTGGTCTGACGGATGATCTTTCCCTTTGTCACGGTCTTAGGCAACAGAATGCCTTCATCATCATCCTGAAGACCAGTAAAAATCTCATAAGGACGGCCGTCGAGAAGGCCGACGAAAGCTACCCATTTCTCACGATTGTTCTGAAAACGAACCACATCACAGTCAAGCTCGTCGGGACGGTCCTCGACGACGCTCGGGCGCGCGTAATTCATAGCCCAGTTGGCGTTCTCGTCATTATTGGGCATTACTTTGGGGTCGTTATGGGGCTGCTGAATATCCATTTTATTATAAAGAATTGGTTAACCGAATGCAAAAATACTTGTTATTTTTCACATTCTGTATAAAAGCGTTTATTTTTTCAGATAATTTTCCATAACTTTGCAATGTAAAGGTGGTAAACAGGCCTGAGACGCCGACTGCCATAATCATTTTTTAGAATGAAAAGCATAAAAAACCGCAAGAGCATACGTAAGTATTCCGACAAGGAAGTCTCTCAAGAGCTCCTCGCCTCTCTTCTCGAAGAGGCTGAGCGCACGCCCACGATGGGCAACCTGCAACTCTACAGCGTCGTGGTGACGCGCAGTGCGGAGATGAAGGCGAAACTTGCCCCCGCACATTTCAACCAGCCAATGGTCACCAGTGCCCCCGTGGTGCTGACTTTCTGCGCCGACTTCCGCCGCACCTCGCTGTGGGCAGAGAACCGTAAGGCCGTACCGGGATATGACAACTTCCTGAGTTTCATCAATGCCGCCACCGACACCCTACTCTACTGCCAGACTTTCTGCAATATCGCTGAAGAGGCTGGCTTAGGGACCTGCTTCCTCGGCACCACCGTCTATATGCCACAGATGATCATCGACACCTTGCAGCTGCCGAAGCTCACCTTCCCCGTCGCCACTATCACCTTGGGATGGCCCGATGAGAACCCGGCACAGAGCGACCGACTGCCGCTCAAAGCCATCGTTCACGAGGAGACCTACCACGACTACACGCCGCAGCGCATCGACGACTGCTATGCATACAAAGAGTCGTTGCCTGAGAACAAGCACTTCGTGGAAATCAACAACAAGGAGACGCTGGCACAGGTCTTCACCGACCTGCGCTACACCAAGAAAGACAACGAGAGCATGTCGGAAGGACTGATAAAAGCCCTTAAAGCGCAAGGATTCCTCGCCTGAACATCAACAACAGCAACAAATATTTATATAAGGTTACAGCCGACGACAGAGACTTATGCCGGCTGACCATTGGCATTGTATGCCCTAACGGAACTTTAATGTTTTCTTAATAGACATGTCAGTAACAAACCATATCGAAATCGTCAAGGTAGAGACCAAGGCTCAGCTGAAAGCCTTTATCAACTTCTTCTACGACCTCTACCGCGACTGTCCCTATTCTGTACCCTACCTCTACAGCGACGAGATGAACACGCTCCTCAAGGACCGCAACCCGGCTTTTGCCTTCTGTCAGGCTGACTACTTCCTCGCCTACCGTGACGGAAGGGTCGTGGGACGCGTAGCGGCCATCATCAACCAGCGGGCCAACGACCACTGGCAGGTGAAGAGCGTACGCTTCGGATGGTTTGACTTCATCAATGATGTCGAGGTGGCCAAGGCGCTCTTGGATGCTGTCGCACAATGGGGACGCGAGAGGGGGATGACAGAGATCAGCGGACCCTTCGGCTTTGAAGACATGGACAGAGAGGGCATGCTCGTAGAGGGATACGACACCCTCTCTACGATGTATATCAACTACAACTACGACTATTACCCTGCCATCATGGAGCAGTTAGGGGGCTTTACCAAGGGTAACGACTACGTGGAGTACAAAATTAAAGTGCCAGCCGTGACACCTCCGAAATTCTCACGCACTGCCGAGCTCATCGAGAAACGCTATGGCCTGCAGGTGAGGAAATTCAACTTCAAAGAGTTCAAACAAGGCGGCCGTGGACGTGAGCTCTTCGCCGTCCTCAACGCCACCTATAAAGACCTCTATGGCTATTCCCAACTGTCTACAGACCAGATAGACAGGCTCGTCAACGAATATATCCGCCTGGCCGATCTGAACCTAGTGACCTGTGTCGTCGACACCACGAAGAACGATAAGCTCGTAGGCTTCGGCGTCTCCTTTCCCTCCTTCTCCAAGGCGCTGCGCCAGACCAACCGTGGCCGTCTGCTGCCTTTCGGCTGGTGGCCCATGCTGAAAGTGCTGAAATGGCACCGGACACCTGTCGTCGACCTCCTGCTCATCGGAGTGCTGCCAGAATATCGCATCAAAGGGGCCAACGCGCTCATATTCAACGACCTCATCGCATGGTACCGCAACTATGGATTCAAGGCGGCCGTCACAGGACCGCAGATGGAGACCAACAAGGGCGTGCTCTCACAATGGCAGTACCTCGACTCCAAACAAATCAGACGGCATAGAATCTATGTCAAGAATCTGTAAACAAACGAACTCATGATAACTGGAGACATTAAAAATAAGATTGACGCGCTGTGGGAGGCGTTCTGGACGGCAGGTATCACCAACTCGCTCACCGTCGTGGAGCAGATGACCTATCTGCTCTTTATGAAACTGCTCGACGACAAGCAGATGAAGGAGGAACAGACGGCAAACACGTTTCACACCCAGGTGCGCAACCCGGTCTTCCCCGATGGCCTGTGGACGAACCCTGACACCGGCGAGCAAGTCCCCTACAACGACCTGCGCTGGCATGTGCTCAAGGAGAAGAACGCCGACGACATCTACAAGACCATCAGCCGTCATCTCTTTGTCTTCATCAAGAACATCAACGGAACGAAGGAGACGGCCTACGGCAAGTACATGAAGAATGCCGTGTTCCTGCTCACCGACCCCCGGAAGTTACAGAAGATTGTCGACATGATTTCCAACACCATCGACATGAACAACCGCGACACCATGGGCGATGTCTACGAGTATGTCCTTGGCAAGATGGCTTCGAGCGGCACCAACGGGCAGTTCCGCACACCCCGTCATATCATCAACCTCATTGTCGACCTCATGCAGCCCACCCCCGACGACACCATCTGCGATGTCGCCATGGGCACAGCAGGCTTCCTGATGGGTGGAGCGCAGTATGTCTCCCAGCACTACCGTAAGGAGCTGCTCCGTCCGGAAGTGCGCAAACGGTATGAGGGCGACATGTTTCACGGCTACGACAACGACGAGACCATGCTCCGCATCGGCGCCATGAACCTGCTGCTGCACAATATCACCAATCCGCAGATAGAGAAGATCGACTCACTGTCGGTCGACAACCAGGACCGCGACCGCTATTCGCTCATCATGGCCAACCCGCCGTTCACAGGCTCGCTCGACAAGGAGACCGTTAGTAAGGACCTGCTCGCGCTGACCAACACGGGCAAGACCGAGCTGCTCTTCCTCTCACTGATGATCCGCTCATTGGAGCCAGGTGGCCGTTGCGGCAGCATCGTCCCCGATGGCGTGCTGTTCGGCACGAGTAAAGCACATATCGCCATCCGCAAGGAGCTCGTCGACAACCAGTGCCTGCGGGCCGTCATCTCACTGCCGTCGGGCGTGTTCCAGCCTTACAGTGGTGTGAGCACCGCCATCCTCGTCTTCACCAAGACCAATGCCGGAGGCACCGACAAGGTATGGTTCTATGACATGCATGCCGACGGCTACACCCTCGACCAGAAGCGGACACCGTGTGAGGAGAATGACATCCCCGATGTCATACAGCGTTTCGCCAACCTGAAAGATGAGGAACAGCGCACCCGCCGTGACCAGAGTTTCCTGGTCCCAGCTGATGAAATCCGCCAAAACGACTACGACCTCACATTCAACAAATACAAGGAGGTGGTACGTGAGAAAGTCCAGTATGATGCCCCCGATGTCATCCTTGGACGTATCGACGACTTAGAGAAACAGATACAAGAAGGGCAGAAGGCATTGAGAGCTCTGCTCTCTGACTAAAATCATGGGCGGTATGGCAGGTAGGACCGCCCTACCCTCGCATATCTTGCCGTTTACAGCCTTTTTTGCTACTTTCGGCAAGATATACCCTAATATATTTTGCCGATTCGAACATTTTTGCTAACTTTGGGCAAAATAAAGACGATTATGAGCACGATTATTGGCAGGAAAGCCGAGCTAAACGAATTGGAAAGACTCTACCAGAGCGACAAGCCAGAGTTTGTCGCCGTATATGGCAGACGGCGTGTAGGCAAAACATTCCTCATCAAGCAGGCTTTTAAAGACCGCATCACTTTCCAGCACACCGGTGTATCACCAGTAGACCAGGAAGGAGAGCGAAACAGGATGAAAACGCAGTTAGAGAGTTTCTACTATTCTCTTCTTAACCAAGGATTGGAAGGCGTGCGCATGCCCAAGACATGGATGGAGGCTTTCTTCCTGTTAGAACAGCTGCTCACGCAACTCGACAACGGCAGCCGTCAAGTCGTCTTTCTTGATGAGCTGCCTTGGCTTGACACCCCGCGCTCGGGATTTCTACCAGCCTTTGAGAGTTTCTGGAATGGGTGGTGCAGTGGCCGTGACAACATCATGCTGATCGTTTGCGGCAGTGCCACCTCGTGGATTTTGGGCAACCTCACTCACAGCAAAGGAGGACTGTATGGACGACTCACCGACGAGATAAAGCTCTCGCCGTTTACCCTGGCAGAATGTGAGGAATACTTCCGCCATGAGCAGATAGAACTTTCACGCTACGACGTCGCACAGACCTATATGGTCTTTGGAGGTATCCCTTATTACCTGAGTTATTTCCGCAAAGGACTCAGCTTTGAAAGGAACGTAGACAAAATCCTGTTTGGCAGAAGCCCAAGGCTGAGAGATGAGTTCAACAGACTGTTCAGTGCTATCTTCAGCAATGCCGACGACTGCAAAAAGGTCATCCGCCTGCTCGCCACGCGCAACAGCGGTTTCTCGCGCGAAGAGATAGCTAAGGCTACGGGGCTACCATTAGGAGGCGGACTCACTAACACCTTAGCTTCGTTAGCCGAGAGCGACTTCATACAGAAATATACCCCTTATGGTGTGGCGGGCCGGCAGGAGAGATACAAACTGATTGACAACTTCTGCTTGTTCTGGTTGAAATATGTCGAGCAACACGGCAAAGACAGCTCCTTCATGTCAGACAACCAGGCCTCTGATATCCTAAAGTCCTGGCATGGTGTCGCCTTTGAACAGCTATGCTGGCAACACGTCACGCAGATCAAACGGGCACTGGAAATAGGCGGCGTGAAGACATCGCTGTCGGCATGGTGCCTGAAAGGGAACGACGAGCATACGGGGGTGCAGGTGGACATGCTCATCTTCAGAAACGACAATATCGTCAACCTCTGTGAGATGAAGTTCAGCGGAACGCCCTACGAGATTGACAAGGAGGAAAATATCAAGCTCAGAGAGCGAGTCGAAGCCTTGAAAGCTACTCTGGCGCCGAAGCAGACGGTACATCTCACCATGGTGACGACATACGGCGTCAAACAGGGGAAATATAGTGGCATCGTGCAGAGTCAGGTGGTCTTGGACGACTTGTTCGGCTAAGACAAACAACTCGATGGGCTGACATAAGGAAAAACAAAGCAGAACAAATATAACAAGATTCAGAAATGGATAAGAGTAAGTGGGAATATAAAAAGTTGGGAGAAGTAGCAGATATTACAATGGGGCAGTCGCCATCATCTGAGTCTTATAACGCAGATGGAAATGGTTTACCATTTTATCAGGGTAATGCAGACTTCGGAGATTTATTTCCTAAAGAAAGATTATATTGTTCTTCACCGACTAGGGAAGCTTTGCAAAATGACTTACTAATGTCTGTGCGTGCACCCATTGGCGCATTAAATATAGCTAATAGACATTGCTGTATTGGTAGAGGCTTATGCTCTATACGACCCAAAGATGGTGTTTCTGTAACAAAGTTCCTCTATTATTATCTTTATTCTCATAATGCTGAACTCAATAAAGAGGGCACAGGAAGTACTTTCAAAGCAATAAACAAGAATACTATCAATAGCTTTATAGTTACGCAACCCCCTCTTTCTGACCAGCATCATATTGTCTCCGAGCTCGACCAGCTTTCCGCCATCATTTCCTTGAAGCAACAGCAGATGAAGGCATATGATGCGCTTGCCCAGTCGCTGTTCTATGAGATGTTTGGAGACCCAGTATCAAATTCAAAAGAATGGAAAGAAGAACCTCTTGAAAAAATAGGTTTGCTCGCTAGAGGTGTTTCAAAACATAGACCAAGAAATGATAAAAGTCTTCTTGGCGGTACAATGCCTTTAATTCAAACGGGCGATATAGCCAATTGTGGTCTCTATCTAACTAAATATTTTCAGACATATTCAGAATTGGGGATAGCTCAGAGTAAGGTATGGCCAAGAGGTACACTTTGCATAACAATCGCTGCAAACATAGGTAAAGCTGCTATACTCAATTTTGATGCTTGTTTTCCAGATAGTGTTGTAGGATTCTTGCCTAATAAAGATAAAACTAATAACATTTACATGTATTATGTTTTTGGCCAACTTCAAAAGATATTAGAGGAGAATGCCCCTTCAGTAGCTCAAAAGAATATAAACCTTAGAATCCTAAATAGTACGAATATACCCCTTCCCCCACTCTCCCTCCAGCGCTCTTTCGCTGAGAAGGTGAAGGCGATAGAGCATCAGAAGTCGCTGTTGAAGCAGAGCATTGCCGAGACCCAGACGCTCCTTGACAGCCGCATGCAAGAATATTTTGGCTGAATACTTGCAAGTTTGGGAAATTATATTTAGATTTGCAAAATAAAAGCACAAAGATTATGGGAACAGTATCGGTAAATAGTTTGTGGAGCTTTATCGAAGGCTTATCACTGTCTTCAAATGATCGCAAGTGGTTAGCTGGGAAATTACTTGAGCCTACAACTGTTAAGAAGACCTCACACGAGAAGGACAATAGTAAGAAATATGTTTTCTCACCAAGAAGAAGAAAATTGATGGGCAGTGTCGTCATTGACCCCAAAGATATTGAGAATGACGAACGGGCTAAATATATTCTAAGCAGATGAAAAAAGTTCTTTCCGATACTATATTTCCATGTATATTAAGGCACTATGATTATTCTGTCCGAAAATGAAAAATGATGATTAAGAAGATTTGGTTCGACAACAACCGTATTTACGGTGAGACCGATGACGGTCGTGTCCTGTGGCAGTCATTGCTATACTACAGACGCTTGCTCAACGCCACTCAGGCAGAGCGAGAACACTATGAGATGGACGACGAAGGCATCCACTGGGAAGACCTTGACGAGGACGTCTCCTTTGAGAGTTTCGAGTATGATGACCCGGAACCAAAAAACATTTCTTTTTCCTAACTTATCACCTTTATCTATATGAGAAACTTCGACTTCATACGCAACGAGGCAGGACTCAAGACGCTGTGGGAGTACTGCAATGAGGCTGAGATCAACCAGACGGGCGATCCGGCCAAGAGCGCGCTTTACGGGCGTATGGCGTTGGAGTGGATAGTGCAGGCCATCTATTATCTCAAAGGATTTGAAAAGCCGGAGCACGCCTCCTTGTTTGAGTTGGTGACCAATGAGCAGTTCACCAACTATATCAACAGCGACGACCTGATGCGGCGACTCCACTATATCCGCAAGGCGGGCAACAATGCCGCACACGGTATGAAGATAACCGGGCGCGAGTCGTTCTTCTCGCTGCTCAACCTCTATGAGTTTGTCGGCAGCGTGCTGATTCAGATAGGAGCCATCGAGTCTTTCCCACGCTTCCGCAAAGACCTGATACCTAAGAAGCCCGAAGTACATATTGCCCCGACATCAGACGAGCTGCCCGACGCGGAAACCATCAAGGCGGAATACCCCAACCAGAACAGCGAACCACTTGTCACCAACTCTACGCCCTTCCCCACTTGTATAGGCGCCGGTGACGAGGCCCTTATCTCAGAGGCTGAAACCCGCCGGCTGTTCATCGACCAGATGCTCCGCGAGGCCGGCTGGGACATCTGCGAGACCCGCCACGCCATTGTTGCCGGAAAAGCATGCATAGAGACAGAGGTCAGCGGTATGCCGACACCATCCGGCAAGGGCTTTGCCGATTATGTGCTCTTTGGCAACGACGGCAAGCCCTTGGCTGTCGTAGAGGCAAAGAAGGCCGTGCGCAGTGAGGAGGACGGACGGCAGCAAGCCGAGCTGTATGCCCAGAGTCTCAAAAGGACATACGGCGTAAAGCCCGTGATCTATTTCACCAATGGCTTCACCGTCAAGGTCATCGACCAATTAGGCTATCCAGCCCGGACCATCATGTCATTCCATAGCAAGGACGACTTGCAACTACTGCATCAGCGGCAAACGCGCAAGGCCATCCAGGACTTTGCCGTGAATAAAGACATTGCAGGACGTGAATACCAGATAAAAGCTGTCAAGGCCGTGTGCGAGCGACTGAACAAGCGACATCGCCGCTCACTCATCGTCATGGCGACGGGTACGGGAAAGACGCGCGTGGCTATTGCCATCGCAGAACTGTTGATGCGCAACAACTGGATAAAGAACGTGCTGTTCCTTGCCGACAGAATCTCCTTAGTCAGTCAGGCACATAAGAACTTTGTAAAGCTGTTGCCTAACGAGACGACCAGTGTTCTCTCCGACCATGACAAAGCACCCGATCTGAATGCAAGAATCATGTTCTCGACCTATCAGACGATGATAGGGTATATCGACGAGGAAGAGAAAGACTTCTCCATAGGACGCTTCGACTTGATATTTATCGATGAGTCCCACCGCAGCGTGTTCGGCAAATATGGAGCCTTGTTCGATTACTTTGACTCGCTGCTCATCGGACTGACGGCAACGCCACGCGATGATATTGACCACAGCACTTATCATCTATTGGACGAAGAGCAGGGAGAGCCTACTGCTGACTATTCCTATGACCAGGCTGTCGCTGACGGCTATCTCTGCCCTTACAAGCTCCGTAACCTCACCACTCCGATGTTGCGCCAGGGCATCCACTACGAAGACCTATCAAAAGAGCAGAAAGAGCAGTTGGAAGGCGTGTGGACCTATGAGAAGGAGAAACTGCACAAAAGGCCGGACGAGAACTATTGGCGCGACATCGACCGGACAGAAATAAACAAATACATCTACAACAAAGGAACCATTGACTCCGTCCTGAAGGAGCTGATGACAAATGGCCTGTATGTCAATGACGGGATGACGATCGGCAAGACCATCATCTTCGGCTATGACCATGAGCATGCCCAGATGATTGTCGATGCCTTTCAGCGCCTCTATCCCGAGCTCGGTCCTGACTTCTGCCAGCTCATCGACTACTCGGTATATAATTCCGAAACACTCCTCGACAACTTTGAACGGCGCAATGGCCTGCCTCAGGTCGTTGTCAGTGTCGACATGCTTGACGCAGGCGTCGACATCCCTGACTGTCTGAACCTGGTCTTCTTCAAGCCGGTGCGTTCAAAGATCCGCTTCTTCCAGATGATAGGGCGCGGCACACGCCTCAGCCCCGGGATATTTGGTCCGAGGAAGGCTGCCGAAGGTGAGAAAGACGATAACGACAAGAAGGAATTCCTTATCTTCGACTGGTGTGGCAACTTTGACTTCTTCAGCATTCATGGCGAGGAAGCCGACGAGACGCCACACAGCTCTTTGGAAGAGAAGCTTTTCGACTTGAAACTTGATATTGCCGTGCTGCTTCAGGAGGCGATGTATCAGCAGAGCACGTTTGCCAAATCACTGCATGACGGTCTGAAGAAGGAGCTGTTGGCAAAGGTCGCCAAGCTGCCAAGGTCGCGGATAGACGTAAGGAAAGTCGGCGATGTGGTGTATCATTTCCAACAGGAACAGTCGTGGCAACACCTTTCTCCGCTCGATGTGGCACAGCTGAAGGAGAAAGTGGCACCCGTACTCCCAAGAGTGCAGACCGACTTCCAGGCGCTGCGCTTCGACTTTCTGATGTTCAAAATTGAGATTTCGTTACTCGACGAGTCACAGAATGCCGATTCCTTTGCAGACCAGGTCTACAGGATAGCCAAGAAGCTGGCATCAAAGGCTTCCATCCCTCAGGTCTACGCAAAGATGACAACCATCAACGAGGTGCTGAGCCCGGAGTTCTGGCAGAACAAGACCCTTGACCGTCTGGAGTTTGTCAGGAAGGAGCTTCGCGACCTTGTCCAGTTTCTCAAGGGAGAGAGAGGGCAGACCTTTGAGATAGACATTGACGACCCGGGCGAGTTGATAGAAGGCACCGGTGAACCGCCTATAACAGGCTATAAGACATACAAGGACCGGGTGATGGATTACTTAGAAAAGAACAAGCAGTCGAGCAAGGTGTTACAGAAGATATACAATCTTGAGCAGCTCAATGAGGCCGACATCCTCGAACTGGAGAGAATTCTCTGGAAAGACCTTGGAACGGAAAAGGAATACGAGGACAATGTCAAGGACCAGATCCATGGCGGCAATGTGGCGGCATACATCCGCTCTATTATCGGCATTGACAGGCAAACGGCCATACGGAAGTTCGAAGACCTGCTTAAAATCCAGGAGCTCAATTCTGAACAGATGGACGTACTGGAGTCCATCATCGAGTATGTCTGTCAGCAGGGCGATATAACATCAGATGATATCATGTCGCCGGTTTTCGAGAATACCCCATGGAATGTGTTCGGCGACCATACCTCCTTCCTCTTCAACTATGTCAGCATGTTGCATCAGGTGATTGAGGATGACGAGAAGAAGGCATGACAATAGGTTTAGCAGTTTTTTTGACCCACATAAGATATGAGACTTTGCATCGTAGGAACTGGCATGATAGCCAATGAGGTGGCCAAAGCACTGAGAAGCGAGGCCCCGGAGATAGAGATAACAGCCATTTGCGCGCACAGCAACAGGGCTAAGGCTGAGGAGATGGCTAAGGCGTACCATATTCCGAAAGTCTATACCGACTATGCCGAACTGCTTCGCGACGACAATGCCGACTTTGTGTATTTGGGTATTGTCAACACCGCGCATTTCAGCTATGCGCGCCAGGCCCTCTTAGCAGGGCGCAACGTCATCGTGGAGAAGCCTTTTACGACGACAGCCGAAGAGGCCCGGACCTTAGCCTCCCTTGCCCGCGAGCGGCATCTCTGGCTCTTCGAGGCCATTACGACACTGCATCTGCCCAACTTCCGCCTTGCCAAAGAGTTGCTGCCACGGATAGCTCCCATCCGCATCATCCAAGCCAACTTCTCACAATATTCCAGCCGCTACGACAGATACCTTAGCGGTGATGTCGCACCCGCCTTCAACCCCGAGCTCGGTGGTGGTGCTCTCAACGACATCGGCATCTACAACATCAATGCCGTAGTGGGATTATTGGGCAAGCCCCTGACGGCCCACTATTATCCCAACCGCGGCTTCAACGGCGTAGACACCTCCGGTGTCCTCGTCATGCAATATCCTTCAGCCACGGCTGTCTGCATCAGTGCCAAAGACTCCACCAGTCCTTCCGGTATTACCATACAAGGCGAGAAAGGAACCCTGACGATTCCTTCCCCACCCAATGCAGCTACTAAGGTCACGCTCACTATCAACGGAAAGACAGAGGAATGGCAAGAGAATCAATATGCCAGCCGCCTCGTCCATGAGTTCAAGGACTTCGAGCGCATCTGGCTCTCCCATGACATCACCGCCATGAGCCAGTCCCTCAACACCTCCATCGACGTGATGGAGGTGTTGGTAGGTGTTAGGTGATGAATCTACAGGTCATCCTCTATAGCCACGCTCTTTGCATAGGCCGTACTCTTGGCCTCGAAGAAATCTGTCTTCACCATGTTGGCATTGGAGTACAAGGCTACCCATTTCATATTCTCCGGTTCCGTGCGATTATCCTCAAACAGATAATCGAAGCCCAGACTGTGCCAGCGCAGGTTGCCCAGATAACGGATATAGTCGCTGACCATCTGCCTGTTGAGTCCAGCTATATCGTCACCGATAACATATTGTCCCCACGCTATCTCCTGCCTGACACCTTCGAGCATCATCTCCCGGTAGACCTCCACCTTGTCGGGAGTGAACATCTCCGGCTCCTCCTTCTCCAACTCCTTGATGATGTTACGGAAGAGCCACAGATGGGTGTTCTCGTCGCGGTTGATATATCTTATCTCCTGCGCTGACCCTGGCATCTTACCATTACGGCTGAGGTTATAGAAGAACATGAACCCGCTATAGAAGTAGATACCCTCTAAGATGAAGTTAGCTATCAAAGCTTTCATCAACGACATCTTGTCCTGATGATCGTGGAACTCATTGTAGCAGTCACCGATGAAGGTGTTACGCCGCAACAGATGCTCGTCCGTCTTCCACTGATAGAGGATGGCATTGCGCTCCTCAGGGCTACAGATAGAGTCAAGCATGTAGCTATAGCTCTGACTGTGCACACACTCCTGAAAAGCCTGGATGTGGAGACAGAGGTTTACCTCGTTGGCCGTGATATACTCACTGATACACGGTAGGTTGTTGCTCTGCAGAGAGTCGAGGAAGACGAGGAAGCTCAGAATCTTGTCGTAAGCTGTCCGCTCCGCCTTTTCCAGATGCGGATAGTCCTTGATATCCTGTGAGAGGTTTATCTCCTCCGGAATCCAGAAGTTGTTCATCGCCTGCCGGTACCAGTTGCTGGTCCAGGCATATTTGACATTGTTGAAATCGTTGAGGTTGGTGCTGTTGCCGCCTATCATCCTTCGCAGACGCAGATCGGTGTCACCATTGGGATTGAACAATCCGTTACGTTTGATGGTATCATTCATTTTGCTTGCAAGCTTTAGTATCGTTATAGAATCAAGAAGCACAGCTCTCACACTCTTCCACTTCCAGAGATTTGCTGCGTACATAATAGATGGTCTTTACGCCGCACTCCCAGGCAAGGATATACAGGTTGAGCAATTTGCGCATCGTAAAATCGTTGGTGATATACAGGTTGACGCTCTGCGCCTGGTCGATATGGTGCTGGCGGACTCCAGCCGCTCTGATGCTCCACTGCTGGTCGATGAGATATGCACTCTTGTACATCCAGTAGGTTCTGTCAGTGAGCTCCGGTGCTACCCTGGGCAGCATGGCGCCTTTTTTCTCCTCCAAGAAGAACCTCTTCATGATGGGGTCTACGCCTGCCGTAGTTCCGGCAATGATACTCGTGCTACTCGTCGGGGCTATGGCTAAGAGATAGGCGTTGCGCATACCTTGCCGTGCCACTTTCTCCTGTAAGATTTTCCAGGCATCAGAAGTGTATCCTCGCTTCTCAAAATAAGCCCCCGTCTGCCAGTCACTGCCCTGAAAGAAAGCATAGCTGCCCCGCTCTGCCGCTAAGTCACTGCTGGCCTCTATAGCAGCCAGACTGATGCGCTCAAAGACATCATTAGCAAAATCCAGATGGGCGTCACTCTCCCAACGGATACGCCGTTTCGCCAGCGCATGATGGTATCCGCTCACCCCCAGACCGATGCTGCGATAGCGGTGATTGGTAATCTTGGCATAGGGTACAGGATAGAAGTTGAGGTCGATGACATTATCCAACGCCCGCACCGCTGTCGCCACGATGTCTTTCAAACGCGTGTTGTCCTCCAAGGGAATATGACCTAACGACAAGCTGGCTAAGTTGCAGACCACGAACTCACCGGGGCGCACCGTCCTGACCACTACCGTCTCACCATCGACCGTCTTCACCTCCGTCTGTGCCTCTGATATCTCCCTCATATTCTGCGCTATCTCCGTGCACAGGTTAGAGCAGTAGATGATGCCCTTGTGTGCATTGGGGTTGGCTCTGTTCACCGTATCACGATAGAAAGCGAAGGGCGTCCCCGTCTCCACGGCAGAGCGGAGGATGAGACGGATGATCTCCTTGATGGTCATGACACGGCGAGACAGTCGGCGGTCGGCGACACACTCTTGATAACGACGCTCCCATTCCTCCCCAAAGAAGTCCTCAAGATGGTAGCCTTTGACAGTCCAGATCTCATTGGGACAGAACATCGCCCACTGCTGATTAAGGTCCTCCTTCGCCATCTTCCAGAACAGGTCAGGATAGCAGACAGCAGGGAAGATATCATGAGCCTTCATGCGGTCATCACCGTTGTTGGTACGAATCTGTAAGAACTCGGGCAGGTCCTTGTGCCAGACATCGAGATAGACGGCCACGGCACCCTGTCTGACACCCAACTGGTCGACGGCCACAGCCGTATCGTTGACGAGTTTGAGCCATCTCACAACACCACCGGCTGCACCTTTGAATCCCCGGATGCTACCTCCTGTAGCACGCACCTTACCGAAATACAATCCCATACCGCCACCAAACTTGCTCACCTGCGCGAAGTTGTCGACACTGCGGTAGATACCCTCCAAAGAGTCGGGTACAGTGTCAATGAAACAACTCGACAGCTGATGAAGCGGTTTACGGGCATTGGCAAGGGTCGGTGTTGCCATCGTCACCTGCAGGAGGCTGAGCATGTCATAGAACTTATGTACCCAATGCATTCTGTCCTTGGACTCGTTCATGGCAAGGTGAAGAGCTATACCCATGAACATCTCCTGCACCGTCTCGATGACCTGGTGGTCGAAGGTGTGCATGAGATAACGCTTAGCCAGCAGGTCCAGTCCGGAAAAATTGATGAGATCATCTCTCTTGTCGTCTATCCATGTTGCAGCCTCTCCTATCTCTTCTTCAGAATAGGCTTTGAGGATATAGTCACCATAGAGATGCTGTGAGGTGAGCAACTTTATCTTCTCATAAAATCCATTGATGCCCTCCCGTTGTTCTATTGAAAGAATGTCTTGATGCAATTGGTAGTCTAAGAGTCTGGCAGCGATAAACTCCCATTTCGGCGCCTCCATCGTTGTCAGCTCCACGGCCGCCATCATAAAAGAATGCAGACGGCGGGTGGCATCGGCATGCGCCCTTCCCATACCACTCTCTTTCTCAGCCAATAACGACAGCGCATATTGCGGCTCCGGGAAGTCGTGCTCAATATCCCTCAGGACCTTCTCTATGCCACCGCCTCCCATGAGAGAAGCCAACCGCTCTATCTTTTTGCGGTGCTCCGTGCGCTTGTCCCTAAACAAGATATAGCTCTTGGCCTCAGCATAATAGCCATGCTGCATCAGATGTTGCTCCACCATATCCTGGATACGTTCTACCTCCCGCAGCGTCTCGTCGTTGCAGAGCATTGCTTCGATGTCGGCGACAATCGCCTGGATGTCGCCCGGCTCTGCACTCCTTCCGGTAGAGCGGAAGCTTTTCTCTATGGCACGCGCTATCTTTTCACCATCATAGGATTCTGAAGTACCATTGCGCTTGGTGATGAGAAAAGACGCCTGCAAGCCCTTTGTGTTGTTATCTTTCATGTTGTCGTTCCTGAAATAAAAAATATAGCTTGGAATAATTCCAATCTTGTAAAAGTTATGCAAAGGTACAACTATAATGTGGGCTAACAAAACAGAAGAGCTTTTATTTTTTCAGATAAAGACGCCTCAACGGCAATACAGGGCGGGGATCCCACCGTGGCCTCCCTAACCCCGCAGAGGTATTTTGTTATCCACGAAAGCCACGAAGAATACGAAGGGAAGAGCATGCACTGTCACAAATGCGGTTATCCAGTTCATGCACGGCATAAGCCGCGGATATCAGTGACAAATGCCGCGGATATCGATGGCAAATGCCACGGATATCTACGACAAATGCCGCGGATATCGATGGCATAAGCCACAGATTTCCACGGCATATCTCAGGAAGACGGTATCAATACGACAAAAAAGGAAATAGCCTTCGAACGGTCATCTATTCAACAATCACTTTTCTTCTATTCACGATATACACGCCCGGCGCTGTCGGCTTGCTGACACGCTGTCCACTGATTGTGAATATACCCGACTTGGAGTTCGGTGCTGTCACAATGGCATTGATATGGGTCTCCACCTCACTGGTGCCATACACTTGCAGTTCATAGAGCGAATAACCATAACCTAAGTTTCGCGTCTCACCCTGGATGCGCACATAGCGCGCCGGTGTCTCAGCAAAGGTCTGTATATCCTCCAATGGATCTGTATTACCATTGAGCGTCACCTCACGCACCGTGTTCCACTGTTTGCCATCCAAAGACGTCTGCAACAGATAGGTCTTGGCACGGGCTGTCTGCCAGTAGAGCTGTACTTTATTGATGCGGTATGTCTTCTGCAAGTCCACGGTAATCTGCTGGTTGTCGGCATCGGCGTCAGCCAAGCCATTCCAGGCACTACCCCAACGGGAGGTCATGCTGCCGTCAGTGGCATAAGGAGCATCCATGCCATCATTCTCAGCGCTGGAGGCTGTCGTCGGCTTGCCAAGTGCGAGATTGATGTCAGAGAAAGTCTTTACCATGATGACAAGGGTATCACAGACATTGTCCTTACTGAAGAAAAGGCTGTCGGTACCGGTGGCTACCGATGAGAATGTGGCGTCGGACTCATTGTATGTGCCCTGCCCTTTCACCTTTACTGTTACGCCCTGCACCTCAGTAGGACAACCAAACTGGTCTGTCGCGCTGATGGTAATCGGCAACTTCTCGTTGGTGACGATCTCTGTGCGCTCAGCCTTGGCAGAGAGGGCTTTCAGGCGGATAGCCTCCTCCACAGGGAACTGGCGTGAGGCGGTGACATTCTGACCCTCCAAAGAGGCAGAAACAGTGACGGTGCCATACTTGGACGGTGTGAAGACACCCTCACTGGTAACGGAACCATCGGCTGATGTCCACGTGGGGTTGATATCTTTCCACTGACCGCCAAACGTATAGGCCTTGGCATACAGCTGGGCGCTCTGCCCCTGCTTCAGGAAATCGGCATCGGCCGAAATCTTGACGCCCTGGATGTCATCATCGGTCATAGACGCCAACTGCCCATAGGCTTCCAACTCGTAAAGCGAGATGCCGTAGCTGGTGGCGCGCTTAACACCTAAGATGCGGATATAACGCGCAGAAGCCTCATCCATCAGAATATCATCGTAGCCGCCATCGCTGTTGATCTCCTTGGCGTCACTGAACGTGGAACCGTCGTCGCTGAGCTGAACCTTGTACTGGCTGGCGTAGGCAGCCTCCCAGTGCAGGCGTATTTTGTAGAGTTTAGCTTTCTCGCCGAGATCTACGGTGACATACTCACCGTCGTTGTGGTTACTGCCCCATCGTGTGGTCTGGTCACCGTCGGTAAGATGGTCCACCGTAGTTCCCGCATTCTCATAGCTACTGCATGTAGCCGGTTTGTGAAGAGCGATGTTGACCATGCTGAGTTCCTCACGTGGGTCCGGCTTTTCGCTGCCCGTCTGAATGATATCGGTCAGCGCGTTAGATGTATGCCCCGACACGGTGAGTTGCCGTGCCTTGGCCTTCAGAGTGTAGGCCTTCTGACCGTTGACATAGAAGTCAACGTCCTGGTCAGTGTTCTTCGGGTTGTAGGCCATATAGACATAGGAGCCATCCTCCGTCTTATAGACACGGGCTGTAGGAATCGAGGCATAGCTCTGCCAGTCTAAATCACCATAAGAGAGATGGGAGTGGGTCACGAAATACGTGATGCCATTGGTATTGATAGTCCTTGCCTCGTTGTCGTAGTTCTGATTCCAAAGCCAGTCGAAGATGGCAGCCACAGAGTCAGGGTTGCTGCGCTGGTAGTAGGCCATGGCGACATTGCCCCAGCCACCAGAGTTGCCGAGGAAGCCGTCTTTGGTCTCAGTGGCCTTGTCCCATCCGCCAAAGCCCATCGACTTGTACATCTTGTCGTAGTCCCAGGCCACGAAGTCCTTGTCCTCGGACAGATAGTCGAGAGCGGGAGAGATAGGCATCCACTGGATACCCTGCATGAAGATAGAGTTGTAGCCAAAGTACGTCCAGTAGCCTACGCCATGGCAGGTGAGGTTGCTGTTATAGGGATGGGGTATGCCCTTGTCGTCTGTGAACTTCGTATAGTCGATGTTGTAATTTTCATCGTTGCCCTGGTGGAACGTAGCAGGGTCTATCTTGTCGCCGTGACGGTCGAACCAGTATTCCGCCGTTCCGCGTGCCTCGCTGACCCATCCGAAGAGTCCGGCATCGCGCATGGCATCGTCGCCGAGCGCCACACCGAGGAGATAAACACCTCCCCAGCCCTGCATGGCCTCAGAGCTCGACTCCTGGCCGTTGCCATTGCCGTCACCCATGCCACCGGCAAAAGAGTGGCCGGCCCAAGGGTCAAAGGTACGAAAGAGCGGGAAACGGTTGTCGGTACGGTCCCAGTTGGCATAGTCCTTGGCAACGAGCATCAACATGGGACCGTAATTATCGCGGAAGTCGTCATCAACCATGGCCAGCAGAGCACCTGCAAGTGTGAAGTAACCATAGTGGAAATGGTGGTCGTTGAAGGTATCACTGTCGTAGCTCGTGTTGTAGCCCACAAGACCGCCCCAACGGTCGTAGTGAGCAAAGAAATAAGCATCCTCCCCCGGCGTATACGTCAGCCAGTTGACCATGGCCTCCTTGAGCTTGTCGTGGCAGGTACGGAAAAGCTCCTCATTGCCCATCTCACGTGCAAACATCATGTTGAGCGCCATCTGCGTGAGGCACTTTCCACCCCAATAGGTATCGGCGCCAAAATCTGCAGTAGAAGCATAGGTCTGAATCATCTGCAACATGCGGTCCGTGAGGAACGGATGCTTGTCGCTGTCGGTGTCCGTAGGAGCGGCGTACCACGGCAGCATACCATGAAAGTCGTAGTCCACTTCAAAGTCGTTGCCGGTAGCCATCTTGAGCATGCCATGAGGAGTGCGGAAGGAGGTATCGGCGAAAGAGAAGGCTGCGGAAGCTCCGTTGCGATAGTGATGAGGCAGGAAGCCTTGCATCACATCGGTAGCATCACTGCCTGTGCGCAGATCCTCAGCCCTGACATGCCACACAGTCTTGACCTTTCCCATACTATTGTACGACCAGTCCACTGTCGTCTCACGTGGCACACGATAGGCATAGTCGGCGAAGGTATTCAGCTGAGCAGCATCCTGGAGCAGGGCTACGACCACGAACTTGTGGTCGGCCAACTCAGAGATTTCGGCCTTACCGTTGCCAACGCTGACTTCGGAATTGTCGGGAAGGTACACACCATAGAGGTCGTCGCCGATTTTCACGATAAAGCGGTTGGCTGTAACAGTACTGCTCAGCGTCTTTCCATTGGCATCCAAGAAAGCGGCATTACTTCCAGCCTGAATCACGGGGGAGAAATTTTCTATCTCCATCCATGTGAAAGGCGTGCCGTGGGCCATGGTGACGTTCATCTTCTTATCGCCGTCAGCCATGGAAAACTCCACGTCCCAGTCATGCCAGCTTTCGGCCACAGCACTCTCAGGATGGAAATCGTCACCGGTCACATTTAGCACACTATGGCTCTTCATCTCTGTACCATTGTCTATCCAGTAGCTGGGCCACTGGATGTCTACACCATAGTTCTGAGCCTGGATAAACTGGGGATAGCTCCACAGGTGACCGCTGTACTGCTCGGTGATAAGGTTTGTCCACCAATCGTTGGTGGGGATGCTTTGTCCCGTGCGCTCATGGACATAAAGTTTGCGGGTCTGCATCGTCCGGCTTTGGTCGCCGCCATGCTCGTCGGTTCTACATTTGTAGAGCGGGGTATAGGCCGCGTAACTGCCTTTGCCCACGTGCACGGGCTCCTGTGCCATAGAGCAGACAGGAACAGCCGCGGAAAGGGCAATCAAGAACTTGGATAATAGGTGCTTCATACTGACTCGTCTTTTATAGACATTTCTTATAATTGATTGGTAATGGTCAAAAAAACAATTGCAAAATTAATGAAAGACAGACAGATACTTTATCCGACAAAGAATATCCTCAAAAAAAAGTGGACTAATGGAACAGCGCATCAATAACATCATTCCTATTAATTACAATATAATCAACGACTTATCTTTTAATCGAAAAAAAACGGCGAGCTTAAAGAATTACTTAGAGATATACAATAGAGCATTCTTACCAATGCCATAGAAATAAATGCCTTTGTTCGCAGTGCAGAAAGCAGATCCTTTTCCTATCCATTTTACAATGTCCACTCTTTAGATTTAGAAATTCGCACTTAATTCACACATTCACAGAGATTTATACACCGAGAAGACAGTTCTACATCCACTTCTTCTTTATATGAACTTGTCACGTAAGAAGAAATGGCCTAATTTTGCACCCGAAACAAGAAATCACACGCCTACATTACGAATGGCATGTGCAGACATTCCGTCAGAACCAGAAAGCTAAACATGATGACAAAGAATAAGATTGGGTTTTCAATATTAGGTTTGTTTTTAGGATTTCTCTTCCCCCACTCCCTCTTGGCACAATCCAAGAGTGTCAAGAGGGGTGTGGGTTGGGATGAGAAAGTCCGCCCCCTAACCATTGCTGATGCCGAACGATTGCAGGATGGTGTGTCGTGGGTCTACAATTGGGGTGTTAGTGCCAATAACAACTTGGAAACCTATAATGCCGACAATGGCATTGTCTTCGTGCCACAATGCTGGAATGCAAACTTCGACGAGTCACGTTTACGCACATGGCTGAAAACTCACCCCAACACACGATATCTCTTAGGCTTCAATGAACCCAACTTCTCATCACAGGCAAATATGACACCTACAGAAGCAGCAAAGGCATGGCCGAAATTAGAGCAGATTGCTAAAGACTTTCATCTTAAACTTGTGGCTCCAGCCCTCAACTTTTCCGGTGAAAAAGTCGGTGACCGTATCTGGTCACCCTACGAATGGCTTGATGCTTTTTTAGCTGCATATCCTACCGCAAAAATTGACGCCTTGGCACTACACTGCTACATGAACTGGTATAATGCACAGACATGGTTTGTCACGGAATACTTCTACAAAGATCTCTACGACCCTGTTAAGACAGATGTCTACGGTAAATATCCCCATCTCGTCAAATACTTCGACACCTATGGAAAAAAGCCAATGTTACTCACCGAGTTCTGCGCTTGGGAGGGCAACAAGGACGGATACACACCAACCTTGGAAAGCCAAATAGACCAGATGACGCAAAAAATTCAAAAACTTGAGCAGAACGATCTTGTAGAAGGCTACGCCTGGTTTATGGCTAATCCACAGAAAGATGTCAACACCTACCCCTTCAACAACATGTTTACATCCAGCTCAGCAGGCAGCGAACTCTCTGAACTTGGCAAAGTCTATGTTTACATGTCTACCTTTGACACAAACAAATACTATACCCCCGGCGAGACCATCCTTGCCAAAGATTACATTGATGCCTCCATGGATTATACCATTGTGCGTCCAAGGCCGAATACCGAGGAAGGTAGTGATATCCCCTTGCAAGTAGAGTTACAGGAATCTTCCTGGACACAGTATCAAGTGACAGCCACAACAAGCGGCAGCTATGACCTCTTCTTGCATGGTAAATGGACAGAATACTCCAAACCATGGATATATGTTGACGGAAAGAAGGCCAGCACAAACATCCCTATAACATCAAACGCTTGGGGAGACGTCAGCACCACTATCCCCCTCACCGCTGGCCATCATCTGTTACAGGTCTACAACGCAGGGAACGATATTTTTCTGCTCTCCTCATTGAGATTAGACGAAACGACAACTATCAACAGCGTTGAAAGTGAGAGTCCACCTCAAGAGATACACTATTACGACCTTAGTGGACGTAGTGTCACCAATGCCTCACAAGGTATCACTATTAAGAAAGTCCGTACAGCTACCAACCAACTGTATACAGTAAAGGTGATAGGAAGATAGATCTTGCTACTTCCACTTTTTAAAGTTGCCGAATACAGAGTAATTCATTATGCTACAGCTCCTTACCATCTGAGTGAATAAAAGAGTTATCCACTTTCAGCCTATATCAACTTGTCAAGGAGCAGTAATATCCCTAATTTTGCGAACAACAAAACCAATTAATAAACGCAATGATGATAGACTTTTATCTCAAGAAAATTATTCAGAGGAACCTATTTCTTCTCACAGGGTTCCTTTCAACAGTCACTGCTTTTGCTGACGGCTACATCACAAAAGCACCAACTTCCGGCTTTGACTGGGACAGCGGCACTGATTATGTCGTTCTCTATGCACCACAATCACAGATTGCATCTATGGGCAACAAGATAAAAAGCAACCAAAATCTTGATGCCGAACAGAAAGACAACCAATTCTATTACTGGGTTACGGACTGGGACAAGAAAGACCTTACACTTGTCAATGTCGACCGCCCTAACGCAAAGAACTCTTACGGTGACAGTGAGATGCTCAGTATCACTCCACAATGGGCATGGGGCACAGGATATTTCGGAAAGGTGGGCAAAGCCTATGACCTCAGCATGATTGACGATAGCTACTACATCCACCTCGGTATCTGCGACTTTGGATCAGCACCATCGAAATATACATTCAAGATAGGCGATACCGATACCAAACAGAACCATTTCGACTTAGAGGTAGGCATAGACAAAGGAGCTGCCAATGGCGACTTCGTTGGTGTGGGCAACATCAGCAACGACGGTAACTGGTACTATGTAGACATTCCTGTCAAGGACCTCATTGATGAGAATGGGGACTTCGGCTTCACCTACAACTGGGCTAAGCCCATCGACAACTGTTTTGTTTTCTCCTTTGACAAGCCTACGACGAGCAAGATGACAAAATCCGGCCCTGAGCCCGGGAAGAGTGTCTACTCTTACACTGTCACCCAGCTTGGCTCTGCCGTAAGTTTAGACGGCGTTTTCTTCTATAAGAAAACAAGTACCGACATCAAAAATATAAAGGCAAAAAAGGCTGGTGACAACAGTTATTATAATCTTCAGGGTGTTAAAGTTACAGAACCCACCAAGGGAATCTACATCCATAATGGTAAGAAAATCATCCGCTAAAAACATAACTATGAAGAAAAGATTTTTCCTCTCTACCCTCCTCACCTTCAGTATTTCCGTAGCATCGATGGGACAGGTTGATACCCCGCCCACTGGCTACCATAAAGTGTGGAGCGATGAATTCAACGGCACAACTCTTGACGAGCGTAACTGGACCATTGAAGTCAATGGAAATGGTGGCGGCAATCAGGAGCTGCAATACTACCGCAAGGAGAATGTTTCAGAAGCCGACGGTAACCTCATCCTCACAGCCCGTCGCGAGAACTTTTCTGGCAAGAGCTTTACCTCTGGGCGCATTATCAGCAAAGGCAAGGCAGCCTTCAAGCACGGAATTATCCAGGCACGCATTAAGATGCCAAAGACAGAGGACGGGCTATGGCCTGCCTATTGGATGATGGGCAATGACATCGACCGCTACGGATGGCCTCGATGCGGTGAAATGGACATCATCGAGATGGGCCATAAGAGTGGCATTGACAATGGTACACAAACCAGATACTTTGCTGGAACCCTGCACTGGGGCACAGATGCCTCCAATGAGAACCACCAGTTTGCCTCGCAAGACTTCACGGCACCGGCCGACAATGCTGTAGAAAACGATGACTACCATGTATTCACCGTAATCTGGGACAATGGACACATTGAGATGTACTATGACTTGCAAGGTTGGACGGCTGCAAAGAAGCGACAGGCAAAATACTTTTCTTACGATGTCAACTACGAAGATAATGCCAAGACCGCAGGAATGTACTTTCAAAAGCCTTTCTTTTTTCTCTTCAACCTTGCCGTGGGCGGTACCTACCCCAGCATCTGCGACCCCGCACTCATCACGGCCCTACCCAACAATGGTGACGAAGCGAAAATGTTTGTCGACTGGGTCCGCGTCTACCAGTCTGATGACGACAACGACGCTCTGTTTACCTATATCGATGCCGAGGGTAACAAGCAGACAAATATTCCCGAAGAGCCAGAACCGGAACACAACACCGATTCCATCACTGTGCTGAGCGGATTTGCCACACAAGCTCTTGATGAGAAGGGAGTGTCGACCTTTGACTTTAGTGACGTCGAGGACGCTGTCCTTATCAGCACCTCGGAAGGTGTCACAGGTAATCTATTGAAAAACAATGCCGTCAAGGCTGACTATAATGTTGACAACAACAAGAACTTCCTCTATATCTGGGAGAACACCTTTGTTCCCAACGGCACTACAGACCGCAAGAACTCTTTCGGTTGGGACGAGGGCTACAACCGCTACGCCGTAACCAATGTAGGTTGGTCAGGACTGGGCTTCGCCTCGTCAGCAGGTAATGGTAAGGATCTGAGCATGATTGATGACAGCTACTGGCTTCACTTTGCTATGAAAGCCGACGACCCCGTGGAGCACACCTCACACACCATCAACGTAGGCGATGCCAAGTTCCGTATTGGTCAGAGTGACGGCACAGCTGTAAGTCTCGGTGACTTCCCACGTAACGGTCAATGGTACTACTTCGACATTCCCGTTAAAGTGCTCCATCAGATGGCTTCCAATCTTTTTGGCACAACAGCCAAAAGCTATGAGGGTAATGTAGTGGCCTTCCTCAGTGGTGGTAACGAAGGTGCGGAACTCGACTTCGATAACATCTTTTTCTATAAGAGCAAAACCAAGAAAATCCCCACCTATACTGACAACACTGCCGACCTCGGTCCCTACGGATACAAGAGTCTTGACGAAGATGGTAATGCCGTCTTTGACTTTTCTAAAGTTCAGAATGTCACGCCCTTAGTTCTAAGCCAAGATATGTGGGAGCATGTCACTGCTGGTGGCACTTATGACAACTCCATCGTCAGCAAGGATAACGACCTCACAGAGCAGGCTGCCAAGAACAACTTCTTTATCTGGGGAGACCCACAAACCTTCATTTCCATCCCTATTCTTGACACGTCCAACTCCTTTGGCCACAAGCCCTATGGCGGTTTTAAAGCTTACGCGTCTACCATCGGCCCCAACTGGAATGGCATGGGATACGCCTCCATCAGCGGTCAAGGCAACAATGTGACAGCAAAGGACCTTTCAAAGATTGACGACAGCTACTATGTACACTTCTCCGTCCGCAGCGATGCTGCCATAGGTCATGTTCCCGTGACCGTGAAGTTTGGTGCCGCTGACGGTGATGCAGCCATATCTTTGGGACGTTACAGTAACGCACCACTCTTTGCCGACTTTCCCCGTGACGGTGAGTGGTACAGCTTCGACATCCCTGTGACAGTTCTCAAGAACTATGGAAAGCTCTGGAGCAATGCTCCCGAAAAAGGCGGTCTCACCGCCTATACCGACTATGCTCTCTGTATCAACACTATGCCCGTCTATTACAGCGGCAGCTCCTTCTCTGTAGATAACGTTTTCTTCTATCAGCCCATAGAAACACAGCCGGCAGAACCTGCATTAGGCTACTATACCACAAAGAGTCTGGATGCCCGTGGCAAGAGCACTTTCGACTTCTCTGAGAAACGTTTCTGGCCTGTCACGGCTGGAGCTGCCGAGCGCAACGCCATGGGAGAAGACAATATCGTCGCTGATTTCTCTATCAACGACAAAGATACACATCTTTATTATTGGGAGAACACCTACGAAGCGGGAAAAGCCGAAGGAACCAACTCGTTCGGAAATGAAGAAGAATGGACGAAAGCTGTAGTCACCGACAAAGGATGGTCAGGAATGGGCATCATCAGCGACAAAGGTTATGATCTCAGCCAGATTGATGACTCCACCTATCTGCACTTTGCCATGAAAAGTACGGGCGATGCTGACTATCATTTCACTGTCGGACAAGCCCACTTTACCATTGGTGCCATGGGGTACACCAATAATAATAAAGAAATATGCCCGCGTTTAGGAGATATGAAACGAGATGGCGAATGGTATAACTTCGACATTCCCGTCGCTGTTCTCAAGAAGATGAACACCAATCTTTGGAACGGACAGCAGTATAATGTCAAGAGCAACTTGATATGCATCGATTCAGGCAGTAAGGAAGGTACTGAAGTGGAGATTGACAACATCTTCTTCTGGCGCAGCAAAAAAGCTGACACTTCTACGAGCATCAGAAATATAATGAAAGACACCGCAACAAGCTCTGCACCTATTGGTATCTACAATTTGTCAGGGCAGCGTGTAACTACAATCAAAGCGCCGGGCATTTACATCATCAAGACTGCCTCAGAAACAAAAAAAATATTCATAAAATAAAGTCCACGAATAGCATATAATGCTTAATTAGAGCTTCGATATAATTAACATAAATAACTTCATAAAATCAATAGCAATGAGAAAATTTTATTTTTTCCTTGTCTTGACCCTGCTCGCAGGAGGTGCTGAAGCAAAGGCAAACATTACCATGGAGCAATCGATCCAAACCAATGCAGAGGAGGGTACTGACACCCAACTAAAGACTTTCACAATAAGTGCGGCAGATGTCGTTATCTCCAAAAATGGCAGCACAGCCCTCACGCTTACAGCCAAAGACGAGAATGACAACAACGTCGACTTGGGTTCTGTTTCCTACACCATCACGCCAGAGAATGGAGGCAACGTGAAGGATGGCAAATTTACGGGATTGAAGTCGGGATGGGTCACCATCACAGCCGTATCAGCAGCGGGGAACAACACCGCTACGACACAAGTCTTTGTCTATGATAACGAAACAACCCCAGCCCCTGCTACCGTAAAGGGCGACAACGTCTGGTATAATGGTGATGATGTGAAGAATATCTCCGATGCTAACTGGGACTGGGGGTCCATACAGAGCGACTTCGCATTTACTGAGGGTAACAGCGGCCGACTCGCTACAAACTGGGGTACCTTGATGGGACCTGCCAAGGGTGAAGATATCGCCAAATATAAGAGTATCCATATTGATGTCTTTCCCTTGCAGGATATCAAGATGAATGTATCATTAGAAGGGGCCACCTCTACAGACACATATATCGAAGTGAAAGGCGGGCAATGGAACAGCCTGGATATCCCACTCGATGAATTCAGTGGTGTGGAAAAAGCCACTTTTCTGAAGCTCCGAGGCAACAAAATAGAAACAAAGAAGGAAACAGAAGGTATCATTCTGAAGAATGTTTACTTTTCTAACAAAGAAGTCGTCAAGCCACTCACTATCACAGATGGTACAGCTGGTTGGAAAGTTGTCACCGGAAGTGTGACCAACACCGACTTGTCACAGATTGAGGCGCTTGATGTCACTGCCCTCGACATTTCTAATGCAAAACTTGCAGCCGATGTGACGACCATCAAGACCAAAAATCCTAACACTCTGATCAAAGTATCTGGCTCTAAAAACGGTGATGTCATTACTTCGGTCCAGGCAGACCAACTCACTGGCACCAAGAACCTCGTATTCCAGGACACATATATTTTTCCTATTAAGAAGCTGGAATTTGAAGACGGTCACGATATCTACAGCTCTTTCTTCATCAGTACGGGTACAACAGGCTACACCTACACCCGCGTTATCCCTGCTGGGAAGTTTGTCTCAACTATGGTTCCTGCCTATGTCTATAAGATTCCGGAAGGTCTCACCGTCTATGACTTCGACCGTAAGTCAACACAGAGCAATATTATCTTTAACAAGAGAGCCCAAAAAGATCTCACCGCTGCCGTGCCTCATATCCTACATAACAGCACCAACACTGACATCACACTGACCGTAGAGGGCACTGGCGATCTCAATGCTGCACAGCCTGCCTCTGCAACGATATCTGGAGAAGATGGTGTCCAGTTTATCGGTACTTATTCTGCTAAAGCCGGCACGGGGAATGAGTACGCACTACAAGATGCTACCGATGCCAGCAGTGTACAAATGCGCCCTGTGCTGTCAACAGCCACGATTCCTGCTTTCAGAGCTTATCTCACCGGTGTCTCTGCAGCAGCGAAGATTAGCTTCAGGGGTGTCATAACAAACATCGGTACTATCAACGGCAAGCGCACCATCAATGACGGTAAAATCTACACCCTTGACGGACGTCAGGTCAAGGACATGAGCCGCCACGGCATTTACATCATCAACGGTCACAAAGTAATCAAATAACAACAAATATGAAAAAGAATTATATCAAGCCTTCCATGAATATCAAGACCATCAGCACCGAGTGCATGATGGCAGCAAGCGATCCCGACACGCTGCACGTGACAATCGACAAAACGAACCCTATTACCAGCGGTTCTGTCGACGCCAAAGGTAACAACTTCTTCGATTTTTCTTCGGAGGATAACAAGCCCAGCATCGACTGGGATAGATAACTTTCCCTTTATAACTGAAAAGGCACCCGATCCGGATGCCTTTTCTATTTTGTGAAAGTTCTCTATTTTAATCGGCTTTGGCGACATGCTTGCACTTGCCGCTGAACTCTGTGAAGTCCACTCGGATGATGTTGACGCGGTGGAAGGACTTCTCGCTGTATTTATAGCCGATAGACTTGAAATCCGGTGACAGCTTGTCGACAAGCAGATGAAGCGCCTGCATCATCTCTTCAGGTGAGAGATGAATATGTGCCTCACCGCGCAGGATGACACTCTCATACTCGGTCGTGAAGTTACGGGGCAGCAGATGGACACGCCCGATGATGCAGAACGACACCTTCGGATGAGCCTCTAAAGCCTTCAGCTTAAGCCCTTCGGGCGCACAATGGATATAGATGGAATGGTCGCCGTCCCACACAAAGTTCAGCGGCACTCCATAACCGGAACCGTCGATGTCCTGCATCGACAACACGCCGTACTCGCTCTCACGCAACAGTTGAAGAGCTCTGGCTTCGTCCATCAGCCGGTCCTGCCGACGGACCGTATCATTGACATAGTTCATGCGCTTATCCCTTTATCATAGTGATAATCATCTTGAAAGGCTTGTCAGCCCTGACGGCATGGCGTGCGCCAGCAGGGATGACGAGTGCCTGGCCAGCAGCTACATGCAGCTCCTCGCCTTCAAGGATAAAGACCATCTCACCGTCGATGACCTGCAGTAAGGCATCATAGGGAGCCTGATGCTCGCTCAAACGCTGCCCCGCATCAAATGAGAACACAGTGATGCTGCCAGCCTCATTATGCAGCAGCTCACGACTTATCACACTACCCTCAGCATAAGCGACAAGGGCGTCAGGGGTGAAAACTTTTCCTTTTTCAAACTTTGCCATATCTTTCAGACTTATGATTACGATGAATCGGGCAGGCCTTCCTGTTAGGAAGTACCCACCCGAATCAAGACAGACTATATAATTTAACCAATCATTTTCTCCATGTCTTCATCGACTGTCGTAATGGTGCCGAGACCAAAGCTGTCCTGCAACACCTTCAGCACACCGGGAGAGACGAAGGCCGGGAGCGTAGGACCGATATGGATGTTCTTCACACCGAGGCTCAGCAGTGCCAGGAGGACGATGACAGCTTTCTGCTCATACCATGCGATGTTGAAGACAATCGGCAGGTCGTTGATGTCGGAAGCTCCGAAGATCTCTTTCAGCTTCAAGGCAACCACTGCCCAGGAATAGCTGTCGTTGCACTGACCGGCATCGAGGACACGGGGGATACCGTTGATATCACCGAGGTTGAGCTTATTGTACTTATATTTAGCACATCCGGAAGTGAGGATGACGACATCCTTCGGCAGCGCCTGTGCGAAGTCAGCGTAGTAGTTACGGCTCTTCATGCGGCCGTCGCAACCGCTCATCACGACGAACTTCCTGATGGCACCGCTCTTCACAGCGTCCACCACCTTGTCGGCCAATGCGAAGACCTGGTCGTGGGCGAAGCCGCCGACAATCTCGCCGTGCTCAATCTCCTCAGGAGCCTCGCAGTGACGGGCCATCTCAATAACCTCAGAGAAGTCCTTATGACCATCGGGACGGGTAGCGATATGCTTCCAGCCGGGGAAGCCTGTAGAGTTGGCAGTGAACACACGGTCGGCATAGTTAGCCTTTGGAGAGGGCGGCACGATGCAGTTGGTGGTGAAGATGATAGGTCCGTTGAAATGTGCGAACTCCTCCTTCTGCTTCCACCATGCGTTACCATAGTTACCCACGAGATGCTTGTATTTCTTCAGCTCAGGATAGTAGTGAGCGGGCAGCATCTCGCCGTGGGTGTAGACATCAATGCCTGTTCCCTCTGTCTGTTCCAGCAGGTCAGCAATGTCGTGGAGGTCATGTCCGCTGATGAGGATACCCGGACGTTTGCCCACACCGATGTTCACCTTCGTCACCTCGGGCTTGCCATAGGCGCCAGTGTTGGCCTTGTCGAGAAGAGCCATGACATCGACACCATATTTACCTGTTGTGAGGAGCAGCTGCAAGAGGCTGTCGCCATCGGCCTCGGGATTGGTGATACCGGCTAAGGCCTGAGCCATGAAACGGGTGATGGCCTCATCGCGCTGACCCAGACGTGCAGCATGCTCATAGTAGGCAGCCATACCCTTGAGACCTAACACGATGGTCTCCTTGAGTGAGCGGATGTCCTCGTTGGTAGTGCGCAGCACCGTCTCACGGTCACCCTCGGCCTCATAGTCGCTCTTCTCACCACCCCACTCCACTTCGTGATAGTCGGGCAGAGAGATGCCACGCTGAGCAGCGGTATCAAGCAGGCGCTTCTTCAGTTCAATACCCTTGTCCACCTTCTGCAGCAGGGCTGTGTCGTCGAAGTTGGCATTTGTAATCGTGGCGAAGAGTGCGTCCACGATGAAATCATCTACAATGATGTCGTCGGCATAGCCGCCGTCCAACAGAGCATGATAGATGGTGCCCACACCACGGGTCACGCTAAGGAGCAAGTCCATCCAGCGACTTGTCTCGGGTTTCTTACCACATACGCCGCTAATGGTGCAACCTGTGCCCTTGGCGGTCTCCTGACATTGAAAACAGAACATATTCATTGTTTTTGTATATTTTATCGTTTATCCTACCAATACCTTCTCCAGTTCTATGGCCTCGGGGAAGATGAAATCATTCTCTACGTGTGTGTGCTCTCTGAGATCACGGCTGAACTCACTCAGCCGGTACACCATATCTTTATAGTCATCAGAAGCATCATCTGGAGCCTTGTAGCCGTTGAGGAGTGTGGCGATGCGTGCATGACGCTCCAGCTCGCCGTCGTGGTCGGCCATCATCACATTGATGGGGTTGCGGACAGTTCCACAGTGCATCGGTCCCATCTCACCGCCATCGCGCGAGGTGTCGAAAAGGTCTAAGATAAAGGGAAAGAGAACACGCTCCTCTTTCATCAGATGAACATCGAGGTCGTTGAGAGACTGGGCAAAGAGTGCCTCAACCTCGTCAAGGACAGGATTCTCACTTTTCACCTTGCCGATGAGTGCAAGGGTGTCGGGGCCTTTCTCACGGACCGCACGGTGATGTACTTTGAGCACATAATCTATCAGCAGGTCCAAAGGCCACTCGCTGAAGTTATATCTACTTTTATCTTCCATAGTCTATCTTTTTTAATGCGATGCAAAGTTAGGAAGAAAAATAAGGTGCATCAGGTCACAATTGTTACCCTTTGGCATTAAAAAAGATTAAAAGTCATTTCAGCTTCCGGCTGTCAAGAATTTCTATATTGCGCCCATCAATCTTAATAGCTCCTTCCTTTTCAAAATCGGCGAGGACGCGCATAAGGGAGAACTTCTGTATACCCATGCTGCCTGCTATCTCCTGACGGCTGCGGAAGAGCACTATCTGCCGTGTTTTCTGCTCTTTGGCACGCTGTATGAGCAGGTTGGCAACCTTCTCACGCACCGTCATCAGGCTGAGCATGTTCAGCTTGCGTGTCAGGAATGCATTGGTATCCGAGAGCAGGGTGATGAAATTGTCTTGCACCGCACTGTCCTCGTTCATCATTCTACGGAATGTTTCCCTTTGCCAGCGCAGTACGACGACGTTGTTGGCAGCCTGCACGGTCACAGGCATATCGTTGACGGTAGCGAAGATGAAAGCAGGGGCTATGACGCGGCCCGCTGTCAGCCTGCTCACCTCCACCTCCTTGCCGGCCGGAGAGGCCATGCGGCAGACCAGCGTACCCTCGACAACAATATCGGCATAGCGGCAGGGCAGGCCAGCCACAGCAAAGAGGTCACCTTTAGAGAAAGTCACCAAACGGTGGGGATAGTCGCTGAGGATGTCGCCAATAGCAGTGGCATCCATATTACGAAACAGCGGACAACTCTTCAGAACTTCAATGTATTTGCTCTCGTCCATGATAATGATGTTAACAGCAGCAACAGTCTGATTCTGTCGGAACAGAGAGTTCTCTCCCCGCCCATTCACTGAACTGTTGTGTCGTGGGATATTCGCCCATGAGAACAATGTCGCCGTCGACGAGTGTGATAGGCAGCACCTCCACACCCTTTGTCTGCAATATCTGGTTGACCTGTAAATTGTGCATGAAAGCCTGGGGGTCGTAGTTGAGCGTATGACGTGTCACCTCTATGCCCATGCCTCTCAGCTGGTCGGTAATCGCGTCAATACGCAGCAGGCTGTGGCCGCCATGGCAGCAGGTGTCTTTGGTGCAGCACTGACCCGGGTCAAAAATCTCTAATGTCTTCATGTGGTATGATAAATGATGGTTGTTTGCAAAATGGCGAATAGATTGTAAATAAATAAGGTGGAACAGCAAAGGCCCACCTATGAGTCCTGCGAGCAGCCACACCCGCAAGACGCTATCTTCATATTGAAAAAGTCGGTAAAAAGCTCACGGGCATACTGCCAGTTGTCGCGGTTGATGCAGTACTTCACCTTTGGCGCTTCGATCGTTCCCTGAATGAGCCCAGCTTCCTTCAGCTCTTTCAGATGCTGACTCACAGTAGCTTTGGCAATGGGCAACTCATCGTGGATGTCACCGAAATAGCATTCCTGCTGGCGAGCTAAGAATTGCATTATCTGTATCCGGGCAGGATGGGCTAAGGCTTTGGCAAAGCGCGCCGTCTGCTCGGCCTTGAGACCGTAATCTTTCTTATTGTCCATTGAATCTCGTTATCTTGGAAACTTATCTTTCTATATTCGCAAAAGTACTACCATTTTCCCAATGTAGAAAGCTTTTCACCCGATTTAACATTAATTAGTGGTGCGTTTTGATTCTCAATACAACATATTCTGACTGCGTCCCTATTCTGAACTTTGCGCCCCAAATGCCGAGACCAGAGCTAACATAATAATGTGTAAAGCCTTTCTGCAAAGGTCCGAAGGCATCCTCATAGACGGCATCGGTAATCCAATTGATGGGCCACACCTGTCCGTGGTGGGTATGTCCGGCAAACTCGAAGTCGATGCCGTTATGCTCCGCCTCCTCTAAATGGTAGGGCTGATGGTCGAGTTCCAGGAGAAACCGGTGCTTGTCAGCCGATTGCAGAATAGCAGCCAGCGACTTGCGCCGGATGTTGGTGCGGTCGTCGCGCCCAATGATGGTGATGCCTCTAAAATCTGCCGTCTCGTCACGTAGCAGATGGATGCCAGCTTCCTGACAGAACCGTCTATCAGCGTCAAGGCCTGTGTAATAGTCGTGGTTGCCGAGACAGGCATAAACGGGGATGCCGAGAGAGCGGAACTCCTCTGCCATGGCCGTCTCTGCCACGGGACGATAGCTGCCATCGATGATGTCACCACCGATGAGGATGGCGTCAGGATTCTCTGCCTTGAGAAGCTGAAGCCAGCGATGAAGGTCGGCACGCGTGTTATGATAGCCGAGATGAAGGTCGCTGACAAGGACGAGGGTGAGGTCTCTGTCAAGGGGCTTGTCGGTCGTCACGGTCAGCTCCACCCGTTTCTTGTCGTCGAAGTGGAAGTAGGCGTAGACGAAGAGCGCTGTCAAGAAGATGGTAAGCGCTGCCGAAGTCCAGGCGTTGCCACGGACAACAGACATGGGAAGGACATGGCACAGTCGCAGGATGTCAAAGAGAAGGAAGGCAAGGAAGAGATAGAGGAGAATCATCAGCCACGACGTCCCTATCTCGTAGGTAGCAGTAGCCAAAGGCATCGGCCAATGGTCGATAGTCCCAGACATGGCGATGAAGAATAACACAAAGGCCACCACCATCAGTGCTACGACGGCAATGCGCAGGGCGGGAATGGCGGGCAGCAGTTGCCACGTGCGGAAGCAGACATAAGCCTGTCCTGCAACAGGGAGCAGGAGGAATATCAAGAATGCAAATCTCATAAGTCGGTATGGTTTTACGTTGCAAAAATAGTTTTTTTCCACCATTGACACAAATAAAAGAACATATTACCACAAAAATGGGCTTTGTTACCATAAATTGGGTAGTGTAACAACGATTTCCCTATATAGAGAAAGAAAAAACATTTCTTTTCGAATCGTAACACAAACGCAAAGACTTTGTAATACCAGATGGTGACCTTTGCAGCTGAAATTTGATTCAGTTTGTATTTACATGAAGAAATTATTCACTCTCATTCTGCTTTTCCTGACCGTGTCGGCTATGGCAAAGCCCCAATCCGCCCCTCAAAGGCCATGGAAGCTTGCAGTGCTTTCCGATGTTCATCTCATGGCTCCACAACTTCTCGTCAAGAACGGAGCAGCCTTCGAGCGTTATCTCGATGGTGACCGCAAGCTCTTGAAAGAAAGTCCCGAAATCCTCGACAGCATCACAGCCCGTGTTATTCACGAGAACCCACAGGTGGTCTTCATCTGCGGTGACCTCACCAAGGACGGTGAGCTGACATCTCACCAACTGCTGCGTCAGCGATATATAGCACAACTACTAAAGAAAGGCATCAAGGTCTTCGTCATTCCTGGCAACCACGATGTCAACAACCCACATGCCGTGACCTACAACGGTGACAGCGCAAAGCGAACGGCCAACGTTACACCAGCTCAGTTTGCCGCTATCTATAAGGATTGTGGCTATGGATCAGCATTGGCCCGCGACAAAGCATCGCTGAGCTATGTGGCACAGCTCACCCCTGGTCTGCGACTCCTTGCCCTTGATGCCTGCCGCTATGAGGACAACGACTACGACAAAGACCTGTGTGTGACGTCAGGACGGCTGAAGCCTGCCACCATAGACTTTATCCGCACTCAGGTAGCTAACGCTAAGAAAGCCGGGTGCCGTGTCATCGCCATGATGCACCATGGGGTCGTGCCTCACTTCTCTTTGGAAGGTAAGGTGCTCTCGGAATATCTCGTCAACGACTATGAGCACGTGAGCCAGCTTCTCGACAGCCTCGGCGTGCGTGTGGTATTCACAGGCCACCTGCACTCGCAGGATGCTGCCCGCAGCGGCAACATCACCGATGTGGAGACGGGGTCCACAGTGAGCTATCCACATCCCTACCGCATCATCACTGTCAGCGACAAAGAGATGAGAATTCACACCAACCGTCTGCCGCAGATTGCCTCGCTTGCCAAACAGGGCATCAACATGACCGACAAGTCGAAACATTTCGCTGTGCTCTCCGTGGAGAAGATGGCAGCCGAATATCTGCCCAAAGAGACACCAGCAGCAGCCGTGAAAGCCATTGGCGACATGCTCGGACAGGCATATATCATCGACCTCTATGGCGACGAGCACCCTGATGCAGCTTTTCTGCAGAGCAAACAGCGCGTAGTCGACGCCATCAGCCTCTTTGCTCCCGACAAGGCTCAGTTAGTCGACGCCATCGCAACATCACTCACCACCGACATGCCACCTGCTGACAACGATCTGGTAATAGAATGGTAAGCGCAAAGTAATAAAAGGTAAAAAGATTGAGTAAACAATTAATTAGGAAGGATAAGCAATAAAACCCATGAAGAAGATGAGTAACAAGAAAAATACTGTGATGGCCCTCTGTCTGCTGACGACCGTAGGCATTGGCGTGGCACCCTCTGTGCACGCTGTGACCATCAATGAAAACAGCGCCAACAAGACCATCACCTCGCCGAATATCACAGGTGTGGTGGTAGGAGCCGACGGTCAGGCACTGCCCGGAGTCGTGGTCAAAAGCAATGATAACAAGCCCCTCGCCGTCACCGATGCCGACGGCCGCTTCACTGTCAACGCCAAAGCTGGTGAACAGCTGAGCTTCAGCTATCTCGGTTATGAGACCGTCAACGGTGTGGCCCAGCCCGATATGAGAGTCAGCATGAAGGATGATGTGCACACGTTGAAAGAAGTCGTCGTCAGCACACAGAAGCGCCAGCAGAGTGCCGTGGAGGTACCTATAGCCGTGAGCGCTGTCACGGGCCAGCTGTTAGGAAAGTTGGGCATGACACAGATGGATGAGATGGCAACGATGACTCCAGGCGTGCAGATTCAGTTGCAGAGCCCTAACAATCCGGGTTATGTCATCCGTGGTGTGACAAGTGACGATGGTGAGTCAACCTCACAGCCCCGCGTGTCCGTGTTCACCGACGGTGTCTCTACTTCCCGTTCCCGCGCCAGTGTAAGCGAGCTCTTCGATATGGAGCGCGTCGAGGTGGCTAAAGGTCCCCAGGGCACTCTCTTCGGACGTGGCGCCGAGATAGGCGGTATCAGCCTCATCCGCAACAAAGCCAAAGACGTACTAAGCGCCGAGCTCGCTGCAAAATACGGTGCTTATAACACCCGCCAGGTGACGGGTTTCATCAATACGCCTATCGTTAAAGGCACACTGGCCAACCGCTTCGCCTTCGACTATGACGCCCGTGACGGATTCATCAAGAACCTCGCTGGCGGACGTCTCAATGGTAAAAGTGCACTGGCCTTAAGAAACTCCACAGCATGGTGGTCAGGACCGACTTCGGTCAACCTCATCCTCGACTATCAGCATGACAGCTATCCCGGCACGAGCTTTAAGACGGAGTTCCCAGGCTTCGGCGTGGACACAGACCCCAACTCTCCCGCCAACCTTGATATGGGCAAGGGACTCTATATCCACCGGAATGTGGGTGGCGGAACACTGCTCATCGACCATACCTTCAACGGCAACCTCTCGCTGAGTTCCATCACAGGTGTCAGAGCCTTCAACTCCGATGAGAAGTTTGATGCCGACGGTACTTATCTGCCACTGCTCAACGCGGAGGAGAAAGCCAAGGGTACACAGGTGTCAGAGGAGCTGCGGCTGAACTATGACGACCACAACCGCTTCTCGGGTTTTGCCGGAATGAGCTATTTCTATGAGAACAACTCTCAGGACGTGCTGCTCCACAGCGACCTGAAGAACCTCTACCCTGTCCTGCTGAAGTCACGTTTGCAGAGTTCCTTCACCACCATGTTCACAGGCATGAAGACGTCGCTGCTCTCACAGGTTCCTGCTGCTTTGCAGTCGACGGTAAGCGCACAGTACGATGCCGCACAGAAACAGCTCATGGACAAGTGGTTCTCCGGTACCGACTTGCAGCAGGCCACACCCGACTTCCACGGAGACCTCGACGCTCTCTTCCAGCAGTTCGGTGCCCTGCTCGGTATGCAGGGACTCACCCTCGACAACTACCTCGCCACCATGGGCACCACTGGCACCCAGATGGCAGCTTTGCTGAAAGGTATCTCTGCACAGCCGCTTGACGTATATTCTGAGGAGGGTAAGAACTACAACACCACTCACGCTGCTGAAGTCTTCGCCGACGGTACCTATAAGCTTTATAAAGGTCTGAACTTCACCCTCGGTCTGCGCGGAACCTACGAGCATCAGGAGAGCGCCTACTCTTCTGCTGACGATACCAATGCTTTCCTCCAGACAGCTCTTGCCTCCAACGGTGGACATGTCATCTATACACCGTCAGAGAAGGTGACTGCCTCTAAGGGCTACTGGTCTTGGGTAGGTCGCGCCGTTCTCAACTATCTCTTTGGACATAACAACGCCTACGCCAGCGTCTCTCGCGGGCGCCGTCCCGGTGTACTCTATTTCAACAACAGTCCTGAGAAGCTCTCAACCCTCAAGCCTGAGATTATCTACAGCTATGAGGTAGGTCTCAAAGGTCTTATCTTCGGTGGACATCTACGCTACGACCTCGCCGCCTACTACTACGACTGGTACCATTTCCAGACAAGCCGTTTCGATCAGGAGCAGAGCATGTATATCGCTTCTGACGCCGGTCGCGCCCACTCCCTCGGACTTGAGGCTTCACTGGCCTGGTCACCCATCCGCGAGCTCACCTTCTTCGGCAACTACAGCTACATAGATGGTAAGTTCAATGACAACGATGAGAACGGTAACAAGCAGGAGTATGCTGGCAACCGCTTCCGCCTCACACCAAAGAACAGCTTCACCTTAGGCGCTGACGTAGAACTCTATCTCCACAAAGCTGGAAACGTCTACTTCCGGCCTACTTACACTTACAAGTCCAAGATTTACTTCGAGGATGACAATCAGCCTGCCGTCACGGCCTATGGCACTTATCCATTGACACAAGACGGCTATGGACTGTGCAACTTCACACTCGGCTGGCGCTACCAGCCCAAGAAAGTGTACTATGAGATTGGTGTGTTTGGCAAGAACATCTTCGACGAGAAGTATATCGTCGACGCTGGTAACTCAGGCCGCAACATCGGTTTCCCGACTTTCATAGGCGGCACTCGCTCTGTCATCGGTGTACAGGCCAAGATAGGTTTCTAACACAGCTCTGTCACCATACGATACGTCAATAGATACTAACCGCTATCGTCCATATCTCAAGTCCATCCGCAAGGCAATGCCAAGTGGGTGGGCTTATTTTCTTGACAAATGTGATATAAAAGATAGAAAAAACAGGAAAAGCTTTTGTGTTTGAAATAATATCACTACCTTTGCTGCTGAAATAAGATTTTTAGCATCAAGAGTCGCTTCAGTGCGCACCAACCGGACTGTTATGATCACGGTGGTAAGACGATGCGAGTTAACGACAGTATTAACTAAAACATAACGCAACATGCAAGTAATTCAGCATCATCCTACAACGGCGGTGGCTTATCCACGCGCTATCAACCCAGGTGTAAACGCAGCAAAAGTCAACTTCGAAGACTTCTTCATCGAAGTAAAACAAGTCGACGGCATGGGACCCGTCGAAATCATCCATCAGAAGACGGGACTTAAAGTTGCCCTGCAAATCGTCCACACCAAGGACGTCAGCGACTTCGACAATATGCTGGGGAAAGCCTTATCCATGCACCTTACCACCCAGTATATCACCGGCGACTACTCCTTCTTCGTCATCTTCTCCGGCTACAAGGGAGACTTTGCAAAGGAGGACACAGACCTCCATGTCCGCCTTCACCGACTGTCCCATGCCATCTGCCTGGGCACCAGCTGGTATCACGGGTTCAGAGACAAGGTGAATCCTGGTCTGTGACTATAACACGATGGCTCCATTGAAGCTGATAGGCTCTCGGTCAGAAGAACTGACCGAGAGATAAGCCTGGCCATTGGAGAAGAGATTCAAAGTGTATTCCAGCAGTTCTATCCCATTCTTCGTCTTGAAAGTGATGGTATAGTCATTCTTTTTCCCCTTTACGGTCTTTGCCTCCCCCACTCTACCACTGAACGACAATGGACTGCGGTCATTGTCAGCAGGATTAGCACGATAAGCCCTACCAAAATACGGCAACTCGCTGACGAGACTGTCACCACAAAGCCGCAAGGTATAGGCTGCGGTAAGGTAGTGGGGAGGCATGCGCATCGGGTTCACGTAATTGAATTCCACCGTGAAGGTGCGCGCATGAATAGAATCCTGAATCTGTGCGGACTTCTGCTCCGCAGTAACCTTCTCCTGGCTGTTGTGCAGAGATCCACATGATGCCAGGAATAAGATTGCTACCAAAAAGATCAACGACTTTTTCATCTTGCTCTGCATTTAAAACTGCTTCAAAGCTACAAAAATAATATGACAGGGCACAATATTTTGTACTTTATTATGCTTTTTATCCTGCCTTGAACATTCTGAAGCCCAGCAACCACCACCCAACGGCCCCCCAAAGCATGAAAAGTTTAGAAAGAATGATGGATATGAATATTATTTTGTAAATTTGTAGCCAAAAAGCTGGTAATGCCGTTTTGCCAACGACAACAATCATAGATTTTTTTTGCAATAGCTTACACTATGGCACAACAAGAAGGACAAATAAACGTAAAAGACAGAATCGAGATAAGAGAGCCCCACAAATGGGCAGTGATATTCTGGAACGACGACTTCACAACTATGGAGTTTGTCGTGAAGCTGCTGACTGAGGTCTTCCTCAAAGGACAGCAGGAAGCTGAGCAGATCATGATGAAAGTGCATCAGGAAGGTCAGGCTTCCGTCGGCGTCTATAGCTACGATTTAGCGGTCACCCGCACGAAGGTGGCAACCTCCATGGCCCGTGAGGCAGGGTTTCCGCTGAAGATAACTTATAAGGAGGTGTGACCATGGCAGGAAAAATGATGAAAAACTCCTCTGGGCTTACCGAGGTGTTGCAGGGAGCCATAGGACTCTGCACTCAGTTGCGTCAACAGTTTGTCACGCCCGAGCATTTTCTCTATGAACTATCATCAGTTCCCAACTTTGAGATAGCCCTCAAATGTTACGACACGGATGCCGCAGAGTTTCAAGAACAGGTACTTAACGTCATCAATGAGCAGGAACAGGAGAGAGAGCCGAAAGACAAGCAATATACCCCGCAACTCTCTGAGCAGAGTCAGCAGCTGATGCAGAATGCCGCCAGCCAAGCTTACTTCTCCGGTCACGACACGATAGACGTTACCCATTTCTCTGATGCCTTGCTGCATCTCGAAGACAGTTGGGCAAGCTACCTGCTGTTGAGAAACATCAATGGTGATGCTGTCGGGTTCATGCACGAGTTGATAGAGGCTTACGATTTTGACACCTACAGTGAGGCTTTGGATGCGTGGGGCCCCGACGATGATGAAAGCCCCGATGCCTCAAGGAAAGGTGAGAGCCAGTGGAAGGCACTCGTCACGTGCGTCAACGATGACCTTGCCAACCACAACCCGCTCATCGGACGTGACAAAGAACTGGAACGCACGATACAGGTGCTCTGCCGAAAGGATAAGAACAATCCGCTGCATATCGGCGAGCCCGGCGTGGGCAAGACAGCGCTCGTCTACGGCCTTGCTGACAGAATCAACAAAAACAATGTCCCCGACAGACTGAAAGGTAGCAAAATCTATTCCATGGACATGGGGACGATGCTGGCTGGGACACAATATCGTGGCGATTTCGAAAAGCGCATCAAGCTGGTCATGGAAGGTGCGCGCAAAGAGGGCAATGCCATTATCTATATCGACGAGATACACAATCTGGTTGGTGCCGGACGAGGATCCGATGGTTCCTTAGACGCTTCCAACATGCTCAAACCGTATCTGGAATCCGGTGATATACGTTTTATCGGGTCTACGACATACGATGAGTACAAACGCTACTTCGCACAGTCCAAAGGCATTGTCCGACGCTTTCAGGAGATAGACATCCAAGAACCGTCGGAGGACGACGCTGTCAAGATTCTCCAAGGCTTACAGAAAGGCTACGAGGACTTCCACCATGTGAAATATACCGACGAAGCCATTACCTATGCCGTCCATGCGTCGGCGAAATATATCTCCAACCGCTTCCTCCCCGACAAGGCGATAGACCTTATCGACGAGGCCGGAGCCTATAGAGAGCTCCACCCCATTCACAGCGAGGAACAGACCGTGGACAAACAACTCGTTGCTCAGGTGCTGACAAAGACCTGCAAGATTGACGCCGAGGCCTTAAAGGACGACAACAACGAAGCATTAGAGACCTTGTACAGCCGTGTCTCAGCAAAAATATTTGGTCAGGACGAGGCTGTTAGGCAGGTCGTCGAAGCTGTTGAGATGGCTAAGGCTGGTCTCCAGGACGACAACAAGCCTTTGGCAAGTCTGCTCTTTGTCGGGCCCACTGGTGTGGGAAAGACAGAAGTGGCGCGCGTCCTGGCTAAGGAGCTTGGTGTGAGCCTTGTCCGCTTCGATATGAGCGAATATACGGAGAAGCACACCGTGGCAAAACTCATTGGCTCGCCTGCCGGATATGTCGGCTACGAAGACGGTGGTCTGCTCACCGATGCCATCCGTAAGACACCCAACTGCGTGTTATTGCTCGACGAGATAGAAAAGGCGCACAGCGACATCTATAATATTCTTTTGCAGGTCATGGACTATGCCGTGCTCACCGACAACAAGGGTCAGAAGGCTGACTTCCGAAATGTTATCCTCATCATGACCTCCAATGCCGGCGCGCAATTCGCCTCACAGGCCAGCGTGGGCTTCAACAGCCATATCTCACGTGGCGAGGCTATGCTCGGGCAAGTGAAACGGACCTTCAAGCCAGAATTCCTCAACCGCTTGTCGTCCACCGTCGTCTTCCACGATATGGATAAGGAGATGACACGACTGATTCTCAACAAGAAACTGGGTGAACTGCAAACAAAGCTCACCAAGAAGAGGGTCACCATGGAGTTGGCCAACGAAGCATTGGAGTTCCTGCTTCAGAAGGGCTTCACAAAAGAGTATGGCGCAAGAGAGATGGACAGAGTCATCGCGCGTGAGCTGAAGCCGCTGCTGATGCGTGGCATACTCTTCGGCAAGCTTGCCAAAGGCGGCAATGTAAAAATAATCGTGAAAAATGACAGTCTGGCGATTGGATAAAAATGTCTTGGCCTTTCCTGACCCGCACGAAGGCGACGAGGACGGTCTGATAGCAGTCGGCGGCGACCTCAGCATCGACCGCTTGCTGCTTGCTTATAGTAATGGTATCTTCCCCTGGTATGGCTTCAAGGAGAATGACGAGATTCTATGGTTCTGCCCCATGGACAGGTTTGTCATCTTCCCCGATAAGATACACGTCAGCCACAGTATGCGGGCGCTCATCAACCACCGCACTTATCAGGTAACCTTCAACAAGGCTTTCGATGATGTCATTGAAGGTTGCAGCCGTGCCGACGGAAGGTATGATATGCGGGGTGCATGGCTCGGCAAAGACATGATAAAGGCCTATAAGCGTCTCCACGACCAGGGTTTTGCGGCAAGCGTAGACGTATGGCATGCCGACCATCTCGTGGGCGGACTGTATGGGGTCACCATAGGCCGGTCTTTCTTCGGCGAGAGCATGTTCTCACTGGAGCCCTCCGCCTCAAAGCTCGCACTCATCTATCTGGCGAACCTGATGAAAGACCACGGCGGCAACATCATCGACTGCCAGTTTGAGACTCCACATCTGAAAAGCATGGGCGGTGAGCACATCCCCTACGATGAATACATGAAGATTATCAGGGAAGAATAGAGAAGTTCAAAAATAATAGCATGAAAAAGGGTATCAAGGAAACCTTGATACCCCTTTTAATTTGTGACTCCGCTGGGAAACGAACTCATTGGTTAATTGAACCTATTGGGGGCGCATGTTTTTGTAAATGCGTTCAACCTTAAATCATTTCCCATATAAAGCACTTAAATCTATATATTTCAGAATATTATCTAATCCGTACAAATGAATTTAGATAGATAAATTGTCTACAACTTTCTTTGTTAAAGAACTTTTCTCTTTATTTGACATTTTCCGGCGGTTGGAAGAGATATGTCCCCTACCCAACCGCCAAAATATTGATAGTGGTTATACTTATTTTATGATTTCCCAATGACCACCAAATTTAGCTCCTATCCTCTTGACTATGCCTTCTTTTTGCAGTTTACTTAGTATATACTTAACTCCATCTGAAGTCAGATTATCAATGCGTTCAGCAATCTCTCTTCTGCTAGCAGTTGGATGCTCTGATATATATTGAAGGACTAAATCTCTATTAGTTGTTTGGGTAGTTGTTTGGGTAGTTGTTTGGGTAGTACTACCCAAACCGGCATCAGAATATGTGATGGAGAACTCAAACTGCCTGTTGTTCTGAATATCTATCTCATAATCATTATAGTACAGAGGTGCATAATGAAGTATGTTCCTCATACCGGAGCCCAAGTCCTCAACCCATCCAAGCTCACCGAACACCTTTACAAGCAGAGGATTCTTGGTGTAGTTGCCAAGCTCTTCTACAGTTACGTCTCCTTCCTTCACATTTGGAAGCAAACGAGTCGGATTCTTGGTGATAACACGGTCTTTGAATATCTCCATAAAGCAGGCATAACCAATACCATAATCGGTATGTACTTCCATGTTTGCAACTATCTCACGCATTATCTGATAGCGGATGTCCATCCGTCGCGTTGTGTTAGGTGGCAGATAGAATTTATCAGGCATGTGCCTCTCAACGAATTCCAACAGTGAGTCATAAGTCTTGATCAGATTTGACCTCAATGTCAGACGGTCGTCATACCGGCTGATAGTGACGTCGCCGCTGTTGTACTGTTCCCACGTACACATGTGGAAGAGAGCCTCGAACCGGTAGCGTGGTATGTACTTAGCCAAGGCATCATCAGTACCAAATAGCAGCAATGCTGCGAACTTCAACTTTATCCCCTCAGTGGTTTCCTCTACCAGATGAAAGCTTTTCAAGATTTCAAGGTCATTCATCTGAAGCCAGACATGACCAGGTGCAGTACGGACTGCGTTTCGGCAGTACTCAATGGTTGAACTGTCAATGTCTGCCAAAGTAGCCTTTTCGACTATCTTGTCTTCGAAAAGATGCGGATTCTTGCGCTCAAATATATCCAGAAGCAGCTCAGGAGTTGTCGTTACGTCCTGGTCAGCATCTACATTACGCTCGAAAACTTGCGCTTGTAGCTATAGGCATAGTCACCGGAAGGAACTTCAAGAACGATGATAGTCTTCCCATCTATGGTTTCAACTTCCGGAGTTATGTAAGGCGTAGGCGAGAAAAGTTCCTTGTTTTTCAAGGTGTTGACTATATTTTTCCTCATGCTCTCAACATTCTCTAGATTTACGCCATCCAGAGTTCCGTCGTCGTTAACACCAAGAATTATAGTTCCCCCACTGTGGTTCAGGAACGAGCATACAGTCTCGTAAACCGAATGGCTTACAGAGTCTCTGCATTGCTTGAACTCAATGTTGTAGTCCTCGCCATGGGAAAGGAGCTTCTTTATGTTTTCTATTTCCATGTTTCGCTATTATTCCACAAAAATACTACTTTTTTGTGAATGTCACGTTGTTATTCCTGTTATAAAAATCAAAAGTTAAAGACAAGGCAGTAGGAAGCCAGATTTACCAGTACCCGAAATCATCATTCCTTATGTCAAAGTCATACTTCGTGCTGTCAACCTCAAATTTTGTTAGCTTAGGATGAGAAATCAGTTTGCCATGCCTATAGGCTTTATACAGGTTTCTGTATTTTTTTACGGACATATCTGACAACCTTTCAATTTGTGTAGAAGAATCGTAAGCGTCTCGGCATTACCGTATTTCAGCCTCGCTTAACAGTCCGTATCTTTGCGCGCACAAATTCTTATGAATATGGCAAGCAAAGACAAGTGCAAGAGTCTCCTTGAGCGGTACAAGCAGGCTCTTATCAAGAATCCCAAGCTGAACCTATCGGCTTATTGCCGGTTAAACGGCGTCTGTGTCTCCGGCATGCATCATTATATTGAAGACGTCGGTCAGTCGGTCAAGTCTATCCGTGATGCTGTTCTGAAAGCTACTGAGCATCAGAATTGCGAAGCGTTTGTACCGTTTACGGCTGACAGCCCGCATTCCGACATCGACCGTGCGGACGTCACAATCCAACTACCTAACGGAACTTTGGTGTCGGTTTCCCGTTGTGATGCCGGCATCATCACGGCAGTGTTGAACGCATTAAAATAACTGCCTATGTTCGGACTTTCAGAATCAACCGTGTACTACATGTGCCAACATCCGGTGGACATGCGCAAGGGTATCAACGGGCTGTACAAACTCGTGCGCTCAGAAATGAAGATGTCGCCCCTTACAGGCAGCGTTTTCATCTTTTATGGCAAGAATCATCAGAGCGTCAAGCTGCTTCGCTGGGACACCGACGGCTTTGTCCTTTACCAGAAACGTCTTGAGAAAGGCACCTTCGAGATACCCAAGTTCGACGAGGTCGCTGGGGGCTTCAGGATGCCCTGGAAGACGTTTTCTATGATCATGCAGGGTGTTTCGCTCCGGTCTGCGAGATACCGCAAGAGGTTTAAGATTGAAGTTTGGAGCAAATATAACTATTTGATATACAGTAAAATAACCTACAAAATAATCGCCAAAACATGCTTGGTTGTCAGATAAATTTAGTACCTTTGTACTATGACAAAGGACGAAATCATAGCATCTTTGCTGGACCAGCTGAAGGACACCAATAACCAGATGGCTGCTCTTACAGGGCGGGTAAACGAACTGTTGGCCAAGATTGCCAAACTTACCGCCATCATCAAAGCCCTGCAGGAAGAGAAAGCCCGGCGAATGTAAGGCAAGCAATTGGCTTTCTGCCAAATTGCCATAGGACGGCCATTAAAGTGACAATGCCCAACTTGTCTGCTAAGTCCTTGCTGACAGAAATCTGGGTGGTATCAGCATCCATGATGATTACATCGTCCTCGCCTGTGAAGTCGTGATAGGTAAGAGAGATAGCTGATGAATCTACTTGCTCTTCAACGGTTCCACCTGAAGGTATTGCGTCGTCATCAGAGCATCCAGCTGCAAATACAGATACCATAATAATCAGCATAGGTGCGAAACAACGGAACTTCTTGATTTCTCTTATCGCTGGCATAAGGTTGAATATAAATGTTTTATAATGTCAGTGTTTTTTATAGTGTTATTAATTGATGAATTCGTATTTGGGTTTCTCTGCTGCAAATTTAGGTCATTGTTTCTTTCGTTCAAAATAAAGTGACCGTTTATATCACATCCCGCCGTCGGACTGTAGCACCTTCTACCGGCATTATACCTGTAAAGGTCTATAGCAATGCTTCATCACTTACCTTAAGTGTAAATGGCAAAGAGGTTCAGACCCTTGACCATTGTCCAGATAGTACAGGAGTGATATGGAATTTTGAGCCGGTCGCTCTGCAAAATGGAGAAAATACTATAGTAGTGTCAGGGGATGGTGTAGCAGATACGATAACTGTCAAGAAGTAATCATATCGTAGATGCGTCTTCCTTGTAGTATGACCAAGCCCCGTCGGCAGCGAAAAGCTACAGACGGGGCTTTAATTGTATTAAAATATCGGCAACTTATTTCTTTGTCACGGTAAGAATACCATTGGCATTACCTTGTGTGAGGTCTACTGTCAGAACATATGTCTCACCGTTCTTGATGGCATCGTCGGAACTCAAGTAGAGGTTACCATTGTCGTGGCCGCCGCTGCCGTCACCAATCAGGAAGATGCTGTTGGTGGTTGAGATGTGGTGAGCATCTGCAGTACCATGGAACTCAGTGCCCCAACCAGCCTGTCCAAAGAACTTGAAGTTGATACTGCCTGCACGCAACTGCTGACCTACTGTTACAGTAATCTGATAAACCTTCGGCTTTACCTCTGCAAGGCAGAGAGCGTGGTCGGTGTCTGTCCACCAGCCTTGACCACTGATGTTAGTGTATGAAGGCTTTGCCAATCCGTCGTCACCGATAATCCAAAGAGCGCCAGAACCATCATCGGCAAGAGCAAGAGGCTGTTTGTTGTCGTCGGTAGCCCACATCTGCATACCCTTACGGTCGGTATAGACCTTGATGTGGTAGTTGCCATCTACAGCGTTGAAGGTATAGGTACCGTCACCGTTTGCGGTAAAGTAGTCAGGGTCTACCCAGAAGTCTTGCTGCAAGTCAGCAGGAACAGTGAATGAATACTTTCTGCCTTGAACGAACTGGCCGTCATACTCCAGGTTGTCGGCAGTAAACTGCAACTCTTGTGCTGATGCAGACGGGTCATAAACTGGGGAATACTCGTAAGTCAGCGTGTTGAAAGTGCACTCGAAGTCGCCACGTACGGCGTTTGCAAAAGCAATAGCGTCTGTTACACCCTGTGTCACACCAAGTTTACCCATACCAAATGTCACCTCATTACCATTAGCGTCAGCTGCCGGAGCTATGACGTAAGCATAGACAGTCGTAGAGCTTGGACTATGGACAGTGCAGTGGAAGAGATACGGATTGGAGGCATCCGGCGTCATCGTGTACTGCGTGTTCTTATCCACGTAAAGGGTAAGATGGTCGTAGTGAGGACGTGTGACGGGGATTGTTACATCTTGTTCAGAAGTTTTAAACTGTATGTTCTGCAAAGTGAGGTGCAAGGTTATGTCGCCGTCAGGAACATCTTTATAATAAGGTATAAACAACTTGACGGCATAGTCACCGTTCTCCTTAGTGCGGAGAGTCATATTTTCCACTTCTTCCTCACTATAGCGCAGGGAAGCCTTGAGAGTGGAGAGAGGTACAATGTCGTTGCAGTTGACATTGACCGTTATGGAGTCGCCGAACTGTGCCGGTTGTATATCGCTGACAGAGATAGTGGGATTGCCACCACCGTTATTGTCATCATCATTGCTACAAGCGCCGAAAAGCATTGGTGCAGCGAGGAGAATTAAAGATAATATTTTCTTGTTCATGGAATTTCTGTTTTATGGGTCGGTACAAGACCGCCCCTTGCATTTACTTAGACCACTTGACTGATACCACAGAGTAAGCAGGAACTGTAGCCTGGAAATACTTCTGACCGTCGCTGAGAGTCACCTTTGCAGCTTCGTCGCCGGTGTTGCAGAGCAGTGAAGCGTAAGTACCGTCAGGATTTACGAAGTCAGAGTGGATGAGGTTGCTGAGTTCTGTGTCACGCTTTACGCCAATACGTACTGCTCCAGGTTCTACAACAGCAGAGGCATGGCAGATAACGAAGTAGTGACCATTGTATTTCAGACTTGAATAGTCGGAAGAGTTGATATCAACAGCGCCATAGCAAGTCTGGCAGCCACCTTCGAGGTTAGGACCACGACGGTCGTCAAGCATAAGATTCCACACGATGACAGCACGGCTCATCTTGTTGACAGTTCCAATAACCATATCACGCATCTCTGAGATGAGGGTGTTGGTGAGCTGGTTGCCCTTGTTCCATGTGCCAATACTCGACTCAGAGAAGATAATCTCCTTGTCAGGAGCTTTGCTATAGACATCGGTGAGAGTAGTGTTTCTGCCACCGTAATCGTGCCATGCGGAACCGGCTACGAGTTCTGCGCCCGGGAAGTCATTGCCGAGAGTTTGGTAAATCTTGATAGGGTAATCCTGCTGAGAAGAGATACCGCTGTAGTCGTAGTTGTGGTCGTAGAGGTAAATCTTTGTTGTTATGCCATTGTCATGAAAAGCGCCTGCGAGAGCCTTGACAAACGGAGCCTCGTCTTCCCAAGGCATGTAGAGTGAAGCGCAATTGCCCTTGTTGAGAGGTTCGTTCTGCGGAGTGACGGCATAGATGTTGATACCCTCGTTCTTCATAGCCTGGATGAAACGTACGAAATATTCTGCGTATGTAGTGCGCATCTCTGGGTTCAAACGACCGTCAGTCCAACTGTCGTAGCTGCTTGTAAGGTCATCGTTCATCTTCATCCACTTCGGGCAAGTCCAAGGAGAAGCGATAATCTTTATATTTGGATTAATAGCTATTACTTCCTTCAACATTGGGATGACATAGTTTATCTCGTCGCTCTGAAGTGCGAAGTGGTCAAGACCTTGCTGGTCGCAGAGAGTGTACTCGGTGCTAGAGAAGTCGTTGCAACCGATGCTTATACGCAGATAGCTTACGCCGTAGCCTTCAGTCGTAGAGAAAGTACGGGTGAGGAAAGCGTGACGGTTCTCCGGTGACATCTTCAACAGGTTGTAAGCAGAAGAATAAGTCATGGCAAAACCGAAGCCATCCATCGTCTGGTATTGTTGTGACGGGTCGAGTTCTATAGTTGTCGGAGCCATATTGGTACCACTGACAGTAGGAATTGTTCCACGGAAGAAAGTACTTGTACTGTCTGCTGTTGTTGTGAGGTTCACGGCCTCGCCTGTAGCAGGCGTGAGGTTTATAGCTGTATCTGTGTTGTTGCCGTTCTGCGGTTGAACGTCGAATCCACTGTCGACGGCACATGCAGATAGCATGAGGGAGAATAGAATTGTTGAAAACATTATCTTTTTCATTGATTGATTTCTTTTTATGTGCCGGCTAAAGACCGGCACATGCTATTTGACGATATTAATAACCTGGATTCTGAATGAGGTTGTCGTTCTCATCGAGAGCCGTCTGCGGGATAGGCATGAGATAACTGTTCTTGGTGTAAGGACGAGCGAGAGACAAGTGACCGCTGTCGCGTGACGGTAGTGAGTTCATCAACTCTTCAACCTTGCCGGCACGGCGCAGGTCGTACCAACGCTCACCTTCGAGGGCGAGTTCAAGGCGGCGCTCATGCAGCACAGCATCCTCGATAGCCTGTTGTGAAGCTGTTGCTGAGGCTGTGAGATTAGGCAGCTTGGCACGGTTGCGAATCATGTTGACGAGTTGTGAAGCCTGTGAGATGTCACCCTTGTGAGCGTAAGCTTCAGCTTCAAGCAGGATGATGTCAGCGAGACGCAGAATGTACTCGTTGTTGTAACCGGAACGCAACTTATACATGAAAGGATAGTTGGCAGACGGATAGTAGTTGCTCCAGTTGCAAGAATAGTAGACGATAGTTTGGTTCTTGCGCACAGTGTCGCCCTCGTCATCGAAAGCCTTGATAAGGTCGCGGGATGGAGTTACCCATTTAGCCCATGTAAAGTTTGCTTCCGGGTCTTCCAAACACTTGCCAAACATCCAACTCTCCCAGTTGCCAGCTCCAGGAAGCCAGTGAACTTCAAGGATTCCTTCGGAAGTGTTGCGCTTTACACAATCCTTCTTTGTATCGTCCCATCCCCAAAGGGTAGAGAAGTCAGGTTCCAGCTGCAAGCCCGGTGTATTGCGCACTTTTTCAGCATATTCTATCACCTTGTCATAGTCTTGCACCGCTGTCTCTGCATAGACTTTACAGAGGAGCGCCTGAGCCACCGTCTTTGTCATGAGGGTGCGGTCTGATGACTGGAAGTCGGGAGCATTCTGCTCAGCGTCGGTGAGGTCGCTGATAATTTGCTGATAGCACTCCTCCTCGGTAGAGCGTGGCGGGAAGTAAGTCGGGTAGACATCTTCGATATTGCCCGATGTAATGGTCTTTGCAATCTTTGTGATTACAGGGAAAGAACCCCACATACGAGCCATACGGAACATTTGAATGGCACGGAATATTTCTCCCTGACCTTTCATCTCGTTGTATTCCTTATCAGTGAGCTGTCCGTTCTGGTGTAATGGCTCAATACCACCGAGCAATACATTTGCCTGAGCAATGTCTGCAAGATAGCGTGTCCAGTCACGACTCAGCGTGCCGGTGGCAGCGTCGAGGGCATTTGTCTCCAAAGGAATGGTCTCCTGACCTGTCGTTCCTGCGTAGGCGTTGTCTGAATGGGCATCGCCAAGCAGTACGTAGTCAAGATGGAAATGCTCCTGACGGTTGCGGAAGAGCTGATATATTGCTGTGAGCTGGCTCTGTGCGGCAACCCTGTCTTTCAATACGGCAGTGGTAGTATCAGTCTGACTGCCTTCTGTTATCTCCGATGCGCTGGAGATTGGGTCACGGTCGAGGGAGCAGGAAGAAAATGTAAGCGCAAGTCCTGCAATAACAGCTCCCATGCCGAAAAGCCTCAAACCGTTATGTTTTATATTTATAGTCTTCATAATATAGTCTTTTAAACTCCTAATTCCTAACTGTTAGAAATCCTAACTTCTAACTCCTAACTAAAATTCAACTTTTACTCCCATTGCGAATGAGCGGCAGAGAGGATAAGTTCCCCAGTCGATGCCTTGAACAGAACCACTGTTTCCAGCCTGGTTGACCTCTGGGTCACGGCCGCTGTAGCCTGTCCAGGTGATGAGGTTGGTGAATGATACATACGGAGTGAGGCGTGTGAGGTGAATCTTGGAGATTGCAGCCTTTGGAATGTCGTAACTCAGAGAGATATCTTTTACACGAAGATAAGAACCATCCTCGATGTAGTAGGAAGAGTTCTGCTGGTTGAAGCCTACTCTCGGCACGTCGGTAATCTGTCCTGGTATGCGCCAGCGACGCAGAACGCCGGTATCCTGGTTGTTGGAGTTGAACATACCCTCGCTCTCCATACGGCTCACATTATAAATATCATTACCTACAGAACCTTGCAGGAGAATGCTCAGTGAGAAACCTTTGTAAGTGAATGTGTTGGTAAGACCGAACGTGAAGTCTGGGTTCGGGTCACCGATATAGGTACGGTCGGAGGAGGTAACTTCGCCGTCGCCATTGACATCACGGTAGATAAGGTCACCAGTCTCAGGATTGACACCGTCGCAGATGTAGCCCCAGAAAGAACCGAGTGGTTGACCTGGAGCATTGCGGACAACATACTGGTTGACATTGTCGTTGGTGCGTGCGCCCCAATATACAGGAGTCAGTGAAAGGCTCTTGAGTTCATTGCGGTTGAATGAGATGTTGAAGTCGGTATCCCACTTGAAAGCGCCTGTGAGGGTGTGACTCTTGATGGTGAACTCCATACCTTTATTGACTATAGAACCGCCATTGCGTGCAAGGGAAGTTGCAGCTGCTGAACCGGCAGGCAGTGTCATGTTCATGATAAGGTCTGTCGTCTTCTTATAGTACCAGTCGGCATAGAGAGTCAGGCGGTTGTTAAGGAAAGTGAGGTCGAAACCTAAGTCGGTCTGTGTCGTTGTCTCCCAAGTGAGGTCTGGGTTTGCAAGTGACGACTGCGTGCGTGTAGGCACTGCACGCTCGTTGCCGCTCTCCCACCACTGTATGCGGTTGAAGTTATACATGGCAAGGTAAGCATAGTCGCCAAGTCCACTCTGGTTACCAGTCTGTCCCCAGCCACCACGAATCTTGAGGTCGTTAATCCACTTGATATTCTTCATAAACTTCTCGTTGCTCATACGCCAGGCACCTGAGAAAGATGGGAAGTAGCCCCACTTGTGACCCGGAGCAAGACGTGAACTGCCATCTGCACGTAGGTTGAAGGTAATCATGTAAGTGGAGTTCAAGTTGTACTGCACACGTGCAAAGTAAGACATTATGCTCCACTCAGAAGCCGAACTGCCAGTACCGTTCCACGAAATCTTGTTGGCGCCATTGAGGGTGCGGATGTCATCGTTGGCATAGTCGGAAGCGTTGATATAGTTCTGGCTCCATTTGCTGTGTGTCCATGAAGAACCAAGCATGACGTCGAAGTCGTGCAAACCAAACTTTTTCTTCCAATCGATGGTATTATCGAATGTCCAAACAGTACTTGCCTGGCGTCCGTCATAGCCTGTACCGTTCTGATTTCTGCCTTCACGAGTCTTGTGTGGGTCGAGGAAGTTGGTGGATATGCCTTGGTTACGGTCGAAAGACAGAGAAGATGTATATTTCAACTCCGGCAGCAACATTATTGTAGCCTTGCCTGTCATGAGAAGTTTGTTATACTGATTCTTATTGTTCTCAGTACGTGCGATGTTCTCAAGAGGAGAGTCGGCATTGGCACCATAGAAGTTGTTGTAGAACTGACCTGGATTCTCCGGGTCCCAGATAGGAGCGTAGGTAGGAGTGGCGAGAATAGAAGGAATAACGCCACCACGGCTTGCTGTTGTACCGCTGATGATACCTGTGCCTTTATAGGTGTAGTCGGCATAGTTGACGCTTGCGTTGATATTCAACCACTTGTTGACATCATTGTCTATACTTCCACGGACGTTGTAACGCTTGAAGCTTGAACTGCGGATAACGCCGTCCTCACCCGTGTAACCTCCTGAGAGATAGTAGCGGAGTTTGTCATTACCGTTAGTCACTGAAGCCTGATAGTCCTGAACGTGACCGGTGCGATAGACTTCTTTCTTCCAGTCTGTCTGGTCGGTGAGGCCTTTAGGAAGGTTGAGTGAAAGCACGCCTTCCTCGTTCATGTCGTTGATAAGGTCCTCATACTGAGTAGTGTTGAGAGGGTCTTGGTTGTCACGGACACCATTGAAAGTGTAGTGTGCGTTGAATGAAACCTTTGCCACACCATTCTTACCCTGCTTTGTGTTGATGATAATGACACCGTTGGCAGCACGTGAACCGTAGATCGCGGCTGAAGAAGCATCTTTCAACACTTGCATATTGTCGATGTCGTCAGGAGAGAGAAAGTCGATATTATCCACCGGCACACCGTCGACGACATAGAGAGGGTCGTTGCTACCGTTGAGAGAGGTGGTTCCACGTACACGGATTGTAGGTGATGAGCCCGGTTGACCGTTGGCTTGTGAAATCATCAAACCGGCAGCCTTACCCTGCATGCCAGATGCGGCGGAGACGATAGGACGAGTGTCGAGGTCGGCGGCGGAGATGCTCGACACTGCTGTGGTGACATCACCGCGGCGAACATAAGCGTAACCTATGGCTACGAACTCGCCGAGGGTGTTCATCTCTTCTCTCAAGACGACCTTGGTGTCAGGACTTGCCTTGACTTCCTGTGTTTTGAAACCTATGTACGAGATTTCGAGTTTGGCGTTCTTGTCTGCTTCGAGCGAGAAACGACCATCGAGGTCTGTCACTGCGCCGACGCTATTTGCACCAACGACGCGGACAGTTGCACCGATGAGGGGTTCTTGGTTCTGGTCTAAGACTTGACCGCCGACTTTTACCTTCTGCGCAAAGACACTGCCTGTGAGGAGTGTTGCCATGCCGAGAAGGACAAGCCGATGGGGAATGTTGTAACTAATCATTAATCTTAAGTTTTAATAGTTATTTTCTTTACTTTGGAGCGGTTGAGATCCAATGTGTTTCGGATTGTTTTTCCGATTGCAAAATTAGGTAAATAAACAATGCAATTTTGGCGATATAGTTGAAAATATAAAGACTATAAAGATTAAGAAAATATGTATTTTGTTGGTTATCAGAATATTATAGACTAGTTGTAGATTGTCTGAATATAGAATTTTTATTGGTAAATATAGACGAAAAATATGCTTAAATGACTATTTTTTCTTAACTTTGCAACCATGAAAAAGCTATTATTATTTTCTATGCTTGCCGTCGTCATTGCATCGTGCTCTTCACGAAGCAATAATACTTTAGTCGGGCTGTATCAAGATATAGACAATGCCATCGACTCAAGCAATGATGTTATTGCCAAAAGGGAGGCACGCATAAACTCACTAAAAAAGCAATTTGCAAATGCTAAAACTTCAGAGCGTTCGTGCAATTTAGCAGATGATATTTTCAATGGGTACACATCATACAACAACGACTCTGCCGTGGCTTGGGCTTTGCGTGGCATAAAGATAGCAGAGAGCATCGGAAACACGGCAATGCGCATCTCCAGCATGCTCAACCTTGTGGAGCAATACACTAAATCTGGCTATTTCAATGAGGCAGGACGCTATTTCAACCAGCTTCATTCATCCGGAATGACAAAAAGCCAACTCATACAATATTATAATGTGGGAAGTGACCTGTATGGCAATACCGGATATGCGTCGGAAGACCCTGACATAAAACAGGAATATACAAATAAATCGATGAGCATGCGTGACTCTATGTATGCACTTGTATCCAAACAGTCAACGATATATTTGAACAACAGAGTCCAACAGTTGACTAACGACATGAAGTTGGATGAGGCCTTGAAAGTTAGTGACCAATGGCTTAAAAATGAAAAAGTAGGCTCTCACGACTATGCTATTGCCGCTTACTATCGCTCTGAAATATTCAGAAAGAAAAAGAATATAGAAATGCAAAAGGAGTGGCTTGCACGTTCTGCCGCCGCCGACATCAGTAATGCCGTCATGGACCAGGCTTCACTTTGGATGCTTGCGGCAATAATTTACGACGAGGGTGACATTGACCGCGCCTACAAGTACATGACTTTCTCATGGCATTGTGTGTCACAGTTCTCCAATCACAAGCGTGCTTGGGATGTAACGCCGATATTGTCGGTCATCAACAACAGCTACCAGCAGAAGACGGAATCAGCTAATTGTAGGCTTACCGCTATCACCCTTATTGCCACATTATTATTAATAGTGTCCGTCTGCTTGCTTGTCTATGTCCAGAAAAAGCGTAAGCAGCTTAGCGAAGCAAGGAATGCTTTGGCTGAGAGTAATAAACAGCTACGTGCCACTAACGACAAACTTCGCCAGGTCAATGCCGACCTGCATGAGTCTGACCGTGTGAAAGACAAGTATATTGGCAAGTTCTTCTCTATCTGCTCCGACTATATTGAGAAACTTGATAACTTTCGTTTAAAAGTTAGGCGTAAGTTGAAAGCCGGACAGACACAGGATGTCATGGCGATGACAGACCCTGAGGATATGCGCAAGGTGGAGTATAAGGAACTGATGGACAATTTCGACGACATCTTCTTGAGCCTATACCCTAATTTTGTCGAGAAGTTTAATGCATTGTTAAAGCCTGGTTGTGAGATTCGTCCTAATGGAAATGAAAAACTTAACACCACCCTGCGCATCTTTGCCCTCATACGTCTTGGCATCACCGAGAGTTCACGTATAGCTGAAATCCTCGGTTACTCTCCAAACAGCGTGTACAACTACCGTACTCGTGCCAAGAACATGTCGGCTGTTCCAAGAAAAGAATTTGAAGACCGCATAAAGGCTGTAAGCATCATCTCAGAGAATACAACAGAAGACAGCATCACAGGCCCTTCTGACAACCGTTAAAGATTCGCTGAATAGTTCTGATGTTATAATTCATGATGACGGATTAGCAGAATGTCAATGGTGCGGCTTTATAAATAGCGCAGAATCTTTTATACAACAATAGATACGCTTATGCTGCATTTATCTTACTTTGGAGCTTTTATTGGCGTAAACTATTCTTAATTGTATTAAAGTGTTCTTGCAATTCTCAAGAAAAGATTGAAAGAAGAACGAACGCAAATACGGATGCAATTCGTTGTCAAGTCCGTCTATGATAACGAGGCTTGACGAAGACAGCTGGGATTCAAGCAATGAAGACATTCCGAGGAACCGGACAATGCCCTTTGACTCGAATTCTTCAGGTAAATTCAGGTCTGAACCGTTTTTATGGTAGCTAAATATCAACTTTTTGGCCGATTCATTAAATGATATGTCAACATCATATTTAATTATTGCTGTCCGGTAAAACCCAGATTCCGTGATTTTAGCTCTCGGAACTCCAGTAAATACGGGACATGATTCTTATTTCTGAAAAGTAACCCCTATAGGTCATCAAAGAGGCTTAATTGTATATATTTCGGATTGTAAGCCAAAGCCTGCTTGCTTTCGCTGGGCTTCCTTGAGATCACGCCAAGCACGTAAGGGGGTCTACGACCATGGTTACTATGTCAATATAGGAGAACATTGTAAGCCGGATAGCGCATACGAGATTGGAAAACGACATCTTATCTTTTGCCTCTCTGGAGATAACCCTTGTCAAGAGATAAGCTATCATAACCGACCCTTTTTCTTGCTATTTTTAGTAGTCCGTCCAACACCCTTAAATATCTGAGAGAAAAGGCTTATCGTGGTCGAGTCAAGGATGTACAACCCCTTCTGAAGTGTCTTGGAGGCCTTGCTGTCCGACAAAACGGCCGAATATCGCTCGTATAGGGCCTTGTAAACATCACCAAAGAACTGGCTTGTCCGTTTCTTGTTTGCATCAGACAGAGTGCTGCATCTCACCAAATAGGAGATGCCTAGGTGATTCAGGCGGGTTACGTTGGCTTCAAAGCACTCTACAACTTGCCTGATAGACTTGGCACCGCTCAATGCCGCATATATCATCACAACAAGATGCGTAAAGGCATCGAAGCTCTTCACGTATCTGTTGACTTTTGTAGTTGTGGCTAACTTGTTCACTTTATCTCGGTTTATCAACTTTATTATCTGACTTAGTACTGGATGTCCGGAAAAATTAGTAGGTAAAACTAGAGCGAAAACAGCAATAATATAAGTGTTGCTTGCAAAGTCAGCCTTCATTACCTACCTTTGCATTATCGGACACGCTCCGAATACGACATTCTCTTTGCGAAAACAGGGCCGGTGCGTGATGCATCGGCTCTTATTTTACTACCTTGAAACTTTTTTGAAAAAAGATTGCCTTGTGCGTGATTATTGCACAGAATTATATTATCTTTGCCACAATAAATCAAAACCGCTTATGAACCGACCTATAAAACGGCAGTTGTGGCTTCTAAACACACTACTTCGCTATAAGAAGTTGCCCTTTAAGGAACATCAGAGCGAGTGGAAAGACTCGTATCTCAATGATGACGATTTTGAATTGTCATTGAGAACATTCCATGACCATAAGGACGCCATAGAAGAAATGTTCCCTGTCCAGATTAAGTGCGATTCTAAGGACGGCTACCGCTATTATGTAGTTAAAGACAGCCCAAAGGAGCAGGACAGTATGTTGGTTTGCGACTGGGCAAAGGAACATGGCTATGAGTCAATAATCATGGCATACCACCCGATAATAAAGTTGCATAACGTCCGTGTAAACATCCTTAGAATAAAGCCTGAATAAGCATGGTAAAGATAAAAGTACACCGCGGTCTCGATCAGATTGGAGGCTGCATAACAGAAATATGGACTGATACATCCCGAGTCTTCATTGACTTGGGACAGAATCTGCCTGGCAACGCAGAGCCTACAACGCCTGAGGATGACGAGGAAATGGTCAAAGGACTGTTTGCTCAGAACAAGAAGGAGTATGAGGCTGTGTTTTATACCCACGGACATGAAGACCACATCGGCTTGTTTACGTACGTTCCCGATGACGTTCCTCAATATATGAGTGCAGGAACAAAGGAGATCATCTTCACCAAATATGAGTTGGTCGCTGAATCTCACAAGAAATCCTGGAAGAAGGCAGATATAGAACTGACCAAGGAATACTATGAAGAGATTTTCAAGGAGGATAAGCAACGCATAGAAAAGCTGAAAGGCTTTAAGACTTGGGAACGGCCGGTGAAAAGGCAGAAGCCTGAGGCTATAAGTATCGGCGATATAAAGATAACGCCGTTCTATAGCAATCATTCTATTTTTGATGCATCTATGTTTTTGATAGAGGCAGACGGAAAGCGTATTTGGCATACTGGCGACTTCCGAAACAATGGCTTCAGCGGAAACTTGTTCGCTATGCTCAGGACATACGCTACCAATATCGACACGCTTATCATCGAGGGCACGATGCTCAACCAAGACAAGGTGAACATCACCGAGAAAGAAGTCTCAGACAAGATGTCTAATGTGATGAAAGCCTTCAAATACGTCTTTGTCCTTTGTTCAGCAACAGACATAGACAGGCTTGCAGCAGTGCAACGTGCATGCGAATTGTCAGACAAGCGACTTTATGTTGGCTCGCAGTTCATGCAGAAGACAATGGAGATTTTTACTCGCCGAATGGGTATTAAGAGGAAGTTGTTCCACTTTGAGCCAACCCTTTATCGTGGTCTGACTGCAACTTCAACTTTGAAAAAAGAAGGTTTTGTCATGGCATTAGGCGCAAGTGCTTATCATAAGGCAAAGATGCTTCGTGATTCACTTGACCCGTCCGAGACATTGCTCATCTACTCCAATTGGGATGGCTACTACAAAATCCCTGAGCAGGTAGAGCACAACAAGTCGTACAAAGCCTTCCGCGACCTCTTTCCGAATGTCGTTGACATCCACACCTCCGGACATGCCGACAGAACAACTCTCAAGCAAGTCATTGAGACAATCAATCCAAAAGAGGTAATCGGAATACACAAGGACAAAGATGCATCAATAGAATCATTATTTTAAAGTGTCAATAATCTAAAAAATTAAGCCAATATGGAAATTATTATTGAGAAAGGCGAACATGAGAATAGAATAAAGACATTAGACAATTGGCTTCAGTTCGCACCTCCAAAGGATTCTGAAAGGCAATGGAAGCCTGGAAGAAGTGCCAAGTTATTTGCACAATTTGCTATTAGTGCTTCTTTTAAAGAATTTATAGTCAAAATAATGAAAGAAGCAGGTTTCCCCAAAGTCAATAAGTTGACCTGTATACCTGAATACGAAACGAAACTTCCTCCAAAAGATCAAGCGCAGAAGGAAGGACGTAACCATGATATGATCATTTATTCTGATGAATCTGATTTCTTAATCGGAATTGAAGCGAAAGTTTCAGAGCCTTTTGGCAACAAAAGTATAAAGGCAGAGAATGATTCGGCATCAGCAAAGAGTTCTATACCTGAACGTATTAAGGAATTAATGTCATGGCTTCAGATTCCACATGAATGTTTAAACTCAGACAATGCCTTTAGATCTTTAAAATACCAGTTACTTACAGGTGTAACAGGTACGCTCAAAGAAGCAAAAGACAGAGGAAAGAAAAAATGCTTATTCTTGGTTCTTGCATTTGTCGGAAATGGCACTGTGATAAACAAGAGTGAGAAATCCAACGTAGACACTAAAGAAAAGATTGGCAATAACACAAAGGCTTTTAATAAGTTTAAAAATTATTTACGACTAGACGACTCTAATAGCCATCGAAAATTCGTAATAGAAGATAAAACCATAGAACTTCAAATGATGAAACGAAATATTAATGTAGACTATAATATCAACTATGAATTTGTCTAATATCTAAATCATTGATTTGGATAAGTATTTATAAATTGTCACTTTGACAAACACACTAGACAATATGGAATTACAGATTCAAAAGTTAAACATAATCAGAAGCGTTGATGACTGGCGGCAGTTTGCTCCGCCAATGTCACCCAATCAATGGAAGAACAACAGAAGTGCCAAACTATTGGCAGAGTATGTCCTTGACTGGAAATTCGACAACAACCTTGAACAACGGGTGCTGAAAAAATATGGATTCCACTATACAAAGGATCCTATTGCTGAGCCAGAATGCATAACTCGACTACCTGGTATTGGCGAAGGAAGACATCACGACCTTCTTATTGAAGGTGATGATTTTGTCATTGGAGTAGAGGCAAAAGTTTCTGAAACTTTCGGAAACTATATCTCACAAGAGTTATACAAAGCCTCTGACAACAAGATAAATAGAATTACGGAACTCGCAAAGATTCTCGGCAAGACTGCTGATGATGTGTCTCCTTACCGCTACCAACTGCTTACAGGGGTCGTTGGAACACTGATAGAAGCACAACGAAGGCATAAGTCCAAGTGTCTTTTCCACGTTATCGTGTTCAAAGGAGATGTTTTAAAACGCGATATTCCCAAAGGGGAGTTAGGTAACATAGGTCCAGACGGTACAAACGCAAAGGACTTCTATTCGTTCTGTAATGACATTCTTGGAATAGTGCCAGGTGAAACATCCAAGACATTTAAGGTAAATATGGACAACATAGAATTGTTCGTTGACATGCAGGAAGTTACTGTCGAAAGACAATCCAGTAAGTTCGAGACGAAGGTTGCTCCACATTTAAGGCGAATCAAGTCTTCTATCCCAAAAGAGGATTAGCCAATGACCATTCTCCACATCTCTGACACTCACGGCTTGCATAATCAGCTGACCAATCTCCCTGCCGCCGACGTTATAGTTCATTCCGGTGACTTTACTTTCGGCGGCTCTGAGAAAGAGGCTATTGATTTTATGCAGTGGTTCTGCGAATTACCCTATACTCATAAGGTGTTTGTCGCAGGCAACCACGATATGTGTATGTATGGAGCTGAGAAGATTGAAGGTTTGCCAGACAATGTCCACTACCTCAGCAATTCATCTGTGGTTATAGACGGCGTAAAGTTCTATGGCATGCCGATGTTTATGGAGAACGTCATAGATGGTACATACGACACTATAATAAAGAACATACCTGATGATACAGACGTCCTCGTTACTCACCAGCCACCTTACGGAATACTCGATAGTGGAGAGTACCATGGTCAAAAGGACTATCATTATGGAGATTATCTTCTATACGCTAAAGTCATAGATGTAAAGCCAATGCTGCATTTGTTCGGACACGACCATAATGCTTATGGCAGTGAAGAAAGATTCGGCACAATCTTCTCAAATGCAGCAGTCGTTGACGAACATTACAAGCTAAAGAAACTAGAATATCTAACATACAGAATTTAAAGTAATGCAAGCTGAATGCATCATCTTTCCCGATATACACGGAAGGGACTTCTGGAAGTCCGTGCTGTGTAATAACTGTGATTGGGAGACTGACACATATATCTTTTTAGGTGACTTCTTTGACCCTTATAAATTCGAGCACATCTCTGTACCCGACGCCATCGAGAATTTTCAACAGCTCATGAATGCCGTAAACAGATTGAAGGACAATGGCAAAGAGGCCATTATGCTCATCGGGAACCATGATGCCCATTATGTCAATTGGATATTTGACAAGCACATAGGTGGTATTCGTAAAAGCCGCTACTATGCCGACAAAATAAGCAGCCTATTGACAAGCATTCCTAATTTCACTCATAGCCTTGCTTGCGAAATGATCATTGTCAACAAACGGGTACTCTTTACACATGCAGGTGTTACGCTAAATTGGTACAACGAGCACAAGAACTTTATAGGTGAGCTAACGGCAGACAACTTAAATAAGCTAACCTATTCAGAGGGTGGTTGGCTAACACTATGTGATGTAAGCTATGCCCGTGGAGGATACGATGATACTGGCAGCTGTGTATATGCCGACCTTAGTGATCATTACACGAGCAAAGGTGATATTCTGCCAATTCCAAATTATGATTATCAGGTTTTCGGGCATACACAGCAGGAAAAGAATCCTGTGATCAATGCACGCTTTGCAATGCTTGACTGTCGTAGTGCCTTTGCTTTGACAGCGGATATGGTCTTCCACAGAATATAGCCTAAAATATTTATCAATTTTGTTTTTTACCATAACTGTCGATTTCTGACATCATGCCATGAAACTATGTAAAATGAAGAAATCGGCTCTATTTAACTAAAAATCCATTTTGTACTGTTAAACTTTACAAACTACAAGCCTAAAAATGCCGTTGTGAACGCACACAATAATTTGTCAAAAAAAGTTCTTCGTATCAATAAACTATAGGTCTTTGATAAATAAAACTGATACGAAGATGAGATTAGCAATCGTTGGTACAAGAGAACCGAAAATCTCTTACGAGGAGTGGAAAGAAATCATCCTCTCAAAATGGTGGCTCAAGCACGCGGACACTATCGTCTCCGGCGGAGCCAGAGGAATCGACACTTACGGCAAGAAACTTGCCACTGAACTCAACCTCAAGTGCAAAGAATTCAAGCCCGCCTACAAAAAGGACGGCAGGGGCGCTCCACTGAAACGCAACACACTCATAATTGAGAATTCAGACTTTGTGGCCGCTTTTCCACAGGCAGGATACCAGAACGGCGAAGTTTCAAGAGGCACGGTGGACTCAATAAGGAAGGCTAAGAAATTGAACAAGAGGTTGTACATAATTGAAATCTGAACGGACGGGACGCAATGCCCCTTCCATTCAGATAAGGATAACTATGCTTTAAATTGGACAAATATTTAGGGTGTCCAGTTCGTTATGTCAATTTTAGCTCACTTTTCTGAGCGTCTTGTT
>ERZ791911.13-NODE-13-length-197630-cov-21.383515_pt1 | contig 197630 bp, 166 predicted proteins | sample MGYA00510142_ERZ791911 | MGnify/ENA primary metagenome ERZ791911 (study PRJEB30046, sample SAMN00792056) | human gut metagenome | study: EMG produced TPA metagenomics assembly of the A metagenome-wide association study of gut microbiota in type 2... | reverse complement strand
CTTTTTATTTCCATTTGTGTCGAAGAAGTGACAAGCTAAATCCGTATAAGACATCACAAGATGTCATTTTGTAGGTCAAACAAAAACAGCGGGCACCCCGCCATGGGAGTGCCCGCTGCATTTTTATGAGATAAGTAACTATTGCTCTGCTATTTGATGCTGTTGACGACCTGTATGATGTCGTCGGCAATCTGCTGGTCTTGCAGATGGTTGTCAGTGAGCAGCTGGTCTACGTCATAGCGGTCGTAGAGCATCTTGCGCACACCGAAGTTGAGCACGCGCATGGCCGACGGGCCATAGAAGCGGGCTACTGTCTCACCATAGCCGCCATCGATGCTGCCGTCCTCGATAGTGGCGACGACAGTGTGGTCGGCCTTCAGCTCGTCCATGAGCTGCTCGTCGAGGCCGGAGAGGTAACGCGGATTGATAAGCGTGGCGTCGATGCCTTTTGCGGCCAACAGCTGCCTTACAGCCTCACCCTTTTGGAAGAAGTCGCCCACGGCGATGATGGCCACGCGGTCGCCACGATGAGCCACCACAGCCTTGTTCAAGTCGCTGTAGTCACTGTCTACAGCTTCTGTGGCATGTGCCACGCCGAAGGCAGGCACGCGGATGGCCACTGAGTGCTTATCCTGCCGGATGGCCCAGCTCTCCATGGCGCGCAGCTCTTCCCACGTGGTCGGAGCCAGATAGACCAGGTTGGGGATATGGCTGATCATGGGAATGTCGAAGAAGCAGATGTGTGTGAAGTCGTTCATGCCATAGACGCTGGCGCCGAGCACGTTGATGACGGCGGCATTGCCGTTGACGGCGAGGTCCTGTGCCAACTGGTCGTATGTGCGCTGGAGGAAGGTTGCGTAGGTGCTGAACACCGGCCGTGCGCCTCTCTTGGCCATGCCTGAGGCAAGGGCCACAGCCTCTTCCTCGGCGATGCCCACATCGACGAACTGCTTCCCGAGGGCTTCACGACGCTCTTTGGTGAAGCCCAGGGCAGCGGGCACGGCGGCGGTGATGGCCACGAGCTTCTTGTCGCGTTGCATCTCTTCGAAGAGCCAGTCGCCGAGCAACATATCCATTGACTTGCCACCATGCGACGGGTTGAGGGGACTGCCATCCTCAAGATGGAAGGGCATGCTCCAGTGCCAGCGCTCTTTGTCGGCCACGGCAGGTGCGTAGCCATGGCCCTTCTCGGTGTGGATGTGTACCACCACGGGATGGTCGATGTCTTTGACCTTGCGGAAAGCTTCCACGAGACTGCCCACATCGTTGCCTCGCTCGACGTAGAGGTAGTCGAAGCCGAGGGCCCGGAAGTAGTTGCACTCCGTCTGGCCGCCGCTCTCGCGCAGACGCTTGAGGTTGCGGTACAGCCCGCCATGATTCTCGGCAATGCTCATCTCGTTGTCGTTGACGATGATGATGATGTTGGTGCCCAGTTCGGCAGCTGTGTCGAGTCCTTCGAAAGCCTCTCCGCCTGAGAGTGAGCCGTCGCCGATGACGGCAATGACGTTCTCCTTTCCACCAAGGATGTCGCGGGCTTTCTGCAGTCCAGTGGCCAGAGCGATGGAGGTGGAGGTGTGGCCAATCTCAAAGTTGTCATACACGGGGCTCTCCAATGGAGAGGAATATCCCGAGATGCCGTCCATGCTGTCCACATTGAGGAAACCGTTCTTGCGCCCGGTGAGCATCTTGTGGGGATAGCTCTGGTGGGAGACATCGAAGACGATCTTGTCCTCGGGAGCGTCGAAGACATAGTGCAGGGCCACCGTAGCCTCGGTGAACCCGAGGTTGGGTCCTACGTGACCACCGTGATGGCTCACACGGTTGAGTACGCCTTGTCTTACTTCCTCAGCCACCACGCCGAGCTGTTCTATGGTCAGTGATTTCAAGTCCTTGGGACTGTTGATGTTTTCTATATACATGTGTCTATATTTTTTTTTATGTTTCCGGGTGCAAAGTTACTACTTTCTATTCGTTTATTGCTTATCCAAATTGTGGTGTTGCCAACCCAAATTTCGGAAGTTGGCGATACTTGCAATAGGATAGAAATGAAGTACAGATGAGAAAAACCATGCCAATATCTTGGAAGTACGCTTTAAAATTACTATTTTTGCAATTGTCATCCTCCTGCATCCTGAATGAGGACGGGGATATATTCCTGTGACTTATAGAGATAAATGAAATCAAGAGATACGCTATCCATCTTCCAGCGTCCGCTGTTCGTGGCGCTGTTTGCCCTTACGGCAGCCATCGCGTGGGGCTTTGCCTATCCACTCATCAAGTTAGGCTATGCCGAGTTTCAGATAACACCGGTGATGACGGGCAGCAAGATGCTCTTTGCCGGCATCCGATTTACCATCGCCGGACTCCTGGTACTGGCCATGGCACGCACCACCCACAAGGACTTCCACATCAGGCAACGCGCCGACTGGTGGTTCATCCTCTTATTCTGTCTTGTCAACACCACGCTCCACTACACCTTTTTCTATATAGGCCTGTCCCATAGCGAGGGCTCACGGGCAGCCATCCTCAACTCGCTTAGCGTCTTCTCGGTGGTCATCCTGGCCTGCATCTTCTTCAAGAGCGACCGCATGACGCTGCGCAAGGTAGTGGGCTGCGTCATTGGCTTTGCAGGCATTCTGTCGCTGAACTTAGGCGGTGCCGACAGTGGTCGCTTCACCTGGCTCGGTGACGGCATGATCATCCTCAACGCACTCTGTGGGGCCACGGCATCGCTGCTGACGCGCGGCCTGGGCAAGCGGTTGAATGTCTTTGTCGGAACAGGCTACAGCCTCGCCATCGGTGGCGTCATCCTTGTCGTCTGCGGTCTGCTCTTTGGTGGCACGCTGCCTCAGGTTACGGTCTTGGGCCTGCTGTGGCTGTTTCTGCTCATCTGCATCAGCACGGTGGGCTTCACACTTTACAACAAACTGCTCACCTGCAACCCCATTGGCAAGGTGGCCATCTACAACTCGCTGATTCCCGTCGTCGGTGCTGTCAGCTCCTGCCTCTGTCTGCACGAGGTGTTCTATTGGAAATACGTCCTTGCCGGTGCGCTGGCCACAATAGGCATTTACATCATCAACAAAGGAAAATAGTGACGCAATGATTCTTTTCGAGAGGAGTTGGCTTCTATCTTATCGTATTTGAGTTAAAGCATGAAAACAATGGCTTTGATGAACTTCTCCATTTCGCCTATTTCTCTACTCTATAAGGATAAAACTGATGACCAGCCAGCGGGTATTCCGCAGATATTCCCTTTCATATCGGCAAAGGATATCTATTATTGCCAAAATATGCGTACCTTTGCAGACAATAAGGATGGAGAAACATAACGACAATGTTCAGTAGCAAACGCAGCGAGATATTACTTGCCAAGATACGTGGTGGTCAGGAGATGACGGGGCGGGAGAAAGTCAACCTCATCGTGGAGTTGAGTATTCCTTCTATCCTTGCACAGATTACCAGCGTGTTGATGTTCTATATCGATGCCTCTATGGTGGGCTCCCTCGGTACCGAGGCCAGTGCCGCCATTGGTCTTGTGGAGCCCGCGTCGTGGCTCTTTGGTTCGCTGACGGCAGCCGCGTCGATGGGCTTTGCCGTTCAGGTGGCTCATTTCATTGGTGCCAACGACTTTGTGCAGGCACGCCGCGTGATGAAACACAGCTTCCTTTGCTGCACGCTCTTCTCCCTCGTCCTCATGGCCGTGGCAACCGCCATCTCCGGGCAACTGCCAAGGTGGCTTGGTGGCGGCGCCGACATCTGGGCTGATGCCTCCGCCTACTTCCTTATCTTTTCCTTGGCTGCACCTTTCTTCATGCTGGAGAACCTCTCCTCAGCCATGCTGAAGTCGAGTGGCGACATGCGGCGGCCCAGCGCTATGGCTGTGCTGGCCTGCGTCCTCGACGTCATCTTCAACTTCTTCTTTATCTTCCCAACGCGCTCCATCACCATCCTTGGCTTATCCATCACCATGCCGGGTTTCGGCTTGGGAGTGGAGGGGGCCGCTATCGGCACGGCCTTAGCTTACATCGTCACTGCCGTCTTGCTGTGCTACTACACTGTCTGCCGCAACGAGATACTGGCTTGGCGTAAGGACCACACCCCCTTTGTCTGGAATCCTGGCTATGTGCGCGAGGCCTGGAATATCGGTGCCCCTATGGCCCTGCAATATGTGCTGATGAACGGCGCGCAGATTGTCTCCACGATGATAGTGGCACCTCTTGGTAATGTCTCCATTGCTGCCAACTCTTTTGCCATCACTGCCGAGAGTCTGTGCTATATGCCGGGCTATGGCATCGGTGACGCTGCCTCCACCCTTGTGGGCCAGACTTACGGTGCGGGGCGCCGCGATCTCTGCCGCAGCTTTGCCTGGCTCACTATCGGTTTGGGTATGGGCGTTATGGCTGTCATGGGCGCTGTGATGTATGCCTTCGCCCCGGAGATGATAGGCTTCCTCAGTCCCGTCCCCGCCATACGCTCCTTGGGCAGCGAGGTGCTGCGCATCGAGGCCTTTGCAGAACCTTTCTTCGCTGCATCCATCGTGGCCTTCAGAGTATGTATCGGTGCGGGCGATACCTTCAAGCCAGCAGTGATGAATCTTGCGTCCATGTGGTGCGTACGCCTCACGTTGGCCTACGCCTTGGCACAGCACTACGGCCTGCGCGGTGTGTGGATAGCCATGGCTACGGAGCTCACCTTCCGAGGGTGTATCTTCTTGATAAGGATAGCGAGGGGCAGCTGGATGAAAGGATTGAAATAGAAATATAATTTTTTAATTGTCATAACAATGAGAAAGAAAGTTCTTGTGTTGAGTCTCGCCATGGTCGCTCTGAGCGGAATGGCACAGACCAACCTCTCTTCGGGCATTGACCTGAAGAACCTCGACACGTCGGTCAAGGCCGGTGACGACTTCTATCACTATGCTGCCGGTGGCTGGCTGAAGAGCCATCCCCTCGACGCTGAGCACACCGACAACGGTGCCTTCACCGATCTCTATGAGCTCAACCAGAAGCGTATCCAGGGCATCATCCTGCAATATGCCTCCAAGCCGCAGAAGCAGGGCACCCTGGAGCAGAAGATAGGCTCCCTCTACAACCTGATGATGGACTCCGTGCGTCTGAACCGCGAGGGATGGGCTCCGCTGAAGCCTACCTTAGACAAGATTGCTGCCATCAAGGACAAGCGTGAATACCAGCTCGTCACCGCACAACTCGACCGCAATGGTGAGGGTACGATGATGTTCGGTATTGGTGCCGACGCCGACCAGAAAGATGCAGAATGGAATATTGTGAGCATTGGCCAGGGCGGTCTCGGTCTGGGAACTCGTGACTACTATCTCTCTGACGACGCCCAGAACAAGCGTGTCTTAGAGGCTTACAAAATCTACCTGAAGAAGCTCTTCACTATGACTGGTGCCGATGAGGCTACGGCAGAGAAGAAGATGCAGGCTGTCATCAACATCGAGACGGAGATTGCCAAGGCCAGCTACGACCAGGTCAAACTTCGCGACATCGATGCCAACTACCATAAGATGAGCTACAACGAGCTGGTGACCACCTTCCCAGGCATCGACTGGGGCAACATCTTCCTGGCCAGCGGTTTTCCCGCTTTCCAGTATGTCGACGTCGGTCAGCCCGAGCCTATCCATGAGGTAGAGAAGATTCTTGCCAACACCTCCCTCGACGACCTGAAGACCTATGCCGAGATAAAAGTTATCTCCGGTGCCTCCAGTCAGCTCAGCGACGATTTCCGCAAGGCGTCCTTCGAGTTCAATAGTGTGCTGACAGGTGTCAAGCAGGACCGCCCGCGCTGGAAGCGTGCCGTGAGTCTCGTCAGCGGCACCCTCGGTGAGGCTATCGGCAAGCTCTATGTGGAGAAATACTTCCCTGAGTCGAGCAAGCAGCGTATGCTGCAACTCGTCCATAACCTGCAGACGGCCCTCGGACAGCGCATTGACGCCCTGACTTGGATGAGTCCGGCCACAAAAGCACAGGCAAAGGATAAGCTTGCCAACTTCATCATCAAGATAGGCTATCCTGACAAATGGAAAGACTACAGCGGCTTGCAGGTCAACGACAGCCTCTCCCTCTATGAAAATCTCGGACGTATCTCCCGCTGGGCTACCGACGACTATATTGCCCGCCACGTGAACAAGAAGGTGGATAAGACAGAATGGGGAATGACACCACAGACCATCAACGCTTATTATAACCCCACGACAAACGAGATCTGCTTCCCCGCTGCCATCCTGCAGCCACCTTTCTTCGATCCCTCTGCTGACGATGCTGCCAACTATGGCGCTATCGGTGGCGTCATCGGCCACGAGATGAGCCATGGCTTCGACGACCAGGGCGCTCAGTTTGACAAGAACGGCAACCAGCGCAACTGGTGGACTGCCGAGGACAAGAAGCGCTTCGACGAGCGCACAAAGGTCCTCGCCGACTGGTTCTCACAGTTCGAGGTGCTCCCCGGCGTGAAGGTCAATGGCCAGCAGACCTTAGGTGAGAATATCGGTGACAATGGCGGTCTGAACATCGCCTTCCGTGCTCTGCAAAACTCACTGAAGGAGAATCCTCTGCCTGTCAAAGACGGATTTACACCCGAACAGCGCTTCTTCTTAGCCTGGGCACGCGTCTGGGCCAGCAACATGACCGACGAATACGTGAAATACCTGCTCACCGTTGACGTACACTCTCCTAACTACGCCCGTGTCAACGCAGCCCTGCCAATGATAGACGCTTGGTACGACGCTTTCAATGTGAAGAAGGGTGCCAAGATGTTTGTGCCAAAGAACAAGCGCGCACATATCTGGTAAGGATGTAAACTTTTTCCGCAAAATTGCAAAGAGGAAGAAAAGAATTTTGTAATTTTGCGCGTTGTATGCAGGTAAAGAAGACTTTTCACACCATATTGCAGATAGCGCTGTCCCTCTTCCTCGGCGGCGCTATCTTATATTGGATGTACCGTGGCTTTGATTTCAGCCGTATCAGCTACGTCATGTCCCACGAGATGGACTGGACATGGATGGTGCTGTCCTTTCCCTTCGGCATTCTTGCCCAGGCTCTTCGCGGTTGGCGGTGGCGCCAGTCGCTGGATCCCGTCGGCGAGCATCCGCGCAACCGGGTGGCGGTGCTCAGCGTCTTCGTCTCCTATGCTGCCAGCCTTGTCATCCCGCGTATCGGTGAGTTTGCGCGGTGTGGCATTCTGAAGCGGTGGGACAACATTTCCTTCCCTAAAGCTTTAGGCACTGTCGTTACCGAGCGGGCCATAGACTCCGTCATCGTCGCCGTCATCGCTTTGGGAACTTTTCTATGGCAATTTCCCGTCTTCAACAACTTCTTCAGTCGCACGGGTACTCGCATTGACGAAATACTCTCCTATTTCACCACGGCAGGACTGTGGGTGACAGCTATCTGTGGCGTCGCTGTTGTTGTGTTGCTGTGGCTCATCGTCAGAAAGTTGTCTATCTATAATAAGGTGAAAGATACCTTTATCGGACTGTGGTCGGGCATCATCTCCGTGCGCAATGTGAAGAACGTGCCGCTCTTCATCTTCTTCTCCATTGGCATCTGGGTGTGCTACTTCCTGCATTATTACCTCACTTTCTTCTGCTTCGCCGCTACCTTCCACCTTGGCGCCGCTTGTGCCTTGGTGACCTTTATCGTAGGCTCCGTGGCCGTTATTGTGCCCACTCCGAATGGTGCCGGCCCCTGGCATTTTGCTGTGAAGACGATGCTTATCCTCTATGGCGTAGCAAGCAATGAGGCCCTCTACTTCGTGCTCATCGTGCATACCATTCAGACTCTCCTCGTCATCTTCTTGGGTGTCTATGGTGGCATCGCTCTTAATTTTATCAAAAAGAGAGCCTGAGTATTGCAGGTTATGGGGAAATAGTTGTATCTTTGTCAACACAAACTGTTAAACCATACACTTATGAGCGAAATCCGTAATTTACAACCTGCCGCTATCTGGCGTAACTTTGACGACCTCACACAGATACCCCGTCCAAGCGGTCATGTGGAGAAGGTCCAGCAGTTTCTTCTCGACTTTGCCAAGCGTGTTGGCGTAGAGGCCTTCCAGGACCCCGCTGGCAACATCGTCATGCGCAAGCCTGCCACACCGGGCTATGAGAACCGTAAGGGCGTGCTCCTGCAGGCGCATATGGACATGGTGCCACAGAAGGCACCGGACTCTACCCACAATTTCGAGACTGACCCCATAGAGACCTATGTCGAGGACGGATGGGTGCATGCCAAGGGCACAACCTTAGGCTCTGACGACGGCATTGGCGTGGCTGCCATCATGGGCGTCATGGAGGATAAGGAATTGAAGCATGGTCCCGTGGAAGCGCTGATAACGCGTGATGAGGAGACGGGAATGTATGGTGCCAACGACCTGCCCAAGGGCGAGCTGCACAGCGACATTCTTATCAACCTTGACTCCGAGCTTTGGGGAAAGTTCGTCATCGGATCGGCAGGTGGCATCGACATCACTTCTACACTGGAATATAAGCCTGTTGACAATGACCAGGATGCCGCTGTCAAGGTGACGCTGAAGGGCTTGCGTGGCGGCCATTCCGGACTGGAAATCAACGAGGGACGTGCCAATGCCAACAAGGAGATGGTACGCTTCGTGCGTAAGGCCGTCGCTGAGTGTGGAGCTCGTCTGGCTTCCTGGCATGGTGGTAATATGCGCAATGCTATTCCTTTCAAGGCTGAGGTGGTGCTGGCTTTGCCCAAGGACAATGTTGAGGCCCTCAAGGTGCTTGTCGAGGCCCAGCGTGCGGCCATCGAGGACGAGTTCCGTGGCATTGAGAAAGGCGTGGAGTTCTTCACCGAGGAGGTCGACAGTCCCGCTGAGCTCGTGCCGCAGGAGATTCAGGATAATCTCGTGGATGCCATCTACGCTTGCCACAATGGTGTGATTCGCATGATTCCCGCCTACCCTGACGTTGTAGAGACTTCCTCCAACCTCGCCATCATTGATATTGAGGCTGGACAGGCTGCGGTGAAGATATTGGCGCGCTCCAGCCGTGAGGATATGAAGGAGTATGTCGCCACGATGATAGAGAGCTGCTTCTCCATGGCGGGTATGAAGACAGAGCTCAGCGGCAGCTATGGTGGCTGGGATCCCAATCCCGACAGCGAGATTCTCAATCTGTTGAAGAAGATCTACAAGGATCAGACGGGGCAGGAGGCCACCGTGCAGGCTGATCATGCCGGCTTGGAGTGCTCGGTCATCTTGAGTAAGTATCCCGGTATGGATGTCGTCTCCATGGGTCCCACGCTGCTCTCGCCCCATACTACCAACGAGCGTTTCAAGATTGACACCGCCGCACCTTTCTGGAACCTTCTCACAGCTGCCCTGGAGCAGGTGCCTGAGAAATAGGTGATAGGTGTTAGGTGTTAAGTGTTAATGATATGTCCGTTGGCATTCTGCACGCTTGGCACTTCTTACCATAAAAAATCAAGAAAAACTGGAGAAACGTTTGTTGCTCCAGTTTTTTTTGGTTAATTTTGCAGTCGCAATAAATATATCAATCATTCTATGGACGATTATCACGCGGATAGCTACAATTCATTGGCGTGAGGATTATGCTTCGGAAAGCTAATCCCCACCAATTACCAATTTAGGAGATTAGCAACCATGAGGACATATTGGAACATTGAGAAGCAACTGAAGTCTATTAATGAATGGCAGCCCGGCTGCTGGATTCAGGTCACCTGCCCTACCGACGATGACCAGCGAGAGTTGGATGAGAAATTCCACATACCCGATTATTTCCTAAGCGATATCAGCGATACCGATGAGCGTGCGCGTTATGAATATGACGACGGTTGGACGCTCATCATCCTGCGTATCCCCTATGTCAAGGAGATACGGTCGCGGACGCCTTATACCACGGTACCCCTTGGCATCATCCATAAGCGCGATGTCACCATCACGGTGTGCTACTACGAGACTAACATGATGATAGATTTTGTGAGCTATCAGCAGAAGCGTGGCGTCGGCTTTACCGACTACGTCGATATGACTTTCCGTCTCTTCCTCTCCTCTGCCGTGTGGTATCTAAAGCGCTTGAAACAGATCAATGCCCTCATCGAGAAGGCCAAGCACAACCTTGACCATGAAGTCAATAACGAGAGTCTGATAGGATTGAGCCGCTTGCAGGACTCGCTGACCTATTTCATCACCTCCATCCGTGGCAACGAGAACCTGCTGCAGAAGTTGAAGTTTAAGTTGCAGGTTGATGAGCTTGACGCCGACCTTATCGAGGATGTCAACATCGAGATGACGCAGGCCCGCGAGACGACAAGTATCTACTCCGATATTTTGGAGTCGACGATGGATACTTATTCGAGTATCATCAACAACAACATGAATACCACGATGCGTACACTGACCTCAGTAAGTATCATCATGATGTCGGGTACCTTCATCGCCTCTCTCTACGGTATGAACGTTGAGAACGGACTTGAGCGGAGCCGCTGGGGCTTTGCCATCACTCTGGCGATATCGTTCTTCGTGAGCGCTGTCTGCTGGGTGGTGTTGCGCCACAAACGCCTGCTGTAAACACAGCAGTGGCGCCTGCCGTCAGTCAGCAGGCGCCACCGCTCTGATGCCAGCATCAACACTTTGCGCTTACACTCTTGGCGCTAATTGCGTGGCAACCTTATTGGTCAGTGCTACAAAATCGGCCACCGACAGTTGTTCGGGCCGCTTTGTCATCATGTCATCGGCGAAGAAGTCTGCCGATGGCATTTTTTCTTTTGCAAAGAGAGGTTTCAGCGAACCGCGCAACATCTTCCGCCGCTGGTTGAAGGCTGTCTTCACCACCCGTTTGAAGAGTGCTTCATCGCAACCGAGGTCCGTAACGCTGTTGCGTGTCATGCGGATGACTGCACTTTTGACCTTGGGAGGAGGATTGAAGACGCCTTCGTCGACGGTGAAGAGATATTCTGTGTCGTACCATGCCTGTATCATCACGCTGAGGATGCCATACTGCTTGTTGCCGGGTTGTGAGGCAATACGCAAGGCCACCTCACGCTGAATCATACCCGTGCAGCAAGGGATGAGGTCCTTGTTGTCGAGCATCTTGAAGAAGATTTGCGATGAGATGTCGTAGGGATAGTTGCCGGTGAGCACGAAAGGCTGGCCGTCGAAGACCTTGCTGAGATCCATCTGCAGGAAGTCCTCGCCCAGGATATTATCCCTAAGCTTTGGAAATTTCTCATGGAGGTATCTCACGCTTTCATCGTCTATCTCCACGGCCTTTACGGGTCTTGGCTTCTCCACGAGGTACTGCGTGAGCACGCCCATCCCGGGTCCTATCTCCAGGACAGGGATGTCGGGACAGGCGTCCACGGTGTCAGCGATACGCTTGGCAATGTTAAGGTCGGTCAGAAAGTGCTGACCGAGATTTTTCTTTGGTCTGACGTTCTTCATTCTGATGGTTTATACCAATGTGGCCACCACTTCCTCGCGTGTGCCGGGCAGCAGGTCAATGACGGGAATCTCCGGCATTGTGTAGCATCCTGGCTGCAGACGCATAGAGGCACGGGCCACATCGACAAGCACCTGCCCGGTAAGAGCTGGGTTGTTGATGCTCATGTCGAAGGAGATGCGCTGGTTCTGGGTCTTGCCGCTGACACCCTTGCGTGTCATGTGTACGCCATGGCCCATATCCTTCACGTCGTCAACGCTCTTCACGGCAAAGACGTGGAGCTCGTCGTGGGCGAAGTAGTCGTCTTCCTTCAGTTCGTGGGTGACATCTTCAAGCTTGGCACCGTCCTCAAGCTCCACATAGACCATGCGGCGGTGGATGCCCTCACCCAATGGAATGGTCATGGAGAGTGCATTCTTCACACCCTTCTTCGAGCGGGCGACAACGGAGTGTCCCATTGACATACCAGGACCGAAGTTTGTGTAGCTCAAGCCCTTAGGAGCCAGTGCCTGCATCAGCACGCGTACCACAGAGTCAGACCCCGGATCCCAACCGGCGGCGATGACGCTCACCGTGCCTGTCTTCTTGTTGTTCTCCATCTGACGGGTGCGGTAGTCGAGGATAGAGGTATGGATGTCGAAACTGTCAACGGTGTTGATACCGAGCTTGGTAATCTTCTCGGCATATTCCGGACACAGACGTGTGGGAGTGGCAAGGATGGCCACGTCGACATATTTCAGTTTAGAAATGTCGTCAACGACCTCATAGGGTGTCAGCTCCAATGGCTTGTCCTCGTCACCCTGGCGACGGACGATGCCGGCAATCTCAAAGTCGGGTGCGGCCTCCAAGGCCTGCACCGTGAAGTGACCGATGTTGCCGTAACCGACTACGGCTGCTCTGATTTTCTTCATAGTTATCTTTTTTTTGGTTGTAATGTACTTTAGCAAGTTCCTGCAAAGTTAGTCTATCTTTGGCAAAGTCGCAAGACTTTTCTTAGATTAATAACCCCCTTTTAGCGTTTTTTCTTATATCTGAGTCCGTCTTTTCGTATAGCCGGATATAATATTGCGCCCCAATTCTACGTTATCGTTATGTATATATACACAAAACAGAATTTTTATGATTGACTATATAAAGGGTGAACTCACCGAGCTCACTCCCGCCTTGGCCGTTGTAGAGGCTGCCGGTGTTGGTTACGCGTTGAACATCTCGCTGACGACTTATACGAAGATTCAAGGCAGCAAGGCCGTCAAACTCTATGTCCATGAGCAACTCTCCACGGGTGGGCGTGACGACAGTTTCACGCTCTACGGTTTCTCCTCGAAGCAGGAGCGGGAGCTCTACCGTCTGCTCATCTCCGTCTCTGGTGTCGGTGCCAACACAGCGCGCATGATGCTCTCCAGCCTCACGCCCGCTGAGCTCTGCAATGCCATTGCCAATGGAGACGAGAAACTCATCAAGGGTGTCAAGGGCATCGGACTGAAGACGGCGCAGCGCATCATTGTAGACCTCAAGGACAAGATTGTCTCCACAGGCATTGCCGACGAGCTCCATGTCGCCGAGTCGCATACAGCAGGGCCTGCTGTCAACACCGCTGTCAAAGATGAGGCCGTCTCAGCCCTCACCATGCTTGGCTTCTCACCGGCGCCCTCGGCAAAGGTTGTGACGCAGATCCTTACTGAGAAGCCCGATCTGGCTGTGGAGATGGTCGTCAAAGAGGCTTTGAAGCGAATCAAATAGCCTTTCAGCGGCCGTTGCCGTAAAGGTGTGTATTTTGAGGAGGATATCTGATGAACTTGAGCAAGAAAGACATCGTAGCATTCCTGTTGCTGGTCATGGCCATGGCCGGCTATGCTGCCGTGTCCCTTCATGAACAAGTTCCTCAGTCGTTTTCCTCATCATCACGGGCAGAAGCGTCATCGCCACGGGGAGAAGGACCTGTGAGAACGCCTGCCGATACCGCGAAGACAGCACGGTGGAAAGTGCAGCGCACTACCCCTATCACCTACGACGACCTCGAACAGAATGCCATGGACCTCGCACGGCCTGACGGACTGAAATATGAGGTCACCTACAATGACACCATCAATCGGTATATCATTGGTGCCAAAGTCGGCGACACCTGGCTCTCGGCGCCCATCATGATGACGCCTGAGGAGTATATGAAGTGGAGCGAGAAACACTGGCGCGACACTTTCTTCCGGGGCAAAAACAGTGAAATCTATAAGGCCAAGGGCAAGGAGAAGTTTGACTTCACCGACATGCACTTCGACTTAGGTCCGGCAGAGAAGATCTTCGGCCCCGGTGGCGTCCGTCTGCGCACGCAGGGTACTGCCGAGTTGAAGTTCGGTGGCACCTACACCAATATCGACAATCCCTCGCTGCCCGTGAGAAGCAGGAAGAAGACGACGCTCGACTTCGACGAGAAAATCAACTTCAACATGACGGGTAAGGTTGGCGACAAGGTCAACATGAACCTTAACTACAACACCGACGCCACCTTTGATTTCGATGCCCAGAACATGAAACTCAAGTACGACGGCAAGGAAGACGAAATCATCAAACTTGTGGAAGGTGGCAACATCTCTTTCCCCTCCAACTCCTCCCTTGTTCAGGGAGCCACCTCCCTCTTTGGTCTCCGCACCGATTTGCAGTTTGGCAAGCTCAAGTTGCAGTTGGTAGCCTCGCAGAAGAAGAGCACCTCGAAGAGCGTCTCCTCCCAGGGCGGCAAACAGTATACCAGTTTCGAGATGGATGCTGCCGACTATGAGGAGAACCGCCATTTCTTCCTCTCGCAGTATTTCCATGACCACTACGACGCTGCCATGCGCACCCTCCCCAACCTTACCACGGGCGTCACCATCAACCGTGTGGAGATATGGGTTACCAACAAGAGCGGCACGACGACCAATACCCGTAACATCGTGGCCCTTACCGACTTGGGTGAGAATAGCAAGGTCAGCAACTCACGGTGGACGACGACAGGGTCCCCCGTCCCTGCCAACACAGCCAATACCGAATACGAGTCGATGACGAGCACCTACAGCGCTGCCCGCGACATCGACCAGACCTATTCTGTCCTCGACGGCGCCGGACTCACCGGTGGCAGCGACTATGAGAAGCTGCAGAGCGCTCGGCTCCTCAACAGCTCAGAGTATACCGTCAACACGGCCTTGGGCTACGTCTCGCTGAAGACCTCGTTGCAGAGCGACCAAGTCCTGGCTGTGGCTTATGAATATACCTACGGCGGCCGCACCTATCAGGTCGGCGAGTTCTCCAGCGACATCACCGACGCTTCGCAGGCGCTCTTTGTCAAGTCGCTGAAGAATACGAGCAACAACCCCTCGCAGGGCAACTGGCCGCTAATGATGAAAAACGTCTATTATCTCGCTTCCTCCATTGAGAAGGAAAAGTTCCGCCTTGACGTGAAATATCAGAGCGACACCACCGGCGTCTATCTCAGCTATATCCCCGAGCAGCAGGTCAAGGGCCAGACCATCATCAAGGACTTGGGCGCCGACCGCCTTGACAATAACAACAAAGCCCACTCCAACGGCTATTTTGACTATGTGGAGGGTTACACCGTCTCCAACGGCCGTGTATTCTTCCCCGTCGCCGAGCCTTTCGGCAGCTATATGTATAACTACCTCGTGCAGCATGGCGTGGCGGCGGAGACGGCGAAGAAGTATGCCTTCACCGAACTCTACGACTCCACCAAGACCATCGCCAAGCAAATTGCCGAGAAGGACAAGTACATCCTTCAGGGTCAATACCGCGGCACCCAGGCCAACGTCATCTCCTTGGGTGCCTACAATGTCCCGCAGGGATCCGTAGTCGTCACCGCTGGTGGCGTCACCCTCACCGAGGGCTCTGACTACAGTGTGGACTATTCTGCCGGTGAGGTCACCATCCTCAACCAGAGCATCATCGATGCCGGAACCACCGTCAACGTCTCCTTAGAGAGCCAGTCGATGTATGCGCAGGAGCGGAAGACCATGGTGGGCATGAACTGGGAGTATGACTTCTCAAAGAATTTCCAGCTCTCCGGTACCGTGCAGCACCTTGGCGAGCAGTCACTGACAAATAAAGTCGTCATGGGCTCCGAGCCGGTCAACAATACGATTGTGGGCTTCAATATCAACTGGAAGCATGAGAGCCAGTGGCTGACCAACATGCTCGACAAGCTCCCTGGCCTCCACCTCACACAGCCCTCACAGATCAGTTTCACGGGTGAGTTTGCCAAGCTCTTTGCCGGACAGGTTCATGGCACTCAAGACAATGCGTCGTATATCGACGACTTCGAGAATACCACGGACAAAATCTCCGTCATGGAGCCCACGGCATGGATACTGTCCTCCACGCCGACGATGTTCAGCGAATATAATGACAAGACCACGCTCCGCAGTGGTTTCAACCGCTCGCAGATGGCATGGTATACCATTGACCCACTCTTCACACGGCGCTCGTCGTCACTGACCCCCTCGCATATCAAGAGCGATCTCAATATGCTCTCCGACCCTTACATGCGTGAGGTCTACGTCCGTGAGCTCTACCCCAATCGGGACCAGAGCAGCTATATGGGCGCCACGTCAACGCTGTCGTGCATGAACATCGCTTACTATCCTAATGAGCGTGGTCCTTACAACTTCAATCCCGACCTCAACTACGATGGTACCCTCAACAACCCCACACAGCACTGGGGCGGCATGATGCGGCGGCTCGACACCAACGACTTCGAGACTGCCAATATCGAGTATGTAGAGTTCTGGATGCTCGACCCCTTCATCCACGAGGAGGAGAGTGGAAAGACGGCAACGGGTGGCGACTTCTATATCAACCTCGGTGAGGTCTCCGAGGATATTCTCAAAGACGGAAAGAAGTTCTATGAGAGCGGACTCCCCGTCGACGGCTCCTCCACCTTTTCCTACACCCAATGGGGCAAGATACCTACGCAGACCACGCAGACCTACGCCTTTGCCACCTCCAAGGGTGCCAGAGCATTGCAGGATTTAGGTTTCAACGGCCTCAGTGACAGAGAGGAGCAGACCTTCGAAAGCTATCAGGACTTCCTGACCAAGATTCAAGGCAAGGTCAGCCAGGCCGTCTTCGACTCTATCTGGGCCGATCCTGCCCACGACGACTACCACTATTTCCGCGGCTCCGACTACGACCGCGAGCGCTTCGACATCCTTCGCCGATACAAGTATATCAATAACCCGCAGGGCAACTCCCCGGACAGCGACAACCGCACCGAGAGCTACGACACCTCTTATAAGAGCAGCCCCGATGTTGAGGACCTCAACCAGGACTACACTCTCAACGAATATGAGCGGTATTACCAGTATCATGTCTCTATCCGTCCCGAAGACTTGCAGGTGGGCCGCAACTATATCGTCGACAAGCGCGAGACGGCGGCCCCCCTCCGCAATGGTTCTACCGGTCACTGGACATGGTATCTCTTCCGCATCCCCCTCGACGAATACGAGCGCAAGGTGGGCGGCATCAGCGACTTCTCCAGTATCCGCTTCATGAGAATGTTCCTCACCGGCTTTGAGAAGCCTGTCGTCATGCGCCTGGCGTCCCTCGACCTGGTCAGAGGCACTTGGCGCGTCTATACACAGAACCTCGACAACAGCGCCTCACAGACGGGAACCCTCACCACGGCTTCGGTGAGCATCGAGGAGAACAACGACAAGTCTCCTGTCAACTATGTCCTCCCTCCCGGCATCACTCGTGAGCAGGACCCCTCGCAGCCTCAGTTGCAGGAGAATGAGCAGGCTTTGCAGATCAATGTCAGCAACCTCTCACCGGGCGAGTCGAAGTGTATCTACAAGAACACCACGCTCGACATGCGCCAGTACAAGCGTCTGCAGATGTTTGTCCATGCCAATGCCGAGGAGGTCAATACCACCAACTTGCAGGACAATCAGTTGGCTGTCTTCATCCGTCTCGGCTCCGACTATAAGAGCAACTACTATGAGTATGAGATACCGTTGAAGATTACGGCGCCGCGGTCTGACTACAACCGCTACAACCTCAGCGACATCCTTCAGGTGTGGCCCTACGACAATATGCTCGACGTGGCCCTCTCCGTCTTCACCAACGTCAAGAAGGAGCGCAACAAGGCCCGTGCCCTCGGCACCGCCTCTTTCACCCGTGCCTTCTCGGCTTATGATGCCGACCACCCCAACAACAAGATTACCATCCTCGGCAACCCTACCCTGGGCGAGGTGAAGACTATGATTATCGGTGTCCGTAACCTCTCCGGCGATATGAAGAGTGGTGAGGTGTGGGTCAACGAGCTACGCCTGAAGGAGTACAACAACAGCGGTGGCTGGGCGGCCGACGGCAACCTCAACATTCAGCTCTCTGACATGGGTAGTGTCAACGTGCAGGGCAAATATGTCTCCAATGGCTTTGGTGGCCTTGAAGATGGCGTCAGTGCCAGAGCCCAGGACGACCAAAGCAACTTCCAGCTGACGACGAGTATGGAGCTCGGTAAGTTCTTCCCCGACAAGGCCAAGGTCTCCATACCTGTCTATTACAGCGTCTCCAAGCAGGTGACACGTCCGAAATACAATCCCCTCGATACCGACTTGGAACTCAAGGAGGCACTCGATGCCACAGCCTCCAAGCAGGAGCGCGACTCCATCGAGAATATCGCGGTGACGAAGCAGATCAGTACCAACTTCTCCGTCTCCAATGCCCGTGTGGGCATACAGACCAAGCGACACCCCATGCCCTACGACCCCGCCAACTTCTCCTTCACCTACAGTCATTCCCACTCCCACACGCAGGGTGAGACCACTGTCTATGAGAATGAGGACACCTGGCAGGGAATGATAGACTATAACTGGTCACCGGTCTACAAGTCGTGGGAGCCGTTTAAAAAGCTCAAGAACCGCAGCAAATGGCTCGATATTGCCCGGCGCTTCGGCATCAACTGGCTTCCGCAGAGCGTGGGCTTCAACTCCGAGATGACACGTAACTACTATGAGCTGCAAGAGCGTGACATGGAAGCCACGGAGAACAGTGAGCTGCCGCTGACTTTCTCCGAGCAGTTCCTGTGGAATCGTGAGTTCTCACTGAGATGGGACCTCACGAAGAACCTGCACATGAACTTCCAGAGCGCTACCCATGCTGAGATAGAAGAGCCTTATACACCCATTAACAAAGACCTCTACCCCGACGCGTATTCGGCGTGGAAGGACTCGGTATGGACCAGCATCAAGCACTGGGGCACACCTCTCGACTATCAGCAGTCGTTCTCAGCCTCCTATCAGGTGCCGATCAACCTTCTCCCCGTCTTCTCTTGGGTCAGCGCCAATGCTACCTATAACTCGTCCTACAACTGGGCGCGGGGCACAGAACTCGAAGATGGCACCGACCTCGGCAACACCATTGCCAACAACCGACAGCTGCAAGTCAACGGCAATTTCGACCTTGTCAAACTTTACAACCTTGTGCCCTTCCTCAAGAAGGCCAACGCCCGCTTCGACAAGATGCCCGCGCGCATGAGCGACAGCCAGCGCCGACAGCAGAAGCAGAAAAAGGAGAATGAGAAGAAAAAGCAGGCGGAGGAAGAGCAGCGCATTCGTGAACAGGCGAAGAAAGACGGCAAGGACGCCGACGCGGCCGTGAAGCAATGGCGGCAGAAGCAGAAAGACGATGCCGCGAAAAAGAAGATATTGCCCAAGAACAAGAATGCTTTTGAACGGGAGATTACCTTGCGTCCCGACACCTCCCTCGTCGTCAGCCATAACAAGAGGTCGAAGCGCATCGTCGTCTCGGCGAAGACCATGGACGGCAAGGCTTACAAGCTGAAATTTAAGAAGATAGACGACAACCGCATCCGCATCCGCAACAAGCTTGACACCACCCTTCACCTCAAGCTCTCCGTTGTCACCCTTCCGCCTTTAGAGGAGAAGGGATGGTACAAGGTGGCGCAGACCGTCTCCCGCGTGGCCATGATGGTTCGGTCGGCCAGCATCAGCTACCGCAACCAGTATGCCATGTCGCTGCCTGGCTTCATGCCCACCATCGGCGATGCCTTTGGTCAGACGCGCGGCAACCACGTCCTCTCACCGGGTCTCGACTTTGCCTTTGGCTTCATCGGTGACAGCTATATTGAGAAAGCCAAGGCCAACAACTGGCTGCTGGTGAACGACAGTGTGGCCACACCCGCCACGACAAGTCTCACCGAGGATGTCCAGCTCCGTGCCACCTTAGAGCCGTTCAAGAACTTCAAGATAGACCTCACGGCCTCGCGCACGCAGACAAAGTCGAAGAGCATCCAGTATATGTATCAGGGCAACCCCACCACACAGACGGGATCGTTCACGATGACCACCATCTCCATCAGCTCGGCCTTTGAGGGCATGGGCTCTGCCAACAACGGCTTCCACTCGGCCACCTTCGAGAAGTTCTGCAACAGTCTCGACGGCTTCCGTCAGCGTGTTGAGGCCCGTTATGCCGGCACCGTCTATCCTCAGGGCACGACCTATGCCGGTCAGACTTTCGATGCTGCCAAGGGTGGCGTCAACAAGTATTCTGCCGATGTCATGGTCCCTGCCTTCCTCTCTGCCTACACCTCTACGGGCAACGGCCTCGACATCTTCCCCTCGCTGACGAAGATGCTCCCCAACTGGTCACTGCGCTATAGTGGCTTGGGCTCGCTGCCATGGTTCCGCGACAACTTCCGGTCGGTGAACATCACCCACGCCTATAAGAGTATCTATGCCGTGGGAGCCTATCAGAGCTACAGCACCTTTGCAGCCCTCTCCAACGACGGGCTCTTGGGCTTCATCACCAATGCCACGACCGGCGACCCCATCCCCAACTCGATGTTCAATGTCTCCACGGTATCCCTCAACGAGGCTTTCTCCCCTCTCTTGGGGCTCGACGTGACCTTCCTCAACAATATGACGGCGAAGCTGGAATACCGCCAGACGCGTGCCGTGACCCTCTCCATGACCTCCATCCAGCTCAATGAGGCTTTGAGCAAGGACTGGGTCTTCGGCTGGGGATGGCGCATCGACGACTTCCGCCTCTTCGGACTCACCGGTGGCCGGCGGGCCACACGCTCCAGCCGTTCCACAAGCAACGCCTCGAAGAGCACCAAAACGTCAGCATCGTCCTCTAACAAGGGCAGTGGCACCAACCACGCCCTGAACCTGCGCCTCGACCTCAGCTACCGTAAGCAGGCCGCCATCACGCGCGACATCGCCACCGTCCTCTCCACGGCATCTTCGGGCAATACGGCTTTCAAACTGTCCTTCTCGGCGGAGTACACCGTCTCAAAGCTCCTCTCCATGAGTTTCTATCTTGACAGACAGACCAACACCCCGTTGCTCTCCTCAAGCAGCTACCCCACAACGACACAGGACTTCGGATTGAGCATAAAATTCTCGCTGACAAGATAGTTATGTCGTGGAAAATCAGTAATTTTGCACCCATGGACAGAACTTTTCATCATCGGATAACGGTCGGTGCCCTCTGCGGCATCGTCCTCCTGCTGATATTGGCCGTATATGCTTTCTGGGTAAAGAGCGTGATTCTCGGGCTCTTCGTCGTCCTGGCACTCGTCCTCGTCAGCGAGAGATCCTTGCATACAAGATATATTTTTCACGATAGAGAATTGATTATTTACAATGGACGCTTGTCAAAGAGCAAGCATATTCTTTTAGCCGACATCCACTCGTGCAAGCCCATGACGACGGTCTTCGGACTCGTCCGCTACTTGCTCATCGGTTATGGCAACGACAAGCTCGTGTCGGTGCAGCCCGACAACGAGCCTGCCTTCGTCGACGTACTCAAAACGCGTATCCAGGAAGGGAAGGAGGACCGTCATGCGTAATATCCTCTCACTTCTCTTCCTTTTCCTCTTTCTCCCCCTCTCGGCTCAGACCGACAACGAGACGCTCCTCGACGAGAGCGACACCGTGGCCATTGCCGACTCTGCTATCGACAACTCCCTGACCGTCCATACCGACTCGCTGCCATGGCCTAAGAATGTGCAGGCCGGTATCGACGAACTGCTCCGCAGTGAGATGTTTCAGACCTCGCAGGTGGGTATCATGATTTACGACCTTGATGCCGACTCCGTCATCTATCGTCACAACGAGCGCCAGCTCATGCGTCCGGCCTCCACGATGAAGGTCATCACCGCCATTACCGCCCTCGACCGTCTCGGTGGCAGTTATCAGTTCAAGACCGACCTCTGCTATACGGGGCATGTCGACAGCACCAGTCTCATCGGTGACGTGTATGTCGTCGGCGGCTTCGATCCCCGCTTCAACAGCGACGACATGCGTGCCTTTGCCGAAGCCATCCATCGCATGGGCGTCGACACCATTCGCGGCAATGTCTATGCCGACCGCTCCATGAAGGACAAGAACCTCCTTGGCGAAGGCTGGTGCTGGGACGATGACAACCCCGTGCTCTCGCCACTCGTCTATCAGCGCAAGGACATCTTCATCGACAAATTCCTCGACGCCCTACAGCGCATTGGCATCGTCGTCACCGGTACCACCGCTGACCGCCGCAAACCGCAGGATGCCAACTGCATCATCTCGCGTTTCCACACCATCGACCAGGTTCTCGGTCGCATGCTCAAGGAGAGTGACAACCTCTATGCCGAGTCGATGTATTATCAGATTGCAGCTTCCTCCGGCAACCGTCCAGCCACGGCCAAGAGTGCACGGGCTCTGGAGCGCCAACTCATCAACAAACTCGGCCTTGACGCCTCCACCTATCGCTTAGCCGACGGCTCTGGTCTCTCCCTGTACAACTATGTCTCACCGGAGCTTGAAGTGCGCTTCCTGCGCTATGCCGCTGACAACAGCAGCATCTACAACCACCTCTACAGTGCCCTGCCCATTGCCGGCGTTGACGGCACGCTGAAGAAACGCATGCTCTCGCAGTTCACCAGAGGCAATGTCCATGCCAAGACGGGCACCGTGGAGGGCATCTCCAGCCTCTGTGGATATCTTGAGGCCGCCAACGGCCACCGCATCTGCTTCTCCATCATCAACCAGGGCGTCATGCAAGGGCGCAATGGCCGACGCTTCCAGGATAAGGTCTGCCAGCTCCTCTGCCAGCCGTAGCCTCTACTTCCCACATCCTTTATCTATCATGCCATGAACAGTCAGGACTTACCACAGAACAACAGTGTAGCCACCTCTCAAAGCCAGGACAATGCCGAACTACGGCAGGCCTGGGAGTTTGTGGAGCATACCGGTACGAGCATCTTCCTCACGGGAAAGGCCGGGACCGGTAAGACGACTTTCCTCAAGACCGTCAAGGAGCACTCCTCCAAACGCATGATTGTCGTGGCGCCGACCGGCGTGGCTGCCATCAATGCCGGGGGTGTCACCATCCACTCCTTCTTTCAGCTGCCCTTTACGCCTTATATCCCGGGTGCCACCATCCGTGACCGCTTCGACTTCTCCAAGGCCAAGCGGCGCATTATCGCCTCCCTCGATATGGTCGTCATCGACGAGATCTCCATGGTCCGCGCCGACCTTCTCGATGCCATCGACTCTGTGCTCCGCCGCTACCGCGACGCTACACAGCCTTTCGGTGGCGTACAGCTGCTCATGATAGGTGACTTGCAGCAGCTCACACCTGTTGTCACGCCACAAGACGAGGAGGTCTTGGGAAGATACTACGACACACCTTATTTCTTTGGCAGCAAGGCTTTGCGGCAGGTGAACTATGTCACCATCCAGCTCACACATGTCTACCGCCAGCAGGATGCGGCTTTCATCAATATCCTAAATCATATCCGCGACGGCCAACCCACCGCCGATGACCTCGACCGGCTCAATGCCCGTTGCAATCCCACCTTTATTCCTAAGCCGGAGGAGGGCTATATCCGCCTGACAACGCACAACCGTATGGCTGACAGCTATAACGAGAACGAGTTGCTCAAGCTCCGCGGACCCCGCTACAGCTTCAAGGCTACCGTCGACGGCGATTTTCCAGCGGCCAACTACCCGGCCGACGAGACGCTCTATCTCAAGCAGGGCGCTCAGGTGATGTTCATCAAGAACGACAGCTCTGGCAAGCACCAGTATTACAACGGTCGTATCGGACATATCGTCGCCATCGACGAGAAGTCCATCGCCGTGCTCTGTCCGGGCGACAAAGACGCTATCAAGGTGGAGCCGGATGAGTGGGAGAATACCAAATACTCTATCAACGCCGAGACCAAGACCATAGAGCCCAAGGTTGCCGGCACCTTCAAGCAATATCCCCTGCGCTTGGCCTGGGCCATCACCATCCATAAGAGCCAGGGCCTGACCTTTGAGCATGCTATCATCGACGCCGGATTCTCCTTTGCTTCCGGACAGGTCTATGTGGCGCTGAGCCGCTGCAAGAGTCTCGACGGTCTGGTCCTGGCCTCCCGCATCGGCCAGAGCAGCATCATCAACGACCAGAGGGTCACCGACTACATCTCCCATCAGCAGGAGCAGGCCGAGGAGAGCATCCGCATGCTCCCCGACTTGAAGATGGCATACTACCGCAACCAACTCCTCGACCTCTTCAACTTCAATGCCCTCTATGCTGCCCTGCAGAATCTGAACCGCACCATGGTGGAGTATTTCCGGAGCTACGACAAGCTCACGGGGCTCTATCGCCAGGTGATGGAAACGCTCAAGAGCAAGGTCATCGACGTCTCCTATAAATGGCGCAATGTCATCCTCCAGTCGCCCCTCGACGGCAGCGACGCTGTCAGCATGCAGCGCATCCGTCGTTCCGCCGACTATTTCGCCGCGGCGCTGAAGCAGGATATCCCCGGGCTCTTGGACCGCACCAAGCTCGTCAAGACCGGCAACAAGCGCGGCATGGAGCTCCTCGACGAGCGTTATAAGGAGTTCTGGCTGCTCTATCTCTCCAAGGAGAAGCTTCTCGACGCTATGGCCGACACCGATTTCTCCGTGGCAGCCTATCTCCGTGCCAAGCAGGAGACGCTGTTGGACGCTATGGACGTTGTTGAGCCCGGAAGCAGCAACAGCAAGGTGCGCCGACGCAAGACCTCCGACAACCCCTATGGCGACAGCCATACCGTTGCCAAACCGAAGAAGCCCCAAGCTCCGCAGCGGAAGAAGGGTGACTCTTCGAGGCTGACGTTGGAGATGTTCAACAAGGGCATGAAACCAGAGCAGATAGCCCAGGAGCGGGGGCTGGTCGTGAGCACCGTGCTCTCACACTTGGCGACTGCCGTCAAGGCGGGGCTGCTCACCGCCGACAAGATCCTCCCCGCCGAGCATGTCAGAGCTATCCGGCATGCCATCGCGCAGTTGCCGGAGCACCCCGCCGTGGACGATATCATCGCGCTCCTGCCTGCCGGTATCCAGAAAGAGGAAGTGTATTTCATCCTCAACAGCATGAGATAGGCGGCTATGACGAAGGAGAGAGAGGATATTGTCATCAACGATGCCGTCAGCATCTCTGTCGGGGATTTCGAGTCGGTGTTTCGCCGTCTCTATACCCCGCTCTTCTATCATGCTTTCGACATCGTCGGTGACAGCGAGCTGGCTCGCGACATCGTCAGCGAGGTCTTCACACGCGTGTGGAAAGAGCACCGTGACCTGCAGCAGGCTGGATTGAAAAACTATCTCTATGCCGCTGTCCGCAACCATAGCGTTGACGAGATGCGCCACCAAGGACGGGTGTCAGAGGTGCCCATTGACCTGGCCACCGACATCGATACCGGCGATGAAAGCTGGAAGCAGCGCGAGCAGGAGATAGAGCGGCTGCAGCGCGCGCTTACCCACCTTTCGGAGAAGAGTAGGGAGATCGTCGATATGCGCTATCGACAACATATTCCCTTGGCAGACATTGCGCAGAGGAAGAACATGAGTGTGGCGGGTGTGAAGAAGAGTCTGTATCGCAGTATCGCGGCATTGAGAGATTTAATGAATGCTAAAAATACTCCGCACATTGTCCACCTTTTATTATTATAGCAGTATTTATAGCGATGACAGACCACAACCATAGCTCCATAGAAGAACCGCTGCTGAGCGGTCATGAGGAGAGCCTGCTCCGCAGTGCCCTCAACCGCCGCAGTGTGATGCCGCCCGATGTGGACAGCGAATGGGAGCGGTTGTTCCCCGATGTCCATCCCAAGACGGCGTTCCCCTTTACCCGTATCGTGCATGTCGTCCTCGCTGTGGCTGCTGTGGCCGTCCTCTTCTGGGTCATTGCCACCCCGTTTCTGAAAGAGAGGCAGAAGGTTGCTGTCAGCCCTACGCAGGAGCAGCGCGACTCGCTGACACCTCGTGGACAGCATGCTGTTGCCCGAACTTCGGCAACAGCTGAAGAGTCCTCCACCCCCACCGAGACCATCATCACACCAGTTACCCTCACAGCGCCGAAGGCTGCCATCCGACAGTTCACGCTCCCCGACGGCACCACCGTCTGGCTCAATGCGGGCAGCGAGTTGCGCTATGCCTTCTCTGCGACAGCGGGCGACCGCAAGGTGTTCCTCAAAGGTGAGGGATATTTTGAGGTGCATCACGATGCCCACCGGCCTTTCTCTGTGGAAACCGGTGAGCTGACCATAACGGATATTGGTACGGCATTCAATATCAGGGCTTATGAGGGTGCTAAGCCTGAGGTTGTCGTCGTGGAAGGATGCATCAAGGCGAACCTGCCGACGGGTACTTCCTGCATTGTAGGTGCGGGCAAGAAAGCTACGCTGTCGGAGGGACACATGGTCATTGCTGCTGTTGACACCTATCCTTTTATACAATGGCGTAATGGACTCTTCTACTTCCATGATACCCCGCTCCTTGATGCCGTCAAGGAGATAGGACGATGGTATGGTTGCAATATTATCATTGAAAACAGTGCTAAGACAGCGACACGCATACATTTTGTAGCCGAGCGCCGTCTGCCGCTTAACGTCATTGTCAACCAACTGAACGATATTGATGGTGTGAATGTCAGTGATGACAATGGCGTTATCACTGTCAGATAAAACTTTCTATTTACGGACAGCTTCTGTGGCATTTGTCAGCGATATCCGTGGCATTTGTCAGCGATATCCGTGGCATTTGCCAGCGATATCCGTGGCATTTGTCACAGATATCCGTGGCATTTGCCCGCTAAAACTACATGGCTTATTGGGTGTGCCAAAATAAATCTTATGAAAGGAGCGATAATAGCTGAAAAAGCTTATCTTTGCAAAAAATTATTATGATGCTTATGGTACAAAAAGTCAGACAGGCAGCTGTTGCGGGTCAGTTCTATCCCGCTGCTGCCGACAGTTTACGACAGGAAGTTGCCGACTGCTACCGTCGGTCGGCCGACAGTGCTGCGGCAGTCCGCACCGCCGCAGCCCAAGGTAAGATTGTGGTGCGCGCCGTCGTGGTTCCCCATGCCGGCTATGTTTTCTCGGGTGCTGTGGCCGCCACAGCCTTCTCCAGTATCCCCGCCGGGGCTCGCTACGACCATATCTTTCTGCTGGGACCCTCACATCATGTCGCCTTCGACGGAGCTTCCGTCTGCAACGCCTTCGACGCTTATCAGACACCTTTGGGCCCCGTTGCCGTAGACAGAGCTCTGTGTGACCGGCTCATTCACGATAACGACCATTTGGTATATCTGCCCTCGGCCCACGACCGCGAGCACTGCCTGGAGGTACAGCTGCCCTTCCTGCAACAGCACTTGCACCACCTGCCACCCATTGTCCCTATTATCCTCGGCACTCAGCACCTTGACAGACTCAAGGAGATTGCCGATGCTCTCCGACCTTATTTCACCGACCGCAACCTCTTCGTCATCAGCAGCGACTTCTGCCACTATCCCGACTATGCCGATGCCCTCACTGTCGACGGCAACAGCGGGGAAGCCTTGGAGTCTGGACGCCTCGACAAGTTTATTGCGGCCTTACAAAAGAATGAATCCATGCGCATCCCCAACCTCTACACCAGCGCCTGCGGGCAGAGTGCCATCGCCGTTCTCCTGCTCTTGGCGGCCGACAGCACCGGGGCCTTGGCTGCTCCCTTTGCAATGCACCATCTCACCTACTGCAACTCCGGCGACTCACCTTATGGCGGCAAAGACCAGGTCGTAGGCTATCATGCCTTCGCTCTCACGGCAACGGTCTCTTCGCAGCACGACGGTAGAGGCAGTAGCCAGTCAGCCGATAAGGATAAAGACCAGGAAGACTTTCTCAGTGCTGCCGACAAGGAACAGCTCCTCAACGTGGCATGGAATGCCATCGCCCCCGCACGTTTGCACAGAGTTGTAACGCCGACGGCAGTCTTTGCCCGCAAGCTCGGCGTCTTCGTCACACTCACCGAGGGCGGGCGGCTGCGGGGCTGCATCGGACATTTCGGAGAGGACATACCGTTGGGCGACATCACGCAGGAGATGGCGCATGCCGCGGCCTTCGAGGATCCACGCTTCCCGCCTCTCAGTGAGGATGAGCTCGACGGTATTGACATCGAGATTAGTGTCCTCACACCCCTGCAACGCATCCACGACATCAGCGAGTTCCACTATGGCCGGCAGGGCATTTACATGCGCAAGGGCTGGCGAAGCGGCACTTTTCTGCCACAAGTCGCCGAGGAAGTCAATTGGACAAAAGAAGAATTCCTTGGACACTGCGCACAGGACAAGGCCGGAATAGGCTGGGACGGATGGAAGACGGCTGAGCTGTACACTTACGAGGCCGTGAGATTCCATAAAAAGTTTTAAGAAATGCTGAGCAGTAAGATTGCACAAGAGATTTTGCAATCTTACAGCGCTGTGAATGCCGAAGAAGGACTTTAAGAAAAGATATAGAAAGGGGAAAATTGATGGAGTGTTTATATTATACTTCTCTTCCCGACGGTCGTTGCCGTTGCCATCTCTGCCCGCACGAATGTGTGATGGCAGAGGGGCAGTCGGGTCTGTGCCGTTCGCGGAAGAATATGGGCGGTCGGTTGGTGGCTCTCTCTTATGGCCGTCCTTGTGCCCTTGCCGACGACCCTATTGAGAAGAAGCCGTTGGCAGAGTGGCATCCGGGCACGCGGTGCCTCTCCATAGCCTGTACGGGCTGTAACCTGCGCTGTCCGAACTGCCAGAACTATGACATCTCGCAGGTGGCGCCCGATGCGGTGCAGGCCTACGACTGCCCGCCGGAGGCTGTCGTCGACTTAGCCCTTCAGCGTGGGCTGCCGACCATTGCATACACCTATACTGAACCGCTGACGTGGTATGAGTATGTCCTCGACACGGCGAAGGTGGCGCATCAGAGAGGGCTCTATAACGTCCTCGTCAGTGCGGGCTATGTCAACGAAGCCCCACTGAGACAGTTGGCGCCTTATCTTGACGCTGCCAATATCGACTTGAAGAACTTCTCCGACGCTGTCTACCGCCGCTTCAACCACGCCTCGTTGTCGCCCGTCCTCAACACGCTGACGACGCTCCACGCTATGGGTGTCCACTTAGAGGTGACGGTACTCCTCATCCCCGGTATCAACACCGACGACGGACAGCTCCATGAACTGTTCGGATGGCTGACGGCGAACGGGCTGTCGGCTTGTCCATTGCATCTCTCCCGCTTCTTCCCGATGTACCGGATGCAGGATGCCGAGATGACACCGCTGGCTGTGATGCGGCGGGCTGAGGCCATCGCCCACGAGGAAGGTGTGGAGAAAGTTTATTTAGGAAATGTCTGACATGGTGGAGCGCAGCGTGATGACGCTGATCTCCGGCCAGGCGCCGAGTCGGAAGGGCACGGTACCACCGATGCCTGTGGAGACATAGAGCATGGAGCCGCCCTCGGTGTATTTGCCGCCCCATTCCTGATAGGCTGCGCGCGAGGGCGACCAGTGGTAGATGCGGACCTGCCCGGCGTGGGTGTGGCCGGAGAGGGTCAGCGCAATGTCCGTCTGATGGAGCACGCCACGGCGCCAGTGGCTTGGGTCGTGGCTTAGGAGAATCTTGAACATGCCCGCGGGGAGCCCCTCCATGGCTTTGTGTAGGTCGCCATAGTCGGGGAAGGGCGGACGGCTGATGTTCTCCACGCCGATGACGGCAATAGTGCTGTCGCCGCGCCGGATGAGGGCGTGCTCATTGAGGAGAAGCTTCCATCCAATCTTCCCTTCGAGGTATTTGAGGACATTCTGATTCTTGGCGATGTTGCGGTCCGTCTTCACGGGGATGTATTCGCAGTAGTCGTGGTTGCCCATGATGGAGAAGACACCGTCAGGGGCTTTGATCTGTCCCAAGGCATGTTGGAAGGGTATGACCTCTTCGGCGGAGACGTTGACGAGGTCGCCGGTGAAGACGATGAGGTCGGCATGCTGCTCGTTGACGAGTCTGACGAGCTTGTCGATGAATTTTCTGTTGCGGAGGTAGGTGCCGATATGAATGTCGGAGAGCTGCAAGACCTTATAGCCGTCGAAGGCATGGGGCAGCAGTGGTGAAGTACAGGTGGCTTTGCGGACGATGATATGCCGCCAGCCGAAGAAGAAGCCGTAGGCCATGGCAAGCTCCCAGACTATGGGCAGAATGAGGGCCCACTGCCAGCCGGTGAAAGGCCAGAGAAGAAGAAACAACAGCCCTGGAAGGCCGATGACAAGGATGGAGCCCGTGATGAGCCGCATCATCGTGTTGTGGCGCAGCTTTATGGTCATAATTACGTATTTTTAAGGCAAAGATAATCATTTTTTCTGCAACTTATCCTTAACTTTGCCGATGTTTTTCAAGATATTAATAATTAATAAGGTAAGAAGGAAAATGAAGAAATACGTTTTGGCAGCTGTTGCTGCCGTTATGGTTCTCAGCAGTGCGGCTCTTGCCGGTGATGCCATCATGACCAAAGAAGGCAAGACGACCGTTGTCAACACTACAGAGCTGACAAAGGGTGTCCGTGGCTTCCGTGGCCCTGTGCCCGTGAAACTGTATATCAAGTCAAATAAGATTACGAAGGTGGAGCCCCTGCAGAATCAGGAGACTCCGAAGTTCTTCGCCAAGGCCAAGACCATTCTTGCCAAGTTTGAGGGCAAGAGCGTGAGCAAAGCTGCCACGATGAAGGTCGATGCCACCACCGGTGCTACCTTCTCTACCAAGGCCCTGATAAAGAATATCCAGGCCGGTGCGAAGTACTATAAGGAGCACAAATAGTAGGTGTTAGGTGATAGGTGTTAATGATATGGCTATTGGGTCTTAGGACTGTCTGCCGTAGACCCATGAATGAGGCCACACCATCGCCATTCATACGAACGTTTCGAGGAATTTGAGCTCACCATCGGTGTGGATGAACTTCGTGGTGGCGGGGAAAAGGAGGGTGTCGCCAGCGGCAACCTCATAGTTGTTGCCCTCGTCATCGGTCATACGGCCGGAGCCCCTGACAACGATGGTGATGATGAACGAGTCAAGGTCGGTGACATCTATTGTCATCGGCCTTGTCAGGTCATAGACGAAGGTCTTGAAATAGGGGCACTGGATGAGAGATATTCCGCGGTCGTTCTGCGGCACATACTCCGTGCGGTAGTTCTGCTCAATGCGGAAGTCGATGCTCTGTGCGGCCTGCTCGGTGTGGAGCTGCCGGAAGTTGCCGTCCTTGTCGCGGCGTTTGAAGTCGTAGATGCGAAAGGTGAGGTCGGAGGTCTGCTGAATCTCACAGAGGAAGCAGCCTTTGCCGATGGAGTGGATGCGGCCGGCGGGGAGGAAGAAGCAGTCGTCTTCCCGGACCTGATAATGGCCTAAGGCATTGACGATGGTGTCATCGGCCACCATGGCTTTGTACTGCTCCGGCGTGATGCGCTTCTTCAGTCCCACGAGCATGTCGGCGTCGGGGTCAGAATCCATGACATACCACATTTCTGTCTTGCCATGGCTCTGCCCGAACTTCTTCGCTGTCTCGTCATTGGGGTGCACCTGGATGGAGAGAGGCTTGTTGGCATCGATGAACTTGATGAGCAGTGGAAACTCATTGCCGAAGCGCTCGTAGTTAGCTTTGCCCACGAGCTTGTCTTGCAACTCGGCCACGACGGCGCTGAGGGGCTTGCCGTCGTAGTCGCCACCGTCGACGGTGGTCTCACAGCCTTGCACGCCAGAAATCTCCCAGCTCTCACCGACATTTGTCAGGTCGGAAGCAAGGTGTTTGAACGGTATAATTTTCTCGCCGCCCCACAGGGTTTGTTTCAGAAGCGGCTTAAAACGGAATGCTTTCATAAGAAACTTAAATGGGTTGTTTCTATATTATTCGTTTGAAACAGCTGATTTACTTAGTTCTTTGTCCAGAAAGATGGTGTGAGGACCACGAGGACGGTGAAAATCTCCAAACGGCCGATGAGCATCATGAATGTACACATCCACTTGACGAAGTCGGGGAGTTGTGACCACGACATCGTGGGTCCTATCTCCGTGCCGAGGGTGGGCCCCACATTGCTCAGCGAGGATAGGCAAATGGTGATGGCGTTGGTGTTGTCGATGCCCGCGGCGATCATTACGAAGGCCATGATGAAGAAGAGCAGCAGATAAGCTGTGACGAAGGCCAGGAGAGAGACACGCTGCTTGTCGGGGACATTGATGTCGTTTATTTTCAGTGGTAGCACGGCGTTGGGGTGAAGGCGCTGCAAGAGCTCGTTCTTCACCACCTTGAGGAGCATGACACCGCGCACGCTCTTCAGTCCGCCACTCGTACTGCCCGAGCAGGCGCCGACAAACATGCAGATGGCTAAGACCACCCACGTTACATGCGGCCACGCCCCAGCATTGTCGTTGAAAAGCCCGGTGGTGGTGATGAAGGAGACAACCTGGAAGATGGAGGAACGGAAGGCATGCTCTATGGGGTAGTGGTTGCGCAGAATGAGCTCAGACATGATGAACGCCGTGGCGATGGCTACCATGATGAGATAGAAGCGGAACTCGCTGTCGCGGAAGAGCGACTTCAGCCGCCCCTTGAAGACGGAGGTGTAGAGCAGCGTGAAGTTGACGCCCGAGAGGAAGCAGTAGAAGGTGGTGACATACTCCAGGGCTGGTGACTTGAAATATTCGGTGGAGTTGTTGTTGACGGAGAATCCGCCCGTCGCCGTCGACGACATGGCGTAGTTGGCAGCCTCAAACCAGTTCATGCCGAATACCATGTAGCTTAGGAAACATGCCACGCTGATGGCGAGGTAGACGAGCCATATATAGCGTACACTTGTGGAGAGTTTGGGTGTGAGCTTCGACTTGATGGGTCCTGTGGCCTCTGCTGTGAAGACTTTGATGCTTCCGCTGCCGCCCGCCACGGAAGGGATGAGGGCGATGGTGGAGAAGACAATGCCCAAGCCGCCTACCCACTGCGTCAGCGAGCGCCAGAAGAGGATGCCGTGGGGCAGGGCCTCGACATCGTCAATGATGGTGGCGCCCGTTGTCGTGAAGCCCGACATGGCCTCGAAATAAGCGTCAGTGAAGCTGTGGAGGTAGCCGCCTAAAAGGAAGGGCAGCGTGGCAAAGAGAGAATAGACAACCCAGATGAGGGTCACCAGGAGGCAGGCGTCGCGGCGTGTGAGACGGTTGTCAGCATTGCGGCCGAAGAACTGCAGCACCACGCCCACTAAGATGGTGAAGACCGCAGAGGTGGCGAAGAGGAGAATGTCGTCTTCCTGATAGCCCAGCGCCACAAACATACATATCAGCATGGTGAAGGCTTCCTGGAAGAGAAGCCCACCGAGGATGCGCAGGATGATTTTGTAATTGATCATAGTGATAACTTGCTCAACAGCTCCTTGCCCAATTCCGCGATGCGCTTGGGAGAGTTGAAGTACTTCTCCAGCGTCTTCATGTTCACGCCATGGCAGAAGACGACGACATGGTCGCCGGCCTCGATACGCGTGTTGCCGTTGACGAGCATGCCCTCACCCTGTCTGACGAGTCCGCCAATGGTGACATCGGTGGGCAGCTTGAGGTCCTTGACGGGGAGTTTGGTGACCTTCGCCCCATCCTTTGCCACGAACTCGGCCACGTCGGCATTGGCCGACATGAGGAAGGTGACGTTCATGACGTCGGCATCGAGCATGAGCTGGTAGATACGGCTGGCGGCGATGGCTTTCTTGTTGATGATGGTGCCGATGTCGAGACTCTCGGCCATGCTGGCATAGTCCATATTCTCTACGTCGGCCACGGTCTTGCGCACGCCGAGGCGCTTGGCCGTGAGACAGGCTAAGATATTGGTCTCGGCATTGCCCGTAAGGGCCACGAAAGCCTGGGTGTTCTTGATGCCCTCATCCTCAAGGAGGTTGGTGTCGCGGGCATCACCCTCGATGACGAGAGTCTTGGCGTCGACGAGTTGGTTGAGCTCCTCGCAGCGGTCGTGGTCCATCTCGATAATCTTTGCGTCCATATACTCCGGCATCGACTGCAAGGCTCTGACGGCTGTCATGCCGCCTCCCATAATCATCACGTTATGAACGTCGGCGTAGCCCTCCTTGCCCGTGATATGACGGATATAGGGAATATACTCCTTCGTGGTCATGAAATAGGCCAGGTCGAAGCATTTCAACTCGTCGTTGCCACGGGGGATGATGGTCATGCCATGGCGCTTGATGGCCACGATGTGGTAGGGGTCGTCGGGGCCGCAGAGCACCTTGAGGGGCTGGTTGAGAATCTCGCAGTTGTCACGCAGCTTGATGGCGAGCATGACAAGGGCGCCACCATGGACATCCCACCGCTGGCGCACCCACGACATCTTCAGCCCGTTGTTGATTTCCTTGGCGGCAAGAATCTCTGGATAGATGAGCTCGTCGACGCCGAGGTTCTTATAAAACTTTCGGATGTCCTCCTCAACATATTCGGCATCGTTGACCTTGGCCACCGTCTTCCTGGCATGGAGGGCATGAGCCAGGATACAGCTGTTGATATTCTCATTCTCGTCGGGGGTGACGGCAATGAAGAGGTCGGCATTCTCGGCGCCGGCCTCATGGAGGGTCTTCACACTCGACGGCTCACCGCAGAGGGTCAGCAAATCGTAGTCGGCTCCGATGCGCTCCAGACGCTCCTCATCAGAGTCGATGATGGTAATCTCCTCCTGGTTGCGAGAGAGCAAGCGGGCGAGATGCGTGCCGATGGCGTAGGCGCCTGTGATAATAATCTTCATGGTTGTGTTGCGGGCTCAGCGCCTTTGTTATCCAATACTTCTTCTATCTTTCTTTTGATATCGTCTTTGCCGATGCCGCAGATGTGGCGCAGCTCCTCCACGGTGCCATGCTCTACGAAGGCGTCGGGGAGTCCGAGGCGTATGATGCGGGGTGTATAACCATGGTCTGACATCCATTCCAGTACGGCCGTACCCATGCCGCCGGTGCGCACGCCGTCCTCTATGGTGAGGATGGTGTGGAAGTTGTCGGCTACCTCCTGGAGGAGCCGCTCGTCCAGGGGCTTGAGGAAACGGACATCGTAGTGAGCCACGTCGCGCCCGCTCTCCTTGATGGCATCCTCAGCGTCGTAGCCGATGGGTCCGATGGTGAGCACGGCTAAGTCGTGGCCTTTGCGGATGCAGCGTCCTGTGCCCACCTTGATGGCCTCGAAGGGGCAGCGCCAGTCGACCTGGTGGCCGCGTCCGCGAGGGTAGCGGATGACAAAGGTGCCGTTGCCGGGCAACTGGGCGGTATACATCAGTCGCCGCAGCTCGCCCTCGTCCATGGGTGAGGCGATGGTGAGGTTGGGGATGGGCCGCAGTGCCGCCATGTCGAAGGCGCCATGATGGGTGGGCCCGTCGGGACCTACCAAGCCCGCGCGGTCGAGGCAGAGCACGACGGGCAGGTTGAGGATGGCTAAGTCATGAATGATATTGTCGTAGGCGCGCTGGGCAAAGGAGCTGTAGATATTGCAAAAAGGCTGCAAGCCGTCCTTTGCCATACCACCCGAGAAGGTCACAGCATGGCCCTCGGCGATGCCCACGTCGAAGACACGGTCGGGCATGGCCTTCATCATGATGTTCATCGAACAGCCCGTGGGCATGGCTGGGGTGACGCCTACAATCTTCGGATTCTGCTCAGCGAGCTCCAAGAGGGTTTGGCCGAAGACGTCCTGAAACTTTGGTGGGCGGTTGCTGTTGTCGTCGACGATGCGCTCACCCGTAGCGGCGTCGAAGCGACCGGGTGCATGCCACACCGTGGCATTCTTCTCCGCAGGCTCATAGCCACGGCCTTTGACAGTGTGCAGATGTAGGAGCTTGGGACCTTTCATGTCCTTGAGCTGCCGGAGGATGCGCACCACGTTGACGACGTCGTGGCCGTCGAAGGGCCCGAAATAGCGGATGTTCATGCCCTCGAAGATGTTCTGCTGATGGCTCAGCGCACTCTTGATGGCGTTGTTCAGGCGGATGATGCCCTTGCGGCGCTCGTCGTTGAGGTAGCCTTTGGCATGGAGCCATCGCGAGGCCTTGAAGCGCAGGTTGTTGTAGGTGGCGTTGGTGTCGAGGTTGATGAGATACTGCTCCATACCTCCCACGGCACGGTCTATGGACATGTCGTTGTCGTTGAGGACGATGAGCATGTCGTTGGGTGTCGATGATACGTTGTTGAGGCCTTCAAAGGCCAGTCCGCCACTCATGGCACCATCGCCGATGACGGCTACGACATGTCTGTCGCCGTGGCCGCTCTTGCGCGCTGCCACGGCCATGCCCAAGGCAGCGGAGATGCTATTGGAGGCATGCCCGCAGGTGAAGGTGTCGTAGTCGCTCTCCAAAGGAGTGGGGAAGGGGCGGATGCCGCCAAGCTTGCGGTTGGTGCAGAAGCTGTCGCGGCGGCCGGTAAGGATTTTATGGCCATAGGCTTGGTGGCCCACATCCCAGACGATGCGGTCGTCGGGGGTGTTGAAGACATAGTGCAAGGCCACCGTGAGCTCTACCACACCAAGACTGGAGGCAAGGTGGCCGGGATTGACCGACACCTCGTCGATGATGTCCTGACGGAGCTCACTGCACACCTCGGGAAGGGCGTCGACAGACAGACGACGCAAGTCCGAGGGATATTGTATCTGGCTTAAAAGAGAAAACTTCTTGTTGTCCATGCACGAATCTAAGCTTAACCTTGCAAAGGTAAGCATTTATTATAAACTTTAGCCAAAAAGACTGAATAATCTTCCTTTAAGGACAAATATATGCAAAGGTTTTGCAAAAAGACAATATCATTTTCATAACTTTGTAGGGTCACCAACCGTCTGCCGCCTATGCTTCATCTTCTCCTTGTCATCTTCACTTTTTTCGAGCTCAACTGCGAGAATCTCTTCGATGTTCAGCACGATGCGGGCAAGCAGGACGAGGAGTTTCTGCCTGCCTCCTCCCATCATTGGACACTCTATCGCTACTGGCGCAAGCTGCAGGGTATCGGCCAGGATATTGCCGCCTGCGGGGAGGTCGCCGGTGGGCTGTTGCCGGACATGGGTATCCTCACCGAGGTGGAGAACGACAGTGTCATGCGCGACCTCACGCGGCGGAGCATCCTACGTACGGCGCGCTACGAATACGTGATGACGTCGAGTCCCGATGCGCGCGGCATTGACGTGGCTTTCCTCTACTCTCCTTTCTCTTTCCGCCTGCTCACCCACCACAGTATACGCATTCCACCTTTGCGTGGCTTCTCACCGACGCGCGACATTCTCTATGCTGCGGGGCTGTTGGCCGACGGCGACACGCTCCATGTCTTCGGCATCCATGCGCCGAGCAGAGCGGGAGGCAAGACGGAGAGCGATAGCTATCGCAAGCATGTCGTCAGCCAACTTGCCCTTGCCGTGGACTCTGTGGAGCGCGTCAGCCACGAGGCCCTCATCATTATCGCGGGCGACTTCAACGACCTCTCAGGTGATGCCTCGCTGAAGCTGTTGGAGCGCAAGGGCCTCGTAGAAGTCTCGCGTCATGCCCGTGGCATGCATGGTGCCAAGGGCACCTACCGCTACCAAGGCTCCTGGGGCAGTCTCGACCACATCTTCTGCTCTCCACGCTTAGCCCGACGCCTGAAGCGGTGCAGCGTCAGCGATGCTCCTTTCCTCTTGGAAGAGGATAAGAAATACGGTGGGGTGAAGCCCCACCGCACTTTCCTTGGTCCCGTCTACGTAGGCGGCATCAGCGACCACCTGCCTATAGTGGCGAGATTTGAATAAAGGCTAATGAGATGTTGCTCAATTGAGCAACATAAAAGTACTTTAAAAAGTTGCGCAGGCTCACGTATACATTCCTATAGAAAATGTGCAGAATCTCACATTATTCCTATGGAAAATGTGTAATTTCTCACGTTTTTCATAGGAATAATGTGTTAGCTCCTCCTTCAATTAACTCCTAAGGCTATCTTGTACTCGCTCATGAAACTGGAGCCGGGGAGGAGGCGATTCATAAGGTAACGGTCGAAGAAATCACCCTCGTAGCCATTGACATCGGTGACGCCATACCAAGGCTCTATGCAGACGAAGGGCGCATTCTTACCCTTTGGCGACCAGATGCCAACGGCCGGCGACTTGAAGTCAACAGCGATGACGGTCTTGTCGTCAGCGTCAAGGAGCTCGACGTGATGGAGCTGGCAGTGGTCGAAGATGAGAGCGTCGTCGGCAAAGGTGCTGTCGTCGAAGGTCAGGATACCGTTGTCCGTAGCCACCTCCTCATGGCGCATGCCGTCGAGGCACCCGCTCTTGTCGTCGATGAAACGTCGCACGGGACTGGCGTTGTCGAGGCGCAGACGGCCATGAAGGGGCTCCCCGACCTTCATACCGGGGATATTGAAAGCCGGGTGGCCACCAATCTGGAAAGCAATGGGCTTATCATCGGTGTTCTCCACATGCCACACCACATGGAGGACATTTCCCTCGAGCTTATAGCTCACGGCAAGGTTGAAGCGGAAGGGGTATTTGCCGAGGGTCTCCGTACTGTCGTGGAGGGCGTAGACGACCTGCTTGTCACCTTTGGCGATGAGGTGGAAGTCCATGTCGCGGGCAAAGCCGTGGCGCCCCATGTGGTAGTCGCGGGGCCCGAAGTGCGCGGTGCCCTCCCAAAGCGTGCCCACGATGGGGAAGAGAATAGGGGAATGGCGACCCCAGAAGCGGGCGTCGGCCTGCCACAGATATTCTTTGCCTGCCGCATCCTTGATGCTCAGCAACTCGGCACCGTGCTCAGAGACGACGACGGTGAGAAAGTCATTATGAATCGTTTCCATGGATTACTACTTCCTTTCCTCATCGATGGCTTTGATCTTCTCGCGCACCATCTGAGCATCGTCCTTGAGTTTCTGCACCTTGCGGTTCATCTCGTCGACGAGGCTGTTGCCCTTCTTGCTGGAGATATTCAGGAAGCCGAGGTTATTCTCATAGGTCGTAATCTCCTGCTTGAGCTGCTCATAGCGGTGCATGAGGCGGGCGCGTTCGCTGTCAACAGCATCCTCACCCTTCTTGGCCATGCCACGGAGGTTGTTCTTGAAGTTGTCAAGATGTCGGCGGGCAGAAGAGATATGCAGTTCACCATAGATCTTGTCCATGACATCATGGTACTCCTTGTATATCTTGTCCTTCTCCTTGTAAGGCACATGACCGATGGCGTTGTATTTCTCCGCCAGCTCCTGCACCTTCTCACGGGCGTCTTCAGTGGCATTCTCAGCAATCTTCTTCAGTTCTTCGATGATGTCGCGCTTCTGCTTGAGGTTGTCGCGCTCCTCGTTGCGCGTGCCGGCGTTGGCAGCATTGCGCGCCTCAAAGAAATGGTTGCAAGCCGAGAGAAAGTCATTCCACAGTTGATCGCTCATCTTCCGGGGCACAGAGCCGATGGTCTTCCACTGCTTCTGCAACTCGATGAGCTTGTCCGATGTCGACTTCCAGTCCTTGGAGTCCATGAGAGCTTTGGCCTGCTCGACGAGGGCCTTTTTCTTCTCGGCATTCTCGTTGAGGCGTGCCTTCACCTCTTTAAAATACTCCGCTTTGCGGCCGAAGAAGTCATCGCAGGCAGCACGGAAGCGCTCGAAGATCTTCTCGTTGTCCTTCTTCGGAGCAAAGCCTATCTTCTTCCATTCCTGCTGTATGGCGATGATGTCCTTGGAGTGCTGTTCCCAGTCGCTGGCTGTTTTGTTCTCTTCCTTGGCAATAGTCTCTGTCTTCTCGCAAAGTTCCGTCTTCTTCACCAGGTTGTCAGCCTCGGCAGCGCGCAGCTGCTCGAAATGCTCCTGGTGCTTCTTGTTGATAACGGTGCTGGCATTCTTGAAGCGTGTCCAAATCTCCTCGCGCAGATCCTTGGCCACAGGACCTATCTCACGGTACTGCTCGTGGAGGTCCTGAAGCTTGTGGAAGGCTACGATGACATCAGGCTCCTTATCCAAAGCCTCGGCCTCCTCGCAGAGCCGCGTCTTAGCCTCAAGGTTCTTCTTGAAGTCGTATTCGCGGGCCTCACGGTTCAGGTTCAGCAGGTCGTAGAACTGCTCCACATAGAGTTGGTAGTTGCGCCAGGTCTCCGCTGACTTCTCGGGGGGCACGGGGCCTATGGTCTTCCACTCCTGCTGGAGGGCTTTGAAATCGTTGTATGACTTGTTGGCTTCGTCGGGTGACGTAGCCATGGCTTTTATCTTCTCTATGATCTGTTCCCTGTGCTGGAGGTTAGCCTCACGCTCCTGTTGAGCCTCTTCCAACGCCTTAGCGCGTTTCTCCTTGATAACCTGCATGGTCGTCTTGAAAGTCTCCTCATCGGCGTCGGGTGTGAAGAGATATTTGTCGGGGTCACCGCCGTTGGCCAAATACTCGCGCTGCTGCTTGTCGCGCTCGGCGCTGCTGAGGCGGTAGAAGGAGGCTTTGAGATGCTCCACCTCTTCGCGGTCGGGGACGTCGTCGCCTAAAGCTAAAGCCTTGAGGCGGTCCAGGACTTCCGACTTGGAAGCGTAGATCTTCTTTTCTGTCTGAGGGTTTTCAACTGTGCCGGCTTCAGGGGTAGCGGCCGGCTGTGATGCTACAGCGCCCTGCTCGAGGGCTTTGTCTTGAGAGTCCATCATTTCACTCATTTTAAGTTTGTGACTCGGAGGTTCCATGGCCACGCTGCTGAAGATCAGCAATCGCTTTCAGTCGCGCATGGCGTCCACACATTGATAATCAGTTAATTTTATGTGCAAACTTAGACAAAAAAAATATAACTGCCAACAAAAATGTCGTTTTTTCGGTAAAAATACGTGCTTTTGCTCGTTTCTTTGGAAAAAAGTCTCTAAATTTGTGGCTATAAATCTTAAATCGGATATTTTTAACTAAACGATATATGATTGACATAAAATCAACATTAAAGAGCGCTGAGGAGAAAATGACCAAGAGCGCTAAATTTCTTGAAGGCGAGTTGTCGCGCATCCGTGCCGGCCGTGCCAACGTCGCTATCCTCGACACCGTGCGTGTGATGTCCTACGGCCAGAGCGTGCCCCTGAACCAGGTTGCCGCCCTCCAGGTCCCTGACGCCCGCACCATCACCATCCGTCCGTGGGAGCGCAAAGCCATCAAGGATATTGAAAAAGGCATCATGGACAGCGATGTAGGTATCACACCGGAGAATAACGGTGAGATGGTCATCCTCCGCTTCCCACAGCCTACCGAGGACCGCCGCAAGGAGCTTGTCAAACAATGCAACAAAATCGGGGAGTCGGCAAAGGTGCAGGTGCGCAACATCCGCGCCGAGTACAAGGAGAAGCTGAAGAAAGCCATCAAGGACGGTCTCTCCGAGGATCAGGAGAAGGACGCCGAGAGCGAGCTTCAGAAGCTCCACGACAAGTTCATCAAGACCATCGACGCCACGCTGCAGAACAAGCAGAAGGAGATTATGACCGTGTAAGGGCGTGGACGGCCAACTTTCATGAAAGGTTTAGTCATCAAGAATACCGGATTCTGGTATACCGTGCTCACCGACGAGGCCCGGGAGGTGGAGTGTAAAGTCAAGGGCAAGTTTCGCCTGAAAGGCATCCGCTCTACCAACCCCGTCGCCGTGGGCGACCATGTCTGCTTCGATGTCAATGCCGAGGGGCAGGGACTTATTACCGCCATTGACGACCGCAAGAACTATATCATCCGCCGCTCTACCAACCTGTCCAAGCAGAGCAGCATTATCGCCGCCAATGTCGACCAGGCGTTTCTCGTCGTCACAGTGGCTCACCCCGAGACTTCCACGACGTTCATCGACCGCTTCTTGGCCTCCGCGGAAGCCTACTCGGTGCCCGTGACCCTCATCTTCAACAAGACGGACCTGCTCACTACTGAGGAGCGCCACTACCAGGGCATGGTCGTCGACCTCTATCGCACCATCGGCTACGACTGCCACGAGGTGTCAGCGCTGACGGGTGACGGCGTCGACGCATTGCGTGCAATGCTGCAAGACAAGATTACCCTCCTCAGTGGCAATAGTGGAGTGGGGAAGTCATCGCTCGTCAACAGCTTTATCCCTGGAGCCGATGCCCGTGTGGCCGACATCAGCGACGCCCACGATACGGGAATGCATACAACGACATTCTCCGAGATGCTGCCCCTTCCTAAGGGTGGCTGGCTCATCGACACCCCGGGCATCAAAGGCTTCGGCACCTTTGACATGGAGCCCGAGGAGATAAGCTCGTATTTCCGCGACATCTTCCACTTCGCCAAGGACTGCCGCTTCTCCAACTGCACCCATACCCACGAGCCTGGCTGTGCCGTCCGCAAGGCTGTAGAGGATCACTACATCGCCCTGAGCCGCTACCAGAGCTACCTATCCATGCTCGGCGACAAAGACGAGAAGAAATACCGGGAGGAGTATTAATAATAGGTGTTAGGTGGTAGGTGATGCGTGTTAGGTGTTGGGTGTTAATGGCATGACATATCATTAACACCCAACACCCCTCACCTAACACCTAACAGTCTTTTAACTCCCCTTAACTCTCATGTCTTGTCTTCCTTTGCTAACTTTTGGTTACCTTTGCAAGTTACTAAAAGGAACCACAATGCACAAGGAAATCAATCCCGAATATCTTACCTGCCCCATCCGGCAGGTTATCAGCCGCTTCGGCGATAAATGGTCGATGCTCGTTCTCTATACTCTCGCCAGCAGCGAGACGGGTGTGATGCGCTTCAACGAGCTTCGCTCACACATGAGCGACTGCTCGCAGAAGATGCTCTCCAAAACGCTCAAGGACTTGCAGCAGAGCAACCTCGTCGACCGGAAGGTATATCCCGAGGTGCCACCGCGTGTAGAGTACTGGCTCACACCCGTAGGTCAGTCCCTCATCCCTGCCCTCGACGAGCTCATCGGATGGGCAAAGACTCATTTCAACGACGTTGTCAGACTTTAGCCATGAAAGAACAACTCTGGAATGCCAACTACATCAAAATCATGGCCGTCAACGCCCTGATGTATTTTGCTTTCTACATCCTCACGCCCCTGCTGCCTCTCTACCTCGCTGACCATTTCGGTGCTGAGAACGACACCATCGGCATCGTTCTCTCCGGCTACACCCTCGTGGCGCTCTTTGTTCGGCCCTTCAGCGGCTTCCTCATCGACAGCTACGACCGCCGCCGCGTCCTCATGGTCTGCCTGGCACTCTTCTTCCTTTTTTTCGGCGGCTATATCGCGGCGGGATCACTGCTGATGTTCGCCATCGTGCGCACCCTCCACGGCGGACCCTTCGGTGCCATGAGTGTGGCCGACAGCACCGTGGCCATCGACGTGCTGCCCTCCTCACGCCGCAACGAGGGTATCGGCTACTATGGGCTGAGCACCAACTTCGCCTTAGCCTTCGGGCCCATGGTGGGCATCTGGCTCTATAAGCTCACCCACAACTTCGCCACCCTCTTCTGGGCAGCCTTTGCCATGTCGCTCCTCGGGCTCCTCCTCGCCGCCACCATCCACATTCCCACGAAGACCATCGTGAAGAACAAGTCCAAGCTCTCCCTCGACCGCTTCTTCCTCACCCGTGGCTGGCTCCTGGCCGTGAACATCCTTCTCTTCGGCTTCTGCTATGGCGTCTTGGCCAACTACTTAGCCATCTATAGCCAACAACAGCTTGGCATCACCAACGGCACCGGTGTCTACTTCGCCCTGCTGAGCCTCGGCCTGGCCTGCTCACGCCTGCAAGGCGCCAAAGGTCTCCGTGAAGGGCGTATCACACGCAACTGCGGTGAGGGCGTCCTCATCTCCATCATCGGTTACACCCTCTTCGCTGCCTGCCCCAATGAGCTGTGCTATTATCTCTCGGCACTCATCATCGGCCTGGGCAACGGACACATGTATCCCGCCTTCCTGAACATGTTCATCGCCGTGGCACACCACAACGAGCGCGGCACTGCCAACTCCTCTATCCTCACCTCCTGGGATCTCGGCTTCGGCATCGGCATCCTCGCCGGTGGACTGGTCTCCAAGGCTGCAGGTTATGCTGCCGCCTTCTGGATGGTAGACGCCATGCAGATAGCAGGCGCCATCCTCTTCTTTGCTGCCACTCGCCGGTTCTTCCTCCGCCGGCAACTAAAAGAATAAAGTTTTTTTGAGCCGGACTTTACCGGAATTACTTAAGCGAACCCCAAATAAACTACGGGGTATATCTTGCTGGCTCATGGCGAGGGGAGGCTTATTCTCCTTCAATAGTTTGTGCATTATAACAAGCGCGCAACTTAATAGTATTAGAGTGGGAAAGCGGCTAAACTTGATAGATTATGGGCTGCTTGACAACTGGTATGGCAATGTACGGCATTTGCCGCAGAGTTGCATGGCATTTGCCACGGAATAGCATGGCATATGTCACGGAATAGCATGGCATTTGCCACGCATATCTGTGACATATGCCATAGATATGCGCGGCGAATGTTGGTTACTTACATCCCCATTTCTCCCGTCGGGCTATTTTGTTGTTTTGTGTCGTTGAAGTCGTTGTTAATTTTGGATTCGGATTTCTTGAAAGCTTTCTTTGTGTTTCCAAAGTTCCATTTCACCGTCAGTGCGGCGAGCTGTAGGGGGATGGAGATGTGGGTGAGGTTGGAGAAGTCGTGTCCGGCATTATACTGGTTGATGACGAGGTGGCTGCGTAGTGGGCAGGCATAGCGTGCGCCCACTTCAAGCCGGTCGCGAAAGAAGGTGCGTGTCAGTGAGGCGTTGAGGAACTGCATGGCTCCGTTGTAGCCCATGAGGTTGTAGTCACGGCTCTTGGCGAAGAGTCCGAAGGAGCCCTTCACTTTCCAAGGAAGTTGCTGCTCGAGTCCGATGTAGGCGTGTCCCATCCACCCGGCGTTGTGATAGCCTAAAGCTGTGGCCTTCCAGTCACCGTAGGAGACGTTGCCGTTGAGACTGAGCGTGGTGGCTTTGCTCAGCACCCATCTTATGAAGGCGTCGAGGGCTGTGTTGCGGCTCTTGCCGTTGTTGGCATAGGTGCTGTTGTATTTGTTGTCGGCGTCGACGAACTGGTAGCTCTCGATCTCGTTGCCGACATAATCGTGGCTGAGTGAGACGTTGAACATGAGCTTTGGCATGAAGAAGTTGTAGGCCAGCGCGATGTTATGGCTCTTGACGACATCGAGCGTGGGGTTGCCGTAGGAGAGCGCCGTGGGGTCGGTGCGGTCGGTGTAAGGGTTGAGCTGGCTGATACCTGGGCGCGAGATGCGCATGGTGTAGGTCAGGCCGATGTTGGAAGAGGGTGTGAGGTTGCAGCCGATGCTTGCCGATGGCACGAGGTTGCCGTAGTTGTCGTGGAAGTTGCGTTCGCTGTGCTGCGGGTCTTTGACGCGCTCGAAGGTGTGCTCATAGCGCAGTCCGAAACGGAGGTTGTAGTTTTCGCGGGTGAGTTTGTACTGAGCGTAGGCCGCCGCTATGCTTTGGCGGTTTCGGTAGCGTGTGCTGGCATCAGCGTTGAGGACATCGTTGCCGTCGACGACATCATAGAGTCGGCTGTCGCTCCTGCTGCTACGGCTGATGAACTTTGAGCCCGTTTCGAGGGTCTGTCCGCTGCCGAGGTCGAGAGAGATGTCGGCCTGCACGGTGTGGCTGGTGCCCCAGGTGTGGGCGTCGGAGTAGAGGTCGGAGAGTGTGAGGGCGGTGACGCTGGCGATGTCGCCGTAGGTAGTGCGTGTGCGGTCCACGGCGGGGTTGTAGTCGAAGAGGTAGCTGATGGTCAGGGCCGAGGTGTGGTCGGCATTGAGCCAACGCTGGTAGTCGCTGCTGGCGTTTACGCCGAGGAAGCGGTTGTGCTGTCGGATGTCGTAATGGTAGGAGAAGCCTTGGCCGTAGGGTCCGCCCGAGAAACTGTTGAAGGGCGTGCCGTCAGTGTGCTCATAGTATCCCGTGAGGCCGGCGTTGACGTTGAGGGAGCTGAGGGAGTCGATGGCATAGCCGAGGGAGATGTTGCCCATGTAGAAGGGCTTGTGCTGTGCGGTGGCGACATCGGTGACCTGCTCAGAGACGCCGAGGGCGGACAGCTGTCGGCGCGTGTTGGTGTAGCGGATGTCGTCCATATCCTGCCACTGGAAGAGTCCCATGGCGGTGTAGGTGAGCTTGCGGTGCTGTCCGCCGAGGTAGGCGCTGGCCCGCTCGCCGTGGTTGCTGAGTGAGAGCTCGATGTTGCCGTTGTAGCAGTTGTCGCAGTCGGAGGTTTGTGCGTTCTGTCGCTGCATCTTGATGTCGAGGACGCCCGTAGTGCCCTCGGCGTCGTATTTTGCCCCAGGGGAGGTGATGACGTCAATGCTCTTGACCATGGAGGCAGGCATGGATTTGGCAATCTGCGAGAGGTTGGACTGGAACATCTGGTTGGGTTTGCCGTCGACATAGACTTTGAAGTCGGCGGAGCCTTTGACGGTGATGTTATCCTGTCCGTCGACATTGACCATGGGTACTTTGCGGAGCATGTCGAGGAGCGTCATGGTCTTGGCGTCGGCATCCTGCGCCACGTTGTAGGTCATCTTGTCGGTGGTCATCCTGACGACGGGCTTCTGTGCTACGACCTCGACACCCTGTAGGTCGAGGCTGTCGTGGACGAGGCTGTCGGCGAGGGCAGGCTGGAAGACGACTTGTCGAGGAGATGGCTGCTGAGCGGCGGCTCTCAACGCGGGGAAGGCGAGGAGAGAAAGGGCAAGGGCGAGCTTGCCGGGGAGAAAGTTTTTCATTCGTTTTGCTTTTACTTGATGGAGAGAGGGGCGCTGCAAAGCAGCTGGCTACAGAACCCAGCCACCGGCGCTGCCAGGCGGGGCGTGCGCTATCAGGCTGGGTGCTGTGTCAGGGCTTGAGGTCTTCCCAGGTGATGTCGAGGAGCTTCATCTGGCGGTGGAGCTCGGGGAGTACGGTCTTGAGGAAGAGTTGGCGGCGCGTCTGCTTGATGTGGCGGTAGGCATCCTCGGCGACGAAATAACCGAGGCCGCGCTTGTTGAAGATGACCCCTTCCTGCGCGAGTTGGTCGTAGGCCTTGACGGCGGTGTTGGCGTTGACACCGAGCCTGGCGGCATACTCGCGGACGCTGGGTATGCGGTCGTAGGCTTTGTAAGTGCCAGCGAGGATCTCGTCGCTCAGGCGGTCAGCAATCTGCAGGTAGATGGCCTTGTCGTTGTTGAATGCCATAGACGTGATTGTTATGTGTTGCGTGGCTATTTGCCGAGTTGGAGTTTGTCGGTGTCGATGTCGCCGCTTCCAGAGATGCTCTTGTCGTAGGAGCGGAGTGTTCCGGAGAGAGTGATGTCGCCGCTTCCAGAGATGCTGACGTTGGCATAACCGCAATTGTCGAAGGCAAGTGTGCCATCGCCGCTTCCGGCTATGGCGAGCTTTGTGGTCTCTACCTTAGTCAGCTTGCTATCTACGTCGCCGCTGCCACTGATCCTGAACGATACGTTGCGGGCCTGGAGGCTTCCGGTCTTTATGTCGCCACTGCCCGCCACGGAGTAGGTGAAGTTGCCGGTGAGGGTGACGCTCTTCAGCTTGCTGTCGCCGCATCCGGCTATAGAAAGGTTGAGATCGTTGCCAGTGATGGGCGTCTCGGCGTAGAAGTCGCCACTGCCGGCTGTGGTGATGTCGGTCAGCGAGGGAGCACTGATCCAGAGCTCTGCATCGTCATTGTAGGAGTTGATGTGGAGCACGGTGATGCCTTTCTGCTTCTTCTCATCTTTCTGCGTGATGACGAGCTCGCCATAGCGGGCGGTGATAGAGTGGGAGGCATACCAGTGCGGGGTGGCCTTCAGCACCACCTTGAATGTGTCGGACTGTGTGAAGTGAATGTCGCAGCTGGTGTAGTTCTTGATGCTGTGGAAGTCGCGCAGGTTGAGGGTATAAGTCTCCGCGGGCTCATTGTTGTCGTTGGTCTTCTCGATGCGGCAGGCCGACATGGTGATGATGGCCACAAGGGCAATAAACAGAAATGCTAACTTTTTCATAATCGTGATGTTTTTAAAAGGGACCTTCGCCTTAGAAAGGCGAAGTACATGACGGGGCGATGATGTTTTTACTTACGCTACCGGTTGATCCACTGGTTGTTGATGACCTGCAGACGTGTGTAGCGACGGAAGGCGAACCAGTAGCAGAAGACGATGAAGGCGAGACTGGCTACGAAGTAGATGGCTTTCCACCAGGCGTCGTAGACGATAATCGTGTAGCCACTGTTGAGGAACTTCGTGAGCAGACCTGCTGCCAGAGCACTAAACATGAGCAGCAAGATGCCGAGGCCCATCCATGTGAGGATGGCCATGATAAGCGGATGCTTGTGGTAGATGCTGCCAAAGAGAAGAAAGCAGGCGTGCTGCACGATGATGCCTAAGAGAATCACGAAGAAACCTTCGACAGGGGATGGCTCACCATTGAGATTAACATAGAAATTGGAGATGCCGCTGTTGTTGAGGCCTTCCGTGAGGGCGCTGGTAGCCCACTGTGCCGCATTGCTGTTGATGATCAGACTCATGAGGTACTGCAATACGTCGCCGGCTAAGAATCCTAAGATGGCTGCTAATGGCATGGCCACCACGAGCACGAGATAGCGGGCGATGAACTTCTCCTTGTTGGAGGCCGGGAGCATGAAGTTGTTGATGCGCTGCTGTCGGCTGCGGAGATTAGAGAAGATGTGGGCACCACTGCATAGCAGATAGACGAATAAAGTCAAGGAGCTGAAAATGCCCATGGTATAGGCACTGCTCGATGAGGACTTGACAAGGAGGGTGAGTATCTGCGGGATGACGACGAGTCCGAAGAATGTCAAAGCCATGGTGGCTATTTGACGCTTGCTGAGCAAAAGTTCCCAGCGGAGCACTTGTTGAAATCGAGACATGGTAATGGGTAATGTATAATATATAATATATAATGTATAATGTATAAATATGTGCTATGCGTTGTTGAGCTTTCCGGTGATGGCGGCGTTGAAGAGTAGCTCGAGGTTGATCTGGGTCTCCTCGAAGTCACCGCGTGGCATGATGACGGCATTGCCCTGAAGCGAGGGCTCGGCGTAGAGAACGGTGTCGTTCATCTCCTGAGGGGAGAGGTAGCGGAAGGCGTAGCGGCGGGAGATGTCGGTAATGGCTGCGTTGAGGAGAACGCGGCTGTGGTCGATGATGACAACGTTGTCGAGAAGACTCTCGATGTCGTGGACTTGGTGGGTGGAGATGATGAGTGTGCGGTCTTCGGTCATGGCGTTGGCGATGACTTTCCGGAAGAGGGCCTTGGAGGGGATGTCGAGGCCGTTGGTGGGCTCGTCCATCATCAGTAGGCGAGTGCCGGTGGCGATGGCAAAGCTCATGTACACCTTCCTTTTCTGACCCATGGAGAGCTCGCGGAGGTTGGGGTGCGCAGGCATGTCGAAGTCAGCGAGGCAGCGCTGGAGAAGGTCGTCGCTGAAATGCGGGTAGAAGGTGCGCATCATATCGGTGAAGGCATCGAAGGTCATGTCGGGCATAGCATACTCCTCGGGTACGATGAATATCTCGCGGAGGGTCTCGGGGAGTCGCAGGCAGCTCTCGTTACCGTCGACGGAGACGGAGCCGTGGAGGGGTCGCAGGAGTCCGCTGATGAGGTAGAGAAGTGTTGACTTGCCTGTACCGTTCTTGCCGAGGAGTCCGTAGATATGCCCCGGGGTAATGTGGAGGTCGAAGTGGTCGAACACTTGGTGCTTGCTGCCCTGGTAGTGGAAGCTGAGGTCTTTTACGTCTATCATAGCGTTTATCTGTTGTTGACTGGTAAGTATGTGAGTGTGATACTTTAGTAGTACACTGCAAAGTTATGGATAAATTTCTGAAGTGAGCAAATATTTGGCAAAGATTTAACTTTTATTGATAATCAGTAGGCCTTTGCCTTAAAAATGCGAAGCACAGAACGGGGACGAAACCGGGGAGAATGGGGCTTCTACCATATTTATGGTATGCGAAATGCCGTTGTTGTGCTATTCTTGGGGTGGAAAAATCGTCGTAACTTTGCATCGTGAAAAAGAAAAAGATGTTGAACCGCTGAAAGGACTTCTAAAAAGAGGAGAGCGTGTTCTGCCAGAACAGGGCGGGTGCTTCTCCGACGGTGGGTCCTTCAGCACAAAAGAAGATTACTATGAGCAACGAGAAGAAACTTCATTTCGAGACACTGCAACTTCATGTAGGCCAGGAGCAGGCTGACCCCGCCACCGACGCCCGTGCCGTACCAATATATCAGACCACCTCATACGTCTTCCATAACGCACAGCATGCCAGCGACCGCTTCCACCTGAAAGATGCCGGAAACATCTACGGTCGTTTGACAAACACCACACAGGGTGTCTTCGAGGACCGTGTGGCAGCCTTAGAGGGCGGTGTAGGCGGTTTGGCCGTTGCTTCCGGTGCCGCTGCTGTGACCTACGCCATCACCAATCTTGCCTATGCCGGCGACCATGTGGTGGCTACCGACACCATCTACGGAGGCACCTACAACCTGCTGAAGCACACGCTGAGCAAGTATGGCATCGACACCACCTTCGTCAACCCCGACGACTACGACGCCTTAGAGGCCGCCATCAAGCCCAACACCAAGCTCGTGTATATCGAGACCCTGGGTAACCCGAACTCCAACATCAGCGACATCGAGCGGTCAGCCGCCATTGCCCACAAGCATGGCATCCCCTTGGTCATCGACAACACCTTTGGCACCCCTTACCTCATCCGACCCATCGAGCACGGAGCTGATATCGTGGTGCACTCCGCCACGAAGTTCATCGGTGGCCACGGCTCCTCATTAGGCGGTGTCATCGTCGACGGCGGTAAGTTCGACTACTTCCAGAATGACAAGTTCCCCGGCTTCACGAAGCCCGACGCCTCTTACCACGGTCTCGTATTTGGCAACCTGCCCGCACCTTTCGTGACCCGCGTCCGTGCTCTGCTGCTACGCGATGAGGGTGCCTGCATCTCACCGTTCAACGCCTGGATTTTGCTGCAAGGTTTGGAGACACTCTCGCTGCGCGTAGAGCGCCACGTCTTCAACACGCTGAAGATTATTGACTACTTGAAGACGCAGCCGTTGGTGAAAAAAATCAACCACCCCTCGCTCCCCGACCATCCAAACCACGACCTCTACGAGCGCTACTTCCCCAACGGTGCCGGCAGCATCTTCACCTTTGAGATAGACGGTGGTCAGCAGACAGCGTGGGACTTTATCGACCATCTGAAGATCTTCTCCGACCTGGCCAATGTCGCCGACGTGAAGTCGCTTGTGGTGCATCCAAAGAGCACCACACACTCCGAGCTCTCTGACGAGGAGGCTTCCGAGCAGGGCATTTTCGACGGCACCATCCGTCTGAGCATCGGTACGGAGAATTACCTCGACCTTATCGACGACCTCGATCAGGCATTCAAGGCCGTCTCAAAATAAATCATCCATTGCCCGCTTCCCCTGCCAAGGGGGGAGGGGCTTGAAATCCACATTTACTCACATAAACAGAAAACAATTATGGCAAACATACATCATCAGATAACAGAGTTAATCGGCAACACCCCGTTGGTTGAGTTGCAGAAGTATTCCGCCCTTCGCAATGTCAAGAAGCCCGTCATCGCCAAGGTCGAGTTCTTCAACCCCGGTGGCAGCGTCAAGGACCGTATCGCCTTGGCAATGATCGAGGCCGCCGAGCGCGACGGTAAGTTGCAGCCCGGAGCCACCATCATCGAGCCCACGAGTGGCAACACCGGTGTGGGTCTGGCCCTTGTCTCAGCGGTGAAGGGTTATAAGCTTATCCTGACGATGCCCGAGACGATGAGTATCGAGCGCCGCAACCTTGTCAAGGCCTACGGGGCTCAGGTGAAGCTCACGCCGGGTGCCGCCGGTATGAAGGGTGCCATTGCCGAGGCCGAGCGTCTGCGTGACAGCATCCCTGGCAGTGTTATCCTGGAGCAGTTTGAGAACCCCGCCAACCCCCGCAAGCACTATGAGACGACTGCTGAGGAGATATGGCGCGATACCGACGGCAAGGTTGACATCTTCATCGCTGGTGTGGGTACTGGTGGCACCCTTACGGGTACAGGTAAGCGCCTGAAAGAACTCAACCCCAACGTGAAGATCATTGCCGTGGAGCCCGCCTCGTCTCCAGTTCTGGAAGGCGGCAAGTCGGGTCCTCACAAGATTCAGGGCATCGGTGCCGGCTTCATCCCCAAGACCTATGACGGCAGTGTCGTCGACGAAATCTTCCCCGTCTCCAACGACGATGCCATTCTCGCTGGTCGTCAGATTGCTCAGCAGGACGGTATCCTCGTGGGTATCTCCTCAGGTGCTGCAGCCTTCGCCGCTACGGAGATTGCCAAGCGTCCGGAAAATGAGGGCAAGAACATCGTGGCTCTGCTGCCCGATACCGGTGAGCGATACCTCTCCACGGTGCTCTATGCTTTTGAAGAATATCCGCTGTAAGGATAACTCAACATCTTTTTAAACATCCGTGCCCATGCAGGACATGACATGGCATACAGCGAAGGGCGGGCTCTCTAAAAAAGGGTCCGCCCATTCTGTGATATATTCTTATAAACTTTTAATTTGGTGTTAATGAGCAATGTAGGGTTGTCAGAATTTCGTAACTTTGTGGAAATTACTAATTAAAAATACTTATTATTATGTTTACACCACAACAACCCACATTTTGGCTAAAAGTAAGGAAAGAATATGTAATAGACAATTATGATACCCTATTGCCTTATCTTCGCGGTTATCACTATGCTCAAGACGAAAGTCCGGAGAGTGATTTCAACAAGACTTACGATTGTCTGAAAGAAGTAGTGGGCGACATCAGCCAGTCCATGGCCGACGACAATGTCTATAACTATACGGCTCCGCAATGGAGCGACGAAGACTTGAAGAAGCATGTGGGTCTGATGGCAGCTTACCTCCTGGCGGCACAGAAGAAAGGCTTGAGCGATGACCGTATCTTGCTGACCCTTTGCAATATCTTGTTGGAGGTGGAGGAAAAACCCGATTTGGCGATGTTGGAGGACATGCGCCAGGTGGCGGTAAGCTGTGCGGCAGGCTATGACGTCGTGGTCTATGGATTTTCTTGGGATGATATCAACAATTTGCCCACCTATGCCTTGTCCTTATTTTGTCAAAAGATAGTAAAAACAAGATTTAATATTCCCGAGGATCGCAATGAGCATTATTTGGAAGGCAAAGGCCTCTTGGTCATTGACAACGACGCTTTGGTGCTGGCGCCGATGAACAAAGCCGACTATGACAAGAGCGAGAAGCAGGTGCAGTTTGATTTGCATTGCAATACGCGCGTCATGGTGAAGAAGTTGGAGCGTACGAACAAGACAGAGTTTCCCGAGCTGATAGATACCTGCACCGATATGCTGCGGTCGTTGGGCAATGTGGCGCCGAGCCTGAAAAAGGAGTTGAAGACGTATGAGGTCGGCGATGAGCTCATTGTCAGGGTGGTGTCGAATAAATTTGGCTATATCCTGTGTGAGAGCATTGATGCAGACTATGTGCCGGTGCGCGGCAACCTCTTTATGCCGTTTAAGATTTTCAGTCTCTACGGAGCCTTTGTCATCACCAAGGAGAGTATTGTCAACACCGTGCGCGAGGGCGACACGCTAAAAGTGCGCATCAACGACAAAGGCGGATATGAGTTTATCATCGACTCGCAGATTTTCAAGGATTTCAACGACCTCTATATAGAGAATCTGCCCAACGAGTCGTGCGATGCCGTTTATCTCATGCCCTATTCCGGTGGTAAGGGTCATCGTTGGCTCACCGACAAGGGTGTGCAGGTGAACATCCTCGGCGCCTTGGACGAGGAGACACAGCAAGCTGTGGACAATGACCAGGCGGTGAGAATCCGCATCAATGAGTCGAAGAAGGACAACAGCGGCAACTGGGTCGTCAATGGCCGGTATGTCACCAGTGAGCCACCAACGTTCACAGGCTTTCGCAATGAGTTCTTGGAGAAGGCCCGCAACACTTTCTTGGACGAATTCTTGGAATACTACTATGAGGCGCCTGTCGAGACAGCCGCTGCGCGGCCCTCGGAGACCTTCTCCAATCCCGGTCCGCTGTTGGTGAACACCTTCTACCGCTATTCGCAGCTGGTGGGCAGCAGCACGCAGCGCTACCTCTTCCTCTTTGCCGCTCGCTTCCTCTCCACGGTCCTTGGCGACGAGCAGAGTGAGGCTTTCCTGACGCAGCAGATGCGCTATGAGGAGTGCTTGGTGCACTTTGCCTTGGGTGACGTCACGGCTTCGACGCTGAGCATGCGCGACGACGACCGGCTGCCCAATCTGCCCGCATTGCGCAATGAGAAGGGTATCGTGGAGCAACTGTGCAAATACCAGGACATGAACGTGGAGAAGCTGCAGCTCTCGCCCGGACATACCATCGATATCGACTACCTCTCGGAGATGGTCAGCGCCTCGAATGTCTTGCGAGGAAAGTTGCAGCCTGCGCAGATGAACCGCATCAAGAAGAATATCGCCGACTATATCGGTGTGGCCGACATCTACCGGAATATCAACCGCGACTATACCGACTATGGTGAGGAGAGCGACACGCTGGAGTTCAAGACCTCTGTCGTCTTCCCACCGCACAACAACATGCGCGCTGACCTCGTCAAGCAGCGGTGGGCTATCTTGAAGGCTGTGTGCGGCTTCCTCAATACCGTCTCCGGCGGTGAGTTGCTACTCGGTGTCAACGACAGCGGTATGGCGTGTGGCTTGAAGAATGACCTGAACTATCTCTTCCTTCACCGCTTTATCAGTAGTCAGACCATGGACAGCTACCGGCTGTATGTGAAGACCTTCATCGACAATGCTTTCATCGACGACCATAATGTGGAAGGCCTCGACGTCACCTCCACCGTCGTCAACTACGTCATTGAGCACAACAACGAGGGCGACGACCTGCTGCGCATCCAGGTGCATCCCTATATGGACGGCATCGTCTCCTTCCGTGACGACTATCTCCCTGACGATATCGCCCGCTCCTACTACCGCACGTCGGGTGCCAGCGTAGGAATGGACGACAAGCTGATGAAGCTCGTCAGGGAGCGCAAGGGACTTAAGAAGTAATCATGTGGAGGAAGAAGTCGTGGACGCGGGTGTCGTCGTTGAGCTCGGGGTGGAAAGCCGTGACGAGCTGGCGGCCCTGTCGAGCGGCCACGATATGCTTGTCGACGACGGCCAAGGCCTCGGCTTCGCCCTGGACACTGTCGATATAGGGTGCACGGATGAAGGTCATGGGCACCGTGCCCACGCCCTGAAGGGGTGCCTCGGTGTAGAAGCTGCCGAGCTGTCGGCCGTAGGCATTGCGGCGCACGGTGATGTCCATGGTGGAGATTCTGTCGAAGTCCTCGCCCTCGACGTCCTTTGCCAGGAGGATGAGTCCGGCGCAGGTGCCGAAGACGGGTAGCCCGGCCTCGATGTCGTGGCGCAGGGGCTCTAAGAGTCCGAGGTCGCGCAGGAGTTTGAGCTGTGTCGTAGACTCGCCGCCGGGGAGGATGACGCCATCCTTGTGTCGCTGCCAGTCGCTGAGCTGTCTGACCTCGAAGGTCTCTGCGCCAAGGCGTTGGAGCATCTTCTCATGTTCTATGAAAGCGCCCTGCAGCGCCATGACGGCAATCTGCAGGGTGTGGGCTCCGGCAGGAACGGATGTGAAAGTGTCTGTCATATTATTTTCCTCTCTCTGCCATGAGCACCTTAATCTCTTCCTCATTGATACCCACCATGGCAGGTCCGAGGTCCTCGGAGAGCTCGGCGAGCTTGACGGGGTCGTTGTAGTTGGTGACGGCCTGTACGATGGCAGCAGCGCGCTTGGCGGGGTTGCCACTCTTGAAGATTCCCGAACCTACGAAGACGCCCTCCGCTCCGAGTTGCATCATCAGGGCAGCGTCGGCAGGTGTGGCCACACCACCGGCGGCGAAGTTGACGACGGGGAGCTTGCCGTGGTCGTGGACATACTTCACGAGGTCGTAGGGCGCCTGCAAGTTCTTTGCCGCTTCGAAGAGTTCGTCCTCAGCCATGTTGGTTAGGCGGCGTATCTCGCTTTGCATGAGTCGCATGTGCTTCACGGCCTGGACGACATCGCCCGTGCCGGGCTCGCCCTTGGTACGAATCATCGTGGCACCCTCGGCGATACGCCGCAGGGCCTCGCTGAGGTTGCGGGCACCACAGACGAAAGGCACCTTGAACTTTGTCTTGTCGATGTGGTAGACATCGTCAGCGGGGCTCAGCACCTCGCTCTCGTCGATGTAGTCTATCTCTATGGCTTGCAGAATCTGCGCCTCGGCGATATGTCCGATGCGGCATTTAGCCATGACGGGTATCGACACCGCTTTCTGAATGCCCTTAATCATCTTCGGGTCGCTCATGCGTGCTACGCCACCGGCTGCCCGGATGTCGGCGGGGATGCGCTCCAAGGCCATGACGGCGCAGGCGCCGGCCGCCTCGGCAATCTTAGCCTGCTCGGGGGTGGTAACGTCCATGATGACACCGCCCTTGAGCATCTGTGCAAGGTTGCGGTTGAGTTGTTGTCTGTCTTCCATTATCTTAGTTCTTATAATCAGTGTTCGCGGTTGTTATCCTTTGATTCTTGGCTGTATTGGTCTTCTTCTTGGCTGTGTCGGCCCTCTTCTTGGCTGTGTCGCTCTTCGCGATAGGCGCTCGGCGAGAGCCCCGTCAACTTTTTGAAAAATCGTGAGAGATGGGCCTGGGACGAGAAGCCGAGACGGGCCGCTATCTCCTGGATGCTGACCTCCGAGGTGGTGAGCATGCGCTGGGCATCATTGAGGATGTATTCATCGATGATGGCCTTGGGATTGCGTCCGGCGATGCGTCGGCAGACTTGTCCGAGGTAGGCGCTGCCCACATTGAGTTGGTCGGCATAGAAGGCCACGTCGCTGTTGAGGGCGAAATGCTGCTGGACGAGCCGGATGAAGTCATTGTAGAGCTGGCTGCCACGGCCTTGCAGGGTGGTGACGGAAGCACACTGATGACGGCTGAAAGTGTGGGCGTGGTCCACGGCGTCGTCGAGACTTAGACCCTTACAGAGGTAGGCGGCCAACGACGAGGAGAAGCCGTTGGCCAAGCCGTGGCAGGTGGCATCGTCGATGAAGAAGACGTTTGGACGGATGTCGTCGCCTAAGATTTGGCGTGCGTCATGACGGTTGACGACGATGGCGGTGCAGAGAGGCAGGAGCTGCGTCTGGATATGGCGGAGCATGTCGTCGCCCATGAGTCGGTCACCGCGGCTGGAGAAGAGCAGGGGGTCGTAGATGACGAAGTCGGGGCGATAGCTTCTGAGAGCCCTGACGATGACGTCGAGGGTCTCGCTGCGCCTGACCATGCCTATCTTCACGGCCTGGGGCTGCACATCGTTGACGATGGCCTCTATCTGCCCGCCGACGACAGGTGCGGGGATGTCGTAGAACTCCTGGATACCGATGGTGTTCTGCATGGTCACCGAGGTGATGGCCGAGAGGGCCACACAGCCTAAGGCGCTGATGGTGCGGATGTCGGCTTGGATACCCGACTCCCCCGTGGCGTCACTGCCGGTGATGGTGAGGATGGTGCCTTTTGTCATACTCTTGTCGTTTTTGCGCTGCAAAGGAAAGAAAAAAAAAGGAAACTACTGCATGTAGCTTCCTTTTTGATAAATATTACTTCAATTTGTACAAAGCCCGTAGTTCTCACTCGCTCTCCTTGATTTTCTCCATGATGAGCTTCTCTATCTCCTCACTGAGCTCAGGGTTGTCACGAAGCAAGGCCAGTGTGGCGTCGCGGCCCTGTCCGAGTTTGGAGCCATTGTAGCTGAACCAGCTTCCGCTCTTATTGATGATGTTGTAGTCGACACCTAAGTCGAGAACCTCGCCCACCTTGTTGATGCCCTGTCCGAAGAGGATGTCGAACTCCGCCTTGCGGAAAGGCGGCGCCACCTTATTCTTCACGACCTTCACGCGTACATGGTTGCCGAGGACATTCTCGCCATCCTTGATGGAGGTGACACGACGGATGTCGAGTCTGACGCTGGCGTAGAACTTCAGTGCGTTACCGCCCGTTGTGGTCTCGGGGTTGCCAAACATGATGCCTATCTTCTCACGCAGCTGGTTGATGAAGATGCAGCAGGTGTTAGTCTTGGCGATGGTTGCCGTGAGTTTGCGCAGAGCCTGGCTCATGAGTCGGGCCTGGAGGCCTACGGCGGAGTCGCCCATCTCTCCTTCTATCTCCTTCTTTGGCGTGAGTGCAGCTACAGAGTCGATGACGAGGATGTCGATGGCCGACGAAGAGATGAGCTGGTCGGCAATCTGCAGAGCCTGCTCACCGTTGTCGGGCTGTGAAATCCAGAGGTTGTCAACGTCGACGCCCAACTTCTCCGCATAGAAGCGGTCGAAGGCATGCTCGGCGTCGATGAAGGCCGCGATGCCGCCCTGTTTCTGCGCCTCGGCGATGGCATGGATGGCCAACGTGGTCTTACCCGACGACTCCGGGCCATAGATTTCTATCACTCTGCCGCGGGGATAGCCGCCAACGCCCAAGGCCACGTTGAGACCGATGGAGCCCGTGGGGATGACATCCACATTCTCCACCTTCTCGTCGCCCATCCGCATGATGGAGCCTTTACCGAAATCTTTCTCTATCTTGCTCATAGCGGACTGGAGGGCCTTCATCTTGGCCTCTTTCTCCGCCTTTTCCTTCTCGGCTTTCTCAGCCGCAAGTTGTTCTTCTGTTTTTGCCATTATCTCTGATGGGTTTGCTGTTTACAATTCGATGTCTTTGTCAAACTCCTCATGCCAGGGCAGTCCCTGTTCAGCGAGGACTTTGAGGAATGGATCCGGGTCGAACTCTTCGACATTCCATACTCCGGGCTTCTTCCAGATACCCTTGAGGAACATCATGGCGCCCGTCATGGCCGGTACGCCGGTGGTGTAGCTCACGCCCTGCATGCCTGTCTCCTTGTAGGCATCCTGGTGCTTGCAGTTGTTATATATATAATAGGTGTGCTCTTTGCCGTCCTTGAGTCCTCTGATGCGGCAGCCGATGCTTGTCTCGCCGTCGTAGTTCTCGCCCAAGTCCTGAGGGTTGGGGAGCACAGCCTTGAGAAACTGCAAGGGTACGATGCTCACCTTTACGGTCTTTGTGGGGTCATCGGCGAGGGGAGCCTCATAGACGATGGGGTCGATGCGTCCCATGCCAGTATCCTCGATGACGCGCAGGTGGGTGAGGTATTCCTGTCCGAATGTCATCCAGAAGCGTCCGCGTTTGATGGTGGGGTAGTTCTTCACGAGCGACTCCAGCTCCTCGTGATGCATGAGGTAGCTGTCGCGTGGGCCAATGTTCGGGTAGGTGATGTCGCGGTGTACAGCGAGGGGCGCCGTCTCCACCCATTTGCCATCCTCGTAGTAGAGACCCTTCTGGGTAATCTCGCGGATGTTGATCTCCGGGTTGAAGTTGGTGGCGAAAGCCTTATGGTGGTTGCCGGCATTGCAGTCGACGATGTCAAGATACTGAATCTCGTCGAAGTAGTGCTTGGCAGCATAGGCTGTGAATACCTGGCTCACGCCCGGGTCGAAGCCGCAGCCAAGGATAGCAGTGAGTCCTGCCTTCTCGAAGCGGTCCTTGTAGGCCCATTGCCAGGAGTATTCGAAATGCGCCTCGTCTTTGGGCTCGTAGTTGGCAGTGTCGAGATAGTTGCAGCCGCAGGCTAAGCAGGCGTCCATGATCGTGAGGTCCTGATAGGGCAGGGCCAGGTTGATGACCAAGTCGGGCTTGTAGCTGCTGAAGAGCGTCTTGAGCTGCTCCACGTCGTCGGCGTCGACTTCGGCAGTCTTGATGTCCATCTTATAGCCTTTGGCATGAATGGCGTCGACGAGCTTGTCACATTTCTCCTTGTGGTGGCTGGCAATCATCAACTCACCGAAGACGTCGGTGTTCTGAGCTATCTTGAAGGCGCAGACAGTGGCAACGCCTCCGGCTCCAATCATTAATACTCTGTTCATAATATTTTGTTTTTATTGTTGACGGGTTGATGTCGTAGGAGTCTACGACTGTGGTATCTCCTCGCTCTTGATGCCGAGAGCGTTCATGAGCGAGTATCCGAGAATCTCCTGTCGAAAGTTGCCGCCGGGCATGGGCTGCATGGCGAAGAGGGTGATGCGCTTGTCGTCGTCGGCACCGCGGAGGGCAGCCGCCACTTCCTCGTAGATGCTGCCCTGCTCGCCGTTGGGGATGATCATCAGTCGCTTCACCTCTTTATGACTGAGCACCATGTTGATGGTGTCGAGGATGTAGTCGTCCTTGCTTACGACATCTCCGACGCTGATGGCGTTGATGAGGAACTCTCCGAGCTTCTCGTCTTTGAAAGCGCGGGCGTCGATGTCGGTGTCGTAGACGGACGGTTGAAAGTTGTCCATCTTGGCGTGCTGTTTCTCATGGACGAGGACGACCTGCGTCTCGTGGTCGCTGCCGTCGGCGCGCAGTCCGCCGTCGAGAGCGATATCTACCACCCACTGGCTGAGGTCAGCCTTGGGGATGCGGCGGCCTATCATGCGCTCAAACTGCACGGAGAGCTGGAAAGCCACATAGTCGATGTAGTCAGCATCGGCGAGTATAAAGTTCTCGCTGAGCTTGATATTGTTAGCTTCTTCTGGTGTCATAATAAGAATAAAGATACTGCAAAGATAATGCAAACGAATGGAAAAACAAAGAAAAGGGAGAGATTTCTTCGCCTTGTTGTTGCTCTTCCTCACTTCTGAGGAGAAGATAATGTATTATTTATGAAAATGTAGCATTGATGCAATATTTTTTGCTTATCTTTGCAGCTGATTGTACGAAAAGATAACAAATATTCATAAATACAACGACAATGTCAACATTATCAATCGCAATCATCGTCGTGTTTATCGTGGGCTACCTTTTTATAGCCCTTGAGAGCGTGACGAAGGTCAACAAGGCAGCCGTGGCCTTGCTTATGTTTGTAGTAGTCTGGACGCTGTACATGCTTGATCCGGGCTACTTTGTCAATTTGATGCACCCGCAGTTTATGGATCTGCTGAAGATGGAGCATGGTACGCTCGGTCAAGGTGTGGACCCTGTCATCACCTTTGTCACCGATGTCATCCAGAATCATCTCGGCGATACCGGTACGACGCTCTTCTTCCTGATGGGCGCCATGACCATTGTGGAGGTTGTGGACCAGAATGGCGGTTTCGACTGGGTGCGCAATGTCATGCATACGAAGTCGAAGCGCGCCCTGCTGTGGCGTATCGCTTTCATGACTTTCTTCCTCTCTGCCATCCTTGACAACATGACGACATCTATCGTGATGATAATGATTCTGCGTAAGTTGGTACCCGACCACAAAGACCGCATCATCTATGCCGCCCTTGTCATCATTGCCGCCAACAGTGGTGGCGCCTTCTCGCCGATTGGCGACGTGACCACCATCATGCTGTGGAACAAGGGCTTGCTGACAGCTTTAGGCGTTATTAGCGAGATACTGATACCTTCTATCGTTTCTATGGTTGTCCCTGCCCTCATCCTTCAGTTCGGCCTCAAGGGCGAGTTGGGCACTGTCTCCAAGGAGGAGTTGGCAGCCAATGCCGAGGAGCACGACTTCAGTGACACCCAGCGCAAGGTCATCTTCTGGGTTGGTGTAGGCGGTCTTATCTTCGTGCCTATCTTCAAGAGCATCACCCATCTGCCGCCGTTTGTTGGCATCCTCCTCATCCTCAGCTTGGTATGGATTGTAACGGAGGTCTTCTACGCCGGGCTGAAGAAGCAGAAGACGACGCGCTCGAAGCGTGTGGTGAACCTTATCCGCAACATCGACATGAGCACCATCCTCTTCTTCCTCGGTATTCTGATGGCTGTCTCCTGCCTATCTGAGATTGGCGCGCTGACGGCATTAGGCAAGGGCCTAAATGTAGCTTTCAATGGCAACCACTTTATGGTGACGGGTATCATCGGTGTGCTGTCGTCTATCATCGACAATGTGCCACTCGTAGCCGGATGTATGGGTATGTATCCGCTGGCTCCTACCGGCGACTTTGCTACCGACGGCATCTTCTGGCAGCTCTTGGCTTACTGCGCTGGTGTCGGTGGCTCTATGCTTATCATCGGTTCTGCTGCCGGCGTCGTCGTCATGGGCTTGGAGAAGATTACCTTCGGATGGTATATGAAGCATGTGTCCTGGATAGCCTTCGTTGGCTATATCGCAGGTATCCTCTGCTATTATGTCATGCGTGAGTTCATCTTCACAACTCCGCTGTAAACAGCTGCCATCGTACATATAATGGCGATGGCCATGTAGATACATGCCAACTGCAAGGTGCTGAGCTGAATACCTTCTATACTCGCACCGGGCAGTGCGGCCAGCCGGCTGACCGAGATATTGAGAAAGGTCGCCACAGTGCCCAACACCGTCGTTAACAGGCTGCTCGCGGCTGTCCACCACACGGTGGCAGCCATAGCGATGGCAAGATAGATGATGATGGTGGCGCAGGGAATGACGATATAGTTGGTCAGCAGGAAATAACAGGAAAATCTTTCGAAATAATAAGCTACGAGTGGGGCAGTGCCGATCTGTGCCGATAAGGACACAGCGGCAGTGCCCCATATTGTTTTCAGTAGTTTGTTGACCAGACTGAGGGTTGTGAGCTCACCGCCCTTCGGCAGCAGACGGTAGAGAGGCTGGTAGAAGACGACGATGGCGAGGACGGCCAGGAACGACATCTGAAAGCCTACATCCCACAAAAAGAGCGGGTTGCCGACGATGATGACGACAGCGGCAAAGGCCAGGGCGTTGACGGAGGCTTTTCGGCGTCCTGCCACGAGGCAGAGAGAATAGATGGTGAGCATGAGGGCCGACCGCACTACGCTGGTGCCTAAGCCCACCACGACAGCATAGGTCCAGATGGCGAGGATGATGACGGCTTGAGAGAGCCACCGCCGGTGAATTCCACTGCCTAAGAGCAGGGTCAGGACGGTGAAGATGATGCCCAAATGCAGCCCGGAGAGGGCGAGGATGTGGGAAGCGCCGGAGATGGCGTATTCGCCTTTGGTAGTGCAGTCTATGGCATGCTTGTCGCCCAACACCATAGCAGCCACGACGGCGGCTGCCTGGTCGTTCTTGTCATCGACCGCATTGTTGCTATGCTGCTGGCTATCGGTTTGTGGAGAGGCGTTGTGCGGAAGGTCGCTGAGACGGTTGAGCAGGCGCTGGCGAAGTTTTAGGGCGTTGATTTTTAGGCGGTCGAGATAGGGTAGGGCGTCGGGTGAGATTTTGGCAGGCTGCCATTGGGTGTAGAAGATGAACGTCTGAGCGCGGAAGCCATGGCATTGCAGCCATCTGACATAGTCGAAGTTGCTGCCTTCGCGGAAGTTGCTGAGCGGTTGCATCACCGACGTGGCCTGGATGCCACTGCCCAAATGCAATAGCCGGTAGTTGTCAGTGAGGGTATCGCGCAGGATGGCGCCTTTCACAAGAATAGGGTGGGGAAGGGCGCGATTGTTGACATTTGTCAGGGCAAGGTCGCATCGGAGGACCTTGCCTTTGACTTGCGGTTCGTCGACGAGGACGGCCTCATAGCTTAGCGCTCTGTCTTCTGGAAAGGGGTTGGGAATGTCATTCTTAGTTTGGGTGATGAGTCCGGCTCCCGCAAAGAAGGCGGTGAGCAGGATGAGTACGCTCTGGAGATAGACCCTGCCTTTTGCCAGCAGCTCAGCCACAAGGCAGCCGGCAGCTGCTGCCAGCCACATCCCTGTCCAGCCACAAGCCACCTTGTCGCCCACGACTATGCCCGCGGCCAAGGCGAGGGCCACTCTGAGCAGCGGTTGGGTTTGAAGGTATTCGCTGAAGCGCATGGCTGATGGTGTTTGGAAGCTTATTGCTCTATCTGCGTCTTGGGCCAGTTGACGAGGAAAAGCTTGCCCGTGGCTCGCGTGAAGGCGGTATAGAGCCAGTGGATATAGTCTGGGGTGAGCATGTCGTCGGTCATATAGCCCTGGTCGACATAGACGTGGGCCCATTGCCCGCCCTGGGCTTTATGGCAGGTGACGGCATAGGCGAACTTTATCTGCAAAGCATTGTAGTATTTGTCTTGCCGGATAGCCTTCATGCGGTCGGCCTTGAGCGGAATGTCGGTGTAGTCGGCCATAACCTTGTCAAAGAGCCGTTCATTCTCCTCACGGGTCAGGGCTGGTGACTCTGAGGTGAGGGTGTCGAGCAGGACGGTCGTCTCCAGTTCATAGTGGTCGTAGTCGGGGAACTCCAGCATGACGTCGGCGAAATGGAAGCCGAAGAGCTCGGTGACGTGGCGGACGCGGCGCACCTGGCAGCGGTCGCCATTGGCGATAAAGGAGATGCTCTTGTTGGGCGCGCCCGTCTGGGCTGCGGTGCCCTCACCCGTTTGGGCAGTGTTGTTGGAGAAGTATTTATTCTTGACCACCATGAGCATGTCGCCGCAGCAGAGGTTGGCCTCTCTGTCTAAGACCTGGCTTCTGATGCCTTGGTTGTAGATGTTTGCGCGCTTGTTCGACCTTGTGATGACGATGGTGTCATCCATGCCCACGTTGTCGTAGCTGGTGGCAATGCTCTCCACAAGCTCGTTGCCGGGCATCATAACGATGTCGGCAAAGCCATGGAAGCGTATCAGTGGCAGGTGGGTAGCCTCGTCGTGGGTAATCATGTTGCGGATGACGGTGGCGTTGTAGAGAATCCCGGAGCGGCTCTGCTGACGGAGCACCTCGTTGAGGTCGCATTCGTAGACATGCATGTTGTAGCCTTCCAGGACTTCCGCGGTGAGAGCCGGCGATTCTTCCTCACCGACGGGTGGCAGCTGCGCCTTGTCGCCGATGAGCAGCAGCCGGCAGTTGTCGCCGCTGTAGACAAACTGCATGAGGTCGTCGAGGAGACTCCCTGAACCAAAGCTGCTGTCCATACCGGGCTGGCTGCTGATCATCGAGGCCTCGTCGACGACGAAGAGGGCGTTGCGGTGCTTGTTGTAGTTGATGTTGAAGCTGCCGTCGAGTCCTGAGAACGACTTCTCGCGGTAGATCGTGCGATGGATGGTGAAAGCCGGCAGTCCGCTGCTCTGTGCAAAGACCTTTGCAGCGCGCCCTGTGGGAGCCATGAGGACAAGCTGCTGTCCGAGGCTGTAGAGGGTGCGCACCATGGCGGCGGCGAGCGATGTCTTACCGGTTCCCGCCGAGCCGCGCAGAATCATCACGCTGTGCGCATCACGGTCGGCAAGGAATCGGCCAAACGTCTCTAATGCCTGCTGTTGGTCACCGGTAGGTGTGAAACCAAAGCGGGCTACGATACGGCTGATGAACTCGGCAATCTTCATCTGAAGAGTGAGAAGTTGACGCTGCCATAGCTGCGATGTTCAAGGAAGTGTGGCGAGTTGGAGAAGTCGTGGGTCTTGCCATGCTCGAAGACGAAGATGCCGTCGGGCTTGAGGAGGTCGTTGTCGAAGACGAGGGATGGGATTGTAGGCAGTTCCTCCAGGGCGTAGGGTGGGTCGGCGAAGATGATGTCGAACTGTTCGTGGCATTTCTTCAAGAAGCGGAAGACGTCGCCGCGGATGAGGACGTTGTCGCGTGTGCCGATCTTCTTCATGCACTCGCTGATGAAATGGGCGTGGTCGCGGTCGGCCTCTACGCTGACGACGGGTCGGCAGCCGCGCGAGAGCATCTCCAAGGAGATACTTCCGGTACCGGCAAAGAGGTCGAGGGCGGCAGCGCCGTCGAAGTCGATATAGCCATTGAGGACATTGAAGATGTTCTCCTTGGCGAAGTCTGTAGTGGGGCGCGCCTTGAAAGTCCGGGGAATGTCGAAGTGGCGTCCTTTGTAGATTCCTGTGATTACTCGCATAGTGGTCTTTAGCCTAAATAGTTGGTTATCATGTCGAAGGTGATGCCTTTAATCTGTGTCAGTGGCGCTCTGTTGAAGCTTGCCTGCGGGTTGATGACAACGACGAAGGCAACGTAGGTGCGGAGGTCCTTGAGCAGCTCGTCCTTGTCGATGAGGTCGCCGACGAGGAAGAGCTCGTCGTGGAGCTGGTCCATGGCCAACTGCTTCCACACGAAGAGGATGAAGTAGACAGCATCCTTGACATGTCTGACGTCGTATCTGTTGCAGAAGATGAAGCGGTTGCGCTCGAAGCTGAAGAGTTCGAGGACACCGTCGTGGAAATAGGCGTAGAGCTTGCGGCGGTTGCCGATGAAGCTGCGGTGGTGGAGATAGTCCCAGACGGGTCGCATGAGGCAGACATAGCTCACATCCTGAAAATGGTCTTCCACAACGAGCTTGAGGTCCTTGTTCAATGCGAAGAGCACGACGGCGTTGACATCGGCCATGACATTGGAGCAGATGACGGCACCCTCGGTATAGGGGAAGGCATGTTTGTAGAGTGCCTCGTTCTCATCGGCGTCGTATTCCTCCAAGGGCACGATGAGCGACTGCGAGTCGATGAGCACTTTTGCCTTGGGCGGTGCTTGCTGCAAGAGGTCGACGGTCTTGAAGGCCTCGCGGAGGTTGGCGGCTAAGGAGACACCGCTCTTGGTGACATACTGATAGTAGTCAATCTGTGTGTTGCTGTCTATGTCGGGCAAGGCAAAGGACAGTGCGCTCTTTGCCGCACGGATGGTAAGACGTTCCTTTTTATTATCTTGCATAGTCGTTGTTGATGTCTGTTTCTATTCCCAGTTGCCGGCGTTGTTGTTGGGTGTGTTGATGTCGCCTATCTTCAGTCCGGGGAATCCGCCACTGCTGTTGGCATCCTCGATGACGTTGGCTACGGAGTTACGGTCCAGTCCGTCAAGAAAGTCCACGTATTTCGCCCTGCACTCCATCAGCGGCACGTCCTGTCCGCCCTTGCCCGTGATGGTGGTGGCTTGCAGCTCGAAGGATTTTTTGTCGGTGTAAGGGATATAGCGCATGCTGTCGGCGAGATACCCGCTCTTGACCAGACTGTTGAAGTTGCCAGCATAGACGCCATGGCGGGCTCTGTAACGCTCTTCGGCCGAGCGGATGGCCATGAGCCGCGTCTTCACCGCTGTCTCCCGCAATTTCCGCTGACTGTCGAAATGGATGGGGCCACCAATGCTCATGATGCAGAGCAGGGCCATGACAGCCACGCAGCCGACAAGCAGATAAGATGTCTTTATCTTTTTCATTGTTGTTTATATCTTTATCAAAGTCTTTTTACCAAAGTCTTATTCCTGCTCTTTATTCCAAGCCTTTAGAAGGTTATTTACAGCAACGGGCTGAGCAGTCGGACGATGCTCACCCACAGCCGTTTCCAGAAAGAGAAGCGGGCCTTGCCATAGAGTTTGTCGAAGGGCTGGCAGCGCGTCTCATCGTCGAGGAAGACTTTCTTCATCCGCAAGGCCATGCCCTCGTCATAGAAGAAGACATTGGCCTCGAAATCATGCTCGAAGCTCCGGAAGTCGATGTTCGTACTTCCGCATGTGCAGATGCTGTCGTCGCTGACGAGGAATTTGGAGTGGTTGAAGCCAGCCTCATAGAAGAGGACCTTTACGCCTGCCTCTATTGTCTCCAAGATATAGCTGACGCCCGCCCACTCCACAATCTTCGAGTCGCCATGCAGAGGTATCATCAGCCTGACGTCAACACCTGCCAACGCCGCCGTCCTCATGGCGAAGAGCACCGTCTCCGTAGGCAGGAAGTACGGCGTCTCCATGTAGACGTAGCGCTTGGCTTCGAGGAGCACGCGGACGTAGCCCTGCATGATGTCGGGCCACTCCGAGATAGGGCTGCTCGTCACCACCTGGGCCAGGCAGTTGTTGTCGAGAAACGGATGCAGTGGGGGATAGTAGCGGCGGTCGGTGATGAGCGTGCGGTCTACGAAATACCAGTCGATGAGGAAGGCGCGCTGCAGGCCGTAGACAGCACCGCCCTGCACCTTGAGCATGGTGTCGCGCCACGGCTCCTTGCCGGTGCCCTTGACATAGCGTGTGGCGAAGTTCATGCCACCGATGAAGCCGACGATACCGTCGATGACGATAATCTTCCGGTGGTTGCGGTAGTTGGCTTTAGATGTGAAAGCCGGGAACTTTACCGGCATGAAGGGGTGGACATTGATGCCGTTGTCGCGCATGCGCTCGAAGAAGGCATTCTTCACCTTCCAGCACCCCACGTCGTCGTAGATGAGACGTATCTCAACACCCTGCCGCGCCTTGTCGATGAGGGCGTCGGCAATGAGTCGTCCGAGCTCGTCGTCGTTGAAGATGAAGATGTCGATATGGATATGGTCCTTGGCCCGGCTGATCTCGTGGAGTAGGGCGGGGAAGAAGTCATAGCCGGAGGTGTAGATGTCAGCCTCGTTGTCCTTGAAGGGCAAGGCCATGTTCTGGTTCTTGAAGAGCTGCATGAGCGGGCGGTGGACCTCGGGCAGCCGCAGGTCTTTCTGCTCAGCATACTCAAACATCGTGCGCTTGGTGAGCTGGCTCAGAGACCGCTCGCTGATGAGGCGTTCCTTGCGCGTGTTCTGTCCGAAGAAGAAATAGAGCACAATACCCACTAATGGCAGGGCCCACAGCACGAGGAGCCATGCCATTGTCTTGGCAGGCTGCCGGTTGTCCATGAGCACCTTGAGCATCACCACAATCTCTATGAGAATGTAGATGGCATACCATAGCCAGTGAATATATTCCATCGTCTGTTTTCTGTCCCGGGCTTTATTTGATGTCTATGAGTTTGTGTGTCTGCAAGCTCAGGCGCCAGCGTGGATGCCGCTTGATAAACTCCACGCAGGCGGTCGTGATTTCTCTGTTCTGCTCTCCGTTGCCGGTGTCCATCGGTTGGAGATAGTAGTATTCTGCTTCTATGCCGTAGTCTTCCACCGGTGTTGTGCCGTCGAAGACGACCTTCAGCTCGTTGCAGCGCCTGACGGCAGGCTTCTGCTTGGGCGATACCGTGAGCCAGTCGAGGTTGTCGGGAGGCAGCTTGGTGCCGTTGCTCTCCATGGCTGTCTGCGGGAAACCGGCGGCGTGGATGGCGTCGATGAGAGCGGCATCGACCTGCAAGGTCGGCTCGCCACCGGTGAGGACGACGAGCACACTGCTGACATCGTCGTTGCCGACGGCCTGCTTCATCCTGCTGACGATATCGGCGGCAGTCAACTCCTCATAGTGCGAGAAGTCGGTGTCGCAGAAATCGCAGTGGAGGTTGCAGCCGCTGAAGCGCACAAAGACGGCGGCGCGCCCCGTGTTGCGGCCCTCGCCCTGGAGACTGTAGAAAATGTCGTTGACCCTGTACATCTATTCGTCCTTCTCGTAGATAGCCACATTGCTCGCTGTCTCTGCCACCATGGCCTTGTAGCAGGATGGTATCTGGTCGACAATCCACTTGGCGATGTTCTCTGCCGTGGGATTGAAGGGCAGTACCTGGTTGAGGTCCTGGTGGTCGAGCTTGCCGTGGATGAGCTGCTTGATGAGCGTGAAGTCCACGACCATGCCGTCCTGGTCCAGCTCCTTGGATTTGCAGTAGACCGTCACCTGCCAGTTGTGTCCGTGGATATTCTCACATTTGCTGCCGTGAGAGAGGATGAGGTGGTGACTGGCTGAAATTTCGAAAGATTTCTGAATGTAATACATGCGTTATTTCTTTTTCTGTATGTAAGCTAATTCCGACAAGGCATAGTCGCTGTTGTCGGGGTCGTCGAGGAGTTGCTTGAGAATCTTCTCGGCTTCCTTATATTGTCCGTTGTTGATGAGCAGGAAGGCCCTTCGGCGCTTGATGAAGTTCATAAACTTCTTTATTCCCTGCATCTCTTTGGTATGGTCGGCCGCGTGGTCTTCGTCGTCTTCATCCTCCTCGCCGTGCTCCAGGCTGTCGAGAGCCGCTTGCAGTGAGCTCTGGATGCCCGTGAGCAGATCCATGGCGCGGAAATCGTTGCCGTTGACGAGGCAGTTGACATAGGCCTCGGTATAAGACTGCTGCGTGGTGGGCAGTGTCATTTGCAGATAGTAGCAGGCGCGGTCATACTGGTGGAGGTTGGTATAGCAGCAGCCAATGTAATAGGCCACTTCGTCGATGAGGTCCTTCACTTGTTCGATGTGGTGGTTGAAGCCGCCCGTCAAGGTGTGGAAGGCGTCGAGGAGTGGCAGCAAGGCCTCATAGTAGCGTTTGTGGAGGTAGAGGCTGCGCCCGCGGAAGAAGTCCTGGCCAAAGTGCAGGTCGCTGAAGGAGGCCAGCACCTTCTCCTCATGGCTCATCGAGGCCTGGTCGTCGGACTTAGCCTTGGCCATGGCCTCTTTCCACAGGTAGCGGAAGTGGGCCTCACGGGTCTCGCGCGGCGTAAGGTCATAGCCTAAGAGTACACTCATCGACAGCATTTGGTGACGCTCGCTCTCGTTGTTCACCTCCTTGCTCACGGAGATGGGTATCAGCATCAGGGTGACACGGTAGTAGAGGGTGTCCTCGTTTCTGTCTTCCTCTTTGAAGTTGACCATCAGATGGCGGGGCGTGATGGGGTCGCGGGGGTCATAGAAGTCGAGGTTGCCCGTGGCGGTGTGATTGCTGAAAGCACCGTCCTTGATAAGTGGTGAGGAGATGGCAAAGCCTAAGATGTCGTCGGGGTCGTCGAGTGTGGAGACGGTGTCGCCGATGGTCAGTGAGAATCTGATGGGGATGATGTCGGTGAGGCCGAGGGCTGTGGAGACGAGCCGGCCTAAGGTGAGCAGCGAGCTGGTCTCTTCGTGCCAGTTGGGCCCGGCCTCCTGGTGCATCATCTCCTGCTCGTGGAGGAGCTGCAGGTCGCGGGCAAAGAGGGCATCGCCCTTCTCGCGATCCAGACCGGGGCTCTTCTCCCGCTTCGACTGCTCTTCGTACTTTGTGGAGAAGGTGTTCTGCCAGATGAAGGCATCGCCCATGACACGCTCCAAAGTCTGCTTCAGACAGACATCGGTGAGGGGAAGCACACTGATGAGGTGCAGGTCCACGGTACTCTTCTTCTCGTCGACGGTATAGACGATGCGGCAGGCATCGGTATTGAGGTTGCAGAGGTTGCAGACGATGCGCACACGCTCTATATTCTCAACATCGGTCTGATAGAAGAAAAGAAAAGACACGCGGGCGAAAGGATTATTCTTCTCCAGCGTGATATTGAAGTGCCCGCCCTGATAGGTATAGCGCGCGGTTTCAATATCGCCCTCCTTCTTCCATTCTGCCTTGATATTCATCTCGTGCAGAATACGGTTGATGGACGACTTCCTGTCGGTGATATTAAATTTCACACGATCCAAGTCCTTCATGCGCTTTAACCACAACACGACAAAGGCGGCAAGAAGCGCGACGAGTAAGATGATATATAGTATGTCGATAGTATCCATAAACCTTCATTCCTTGTTAGAGATTACAAAAATACGATTAAAAACTGATATTAAGAAGAAAAACAGGATATTTATAACGTACAGAAAGCAAAAAAGCGTTATTTTTGCAAAAGATATTCTTACAAACATCGATTTTATGAAGAAACTCTTACTTGTCTTGGCAGCACCTCTGCTCTCTGCAGCGGCGCTGGCTCAGACCCAACCGCTGTGGATGCGTTTTCCTGCCATCTCGCCCGACGGCAGCACAGTGGCCTTCTCTTACAAGGGCGACATCTGGACGGTGCCCGTGACCGGTGGTCAGGCCCGGCAGATTACTTCCAATCCTGCCTATGAAGCTTATCCCGTGTGGAGTCCCGACTCCCGCACCCTCGCCTTTGCCTCTACGCGCGAAGGCAGTATGGATGTGTATATCGTGGACAGAAATGGCGGCGTGCCCAAGCGGCTCACTACCGACAGTGGTGATGAATATCCTATGGCATGGCGCAACGACAGCACCATCCTGCTCCGGGCCAGCATCATGCCGTCGGCACAGAGCATCATCTTCGCTTCCAGCACCTTTCCACAGGTCTATGAGGTCAGCATCCATGGTGGACGCATGAAGCACTTTTCCGACATCACCATGAACGACATCAGTGTGGCTCCCGACGGTGGTATCCTCTACCATGACAAGAAAGGTTATGAGGATGACTTCCGCAAACACCACCAGTCGCCGATATGCCGTGACATCTGGCTGTATAAGAACAACACCTTCACGCGGCTCACCGACTTTGCCGGTGAGGACCGTACCCCTGTCTGGGGCGGTGACGCCAATACCTACTATTATCTTAGCGAGGAAGACGGCACCTTCAATGTCTACAAGCGGCTCATCGGTGCCACGGCCAAGACGCAGCTTACACACTATAAAGGCAACCCCGTCAGATTTCTCACACGTGCTACCGACGGCACCCTCTGCTATGGTTACAACGGCGAGATTTACACCCTCCACGAGGGTAACGAGCCACAGAAACTCAGTGTCACGGTGACGGCCGATGACGGCAGCGACAGGCTGAAGCGGCAGCTGCTCACCTCGGGCGCCACAGAGTTTACACTCTCGCCCAACGGCAAGGAGATGGCATTCGTTCTTCATGGCGATGTCTATGTCACCTCCCTGGACTATAAGACGACGAAGCATGTCACCGATACGCCCGAGCAGGAACGCAATATCAGCTTCTCGCCCGATGGTCGTAGCCTTGTCTATGCCTCTGAGCGGGGCGGTCTGTGGCAGATATACCGTACCTCCATCGTGAAGAGCGACGAGAAATACTTCACCTATGCTACCGACCTCAAGGAGGACCAGCTCGTGAAGAGCGACAAGACGTCGATGCAGCCTGCCTACAGTCCCGACGGCAAGACGGTGGCCTTTCTCGAAGACCGCGGTGCGCTCAAGGCTGTCGACGTGAAGACGAAAGCTGTGAGGACGCTCATGGACGGGAAGTTCATGTACAGCTATTCCGACGGCGACCTGTGGTTCCAGTGGAGCCCTGACAGCCACTGGCTCCTGGCCGACTATATCGGCACCGGTGGCTGGAACAACCGCGACATCGCCCTCGTGCCAGCTTCGGGAAAGGGTGATGTAGTCAACCTCACCAACAGCGGCTATAATGATACCAATGCTCGCTGGGTTCTTGGTGGCAAGGCTATGCTCTTCCAGAGTGACCGCGCCGGCTACCGCTCTCATGGCAGTTGGGGTGCGGAGGATGACGCCTATATCATGTTCTTCGACCTCGACGCCTACGAGCGCTTCCGTATGAACAAGGAGGAGCGTGCCCTCTACGATGAGGCTAAGAAGGCAGAACCTGCTGACACTACGAAGAAGCCGGTGATAGAGTTCCGGAAATGGAATACAAAGAAGAACCGCGATAAGGCCAAGGCCGACGACAAGACATCGGGTGTGAAGCCTTTGACGTTTGACCTCGCCCATTGCCGCGACCGCGTCATCCGGCTCACGGTTAACTCCTCACTCATGGGTGACGCCATGCTCTCTCCCGGAGGCGACACGCTCTATTATCAGGCAAAGTTCGAGGGAGGCTATGACCTCTGGAAACATGACCTCGTGGAGAACAAGACGGAGATAGTGATGAAGAATGTTGGTGGCGGCGGTATGGAAGCCGACAAGGACTTCAAGCATCTCTACGTCTTCAACAACGGCATCAAGGAGATAGACCTCGCCAAGGGTTCGTCGAAGAATATCGACTTCGAAGCGCAGTTCAACTACCGTCCCTATGAGGAACGCAGCTATATCTTCCACCACGTCTGGCAGCAGGTCAAGGACAAGTTCTATGACCCCAAGCTTCATGGTGTCGACTGGGAGGGCTACCGCAAGAACTATGAGCAGTTCCTGCCGTATATCAACAACAACTATGACTTCCGCGACCTGCTCTCTGAGATGCTTGGTGAGCTTAATGCCTCTCACACTGGCTCCCGCTACTATCCCGCCGGTCCACAGTTGCGGACCGCGGCGTTAGGCCTCTTCTTCGACGACAGCTACGACGGCGACGGTCTCCGTGTCGACGAGGTCATCAAGCGTGGCCCCTTCGATGTGCGCAACACGGGCGTCACCAAGGGTTGCATCATCGAGAAGATAGACGGCCAACCCATCCTGCGCGACTCCGATTATACGTCGCTCCTCGACGGCAAGGCTGACAGACCTGTCCGCGTTTCCGTCTACAACCCCAAGGGTAAGAAGCACTTCGATGTTGTCGTCCGCGCCATCTCGCGCAGTGCACAGAACGAACTGCTCTATCGCCGTTGGGTGGACCGCAACCGCGCGCTCGTCGACTCCCTCTCTCATGGCACCGTCGGTTATGTTCATGTTCAGGCTATGGACAGCCGCAGCTTCCGTACGGTCTTCAGCGAGCTGCTTGCCGACTCTATGCGCATGAAGAAGGCCGTCATTGTCGACGAGCGACACAATGGTGGCGGATGGCTTCACGATGACCTCTGCACGCTCCTCTCCGGTAAGCAATATGCGCAGTTTGTGGCGCATGGCAAATATATCGGTTACGACCCATGGAATAAATGGGTGAAGCCCTCATGTGTGATGATTTGTGAGGATGACTACAGCAATGGTCATGGCTTCCCCGCTGTCTACAAGACTTTGGGCATAGGCAAGCTGATTGGCGCCCCCGTGGCGGGTACCATGACGGCGGTATGGTGGGAGACGATGATGAACGATATGGTCTTCGGCATCCCGCAAGTCGGCAACCTTGGCATGGACGGCTCCTATTTTGAGAATAAACAGCTTAATCCTGACATTGAGGTCTACAACTCTCCTGCCGACTTCCTCACCGGCAACGACCGCCAGCTGAAGAAGGCCGTCGAGGAGATGATGAGAGAATAAGGTGATAGGTGTTAGGTGGTAGTTGTTAGGTGGTAGGTGTTAGTTGTTAGGTGTTAATGGTATGTAAACGCGTGCTACAGAACATTCACAGCGTATACCATTTTCATTCACGGCAAATGCCACGGACATTCATGGCAAATGCCACGGACATCGCTGACAAATGCCACGGATATCGCTGACAAATGCCACGGAATTCCGTGGCAAATGTCAGAGATGCTGTGAATATGTGGCGGGACACCTATGAGCGACCTATTTCTTCGCTCTCAGCCATTCTGCTAAAATCGCCTGATAGTCCTCGGTCTTGTCGATGAACGTCATGTGGCGGGCACCGTCAAGGAGCTCCCAGCGGGAGTGGGGAATGCGGTCATACATCGTCTTGGCTATCAACGGCGTGCACTCGTCGTTGGTGCCACTGATGATGAGTGCCGGCTGACGAATCTCGTGCAGCCGGTCGGTATATTCAAAATCTTTCAATGTCCCCGTGGGGGTGTACTCGTTGGGTCCCCACGCGGTGATATACGACTCCATGCCGAAACGCTTCTTCCTTCGGAAGCATTCCGGTGTGGAGTCGTTGATTTCATCGGCATGGAGCACCGTATAGTGGTCGTTTGCTTTGAGGTAGTCGTCGGCTTCGAAGTTGCCCGTTGCCACAGCGCGTGCGATGGCTTGCTGCTCGTCTTCGGGCATGAAGCTGATGAGCCGTTGCTGCTCGTGGCTCCACAAAGAGCTTGAGGGCAGGGTGCTGGAGAGAATTACAGACTCCACGCCCTCGGGCTGTCGGTCGATGAGATAGGCGATGATGAGCATGCCGCCCCATGACTGTCCTAACAGGTGCACCCTGTCGAGGTGGAGCCAGTGGCGCAGTGCTTCTAACTCTTCCATCCACGTCTCTAACGTCCACAACTCTTTGTGCCCCTCAACATAGCTCTCGCCACAGCCTATCTGGTCGTAGCTGATAATCTGGCGCTCCGTTGTGGCTGCCAATGCGTCGAGAACCTCGAAGTAGTTGTGGGTACTGCCCGGCCCGCCATGGAGCAACAGTAGCGGAGCTTTGTCGCTCGCTTCCCCTACGATTCTATAAAAAGTCTCATACCCTTTGAAGGGCATCTTGCCTGTTGTTATTTTCATTGTCAATAAATAATCCTTAATCTCTATCACTTAACACCTGTCACCTTCTTTCTCCACATCTCTCTTCGACTTTGACTTGATGACGAGCCATACGCCAGTGAAGACCAGAATGACAGCCACGCCCTGCGACAGGGTGAAAACGCTCATGCCCACGGCCACGCTGACAACAACAGAGATGATGGGCTGGACATAGTTGTAGACGCTGACCACCGTTGGGCGCAGTATACCCTGAGCTACCACGCTAAGCAGGTAGCACACGAAAGTGCCAAGGATAACCACATAGCCGACTTCTAACCATGTGGCAGTGGTGAACGATGCCCACGGCAGTTGGCTGACATGCCATGTCGAGAACGGAAGGATGAACAGGGAAGCCCATGTAAACATCCATTTGTTGACCGTGAAGACGTTGTACTTTCGGATGATGGGATTGAAGAGAGCTAAGTAAAGGGCAAAGGAGAACTGGGCAAAGATACACATCAGGTCACCATGGATGTTGCCCACTTTTGCATTGCCGGCATTGGCGCTGCTGAGAATCAGAATGAGGGCACCGCAGCAGCCTATTGCCACGCCAAGGGCTTTCTTCCATGTGATAGGCTCTTTGAGGATAAGGAAGGAGAGCGCCATGGCAAAGATAGGCATGGAGGTGGTGACGATACTCGCATTGACGGGAGAGGTGATGCTCAGTCCAATATTAAACAAGCACTGGTTGAAGACAATGCCGAAAACGGCGGCTCCTGCCAGTTTCAGGATGTCTTTCACTGGAATATGCTCGCGCGGAGCTAACAGAGAAGCTGCCCAGAAGAGGATGGCAGCGCCGGCTACTCGAAAGGAAACAACAGAGATGCCATCAAAACCTGTATTCATAGCGTCTTTGGCTATTGGGGCCATAAAACCCCAGATGGCTTCAGCGGTAAACATGCTCAAATGTGCCCGTAAAGGGGCATTACCATTCTTCATAACTTGACCTAATATTGCTTAATCATCCGCAAAATTACTAATAAATACCATCTGATGATACAACTTACAGATTTTTTCCCTATTTTTGCCTGTAGAAAACTAAAACAACTATGCAGAAATACGCAGACTATATTACGCAGATAGAAATCGACTCCTTGTGGAGCGGCCGGAAGCATATTCTTTGGAATCTCGACCGAAAGGTCAATATTCTCAGTGGTGTCAACGGCGTTGGCAAGTCTACCATCATCAACAAAGTCGTCAAAGGTCTTGCCGCCGGTGGCGAGTTTCCCTCGAACATGCTCAAGGGTGTGCATGTCAAGGTGAGCCCTGCTGACGCCAAGTGGATTCGCTTTGATATCATCAGGTCCTTCGACCGTCCACTTATCAACGCCGAGATGATAGCGCAGATGAATGCGTCGTTGGCAACGGAACTCGACTTCCAGCTCTACAAGCTCCAGCGCAAATATCTCGACTATCAGGTCAATGTCGGCAACCGTATCATCCAGGTGTTGCAGCAGGGAGGTCCCGACGCTGCCCAAAAAGCCCAGGAACTCTCAGAGCCGAAGAGAAAGTTCCAGGACATCATGGACCATCTCTTTGCTGACACGGGAAAGAAGATTATCCGCACCGAAAACGAGATCAGCTTCTCACAGATGGGTTGTACACTCATCCCCTATCAGCTCTCCAGCGGTGAGAAACAGATTCTCGCCATCCTCCTCACTGTTCTCGTGGAGGATAACAAGCCCTACGTCCTCTTCATGGATGAGCCGGAGGTGAGCATGCACATAGAGTGGCAGAAACAGCTCATCGAACTCATCCTTGAACTCAATTCTAACGTGCAGATTATCCTCACCACACACTCACCCGCCGTTATTATGAACGGCTGGATGGACAAGGTGACGGAAGTCAGTGATATAACGGTAAAATAATCCTTTTCGCCTATGTCACAGCGTCTGCAAGATAACCTTACATCTAACTATCTCGCTGCTGCCAACCGCTTAGGCTCTAAGCACCAGCGGCAGAAGATAGTTGCCTACGTGGAGAGCTATGACGACGTCTTCTTCTGGCGCACCATCCTCTCCCAGTTTGAAGATGACAGATACTACTTCGAGGTCATGCTTCCCACCCGCCAGAATGTGCTGGAGCGTGGGAAGAAAGCTGCACTCATGAGCGCGCTGTCGGGTAAGACCGGGCAGTGGCTCATCGCATGTGTCGATGCTGACTACGACTATCTTATCCAGGGGGCCACGCATACCTCGAAGACCATTCTCGGGAGTCCTTATATCTTCCACACCTATGCCTACGCCATCGAGAACATGCAGTGCTATGCTCCCTCGCTTCATGATGTCTGTGTGGCTGTGACCCTCAATGACCATATCATCTTCGACATCCGTCAATACCTTGAAGACTTCTCCGAGGCCATCTGGCCGCTCTTTGTCTGGAACATCTGGTATTATCGCTCTGTGCGCTACGGACAGTTTACGATGACCGATTTTCTGCGTGTCATTGAGACGGGCGCCTTCAGCTTGAATAACGCGGACCAGAGCATTCAGCAGGTGAGGCGGAAGGTGGACTCGAAATGTAAACAGCTCAGAAGCAAGAATCCTGATAGCCGCCAGAGTTGGTTGCAAGTGGAGCAGGACCTGATGCGTCTGGGTGCCTCGCCCAAGACCACCTATTTATATATACAGGGTCACCACCTCTTCGACAAGGTTGTCGTGCCGATGATGACAAAGATTTGCGACAAGCTCATCCGGCAGCGACAGAGCGAGATAGCGCGGCAGAGCCAGCATGGCACCCAGCGCCGCAACGAACTTTCCTGCTATACCAATTCCATAGAAGATGTCATCCCAATGCTGAAGAAAAACATGGGGTATATCCTCTCTGAACCTTACAAGCGCATCACAGCAGATATTAAGACCTTTATGGAATCTCTCAAGAGTTGATATAGGTCAACGTCGAGTATTGATACATATCAATTTTCCTTGTTGACGAAAGTCAAGCCGTTTGACGATGGTCAAAAATACGGGGGAAAATCGGGTCCTACATGTGTTATTGTTTGCGCGCACAGCGCAAAATATCTAACTTTGCAATGTCAAAAGAACAATAGGGTTAGCCTTCAAGGCATGAGATAAAGTATTTAGGGTAACATTATTATTTTAGACAGTAAAAGATTTGAGAGAAGCTCCCACAGCGTGTGGTGGGCGATAAAGGGAAGCTCCCACATAGTGTGGTGAGCATTAAAAAGAAAAGGATAACAATTATGACAATGATTTCATTTTTTGCAACAGCAGCTATCATGTTTGTAGGCATCTCTCTGATAGCTATCACAATGGATAGAATGGCCCGCTAAGCGGCTTTCTTCCATTTACAATTGGAAAGCTTCATCATTTTAAATAAATAAGGCCGGGACCAAACGCGCATTGGTTCCGGCCTTATTGTATATATACTGAGGGAGCGGGGCCTAAGTCCCGCCCTCACAGTGTTTGTTATCAGTAGTTTTGTGTCAGTTCAGGGTTGTTGCGTGTGGCGTTGGCGGGGAAGGGGAATATCCAAAGCTTGCTGTCAGGGGCAATGGAGTACGTCTTGCGCTCGCCACTCTCCAAGAGCGTCATGTCGCGGGTCAGCGTAGCCTTGTAGGCCTCTTCTGTATTCCAGCGCTTGCGGTCGAAGAAATTCTCGTAAGTGGCCAGGCATTCGATGAACTTTGCCTTCTGCAACAGCGCCATCGCCTCTTTCTCGCTAGAGGCTGTGAAGTCTGTATATTTGTCAGGATCAATGCGGTAACGGCGCACCTTGTTGATGAGGTCCATACCTTTTTGTATCTCGCCTGTACGGATGTAGCATTCGGCGGCCACATAGTACATTCTGTCTGATGTCACGCCCCAGGCGTTCCAATACTGGTCGTAGCTGCTGCATCCCCTGGATCCTTTCACACCGCTCAACTTTTGACCGTAGTTGTCATCCCAGAACGGGTCTCCCCAGCTTTGGGCATAGTTGAGGATGATGTCGCCGTCCTCAAACTTTGACACTGTCTCTGTGGAGAGGTATTCGCCCCAGGGATAGGTCATGCCGGCACCCATATACATGACGTTGCTCGGGCTCTTCTCGTCGAGCGTCCACTCCTGACTTTCTATGATGGGAGTGCGATCCTCGATGGTACCATTGTATTGCAGGGATTTCAGGGCGTAAGGCAGTGCTTTGTCGTACTCTTTCATCTGCATGAGCACCTTTGCTTTCACGGCATTGCCCCACGCTTTGTCTCCACGGAGAACATTGGCATTGTCGGGCAGCGTGTTGATGTAGCTGTCGTCAAGGTCGGCGAGGATGTCGTCGTAGACTTCCTTTACCGTGGCCTTGTGTGTATTGCCGTCGGTGGGGTCGATGTCGGTGACATAAGCGATACCCGGCGTGTCGGCGGCCGTAGCGGCGTCATATTGGGCAGCGTAGATGTTGACGAGCAGGAAATGGACGTAGGCTCTGAGGATGTGGGCTTCCGCTTTCACCTTTGCGCGTGTGGCGGAGTCGCCGTCGATGGTGTTGTCGGCTTTAGCCAGTACAGTATTGGCTTCATAGATAATGGAGTAGCCTTTGCTGTAAATGTCATCTGTGGGTGTGAGGTTGGCACGGTCTATCGACTCGTCGTAGGTCAGCAGTGCATAGTTCAGCGTGTTGGTCTGTGTCAGCACCGTAGGCACAGGTGTAGAGGGGTAGCACTCGTTGACGACGAGGCAGAGATTGCCGACATCACCGAGGTTGTTGGTGTTGTTGAGAATCTCATCCACTTCGCTGATTTTGTTCAGAATGGTCTTGCCCTTGGGCGTGATGTCGAGCTTGTCGTCGCACGACCCAAAAAGAAGGAGAGCCAAGGCAAGCGGCAGTAAGGCCAAGGCTCCTGCCTTATGTGATACAGAATATATCTTTGCTTTCATAATTGTCATAAATCTATTGTTTAACCATGCTTTACAGCGTCACACCGAGAGAGAACGTCCAGCTCTTGGGCGTCTTGACGAGTGGCATACCCGTATAGGGATCGTTGGCTTCAGGGTCTATGCCCTGTGCATTGCGCACCCAGGTAAGCACATTGTTCATTTGGACTCTCAGGCTGATGCTGCCTACTCCCACGGCGCGGCACCACTGTTCAGGCAACTGATAGGCGAGTACGATGTTGCGGACCTTCATGTAGTCGGCATGGACCACGTTGATGTCGAACTTGGCAGGGTCGTCTTCGGACATCATCATGTTGTAGGCGGGTTCGCCGTTGGCCAGATAAGCGGTTTTGTCTTCACTGCGCCAGTAGTTCAGCATGCTGCTGTAAATAGGCTCGCCGTATTCCGAGCCCATCTGTATCGTCCACTGGTTGGCATTGATTCTCATCACATGTCCGGCATAGAAAACCATCATGGCTGAGAGGGTGAAGCCCTTGTAGGATACCGACGGCGTCAGTGAGCCACTGAGTTTGGGGTCCAGGCTGCCACTATAGACAGCGTCGGCAGTCTCGAAGTTGGAGTCGTAGGTTGGCACGGCAATCTTCGTACCGTCAGCTTTGATGAGATAAGCCTGCTGGTCGCCATTCTCATCGATGGCGAGACCGCCGTAGCGCATGCTGTAGAGGGAGTGGACAGGCTTGCCCAAATGATAGGAGCTGCTTTCAAGCGCTTCGTAGCCGCTGGTGATCTCGTGGTTGATGCCTGTCACCTTGTTGCTGTTGTAAGCCAGGGAGAAGTCAGCGCTTACGCCCACCTGGTTGCGGCTTCGTGCGCGGAGGATGTCGGCGAAGAGTTGGAGCTCCACACCTTGGTTGCGAATCTTGGCGTTGTTGATGGTCAGTGACTCCCAACCCTGTGTGGGGTCTATATCCGTCTCAGAGAGAACATCGGAGGAGTTTTTCAGATAGTAGTCGAGGGATCCGCGCAGACGGTTGTCGAGGAGTGAGAAGTCGGCACCGATATTCCATGATGCTGTCTTCTCCCAGCGCAGCTGGTCGTTGGGGGGTGTCTGGAGCACGGCGCGCTTGTTGCCGTAGATATAGTCGGTCTTAATCTGTGCAGTAAGATAAGAGGTGTAGTTGCTGTTGATGTTACCTGTCAGGCCGTAGCTGGTGCGAAGCTTGAGCATGTTGATCCATTTGATGTCCTTCATCCATGCTTCGTTGTGCATGTTCCAGCTCAGACCTACCGACCACAGCGGGCGTCCGCGGAATTTTGGGTCGCTGCCGAAGAGGTCCGTCTTGTCCACACGATAGGAGCCGGAGAGACTGTAGAGATGGTTCCAGGTGTAGTTGCCGGTGAAATAATAGGAGAAATATCTGTGCAGTGTCTCCGAGGATGTAAAGTCGGTGATACGGTAGCCAACAGGTGAGAAGGAGCTGGAGATATCGCAGCTGTTGAGTTTATAAAGGTCATAGAGGTTTGTCATGAAGGTGCTGTTGGTCTGCGTCTGGTCATCATAGCCGACGAGCTCGTTGCTTGTGGCTCGAGTCTTCATCTGGCGATATTCCATACCTGCGACAAACTCCACCGCATGCTTCTCGGCGAAGGTGTGGTTGTAGGTGCCCTGTGCGCGGAAGGTGAAGTGTGCCCCATCGTTGGTGTTCACGTCGAGCAATCCGCCGTCGGGCAGATAGTGCTTACCTTTATAGGTATAGAGGTTGTAGAGATGGCGCATGGTGTAGGAGTCGGCCTGATAGAGCCCCTCACTCTTCGAATAGACGTCCTCATACTGGAACTGGCCGCTCAGCGTCACATCGGCGATGGGGTGGACATTCAGGCTGACATAGGGGCGGATAAGGGTGGACCGTGTGCTGCAGTAGTTCTTGTTGATTTCATCCTGCAACACGAAAGCCTCGCTCTTCAATCCATACTGCGGATCGCTGAGGTTGGGCTCAGAGAGGTTGACAATGCCTTTGCGTGACAGCGGGTTACCATTCTCGTCCCACATTGTCTCATAGTTGTAGAAGGAGTTGATACCCATCAGGTTGAACATATCCATACGGGTTCTGGTGCGCTCGCTCTCCACATAGACGCCGAAGGAGGCATCAGCCCATTTGGCAATGTCGAGGTGGCCGTCGTAGCTACCGACAAAGGTGCGGTCGTGGAGTCCTGTCATGCCTGTGTTGTCACTCTTGTAGTTGGCATTGATAGACGAGTTGAGGTATTTGCCCTTGGTGCGCAGCGAGAGGTTGTACTGTTGTGTCACCTGATGGCGGAGCATGAGGTCCTCCCACTCTTTCTTATAGTTGTTCTGGCTCCACTTGGCTTTAGTGGCATTATATTCTTCGTCGGTGATGTTGCCTTTGTAGTGCTCCATCATGAGCTGCATCATTGGCGTGTTGTGACGGCCATTGTAGCGGTCGTAGCTGGCTTCGACGTCAGAGAAGTTCCACTCGTCGTTGTCCTTGAGCCAGTTGAAGTTGTCCTCGTTGAGTTCTATCTCTTCCGCTGCCGAGGCATAGCCGAAGTTGTTGTAGCTTCTCTTCTGCGAGATGTTCAGGTCGGCGTTGAAGTTAACCTGTAGCTTCTCTCTGGTAGCCTTCTTCGTTACTACCACGATGACGCCGTTGGAAGCTCTGGCACCGTAGATGGCGGCGGCAGCGGCATCCTTTAGCACAGTGATAGATTCGATGTCGTAGGGGTTGATGGTCTCTATGCTCTCGTTGATAGGCAGGCCATTGACGACGACAAGGGGCGATGTGTTGGCCGATAGGGAACTGATACCGCGTATGGCCATCTCTTTGGTCACACCGTTGTCGTATTTCACGAGACCCGCAATCTTACCTTCGAGGTTGCTGGTGATGTCGCCGGTATAGCGATTGTCAAGGTCTTTGTTGGAGATAGTCTGAAAGGCGCCGGTGGCATCCTCGCGCTTCAGTGTCTGGTAACCGGTCACGACGACGTCGCCCAAGGTATGCTCATCGCGCTGAAGGATGATCTTCAGCGGCTTGCCATCGGCTTTGCGGCGCAGCGTCTTCATTCCGAGATAGCTGTATTCCAACTCGGCACCGGTCGGGACATCAGCGATGTGGTAACGTCCCTCGCTGTCGGTGATGGTACCTGTATTCGTTCCTACGACACGCACGGAAGCCCCTATCAGTGGCTCGCCGTTGTCGTCGACGAGTTGTCCGCTGACCTCAGTCTTCCCAAGTCCAAATCTGCTGATGGTGATGGTGTTGCCTTTGACGGCAGAACGGAAGGGAAGACCTTGCAACACAGCGTTGACGGCAGCGGGAACATCCATATCATGGATGTCAGCACTCACCGTCTGCTGTTGCAGGTCGTCGGTGTTGTAGCTGAAATGGTAGCTACCACCTTGCTTCTCAATCTGATACAAAGCTTCAGTCAGCGGCGTGTTCTTGAAACTCAAGGTTATCTTCCGTCCTTGTGCCGACACTCGCAGGCAGGCAGCAAGGAGGATGATGAGCAGTAACCCGAATCTCTTTCTCTCTTTCTTCATAAGCAATGGTTTATAATACAAAATTGCAATAAATGACACTCTTTGCTTATAAATACGACACTTTAAGAGAAAGTGGACAGCAAAATGATAGTTTTTTTTCGTGAGGGTTTACAAAGCGCGGAGTGGCTTGTTGTCATCTACCTTCACTTGCCCTTCAAGGCAAAATACTTCCACAAGGGTGCAGACATCATTGACTGCTTGATCTCGTCGCGCTCGAGGATGCCGCGTACCTCAGCCTCTGAAAGAAGATAGACGTCGATGTCCTCGTTGTCGTCGAGGTGACGCTCGCCTTTCGGCTCTACGCCACGGGCCAGGAAGGTGTGGGTGATGTTGTTGCAAGTACCGGGGTTCTGACATGTCTCCATGAACCGCTGCCAATCGCCACCGCCGAATCCAGTCTCTTCCATCAGCTCACGGCGTGCAGCCTCTAATGGTGTCTCACCCTTCTCGATGACTCCAGCGGGAATCTCAAACTCTACGATACCAAGGCCATGGCGGTATTGCCGTTCAAAGATGAACTCTCCTGACTTCGTCAGAGCGATGACATTGATCCAGTCGGGGTATTCCAATGACCAATAACCTTCCTTGACACGCCCGTCTGGCAGCATCATCTTGTCTTTTCTCACGGTCATCCATGGCTCACGGATGACATATTCCGACGAGACGGTCTTCCACCGCATCTCGTCGTCACTTCGCTTTAATTTCATACGATATTATTTTGATTGTGCAAAGGTAGTGATTTCTATTGAAAACAGTTAGCAAGACTTTGTATTACTTTCTTCACCTTTGCCGTGAGTTCCCGGTCGCTGACGGCTGCTATCTGCTGCGGAGTGAGTTGCTCTAATATGGGTACGCAGTCAAGGTTTAGCATCTTAGCTATCGGTAGCAGCTTATGGGCTGTCCGGACTATCAGGTCACGGTCGGGCGGGGTGGATGCAGTATTCTTGTCAGCAGAACTTTCTATCGCAGACTGCAACCGGTGTTTGAAGTCAGCAACCTCTGTATGCACGGCTTCGAGGATCTGGCGACGGTCCTCACCATCGGTGAAGAGCGCAAGGAAATCTGCCGGTTCATTGGTAGCAGTCTGATGGGAATTGTCGTTATCACTATCGTCCTCGTCGCTTCCTAAGATATGTGCCAGTTCTTCGGCTTTGACGGGTTTGAGCAGACAGGCGTCGAAGCCGGCGGCGTGCAGTTGCGGTATGATGCTCGCGTCGTGGGCCGTCATAGCTACCGTTGTGATTCCGTGATGGTCGATGTGCTGTATGAAGTCGATGCCACTCATCTCTGGCATCTCAATGTCGACGAGGAGGATGTCGGGACGAATGTCGTGGAGTGCTGTGAGCGCTTCGGTGACATGACCGCAGGTCTTAACCTGCCAGCCCTTGTCAGCTATGCGGCGCACTGTCTCCTGCAGCAGCCGAAGTTGCAGCGGGTCATCGTCGAGAATGAGCAGATGGTGTATGTCTCCGGAAGCCTGCATTCTCGTAGTTTTCTCCTGCTTCACTGTAGCGGCTTCCTGTTTCACTACAGCCGTATTCCGTCTAACGTCTTTAATGGGGATGGTAACAGAGAACGTGGAGCCTTTTCCTTCTTCTGAGTTGACGCTAACGGTACCTCCGAGCAGTGTCGTCAGACGGCTGACAATGGACAGTCCCAACCCTGTGCCTTCGGTGCCTTGAGCGGCGGCTAAGCGTTTGAAGGGTTGAAAAGCCATATTGCACTCTTCGCGGCTCATACCGCGCCCCGTGTCGCGAACTTGGAAGCGCAGCGTGGTGCCCACGATGGAAGCAGTCAGTAGGATGCTGCCTGCGTCGGTGTATTTGACAGCGTTGCCGAGGAGGTTGTCGGCGATCTGTCGGATGCGATAGGCATCACCATAGCAGGTCATTGCCTTGCATGCGGACGTATCGGCATCCAACGTCAGTCCTTTTGTTTGAGCGCGCTGGTGGAAGCCCATCACACACGCATTAAAGAGTTGTGCGGGTGAGAAAGTCGTCTCGCTGAGAGCCATCTCGCCACTCTCCAAGCGATGATAGTCGAGAAGGTCGGCGACGAGGTGCGAGAGGTGGGTTGCCGACGCGTTGACGCTGTTGAGCAGGTCGCGGCCTTTGGCCGATGGTGTGTATTCTTTGAGAAGTTCTGTGAAACCGGCTATCGATGCCGCCGGAGCTTTGATGTCGTGGGTGATGGTGAGAAGCAACTGCTCACGTTGGTCCATGACACGACGGATCTCTTCGTTGGCCTCTTGCAACGCCTGTCGATAAGCGGCCTCACGTGTGACATCGCGACGGATACGCCATACCAGAAAGGCTCCTAAGAGAATGGCAATGGCCGCCAAGAGTGCCAACTGCATGACAAGCCGTTCCTGTGCTCTTCGGGCGTCGGCAAGGCTTCTACTCACAATCTTACGCTCTTGCGCCTGAAGCAGTGTCACCTTGCGGGCTTGCTCGCGGGCGATGGCATCGGTGAGCGCCTTAAGGTAACGCATCTCGCTGTTGACGCTGACGGCATCATGCTGTGCCATCTTGTGGTCTTCGCGTTCGGCATCAGCGAGAATGGAGGCTACACGGTGGCTGACATCGACGGGCCGCGCCACAGTGTCAACACCAGCCAAGGTGCTGTCGCGCCGCACGCTGACGGTGTCGGTATGTGAGGAGTGAAAGAGGTCGGCAAGGCGGTGGAAAAAACCACGGCGTGAGCGGGCCACCTCTACTGTGGTTGTGCTGACATGGTGGGTCTCGGTAGCCTTGGAGTGGACAACGACAGAGTCTTTACCGCTATTCAGGCTGTCCATACGTCTACGGAGAGCACCGGGCCGACGGCTCAGAGCCATAGCCTCGTTGAGCTGTCGAAGGCTTTCGCGCTCGTCGGCCATCATTCCAGCCAAGGCGCTGTCGGCATGTTGTTGCATGCGTGCGTATTCGCCCACGGAAGTGCTGATAGCGTTCAGCGACCGTGTGTTGACATAGACGAGAGCGATGATGAGAATCATGGCTATGGCGACGATGGCGTAGCTCAGACCTGCCTTCAGGGAGATATTATTCTTGAACTTCATGTACGGGTGTATAGCGGTGCAAAGTTACAACAATCTGCTGACTTACGGCTTTAGTCAAATAAAAAAAGCCCACCCTTGACGGGCGGGCTTGTGTTGTCCTGAATACATGTTTAACGGATGTGGATAAGCCTTATTCTTGCACTGTGCTGTCTGGCTTAGCCGGTGTCACCACCGTGTCGTTGGCAAGGCTCTCGAAGTTGGCTGAGGCCTTGGTGGTGTCGGTAGTGTCGGCAACAGCAAGGTTGATAGTGCTGTCGGTAGTGTCAGTAGCGAGGCTGATAGTGCTGTCGGTAGTGTCGGCGACAGCGGCAGAAGAAGAAACATTGTTGAAAGCAAAGGCGTTGCTAACAGAGATGATTGCCATGGCAGCGACGGCTGCGAATACTAACTTTTTCATAGTCTTATTGTTTTATTTGATGTTTATCGTTGTGAACTCATTGGTGAGTACACTTATCATGTTGCAACGGCTGTGCCAAAATAGCGACTATGAATATACTTTGCTGAATGTCAATAGATTAGTAACTTTACGTAAAAATGTTCGAGTGTGGAAAGTGTGGAAGTGGTGTGGAAAAATTCCACAGTCTGTTGTGGAGACGATGTCTGTCGGCCCTCTCCAAGTTACATGTCAATCTTCCATCCCGTATTTCCTAAGTTTGTTGTAGAGCGTTTTTCTATCTACTTCCAAAAGTCTTGCTGCTTTGCTCTTATTGCCCTTAGCAGCTCGTAAGGCTTCTGCGATGCGCTGCTGCTCTGTGGCTTCGTCATGGAGCGCTGTCGTGGACATGGCGTGTGGCTCCGGCATCATGGCCAGACCGAGATCTTCGCCACTGATGATATTGTCTTTGGCGAGGAGCGTGGCGCGCTTGATGACGTTGTTCAATTCGCGGAGGTTGCCAGGCCAGGAGTAGGCGGTCATTTGTCGGCGGGCCTCCTGCGAGAAACCTTCGACATGTCGGTCAAGCGCAGCGTTGGCGCGTTGCAGGAAGAGGTCGGCGAAGCGGAAAATATCATCGCCGCGGTCTTTGAGTTCAGGCATAGAGATGGTGAACTCGTTGATGCGGTGGTAGAGGTCTTCGCGGAAATGTCCCTCGCGAACACTCTCTGCCAGGTTCTCATTGGTGGCACAGACAAGGCGGATGTCGATGGCTATCTCTTCGGTGCTGCCCAACGGTCTGACGACGCGCTCTTGAAGGGCGCGGAGAAGTTGAACTTGAATGTCGTAGGGAAGATTGCCTATCTCGTCAAGGAAGAGCGTACCGCCATTGGCTGTTTCGAAGGCGCCTTTCTTATCTTGTTCAGCGCCAGTGAAAGCCCCTTTGCGGTAGCCGAAGAACTCAGATGCTGCTACTTCACGTGGAATAGCGCCACAGTCAAGGGCAAAGAAAGGCTTATCATGCCGCGTGCTTTTCTCGTGGATGCGGCGCGCCACATATTCCTTTCCCGTGCCGCTGGCACCGAGGATGAGAACCGACATAGGGGTTGGCGCAACAAGGTCGACATAGCGATAGAGCTGTTTCGAGGCATCGCTCTCGCCCTCGATATAACGTGGGATATCGGGAGATTCTGACGTGGAAGATCGTAAATTGTCGTCTTTCGTGGGCGCAGACGGGGCCTTACCGCTGTTGCTTGTTATAGTCGGTTTCAGGGCATCTTGCAACTTTTCTAAAAGCAGGTCGGGCGGGAAGGGCTTGGCAATATAGTCAGTGGCCCCTGACTTCATCGCCAGGACAGCATTCTGCACTTCTGCATAGCTTGTCATGACAATAAAAGGTGTGTCGTCGCCCTGACCACGCAAAAGGGTGAGCAGGCCGATGCCGTCGCCGTCGGGGAGCCGGAGGTCGGAGAGGATGATGTCGAAAGACGCGTGGGTGAGAAGCTGTCGGGCAGCACGTAGCGACGTAGTCTTCTCTGTGTCGAAGCCTTTCCGCATCAGCCATTTCTGTATCATCAGACCGAAGGCAAGGTCGTCTTCTATGATAAGAATCTTAGGCATGGGCGGCTACACGTTTGACGGAGAAAATACAGAATCGTTGGAGAGGGTTATCTCGCCAGAACCATAACATTTATGGTGCTCGGCATCGTAGACGACGCAGAACTGGCCTGGTGCGACGCCATGAATCTTGTCATTGCTGTGAATGATAAAAGAGCCATCTGAACGCGTCTCTACGGTGGCAGGATGGCAGTCTGGGGTATGCCGAATCTTGAAGGTGATATGTTGTGGCAGAGTAGTTACGCCCTCGGTAAGAAAGTCGAAGCCGTGAATAGCAAAGTCGCTGCGATAGGCTGTGGCAGGGTCGTAGCCATGACTGACGTAGAGAATATTCTTCTCCGCATCTTTCTTCACCACGAACCAGGGACCTCCCCCGAGACCGAGACCCTTACGCTGCCCAATAGTATGGAACCAGTGGCCGCGATGCTCGCCAATCTTCTTGCCTGTCTCGAGCTCGATGACATCTCCGATCTTTTCGCCAACATAGCGGCGGATATATTCGTCGTAGTTGATATTGCCAAGGAAGCAGATACCCTGAGAGTCTTTGCGCTTGGCGTTGATGAGATGTTCGCGCTCAGCGATGTCGCGGACTTCATTCTTAACATAGTGGCCGATGGGGAAGATGGCTTTTTTCAGTTGCCATTGATAGATTTGCGCGAGGAAGTCAGTCTGGTCTTTGACAGGGTCGGGACTTGTGGTGAGCCATTTATGACCGTCTATCCATTCAGTCTGTGCATAGTGCCCGGTAGCAATAAGGTCGTAGTCGTGCCCCATTTTTTCGTCGAAGGCACCGAACTTGATGAGCCTATTGCACATCACGTCGGGATTGGGAGTGAAGCCACTCTTGACTTTCTCCATGGTGTAGCGTGTGACCTGCGACCAGTACTCCTTATGGCAATCGACAACTTGCAGGCGGCAGCCATATTTGGCCGCCACGGCGGTTGCCATCTCGAGGTCTTCCTCAGAGTTGCAGTCCCATTTCTCTTTCTCCTCGGGGCCAATCTTGATGTAGAAGCAGTCGGGGTGGAAGCCACGGCTGGCAAACTCGTAGACGACGACGGAACTGTCGACGCCACCGGAGAGCAAGACGGCGATGCGCTTGTCACGTAGAGATTCGTAATCTATCATTATTTCTTTTCCTCCTGGGTGTTATTCTTAGACGTAGAGATCACTTGGTTGCCTTTGTCGTTTTGACGGTCTTTATTTATTTGATTGCCATTATTTGTCTGACTACCTTTTTCTTTTTGACCGTTATTGGTCTGCTCTTTTTCTTTCTCCTCCTCTTCTTTTTTCAGCTTAGCTTCTTCTAAGACTTTGTTGTAAGCGTCGACGATGGGATCGCCAGTGGTGTCCATCTCTCTGAACTTCTGTCTGACATTCTTCAGATGCTTCTGGTCGCGGCGGTAACGTCTATCGAGCAGTTTGGCAAAGTCGAAGGCAGCGCCGCTGCTTGAGGGGTTGGGGAGTGGCGTATAGCGTTTCCACTCCTTGACATTGTCCTGGACATGATTCTTTCCCCAGATGGTGACTTGTCCGATGCTGGATCCCTCGGGAATGAGGTAGGTGGAGTCGCGGAGTTCTCTCTGAACGAGGCGCTCTGGGATGTAGCTGTGTTTGTAGATGGTCAGCGTGTCGAATTTTGCAGGCACGTAGCAGATACCTCTCCAGTTGGTGGTGTCGCGGTAGCCCGTCTTTGTGCTGACGATAACGCCGCGCATGGGTACCCTTGTCTCGATATCAGCTACGACGAGACGGTGGAGTGGGGTAGAGTCATTGGACTCTTGTGCTTTCAAACTGATGACGGCGAGCGTTAGGACGAGAAGAAGGATGATATGCTTCATAGATGGATAGTGCGACAATTAAATGGAATGGGTGTCAGCCTCTGACAGCAGCCATGAGGATATCCCAGTTGTTGAGGAAGTCGGAGAGACGTTGGTAGAGGAGGTTGCAGCCCTCGTTGGCTAAAGCCGTGTCGGGCAGTGGTCCACTGTTGATGGCTACGGTGAAGATCTTCGCTGCCACTCCTGATCGCACGCCCAAGGGAGCATTCTCAACGACGATCCCCTGCCAGGACATGAGGTTGCCGGCTTTGCGTAGCCCTGTAAGATAAGGATCGGGGTCGGGCTTACCATGAGTGACGTCGTAGGCCGTGGTGATGTGGTTAGGAGCAAGCCACTGGCCAAAATCATCGTTGAGGCGTGCTATGAGGGGCTTTTGGGCGCTGCCGGTGACAACATTGACTGAGAGTCCGCTGTCGACAATTTTTTGCATGAGGGCTTTCACACCGTCGAAGATAGGTGCCTCGGGCATGTTGTGGAAAATGCTACTCTTGACTCCGTAGATTTCCTTGGCACGTTCCTCGCTGATGTCTATGCCCTTCTGACGCTTCACCATCTCGCGCACAGTGTCAAAGCCGCGGGCTCCCTCTGTGGCGTAGGCATCGTGAGGCGTCATCGTGATACCAAACTGAGCCATAGACTTCTGCCAGGCGATAGCATGGTGGGGCATAGAGTCGTAGAGGACACCATCCATGTCGAAAAGAACGGCACGGGGATGAAACGGATGCGGGGCGCAGGCATTATAGTCCGCAATGGCTTGCTGGATGTTGTTCATGATGTAAAGACATCCTCTCCACTCCATGACGGAGCAGAGAGGATGCAAATAAGAATCTGTTGATTTACTGCTCGTTAGCCAGACGCTCGCGAATGGTCTTTGTCTCCTCTTCATAGCCGGGCTTGCCAAGGAGAGCGAACATGTTCTTCTTGTAAGCCTCTACACCAGGCTGGTTGAAGGGGTTAACACCCTCGAGGAGACCGCTGATGCCGCAGGCCTTCTCGAAGAAGTAGATGACCTGACCGAGGTAGTACTCGTCAAGCTTGGGCACGGAGACACGGATGTTTGGTACGCCACCATCGACATGTGCCAGGCGTGTACCGAGCTCTGCCATCTTGTTGACTTCGTCAACGCGTTTGCCCTCAAGGAAGTTCAGTCCGTCGAGGTTCTCGTCATCGTGGGGGAAGAGGAGCTTGCGGTTGGGCTGCTCGATAGAAATAACAGTCTCGAAAATGCTGCGCTCGCCCTGCTGAATCCACTGACCCATGGAGTGCAGGTCGGTAGTGAAGTCGCAGGCAGCGGGGAAGATACCCTTAAGGTCCTTGCCCTCGCTCTCTCCGTAGAGCTGCTTCCACCACTCAGCGATGAAGTGGAGCTTGGGCTGGAAGTCAGCGAGAATCTCAATCTTCTTACCAGCAGCGTAGAGCGCCTGGCGTGTGGCAGCATACTGTGCAGAGATGTTCGCAGCGAATGGAACGTCGGCAGCAGTAGCCTTCTCCATATCCTGTGCACCCTTGACGAGCGCCTTGATGTCGAAGCCTGCAACGGCGATAGGCAGCAGACCTACCGGTGTGAGGACAGAGAAACGACCACCGACATTATCAGGAATGACGAAAGTCTTGTAGCCTTCCTTCTCGGCAGTCTTACGGGCGGCACCCTTGACGGCATCAGTGATGGCTACGATGACATCCTTAGCCTCGTCCTTGCCACGCTGGGCCTCGCACTGCTTCTTGAGCAGGCGGAAGGTAAGGGCTGTCTCTGTGGTGGTGCCACTCTTAGAGATGTTGATGACACCGAACTTCTTATCTTTAAGGTAGTCGGTGAGTTCTGCGAGATAGTCCTCGGAGATGCTGTTACCGGCGAAGATGACGTTAGGAGTCTTGGAAGCGTCGTTGACGAGCCACTGCAGGGAGTTGCCTAAGGCTTCGATGACGGCGCGGGCACCTAAATAGCTGCCGCCGATACCGGCTACGACAACGGTGTCGCACTTAGAGCGCAGAATCTCGGCGCAAGCCTCGACATCGTTGAGAAAGTCGTCGGTAATCTCAGAGGGAAGATGCAGCCATCCCAAGAAATCATTACCTTCACAAGTGCCGTTCTCCAGAGCTTCCTGGGCGGCCTTCACCTTTGGCTCATAACCTTTCAGCGCGTCGGCGTTGAGGAAGGAGAGAGCTTTGGTGGTGTCTAATTTGATGTTCTCCATTTTTGTTTATGTTTTAGACAAATATACAAATATTCTGACGTCTCCTTGCGTATGTTCAAGGACATACTTTTAAAGACTTATTAAAGGAATCAGTCAGTAGGTCCTTGTCTTCACGTCAGTCTTTCTGTCAAAGCAAGGATGGCCTCTGCAGGTGCCGCCTGTCTGTAGAGTATGTCATAGACGGTTTCGAGGATAGGCATATCGACATGATACTGCTTATTGAGTTCCATCATGCATTTCGTGCCATAGTATCCTTCCGCCACCATCTTCATCTCTAACTGAGCGCTCTCCACGCTGTATCCGCGCCCTATCATCGTTCCGAAGGTGCGGTTGCGTGAGAAGTTGGAGTAGCAAGTAACAGTGAGGTCTCCAAGGTAGGCGCTGTCGCAGATATTGCGTTTGGCGGGGTTGACGACGGAGAGGCACCGGTCCATTTCTCGGACACAGTTAGTGAGCAGAACCGCTAAGAAGTTGTCACCATAGCGCAGACCATTGCAGATACCCGCGCAGATGGCATAGACATTCTTCAGCACGGCAGCGTATTCTATACCCGTGATGTCTGCTGATGTCTCTACGCGCACGTAGTCACTTGCCAGAATGCTGGCAAACTGCCGTGCTGTCTTGACGTCGGTGCAGCCGATGGTGAGGTAGGTAAGCCTTCGCATGGCTATCTCCTCGGCATGGGAAGGTCCGCCAATGCAGAGCAGATGGTCGTAGGGCACGTTGTAGCGTGAGTGAAAATATTCCGAGACGACAACATCTTCTTCAGGGACGATGCCCTTGATAGCTGTGACGATGGTCTTTCCACTGATGTCTGTGGTGAGCTTAGCGAGATGCTGCTTGAGGTAGGGTGAGGGCATGACGAAGATGAGCGTGCCATACTTGCGCGCGATGGCGTTGATGTCGGCAGAGAAAGAAATCTCGTCCGTGTCAAAACAGAGCCCTGTCAGATAGGCGGGGTTGTGGCCCAGGCGCTTGAAGTCAGCGATGCGGTCGCTGCGCCTCATATACCACCCGATATGCCCAGTCTGTTCCACCACCATCTTGGCAATGGCGGTGGCCCAAGAGCCGCCGCCCATGATGGCGATGCCACCTTCAATGCCACCCCATGGCTTCATGGGGTGGAGCACCTTCTGCCACAGTTGTCTGACGAAACTCATGCTTGCTGTGCCTTGTCAATCCACGACTGAATTGTCTGAAGGTCGGGTTTGTCGTAGCCGAGCTTGTATTTCTTGTTGATTTCCAACATCTTCTGCTGCAGAGCCTGCGCCTTGACATCTTTGATGTCGGAGATGAGGTTGTAGCCGGCTTTGCGCAAGACATAGACCCAGTTCTCAGGGCAGCCCGTCTTGTCCTCCCAGTCCTTGACAGACGTCTGTGGCATCTTCATCTCTGGTTTGAGCTGTGGGAAGAGCATAATTTCCTGTATGTTCTCCTTGCCGGTCATGAGCATGACGAGTCGGTCAATACCGATACCGATACCTGATGTTGGTGGCATACCATATTGCAGGGCTCGAAGGAAGTCGTGGTCGATGATCATCGCCTCGTCATCACCCTTGTCAGCAAGTTTCATCTGGTCGACGAAGCGCTGCTCCTGGTCGATGGGATCGTTGAGCTCGGAATAAGCGTTGGCTAACTCTTTACCGTTGACCATCAACTCGAAACGCTCGGTGAGGCCAGGCTTAGAGCGGTGCATCTTTGTCAAAGGTGACATCTCTACCGGGTAGTCGATGATGAAAGTCGGCTGGATGAAAGTGCCCTCGCAGAACTCACCGAAAATCTCGTCAATGAGTTTGCCCTTGCCCATGGTCTCGTCGACAGTGTCCATCTTGAGCTTGTTGACAGCGATGCCATGAATCTCAGCCTCTGAGAGACCGTCGAGGTCATAGCCTGTTTTCTCCTTGATGGCGTCGAGGATGGAGATGCGCTTGAAAGGAGCTTTATAACTAATGGTCTTGCCCTGGTAGTCAACTTCGTCCTTGCCGTTGACGGCGATACAGATGGCCTCCAAGAGCTTCTCGGTGAACGACATCATCCACTTGTAGTCCTTATAGGGGACGTAGAGCTCCATGCAGGTAAACTCCGGGTTGTGGTATTTGTCCATACCCTCGTTGCGGAAGTTCTTACCTATCTCATAAACGCCATCGAAGCCGCCCACGATGAGCCGCTTGAGATAGAGCTCTGTGGCGATACGCATATACATGTCGATATCGAGGGCGTTGAAGTGTGTGATGAAGGGACGTGCGGAGGCACCGCCGGGGATATTCTGTAAGATAGGAGTCTCCACCTCTGTGTATCCATGCTCGTCGAAGAATTTGCGCATGGTACGGATAACGGTGGCGCGCTTGATGAATGTCTCCTTGACGCCGTCGTTGACGATGAGGTCGACATAGCGCTGGCGGGCGCGAAGCTCAGGGTCATCGAACTTGTCATAGGCCACACCATCCTTATATTTCACGATAGGCAGTGGCTTGAGACTCTTGGAGAGCAGGGTCAGCTCTTTGGCGTGAACGGTAATCTCACCAGTCTGTGTCTTGAAGACGAAGCCCTTGATGCCGATGATATCACCGATGTCGAGCAATTTCTTGAAGACGACATTGTAGAGATCCTTGTTATCACCCTGGCAGATGTCGTCGCGTGTGATGTACACCTGTATACGTCCTTGGCCATCCTGGAGCTCCACAAAGCTTGCTTTGCCCATGACACGGCGGCCCATGATGCGGCCGGCGATAGTAACATCGCGCTGTTCACCGTCCTGGAAGTTGTCTTTGATATCCTGTGACTCAGCATTTACGGGGTACTCGGCGGCAGGGTATGGGTCAATACCCATATCGCGCAACTGTTGCAGGCTCTGGCGACGGCCAATCTCCTGCTCACTCAATTCCAATATGTTCATATCTAATAACCTGTTATCTTCTAAATACTGGCTTCTGCCTTTAATGGTGCAAAAATACGAATATTTGCTGAAATAGCCATACTTTTAAACAAAGTTTCATTTATGCGTATGTAATGTGTTGCAATATTCACAATGTTGTCGCGCTGTAGCGTCTGCCCGACTTGCGGAAACTTGCACTGTAATGACGTTAAATTTGCGAAAAGGATATTATATTCCCAATTTAATATGTAATTTTGCACAATTATGAGGATAAAGTCTTTCATCATACTCTTCCTTTGCGCTATAATGTTTGCTTGGGCAGACAGCAGCACGCTTTTTCCACGAAAGAAGCGTCATGCTGGTGTCCAGGATAGTGTTGCTGTGAAGGATTCTGCTAACAAGTCCAAGGCTGAGGTTGCCAAAGATGCCGACAGCGCTGAGCCCGATACTCTTGACATGGACTCCCTGCAGTTGGCAGTGTACCATCATAACAAAGCTATTGACGACTCCATACGTGCCGACTCGGCCAACCGTGCTAAGAAAAACGGTATCGACGCGCCCGTGAATTATACTGCCAACGATTCTCTGGTCTACGACGCAATGACTAAGACTTCGCGTCTCTATGGTGACGCCGAGGTGAAATATGAGAATATGGACTTGAAGAGTGACAAGATTCAGATGAATCTTGATTCCAGTATCGTCCATGCCACCGGCTCTCCTGATAGTACAGAAAAAGGAGGCATTAAGGGGCGCCCGGTCTTCAAGATGGGCTCTGACACCTATGATACTGACACCATCGCTTTCAACTTTAAGACGAAGAAGGGTCTGGTGCAGAATGCCTATACCGAGCAGCAGGATGGCTATCTGAGAAGTCAGATATCGAAGCGAAACGACAATGGCGACGTCTACCTTGCACACGGCCGCTATACTACGTGCGACAAGGAGCATCCAGACTTCTATATCGCACTCTCGCGTGCGAAGGTCAGACCGGGAAAGGACGTTGTCTTTGGACCAGCCTATCTCGTTGTAGCCGACGTACCCCTGCCTTTCGCTATCCCCTATGGCTTTTTCCCCTTCACCAAGAGCTACAGCTCCGGATTTATCATGCCGACCTACGGCGATGAGTCTGACCGTGGCTTCTATCTCCGCGACGGCGGCTACTACTTCGCTTTGAGCGATAAGATAGACCTTAAACTTTTGGGTGAGATTTATACCAAGGGCTCGTGGGGCTTCTCGGCGGCCAGTAACTATAAGAAACGGTATAAGTTCAACGGTTCTTTCTATTTCAGCTTCCAGGATACACGGACCGGTGATAAGGGTATGCCTGACTACACCAAGCAGACCAGCTTCAAGGTGCAGTGGAGCCATCGCCAGGATTCCAAGGCCAACCCTTTCAGCTCGCTTTCGGCAAGTGTCAACTTTGCCACCTCGAGCTATGAGCGCAACAACCTGACCAGCCTCTACAACCCGCAGTCGCTGACACAGTCAACACGTACATCATCTGTGAGTTGGAGCACAACTTTCTCCAGCATCGGTATGACGCTGAGCTCTACTGCCAACCTCAATCAGAACATGCGCGATTCAACCATTGCCATGACGCTCCCCGACCTGAATATCTCCATCTCACGCTTCTATCCCTTCCGTCGCAAGAATGTAACGGGAAAGGAACGCTGGTATGAGAAGATCTCTATGAGCTATACGGGACAGTTCAGCAACTCCATCACCACCAAGGAGGACAAGCTCATGCACTCCAACCTCATCAAGGATTGGCGCAACGGCATGGAGCATAGCATCCCTATCAGTGCGAACTTCACATTATTTAATTATATAAACATCAATCCGTCGTTCAATTTCACCGACCGCATGTATACCAATAAGATTATGCGGTCGTGGGACGAGGCCACGCAAAAGGAGGTTGCCGATACCACCTATGGTTTCCATAATGTCTATAACTGGAACCTTGCAGTCTCGGCATCTACCAAACTTTATGGCTTCTGGGTACCCAACCGCAAAATTTTTGGCGACAAGATTGTGGCTATCCGTCACGTCATCACCCCGCAGGTGAGTTTCAGCTATGCTCCTGACTTCGGTGCCTCTCGCTATGGCTATTATGAGACCTACCAGAAAACGGATGCCGACGGCAACGTCTCGCTCGTGCAGTATTCGCCTTACCAGAACTCCCTCTATGGTGTGCCGGGAAGGGGTAAGACGGGAAGTATCTCATGGGATGTGAGCAACAACATCGAGATGAAGGTACGAAGCGACAAAGACTCTACTGGATTTAAGAAGATAAGTCTTATCGATGAGCTCGGCTTTGCTATGTCTTACAATATGGCTACCGACTACCACCCCTTAAGTGACCTCAGCGTACGTCTGCGTCTAAAATGGTGGAAGAACTACACCTTCAACATGACCGGTGTCTTCGCATCCTATGCTTATGAGCTCGACGACAATGGCAATCCCTATGTCGGCAACCACACTTATTGGGGCATGGGCAAGTTTGGTCGTTTCCAGGGTATGTCGCAGAATATCTCTTACACTCTCACACCCGAAAAGATAAGAAAATTCTTCGGAGGTGGCAGTTCTGACGACGACAAGGACAACAAAGATAAGAACAGCGACGATGACGAGGGCATTGATACCGACAGGGAGAGCAATGTCGATGACACGATGATAGACGGCCAGCGCGGTGCCAAGAAGAAAAGTGGCGGCGGCAAGGCCGATACCGACGGCGACGGCTATATGGCTTTCTCTATGCCATGGTCCTTGACTTTTGGCTATGGTATCACCATGCGCGAGAGCTCCAATGTCAACAAGTTCAATCGCCGCACCATGCGCTATCCTTATGAGTTCTCTCAGACCCTTAATGTCAGCGGCAATGTACGCATCTCCGATGGATGGAACATCAGCTTCTCCAGCGGTTATGATTTCGACAATCATGAGGTGTCAATGACGACAGCCTCGCTGCAACGCGACCTCCACTGCTTCAACATGAGCTGCTCAGTGGTGCTGCGCCCTTATACGAGCTATAACTTTACTTTCCGCTGCAATGCTTCTACCCTCACCGATGCCTTGAAATACGACAAGCGGTCGGGATACAGCAATGCTGTGCAGTGGTATTGATTGCCGGGCGGAGAACAAACCGCTGGTAACAGACCTCTTAATATATTTATTGTAATGAAGAAATCAACACAGGCCATTCATCTTCCTTATCGGCGTCGTGACGCTTACGACGCTCTTTTCATGCCCGTCTACAATGCTGTGGCTTATGAGTTTGACGATGCCAAGACTATGTCAGACGCTTTTTGTGAGCGCATTGATGCTCCAGACTATTCCCGTTGTGAGAACCCTACCGTAGACAACTTTGAGGATCGTGTCCGCGCCCTCACGGGAGCATATAGCGTGACAGCCCTGAACAGTGGCATGGCTGCTATCAGCAACACCATGTTGGCGCTGACTGCACAGGGCAAGAATGTGGTGTCGTCGGTCCACATGTTTGGCAACACCTTCAGCCTCCTCATCTCCTCTTTGGGAAAGTTCGGTGTAGGACTTCACATCACAGACCTCACCAACATAGAAAAGGTGGAGAAGGCTATTGATGACAAGACTTGCTGCATCTTCACCGAGATTATGACCAACCCGCAGTTGGAGGTTGCCGACCTCAGGGCGCTTGCCGAGGTGGCGCACAAACATAATATTCCTCTTGTGGCTGACACCACGGTGATTCCTTTCACCATGTTCTCAGCTAAAGATCTGGGTGTGGACATCGAGGTGGTCTCTTCCACGAAATACATCAGTGCCGGTGCCACTTCTCTTGGTGGACTTATCATCGACTATGGCACGCCATATACCGAAGGCTTCTCAAAGACCATCAAGAGTGAGATTCTCTTCAACTTCGGTGCTTACATGACTCCGCAGGTGGCTTTCATGCAGACAATGGGTCTTGAGACCCTTGACGCCCGCTATCGCGTTCAGGCTGCCAACGCATTGGAACTGGCCAAGCGCATGACAACGCTTCCACAGATAAAATATGTCAACTACGTGGGCTTGGAGGGCAACAAATACCATGAGTTGGCCCGTCGCCAGTTCGGTGAGACGGCGGGAGCCATGGTGTGTATTGAGTTGGAGAGCCAGGAAGCCTGTTTCAATTTCCTCAACCGGCTGAAGCTCATCCATCGTGCCACCAACCTCTTCGATAACCGTACACTCGCCATCCATCCTTACAGCACCATCTTCGGTCTCTTCTCGCCCAAGGCAAAGGAGAAGATGGATGTCCTCGACACCACTGTCCGTCTGAGCATCGGCCTCGAAGATGTCGATGACCTCTTCGAAGATATAAGCCAGGCAGTAGAGGGGTAGGAGTGAGGCTCATTACTCATTAAAAATTATTCATTACTATGTATTCTTTCGACAATATCATAGAGCGGCGGGGTACTGGCGACCTCATGCATGAGGCTTTGAAGCCGCGATGGGGCCGCGACGACCTACAGCCGATGTGGGTCGCTGACATGGACTTTGCCGTTTGCCCTGCTATCCTTGACGCCTTTAAGAAGCGCCTTGAGCATCCCATCTTAGGATATACAGTAGAGCCCGATGACTACCGTCCTGCCATCATCGACTGGGTCAGAGAGCACCATGGATGGGAGATTCAGCCCGAGTGGATCAACTTCATCCCTGGCATTGTGAAGGGTATAGGTATCATTGCCAACCTTTTTTGCAAGCCTGACGAGAAGGTCATCGTCATGCCACCCGTCTATCATCCCTTCTTCCTCGTGCCACGTGCTAATGGCCGCGAGGTGGTCTGGAATCCGCTGAAGGTGAAAGCCGAGAAACGTGATGGTGTGGAGACAGCGGGTGAGCGCTACGATATGGATTTCGACAGTCTGGAGCGCATCTGCGATGACAAGTGCCGTGTCCTCATCCTCTGCAATCCGCATAATCCAGGTGGTATTTGCTGGCCGAAAGAAACGTTGCAGCGGCTTGCCGACTTCTGCCATGACCACCATCTCGTCGTCATCAGTGACGAGATTCACTCTGATCTTGCCCTCTTCGGTCACAAGCATATTCCTTTTGCCTCCGTCTCAGAGAAGGCAGCGGAAATCAGTATCACCATGCAGGCTCCTACGAAGACGTTCAACATCGCTGGCGTCATCTCTTCCCATGCCATCGTCCCCAATCCCGACCTGCGTAAGAAGTTTTATGGATGGCTCCATGCCAATGAGCTCGATGAGGCGCATATTTTCGCGCATATCGCCACCATCGCGGCCTTCCGCCATGGTGAGGAGTGGCGCAAGGAAATGTTGGCTTATGTCGAGGACAACATCCGCTTTGTCGAGAAATATTGTCATGACAATATTCCTGGAATCCACCCCATCCGTCCTGAGGCCAGCTTCTTGGTATGGCTCGACTGCCGCGGTTTGGGACTTGACCACGATGCCCTTCTCGACCTCTTCATCGACAAGGCCCACCTTGCCCTCAACGATGGCGAGATGTTCGGCCCTGGTGGCGAGGGCTTCATGCGCCTCAATGTCGGTTCTCCCCGCGAATACATCCGCCAAGGCCTTGAGAAACTCGCGAAGGCGGTGGAAAGGAGTTAGTAGTTAGTAATTAGTAGTTAGTTATTAGTAGTTACTGCACAACTCCTCCGGCCGTTCCGATGCGCTCGGTTCAGTAGGACGCTGCTTTGCAGCGTCTTATAAATAAAGACTTTAAAACTAAAAAGCAATGAAGAAGACTATGATTTTGTCTGCTGCTCTCGTAGCAGCGTTGTCATTCACAAGTTGCGGCAACAAGAGTAATAATGCTGCTCCTGCCGCTGATTCCACGGCTACTGCTGATACCACTGCAGCCGCTGCTTCTGCTGAGGCCGCTGTCAAGGCTCTTGCTCCTGAGACCAGCCAGGCTTATAGCGCTATCACTTCTGCTGTAGACCTTGCCGTGAAGAATAAGGACCCCAAGGCTGTCACCACTGCCCTTGCCGATGCTGCTGCCACCTATAAGGCTCTTGTCAACGCTGGTAAGCTCGAAGAGGCTAAGAACTACGCCACTGCCGTGAAAAGTTATGTCGCTAAGAATGCAGCGGCCATCAAGAGCTTAGCTACCGGTGATGCGGCTTCCAACGCTGCTACGATAGCCAATCTCGTCTCTACAGTTGAGAATCTGCCCACTGCTGCTACGACGACAGCTGAGGATGCCAAGACAGCTGTCAAGCAGGATGTCGTCAACCTTGCTTCTCCCTATTTGCAGAAAGGCGCTGCTGCCGCTGCCACCGCACAGGCTGCTGCCGCTGCTATCAAGAATGCTCCTGAGGCAGTGAAGGCTGCTGCTGAAAATCAGGCAACATCTGCTGCCACAACAGCTGAGACGGCTGCCAAGACTGCCGTCAACTCTGCCGCTTCCGCTGGAAAGCAGGCTGTTGACAATGAGGTCAACAAAGCTACGTCGAAGGTGAACAATGCTGCTGCATCCGCTCAGAAGAAAGCTGCTGAGAAGGTGGAGAACACGAAAAAGAAAGCCAACGATGCCGTCAACAAAGCTGCTGACAAGGCGCTGAAAGGACTGGGATTGTAAAATAGGTGTTAGGTGCACCTAACACCTATTTTACCACAAATCGATTGTTCTCCACGGTCACATTGCCGATACCCATTCCGGAAAGCAGTTCGGCTGCTTTCTGAGGCGTATCGTCACCACGCATGAAGAAATGGATGCGGTGGGTGGCCTGCTGACGGTCGTTATAGACTACCTGCATGCCGAACCAGTGACCGAGGACCTGCATCACGTTTTCCAATGGCATGTCATCCGCATAGAGAAAACCGCGGAGGGCATAGGTGTAGGGATCCATATCTTCGTTAGCTTTCACCAGATTACCGTTTCTCAGGATAACGCCCTCGCCAGGTTGCAGACGGCATACATCACCATTCTTCGTTACCTCGGCCACGCCAGTGACGAGTGCCACATGTAGTGGTTCGCCATGGTAGGCACGGACATTAAGCTCGGTGCCTAAGACGCGTGTCTCGGCTCCTGCTGTGTGGATGATGAATGGGTGTGATGCATCGTGGGTCACCTTGAAGTAAGCTTCACCTTCGAGCACAACATCACGAGTATCCCCGACAAAACTCGATGGATAGGTCAGTTTACTCGAGGCATAGAGGTAGGCCTCGGTACCGTCAGGAAGTACCACTTTGGCAAGCTTGCCAGGTTGTACAGGTTGTGAGGTGCGCTGAATTTGTCCGTCTACGGCATAGCCCTGGTTCCGCAGTTCCATGACGAGTTGTGCTGCATTGTTCACACTTCGTGTTGTAGTAGCCGAAAGAATCCTCTACGAGGTCACGGCACGTCTCCTCGTCGCCTATCATCTGACGGGCGAAGTGGCGGGCGTGCTGATAGTGCGCCTTGAAAAACGCTTCGAATTCTTTCTCCTTATCCAAGATTGTTCTCTTCTTGTTTCTCAGTTTACAAAATTACTAAAAAAATAATTAGATACGCAGATTTGAAATTTTTAATTGCAAAATGGCGGTAAAAAACGTAAATTAGAACGTCCCTAAGTTCTGGGGACGCTATATTCTTGCTGTTACGCTATATATAATTATAATAATGTGTAGTTTCCTGCCGCTTCTCATGGAAATTCAGATTTGCTACTTCTATGGCTCTGAATTGATAACTATTATAAGAAAAAATAAATAAAAGGCAAGAATTTGTAACTATAAGGGTGCCCTTTTTCAATCTCATTACGATTTGATAACGTAAGAGAATCAAAAATAGGTAAACTTATGAGCAAATTGTTAAGGCTTACTTTCTTGTTGGCATGCTTCTTTACGTTGTGGACGACGACAGCCACAGCGCAGGGAAACGCCTCTGTGAAAGTCAAGAACGCACCGCTGCCGCAAGTACTGCGGCAGTTGGAGATGAAGACCGACTACCGGTTCCTCTATGTCAACGACGACCTGAAGGGCTATACCTTTTCAGGTACGTTAGAGTTGAAGGATATCAACTCCACGATGACGCAGCTCCTTCAAGGCAAGCCCTTGAGATACTCCATCAACCAGCAGTATATCACCATCACCAAGCAGGGCGCACAGCCTACAACCTCCACCTACACCTTGCATGGTAAGGTCGTCGACGAGAATGGTGCCGAGCTCCCGGGTGTGAACATTCGCGTGCAGGGCTCCAAGACCTACGCTGTGTCAGGGCTCGACGGTACCTATTCTATAGAGGTACATGCCGGTGACGTGCTCCGCTTCACCTTTATCGGCTATCGTGAGGAGATCGCTGCTGTGAAGGGTAAGAAGACGCTCAATGTTGACATGCGGCCCGATGCCCATACTTTGAAAGACGTGCAGGTCGTGGCTTTCGGTACGCAGAAGAAGGAGAGCGTGGTGAGCTCCATTACTTCCATCCGGCCGGGCGACCTGAAGACCTCCAGCTCCGACCTCACGACGAGCTTCGCCGGACGTATCCCCGGCATGGTGTCCATCAGAAGAGCAATGCTGTGCCCCGCGGCTCCTTCGAGGTCTCTGCTGAGTTCCAGGCCGACACGCTTCGTGCCCCGCAGCTTCGTGACAAAGTCTACGGCATCTGGGAACAGATGGTCAACGGCGGCATCACGCAGGAAGAGCTCACCAAGACCTTAGCGTATTTCCAAAAAAGCTATCTCGAAGATGGCGACAAAGCCGACATGTGGGCTGACAAGATGGCCAACGAGGTCATCAACGGCTGTGCCCTGCTCAACCCCGACAACTAACTATGCAGAGACGGCTCTGAAGGTCACAACAGCTTCCGTCAACGCTTTCCTGCGCCAGATGGATGCGGCTAAGAATGTTGTGAAGCTAATATTTAGATAAGTAAATTGAATCCAGCATAGAGCGGTGGCTAAAATCCTTAGTCACCGCTTTTTAATTTTGCTAAAACTCTGTCCTTCTCTTGTGAAATTGGCAAATATATCGTATTTTTGCAAAGAATAAATATCAAGAGCTATGGTACAGCAGAGACGAAAATACCCGGTAGGAATACAAACCTTCTCAGAAATCATTCGGGAGGGGTACCTTTATGTGGATAAGACGCAACTCATCTACGATCTTGTTCATTATGCCAAGTTCATCTTTATGAGCCGTCCGCGCCGTTTCGGAAAGTCTCTGTTAACATCCACGTTGGAGTCTTATTTTCGAGGAGAGAAAGACTTGTTCAAAGAACTTGACATCATGGAGTTGGAAGCGGATTGGCAACAATATCCTGTCATTCATTTGGATTTAAGTATTGCCAAAGGTAAAGAATCGGCTGCTGACTTACAGCGTGCCATCAACTTGATGCTGTCAAGACTTGATGAATACGAGGACCATCCCGAGGAAGTTAAACCAGGAGAGAAACTTGATGGTATGATTCGTCGGCTTTACGGGAAGACTGGAAAGAAGGTCGCTGTCATTGTTGATGAATACGATGCCCCGTTGCTTGATGTAATACATAATAATGATACCCTCAGTGCTATGCGCCGTGTAATGCAGGAGTTCTATCAGCCTCTGAAGGCCAATGAGCGTTTCATCAAGTTTTGTTTCATTACTGGCATCACTAAGTTTTCACAGCTCAGCATCTTTTCGACCATCAATAATATCAAGAATATCTCTTTGTTACCACAGTTCGCAACGATATGCGGCTTTACAGAACAGGAAGTGAAAACGATATTCCTGCCTGACATCCAGCGGCTAGCGCAGGGCTACCATTTATCCGATGAAGAGATGTACGAGAAAATCAAATTGCAATATGATGGCTACCGCTTCGCTGGCAATGCTGAGCCTGTTTTTAACCCTTTCAGTCTGCTCAATGCTTTTGGTGACGGCGAATTGCAAAGCTATTGGTTCGCATCGGGTACGCCTACTTTCCTTATCCGGCAGATGAAGCATTTTCATACCGACATCACTTCTTTAGATAGATTGGAGGTCCCCTCTACAGCTTTTGACCAGCCTACGGAGAACATGCAAGATGCATTGCCTTTGCTCTATCAAAGTGGCTATTTGACGATCAAGAACTATGATCGTGAATCGCAGATATATACGCTTTCTATTCCCAACCAAGAAGTACGTGTGGGGTATACGCGTGGATTGTTACCAACGTACGTAGGACTGAATGATGCCGACGTACAGACAGGTTTTGCCTTGAAGTTTTGGCGAGCACTCAAAAACGATGACGTCGATCAGGCGATGGCATATATGCAGACGTATCTTGCAAGTATACCCTATGTGGAAGGCTTTAAAAAAAAGTTAGCCGAGGCCAAGACAAAAGAGGGCTTTTACGAATACACTTTCTATCTCATCTTCTCCATGCTCAATGTCTATGTGCGCACGCAGGTGAAGGTGGCTGGCGGACGAATTGATATGATCGTGTTGATGCCTGAGACCATTTATATCATGGAGATGAAAATAGGAGACAGTGCATATAATGCGTTACGTCAGATTAATGAAAAAGAATACGCTAAGCCTTTTGCCACAGACGGTCGCCGCATTGTAAAGGTGGGTATTCGTTTCGATGCTGAGAAACATACGGTGGACGAGTGGGTCAAAGAAGCTATGACACACTGATCTGTGGCAAATGCCACAGACATCGTTGGCAAAAGCCACGGATATCGTTGGCAAATGCCACGGATATCGCTGGCATATGCCGCGCATCGTCGCGGCATACGTCAGTTTTTTTGTGACTATATGGCGAGCAGTGTGCGGCAAAATGTGTATCTTTGCAGTCACGACCATCTCACAGACGTATGCAGATAGATATTATTTGGCTTCAAGATAATTTCCGGCAGTTCAACAGCCGTTATTTTGGTGGACTGCTGCCCACACCAACCTTCCATATTGGGCGGTCACGTACCCAACTGGGCTCGCTGTCCTATCAGCGTGGTCTGATGTGGAAAGGCCCCTCGGGTGGGGTGAAGAATGCGTTCACACTGACCCTCAGCAACTTCTATGACCAGACGGAATACCAGTTCCGCAATGTTCTCCTTCACGAGATGATACATCTGAGCATTGCTTCGAGCGGCATTAAGGATACGTCGGCCCATGGCGTTGTCTTCCGGGGGATGATGGACCGCTTCAACCGTGAAGGGTGGAACATCCATGTCCGCACATCTATGAATGGGACACCGAAGGCGTCTACCGGCTCAGCAAAGGTTATCAATACCTACCTGGTTTTGGCTATAGAGATGAAAGACGGCACCCACTTCCTGTCGTCTGTCAACCCAAAGTTTGCCGGTGTCCTCAACAGCCGCTTACCACACGTGCGACTCATCAGCCGTTATGCTTGGTACACGACCAATGACCGGTGGTTTGAGGATATGCCGAAGGTGCGGAGCCTGCGGGGCAGAAAGGTCGATGCACAGACTTTTAAGAACAAGACAACGACGATGACAGCGCTGGCGATATAGGCTGATGGAGGGGATTATTGTTGCCGGCATGAAAAAAAACAAGAAAGATGATTCTTACTGATGTTTTTTTTATAGTTTTGCCGATGAAAACACAAACTGCAAATACAACGCATTAAATCTGTTCTTCTTACTTATGAAATCTCTCAGAGAATTATATCGTATTGGTAAAGGACCGTCTTCGAGCCATACCATGGGTCCTCAGAAGGCGGCCCAACTCTATCTTCGGACCCATCCCGTGGCCAAAGCCTTCCATGTCACTCTCTATGGCAGTCTTGCCGCTACCGGCAAGGGACATATGACTGATGTCGCCATCAGGGAGGTCTTGGAGTCTGTTGCTCCTGTGGAGATAGCCTGGAAGGCGGACACGTTCCTGCCTTTCCATCCCAATGGTATGGAGTTCAGCCGGACGCTGGTACCGCAGCAGGAAGGCGTGGAGACAGCGTGGACAGACCCATGGACGGTCTATTCCATTGGTGGTGGCGCGCTCTCCGAGGGTGACCATCCCTCAGGCTTGTTGCCCGATTCGCCCGACGTCTATCCCTTGCACCACCTTCTCGACATTCAGCGATGGTGTGACGATAATGGATGTGCTTATTGGGAATATGTGAAGCGCTGTGAGGATGCCTCTATCTGGGACTACCTCTTAGAGGTATGGCATGCCATGCAGACCAGTGTGGAGCGAGGTATCAACCACGAAGGACGTCTGCCGGGGCCATTGAACCTGCAGCGTAAGGCTGCCACCTATTTCATTAAGGCTAAGGGTTACAAGCCCAACCTTCAGACGCGTGGCCTTGTCTATGCCTATGCCCTGGCTGTGAGTGAGGAGAATGCCTCGGGTGGTACCATCGTCACGGCGCCCACCTGTGGCAGCTGTGGCGTTATGCCGGGCGTGCTCTATCACTTAGCTAAAGGTCATGGATTCTCTGATGAGAAGATGATTCATGCCTTGGCTACAGCTGGGCTCATCGGAAATATCGTCAAGGAGAATGCCTCTATCTCAGGTGCTGATGTGGGCTGTCAAGGTGAGGTCGGTGTGGCTTGTGCCATGGCCTCGGCTGCTGCCTGTCAGCTCTTTGGCGGCTCACCATCGCAGATAGAGTATGCCGCTGAGATGGGACTGGAGCATCACTTAGGTATGACCTGTGACCCAGTGTGCGGTCTGGTGCAGATACCGTGTATTGAGCGCAACGCCTTTGCAGCGACCCGGGCCCTGGATTGCAATCTCTATGCTGCTTTCTCCGACGGTAAGCATCGCGTGAGTTTCGACAGGGTCGTGGAGGTGATGAAGCAGACAGGTCACGACCTACCGTCGCTCTATAAAGAGACGGGCCGGGGCGGACTGGCGGCGATGCCACAATAAAATAACAGTGATGACAGAAGCTATGGTCCCATGACAATACGGGACCATAGCTTCGGTATTATAATTTAAGTAGAAGAATGAACAAGAAAAATAACCATCATTTTTTTCGACTGCTGCCTCTTGCCGTCGTAGGCCTCACGCTGCTCACGACAGTTCCGACTTCTTGCCGGATGGCACCTAAGGATGATCCCGGCGACACGGTAGCGGCCTCAGTCTTTGCGCCTATCGACACAGCTCTGTTGAACAAGAAAAAAGCCGCCAAGATGGCGGCTATCAAAGACAGTGCCGATATTTTCTATATCGGCTCTGCCAGTAATAAAAAACAATTGCAGCTCATCAGCTACCCCTCCCGCCGTGACACTATTGTCTTAGGCCGCGCCCGCCACATGAAGAAGAGCGGGAACGCCGACTTCGGACATGCTGTGAGGGTGCAGTTCTGGGTGTCGGACAAAGGCGACAGTCTTGTGAAGAGCGTGATATCTTTAGGTGATAGGTGATGGGTGTTGGGTGTTACACCCAACACCTAAATTTTCTTCAAATCCACCATGTCGTGGTGCTTGCGGTGGCGCTCTTCGACGAGCTGCAGGAGCTTGAGTTTTCGTTTGGTCTGTATCAGACGGCGAACGAAGATGTTCGGGATGGCGACACCGAGTGCGATGAAGAGGATGACGAGAGATGCCTTGATGGCCCAGTTGAAGGCAAACGTCAACTCACCGATGACACCGTCCATCTCGATGAATCCAAAGAGGGCGCGATACATCATCACTCCCGGAATCATAGGGATAACGGAGGGGATGGCGATGACCTGATGGGGGATATGATGCCAGTGCTGCGACTTTGTAGCGATAAGGCTTGCCACACAGGAACCGACGAAAGACCCGATGATGATGCCCTGGTCGAGACCGATATTGCCATTGCTCGGACCAAGGTTAACGAAGTTTCGCGTGCAGACGGCGATGATACCTGTCACGGCCAATACCGGCATGATGCGCTTTGGCGTGTTATAGATGGTGGCAAATCCCATTGACGACACAGCGGCAGCGATGGCATAGTCGAGGAAGGTGTTGTGCGGTGTCATCGACAGGTCCTTGACGAAGTTGTCGATGCCACAGATCTGAATGGCTAACACAATACCGAAGGACATGGCCAGGATGATCATCAATGTTGTCACAGCACGTGTGAGGCCCACCTGTACATAGTCAGAAACCATGTCGCTGACAAAGTTGATGAGCGGCACACCGGGCACGATGAACAGCGTGCAGGCCATGAGTGGATGATAAGGTGTGTCAGAGTGCAGGAATGCCGGCAGGTCAGCAGCCAGTGTGGGGTTGAGGCTGATGAATGTCGTCAGCCATGCCAACAGCGTTGCCAAGAAAGCGCTGACGGCGATGCCTACATAGCCGTTCCAGTGAAGCTTGCCCAAGAACATTTTCAGACGGAAGCCGAGGATGGCGGGGATGGAAGCGTAGAAGAAAGCCGGCCAGTCGCAGCCGAACTGTACGCAGAAACCGCCGCAGGCAAAACCGGCGCAGACGGCGATCATCCAGGGAGAGTACTGTTTGTGAACATGCTTCAGGGCATCGAGCTCAGCCTCGTAGCGGTCCAGGCTCCAGTCCTCGCGGATGGCTGTCCACAGCATCTTGCTGACTTTGGAGATGACGGTGAACTCGATGCAGTGGCTGTCAACACGCTGGTACTTAGAGAAGGAGTGCGTGCCGTCACTGAGGTTCACCATGATGATGTTGTAGTTCAGAAAGATGTGTATATACTCATCGGGTAGTCCGAGATAGGCCTCGCAACGTTTCATGTTGCGCATGATGCGCGGGCAGTCGGCATTGCTGGACATGAGCATGACTCCTGTTTTAACGAGGAGGTCGAGCTTGCGTCGGAGGATCTGCACGTTGGTGCTCTCCTCCTCATGCCGTTGCTGGTTGTGGACGCGCTCCTCCTCCTGCCGGACGAGCTCTTCGGTTTGTTTTTCTGTTTCTGTCATGTGTTATGAAAGGAAAATTAAGACAAGTAGCTGTAACGAGATAATCCTTAGGAACATGGCGAAAGGATATACCGTGGCATAACCCACGCTCGGCATGTCGCTGGCTGTAGCGTTGTTGGCATAGGCCAGGGCGGGGGGATTGGTGTTGCCACCGGCCAACACGCCCACGAGGGTGTAGTAGTTGATATGGAATCCAAAGCGCCCGATGATGCCACCGATGAGAACGGGCAGCATCGTGATGATGGCACCATAGCCCACCCAGACAAGGCCTTGCTCATTGATGAGGGTGTTGAAGAAGTCGGCACCGGCACCAAGACCGACACAGGCCAAGAAGATGTTGATGCCCATCTCGCGCAGCATCATGTTGGCGGAGATGGTGTTGTAAGTCACCAGGTGGTAGCGAGGTCCGAAATATCCGATGAGGATGGCGATGATGAAAGGACCGCCGGCCAGTCCGAGGCGCATAGGAGTGGGGATGCCGGGAATCCAAATGGGAAGATTGGCGACAACACAACCTAAGGCGATGCCTAAGAAGATGGGGATGAGGTTCGGGTAGTTGAGTCGTTTGAGCTGGTTGCCGAGCACTTTGTCGACCTTGCTCAGGGCGAGCTCAGAGCCTACGACCGTGAGGCGGTCGCCGAGCTGCAGGCGGAGGTGCGGATGTGCGACGAGGTCGACACCATTACGGTTGACACGTGTCACAGTAGCGTTGAAGTTGCCGCCGAGGTTGAGCTGCACCAGGTTCTTGCCGTTCAGCTCGGGTTTGGTGACGATGATACGGCGGGAGATGAGCTCTTTCTCATAAGGCTTCCAGTCGAAGTCGACAGGTGTTCCGACAAGTGCTGTGATGGCATCAATGTCCTTAGGAGCTGCCACGATGAGCAGCTTGTCGTGGAGATGCAGCACTGTCTCGCCGTTGACGATGACGTTATGGTCGTCATTGCCATTCTCAATGATACGTGAGATGATGAAGTGTCTGCCGATGATATGCTTCACATTGGCCACGGTGTCGCCTTCGATGCGCTGGTTGGTAACCTCTAAGGTGAAGGAGCGCACTGTGAGCTGCTCGAGCTGTCCGAGTCCGCGCTCGGCCGCCTGTTCCTCCTCCGTGGGCTTGATGCGCAGAATGTAGCGCAGCAGAATAAAGGCCAAGATGACACCCAGCACACCTACGGGGTAGGCGATGGCATAACCCGTAGCAATGTCAGGAGCCTCGACACCCTTCATGGCAAAATACGACTGCTGGGCTGCGCCCATTCCCGGCGTGTTGGTGACAGCACCGGCAAGGATACCGGCCAGGGCTGTGATGGGAGTTCCCGTGGCATAGTGGATGGCGACGGTAACGAGAAGACTGATAAAAATCGTTATCAGTACAAGCATGTTGAGTTGCAGGCCACCCTTCTTGAAAGAAGAAAAGAAACCGGGACCTACCTGCAGACCGATAGCGTAGACGAAGAGCACGAGGCCGAACTCACGCATGAAGTGCAGCAGTTCAACATTGAGATTCAGATTGAAATAACCAAAGACGATACCAACTATCAGTACCCACATCAGTCCTAAAGATACGCCTTTGACCTTTATCCTTCCTAACGCCAATCCCAGCGTTATCACGATGGCAAGGATGAAAAGAGAATGGGAGACACCGCCTCCCCAGTAGGCCGGTGAGCCCTCAAAAAGATTTCTCAGCAGTTCCATTATGAAAATTAACGTTAATCCTAATCTGCATGCAAAGTTACTGCTATCTTCAGAGAATACAAAACAAAACTTTTGTTTTATTTCGTGAAGTTTCCTTTTCTGTATTCGAGTGGCGACATTCCGGTATGTGCTGCAAAATATCGGCGGAAGGAACTCATGGAGTTGAATCCGGACTGCAGGGCTCTCTCCTCAAGTGGCGCGTTGCTGGCGCGTAGCAGCTCCTTGGCCCGACGCACGCGCCATTGGTTCACATATTCATAGAAGGACGTGTGCAGCTGCTGGTTGAGATAGTTGGAGAGGTAGGTGCGGTTGGTGCCGAGTTCGCGAGCCAGATCATTGAGGTTGAGTGTAGCGTTGAGATAAATTTTCCCTTTGCTGAACACCGTCTCCAATCTGTTGGCAAAGAGGTATGCAGGCTGCGGGTCTTCCTCTTTGCTGTTGTTTTCTTTGTCTGCGGTCTTGCCTTCCAAGGCGGTAAACTCAGCGCTGCCGGAACCCGCTTCCGCCGACGTCGTCGCCATGGCTTCCAACATGCTCTCTTGCCGGTAGACGAAATAGCAGAGGAGTCCGAAGATGAGCACACACAGCAGATTGTACACCATGGCCGCCCATGGCGTGCCATGACTTGTGGCGATGCCCCAGGTGACGGCTAAGACGATATAGAGCAAGAGCAGATAGCGGAGCCAGTTCAGAGACAGTCGCTCGTAGGTAGAGAAGTTGGTGCGGAGCTCCTCGTTATATTGGTGCACGGCTATGAAACCATAGCTGATGATGGCGACGGCGTGGAGTGCGGAAAAGATGATGATACCGCGGTAGGCGAACCACATACAGCTGCATCTCGCAGGTGGACCAATACGACCAAGCCATTGTGCTGACGAATTTTGAAGGTGCCAATACCACACCTTCGGTTGTTTACTTCGAGAGCCCCGACAAAATCATCGTAGGTCAGGAGGCTAAAGGCATGCTCGCCACAGAGCCTCAGAATACCGTGAGCTTTGTCAAGCGGTCGATGGGTGTGGATGCCGATTTTGACAAGGCCACCAATAGGTTCCCGTATCATTACGACCCGTCGGAGATTTCAGCCCTCATTCTGAAGAAACTCGTGCAGGATGCCAATGATTTGGGTGATAACCCTGAACCCGTGAAGGATGTTGTCATCACCTGCCCGGCGTACTTCGGAACCAAGGAGCGCATGCAGACAAAACAGGCGGGTGAGATTGCTGGCCTCAATGTGTTGGCTATCGTAAAGCCATGGTGGAATAGTCCTGTCATCTTAACACACGACAATAATGCTGGAAACAATATTCAAGATGCGCATCAAGAAGTGGGAGGACTCCATCGCTATCCTTGATGCCAATACCGACAACCTCCGCTCTGACGAGCAGGAAGCCATCAGTGCGCTGAAGAACCTTTGGCGCGCGGTGGCTTTCGGACCATCGTGCACGCAGCGTGTGGAGCGTCTGGTGAAGGTGCTGAGCGATGCTGACAAGTTGCATGGCAACAACCGTGACATCATTCAGGCCAGCAAGGACTTCCGCGGTGTGGCGAAGGAAATGTACACGATTGATGCTGAGACTCTGGAGCAGTTTAAAAATGCCATGCAGCAGGCTATGGGCGGGCCGCGGCGTTCTCCCCAACAACAGCGACAGCATGAACAGCAGTGGCAGCAGCAACGGAGTCGAAGCGGACAGCAGAGACCTCAGGTCGCTCAACCGAGGTCCCGACAGCAGCCACAATCGGCTCAACCCACCCCCGGCTTCTGTTGGATCAGCATGGACGTAGCCTTTCCGGACGGGGCTCGCAGGCAGAATCATCCGTCGCCATCAATTTGCACAAGGAAAAGGCAGACAGCGCGAGCGTATCGCATCAGCGGATTGTGCTCAGCACGTTGAAGGAAGACAAACTGTCCATCTTCTTCACATCTCTGGGGCCCTGTTGGGCGATTATCGGTCTGCTCGTCATCGCCTTCGCCATCTGCCTTGCAGGCATGCGGTTAGGCGTGAGGTCGGTGCGCGAGGCCGGACTGGTTGTCGTGCCACTCTGCTTGCTTGCTGTGGCAGCTATTGAGATCAAGCCCGCTGTGATAGGCATCCTGGTTAGCTTCCCGACATTGATTGTTTATGTTCTTGTAACACAATTGGGCTTCCATTGGAAAGGTGAGACGGCAGAAATGGTGGGTGTAGGCATTTTCCTGCTTATCATCCTTATGGGCATCATCAGGACGTTCATGCTCAACATCCAAGAGTTTGGTGCCTTGAGGGGTAGCCTTATCTCGGCCTTCATACTGGTGTATGTCGTGAGCTGCATCGTTGCTGTAGCAGCGCTCATCTTCGTTATTGTGCGTATTCTTCTCGTAGTGTTAGCGGCACTGTTTGCTTTAGCCGTTTTGGGTGGTACAGGCGGTCGCACACTCTATCGTGACAAATATGGTAACCTTTATAGACGCGTTTAATCTATGGCCATCAAATTAATGACACAGCTTACCTCAAAATCTCTTGTCGGCAAAAGCCACTGGTGGGGTGCTCCCGACCTTCCTGAGAATGTGCCTTATCCTACGTTGGAGGTCAACGACGGTGACGAGGTGTATGAAGAACCTCTCACCTTTATCTGTCAGATTCGGTGCGAGGAGACAGCACCGTTTGATACCGACCATCTGCTGCCTACGGAAGGCATGCTGTGGTTCTTTGCGCCTCTCGACTATTTTCTTGGCGAATTTGACAGTCCTCTTGACTACCATATGCAGCCAAGAGTCATCTACTCTCGCCAGACGAAGGATCTAAAGCCTTATGACCTGCACTGGGAGGGTACCGAGGAGAGTGTATTCCGTCCGGCAGAGAAGATTGTCTTCACAGTGGCAGAGAGCCCTTGTGCCGATGGTCTCATGATGCTTGGAACACCTTATCAGGACGAGGTGCGCTGTCACCATGAGGGTGATGTGTGCCTTTGGCAGATAGACGAGGACGACCGTTGGGGTCTGCGCTTCTACGACTGTGGCATGTACTTTATCTTCGTTCCGTCGCGCGACCTATGTCGTTTGCGCTTGGAGAAGGCTACGGGAGAATTGTTTTACTACTAAAACGTAAACGTATGGAAGAAAATATATCTATCAGAAAGGCATTCCATGAAGCGATAAGCTTATGTAAAGGAAAACCGTTGGCCAGCGACGCTACTTCTCTGGAAAACTATTACGATGTGTGCTGTGGTTGTGTGCTGCTTGCGGAAGACGACCTAAAGGCGCAACGGCGGTGTTGGGAGATAGCCGGGCTGGCGGAGACTTTCCTGCATTATGCCAGTTATTTGGAGGGCTTTGATCATATGTTGAACAGAGTCTATCCTGCTGTCCGGCGGATGACAGACTGCGTGAACGAGCATAAGCGTCTGCGTCTACGCCTTCTGCGTCTGAAACTGATGGTGATACGACGTATTGAGGCGAGGGAAGGCCATGAACTCTTATTTGGAGAGGAGGTGGAGTCGGAAGTGAGGCGTTATGAAAGAAACATCAAGTTGGCCGATGAGGGGCGCTATGACGAGATTGTCAATACCGGTCATCTGAAGCGGGACACCATTGAGTGGAGTCAGGCCTATGAGAATGCTATTGATGATGTGGAGCGTGAGACAGACGTCTTGCTGGCCACCTCGCCACACGGCATGGGGTTCTGCTTCGTTTATTGGCATGCCAAAGCCGTGGCACTCAGATGTAATGGTGTGGAATGGAAAAGCCCGGGAGTGATGAATCCACACGTGATGTTTGACTGAAACGTCTTTGCGCACCTTGTTTTTATTACACATTATTGTATATAGACTATGAATGCTATACAACAACTCATCATCAGCTATCAGACACGTGATGCCTTTTGGACAGCAGCGGAGAATGTGGAGAACGACCGTCAGCACCAAGACTATTTCCTGCGCATCCTGCGTGCCCGTAACGCCTATGCCTCAGAAGGTTTTCTCGAATATGCTATGCTTGTAGATGCTGATTTCTATGAAGAGCTGTCGGACGAGGACAAAGCCACCGTACACGAGGCGCTCTATGGTGACCTTCGCGGAGCTTGTATGCTTGGTGAGAGCATGGGCGCACTCTATCTGGCAGGTTATTATGAGAATGGCACCTGCGGCTTTTCACAAGACTATGTGGAGGCGTGGCGGTGGTATTCGGCGGGAGCCAACCTCCGCGAGTCATCGTGCTATGCTGCTTTGGCCCGTATGGTGCTTAATGACCATACGGCACCAAAAGAGTATGACGAGGCTTACGCCTATGAGTGTGCCTACCGTGCACTGATGCTTGGCGGTGATACGCTTGCCACTGTTGTGCAGGGGTATCATAGCGGCTTCTTGGAACAGCATGCCTCGACGATAGAGCAGACCTATCTGCCACGCTATGAGCAGGAGATGAAAGAACGGTTAGAAAGAGAGCAGGAGATAGACGAGTATGATGACGACCACGAGTATTTAGGCGATGCCTATTGATGTGGGGCTTATCCGGCATCTTTCACGAGTTTCATCACGGAGTCCTTCTCTCCTACCACCCAGATGATGTTACCCTTGCTGAAACGGCGGTTGGGGTTGATGGTGGTCAGGTTTTCCTGTCCTTCCTCCACACCGACGAGCATGCAGTTGTATTTCTCTCGGATGCCGCTGTCTTTCAGAGTGCTGCCAATGAATGGACAGCCCTCGGAGAGCCGTATTTTCTGGAGCTTCATCTCGCGTTTCTCTATGTTGGGGTCTTCAGGCACGATGTCGGCTTTGGCAGCTTGGGCAAAAGTTTGCAGCTGCTCGTCGTTGCCAATGGCCTGGAGACGGTCGCCGGGGAAGATAATGGTGCTGCCTCCTGGGATGTTGATGCGTTGGTGGCCTCTCAAGATACTGCTTATATGGACACCGTAACGAGTGCTGATGCGTAGCTCCTTGAGTGTTTGCCCAGCCCATTCAGAGTCCTCGGGGATGTCGACATCAGAGATATGGATGTCGCGGTCGATGAGCTTGTTTTCGAAGAGAGGCTTACGCTTGCCCGTCACTTGTGCTGCGACATCCCTGGAGTTGAGGTTCTCTATGAATCGGCGTTCTATCCTCACCGACCGTTTCTTCAGTCGGCGCGACAATGCCATGAGGACGATGATGACAACGGCCAACGTGATGACGACGGCGTTGGCAAAGCGGGCGAGATAGTTGCAGATATAGAAGAGGATGGCTGCTGCGATGGTAACTCTCACCAAGACGGTAAAGATGAGAGGCAGACGGTTGAGACGGCTCTCCGTCCATAGTGCTTTCGCTTCCTCGCTGTGGTTGTTTTTCATCACCAAAGCTCGCATAAAGGGTGCTATGCAGACAAGGGTGAGGAATCCTGTGGCCCCATTGGCCCACCAGTGGGGGAGCAGATGTCGGAAGAACTGCAAAACGAAAGTGAGCATGACAGCGGTGACGGCGACGCAGAGAATGGTGTAGATGAGGGTGTTGATACTCATCTTCTTCAGCAGCTTTCGCCATAAGCCTTCCTCGGCTGCCGTTGTCTGATGCCCGGTGCCGAGATGGTTAAGACGGCGGACCCATCGCTTGGGCAGAACGTGCTCGATAGCGGTGTAGGCGGGCGAGGCTGCGCGTATCATATAAGGTGTGAGGAAGGTGGTGACGACACTCACCGCCACGATGACGGGATAGATGAAGTCGCTGATGACATGCAGCGAGAGGCCTAAAGAGGCGATGATGAATGCGAACTCGCCAACCTGTGCCATGGAGAAACCGCAGCGCATGGCTGCCTTCAGGGGTTGGCCGCTGAGCATGTAGCTCAGAGTGCCGAAGATGGCCTGTCCGAAGAGAATGGCCAGGACGAGCGCCAGAATCGGCCAGGCGTAGCTGACGAGGATGGCAGGGTCGACGAGCATACCGACAGAGACGAAGAAAATGGCGCCGAAGAGGTTCTTTACCGGACCAACAACGCGCTCTATGCGCTCGACCTCCACTGTCTCGGCTAAAATACTGCCCATGACGAAAGCACCGAAGGCAGAGGAGAAACCTACAGCCGTACTAATCCATGCCATGGCGCAACACAATCCTAAGGCTACGATGACGAGTGTCTCGTCGGTCATCAGCTTGCGGGTTAAGCGCAGAAAGGTGGGAACGATATAGAGTCCCACGACGAACCACAACACCAGGAAGAAACCTATCTTCAGCAGAGAGCCTATCATCTGGGCACCATCGGGATTGCTGCCTTGCGCGATGGCCGACAGCATCACCATCATCACGATGGCTAAGATATCCTCCAGGATGAGGACGCTCATGACGAGCTTGGCAAAGGACTGCTGCATGAGTCCCATGTCATCGAAAGCCTTGTAGATGATGGTGGTGGACGACATGGCCAGCATACCGCCGAGGAAGATGCAGTCCATCTGTCCCCAGCCGAAGGCATGCCCCACAGCCATACCTATCATAGCCATGAAGAAGACGGTGCTTACAGCTGCTATGATAGGAGCTATGCCCATTTTCAGAATCTTCTTGAAAGAGAAGTCCAGACCTAAGGCGAAGAGCAGGAACATCACACCGATGTCGGCCCACGTCTGGATGTCGGCCTTGTCGATGACCGACATCGTGAGTGGCATGTGGGGAGAGACGATGAATCCCGCCACTATGTAACCTAACACTAAGGGCTGCTTGAGCCGCTTGAAGATGAGCGTGACAATGCCTGCCACAATAAGGATGAGTGCCAGGTCTTTGATGAGTGACGGGAGTTCAGACATTAGCTGTTATATTCTTCTGTTATTTGGCAAATCTTTACGATAACTTCTACGGCTTTCTGCATGACCTGTATGGAGACGAACTCGTAGGGACCATGGAAGTTGACGCCGCCCGCGAAGATGTTGGGGCAGGGGAGACCGCGGAAAGAGAGCTGTGCGCCGTCGGTGCCGCCACGGATAGGCTCTACCTTCGGTGTGACACCACTTTCCTGCATGGCCTTGAGCACGATGTCGATGACATACATGTTGGGGTCTATCTTCTCCTTCATGTTATAGTACTGGTCGCTGATCTCTATCGTTACAGTGCCCTCGCCATATTTGTCGTTCATCTCCTTTGCGATGTCCTCCATGAAGTCTTTGCGTTGCTCGAACTTCTTGCGTTCGTGGTCGCGGATGATATAAGAGAGTTTGGCCTCCTCGCAATGGCTGTTGATGGAGAGCAGGTGATAGAAGCCCTGGTAACCTTCTGTCGTCTCGGGAATATCGGTCTCGGGAATGTGGCTGTTGAACTCGCAGGCCAGGCGTGAGGCATTGACCATCTTACCTTTAGCGTAGCCGGTATGCACGCTGACACCTTTGATGGTGACTTTGGCGGCTGCAGCGTTGAAGTTCTCGTATTCCAAATCACCGATATCGCCGCCGTCCATGGTGTAAGCCCACTGGCAACCGAACTTCTCCACGTCGAAGTGGTGGGCGCCCTTGCCTATCTCCTCATCGGGGTTGAAGCCCACACGGATGTCGCCGTGCTTAATCTCGGGGTGGTCGCGGAGATAGCACATGGCTTGAACAATCTCTGCTACGCCAGCTTTGTCGTCGGCGCCGAGGAGGGTGGTGCCATCAGTGACAATGAGGTCCTCACCCTTGTGCTGAAGCAGTTCTGGAAATTTCTTTGGTGAAGAGATGATACCCGGCGAGAGCTCGATGTCGCCACCATCGTAGTCCTTTACGATACGGGCCTTGATATTGGCGCCGCTGGCGTCAAGGGCGGTGTCGTAGTGAGAGATGAAGCCAATGGTGGGAGCGTCCTTCTTGGTGTTGCTCGGCAGGGTGGCGTAGATATATCCCATGTCGTCCATCTCCACGTCATCAAGGCCTTCTTTCTCTAACTCTTCTTTGAGATATTTGGCGAAGACAAGTTGCTTGGCTGTACTCGGCACTGTTGTGGAGTCTTCAGCCGACTGTGTGTCAAACTTGGTGTAATTAATAAACCGTTCTGCTAAATCCATATTTTGAATTATATTTTATTTGTGGTATTCTTATTGGTCGTCGTTGCGCACATAGCCTTGGTATTTCGGTGTCAATGCGCTCATGACGGCATTATAGCTTTCTTCTTTAAGAGTCTCAATGTTCTCACGCCCTTGCCCTTGAGGGTAGATGGGCTTGTGGATGGTGAGCTTCAGAGGGTGCCAGTTGACCCAGTGCCAGTCTTTTGTGCGTGGCATGATGTCGAAAGAACCGTTGATAGTCAGCGGGCATACGGGCAGTTGGAGCTCGTCGGCAAGCATGAAAGGCCCGCGGCGGAAAAAGCCCATATGTCCCGTAAAGGTGCGGGCGCCTTCCGGAAAGACGACGACGGACATGCCTTCGCGGAGAATCTCTCGTGCATCATCATAGGTCTTGCGAACCTTTGAGGCGCCACGCTTGTCTACTATAATCTGATGAGATTGCTTACAAGCTGTGCCGATGATGGGGATGGAGAGAAGCCCACGCTTCATCATCCATTTGAAGTTGCGGTTGAGGAAACCATAGATAAGGAATATGTCAAAGGCTCCTTGATGGTTAGCCACAAAGACATAGCTCTGCCCTTTCTTCAGATTTTCACGTCCCTCTACTTTTACGGGCAGGAGAAGTAGCTTGACCGTCAGCCAGGACCAGATATGTCCGGGCCAGTAGCCCCAGAAATGTCCGTTGCCTAGCGCACATCCCAAAGCACACGCTAAACCACAGAGAATGGTGTAGACGAGAAAGATGGGCATCACAATGCAAAGCTCGTATAATCGGTAGAGGTATTTCATAATTGCAAAGTTAATGAGATTGGGCGTAAACAGCAAAGGATTATAAGTAAATTTATCGTTTGCAATGCAGGGTTATCACCGTTATCTCGTTTGGCATGTTGAGCCGGAAGGGGACGAGCCCTCCTATTCCTGCCGAGACATAGAGGTATCTGCCATGCGATTCATACAGTCCGAGGTCGTATTTGTCGTATCCTTCCGTGGGACGCCATCCTAAAATCTGCATCTGCCCTCCGTGGGTGTGTCCGCTCAGAGTCAGTTGTACCTTTGACTGTGGCAGAATATGCCGTTGCCATGCTGAGGGGTCGTGCTGTAGGAGTATGACAAAGGCGCCGTCGGGGATGCCTTTCAGTGTCTTGTTTAGATTGGCACGAGCGGGGAAAGGCGGTAGTCCGTCATTCTCTTCGCCGGCGAGCCAGATGGTGCTCTTGCCACGTCGTATGGGTATATTCGTATTGCACAGAGGTCGGCCGAGACGGTGTTCTAACATTAGAAGCTTGGCACGCATGCGCTTCTCAAGCCCTGGCGTGTTGCGGACATAGTTGGCATAGTCGTGGTTGCCTAATATAAAATAGGTGTAGGGGAGACGTCTGAGTGTGGGCATCATCTTCTCCACTTCTTCCGGTCGCATGTTCTGCAGATCGCCTGTGAAGCAAACAGCATCAATGTTTTTTTGTGCACGGATGCTGTCGACAATATCTTCCAAAATATATTGTCTCCAGCCATCGTAGGTACCAGCGTGGAGGTCGGAGATGTGGAGAATGCGGAAACCGTCGAAATCCTTGGGGAGGTCGGTGAAGGCAAGGTCAACGTGGTCTACTCTGATACGTCCGATGCCTAAGGTAAGGCCATAGACATAGACCATGACCGCTAAGGTGCCCAAGGCAAGGCCTACACGGTGACCATAGTTATAACGTGTGTGGAAGAGAACGCGTATGCCAGAGCCAATCGCCGAGGTGAGCGCAAAGATAGCTTTTGGTTCAACGAAGAGGCCAAAGAGAAGCAGGTAGAGGTTGAGCCATGTAAGGTCGGTAGGTGCGAAATTCTGGATGGAGGCCAGGGCCAGGGTATAAATGGACATACCGAAACTCGGCACCCACCATAATGCACGCACCAAGGGATGGTGCAGATAGCGGGTGCGGTAGTAGTGCAGCCAGATATAGATATCAGGCAGCACTAAAGCCAATATCATCCAACCATAGATACGATGTATCACTGTAGTCTGTAAGCTAAGAATTTGCGCATTACCTCCAATGGCAGTCCTCGCCGTCGAGCATAGTCCCGCAACTGGTCTTCACCAATCTTTCCTAAGTCGAAATATTTAGCTTTGGGATGAGCGAACATGAGTCCTGAAACGGAAGCATGCGGCTGCATCATGCCGCTTGGTGTGAGCCGTATGCCTATACCCTTCATGTCGATGAGTTGGTCGAGGAGAAAGTTCATACTTGTATCTGGCATTGATGGATAGCCAACGGCCGGGCGTATGCCTTGATAATGCTCGGCATGGATGTCGGCCATAGAGAGAGCTTCATCGGGTGCATACCCCCAGTATTTACGGCGAACTTGACTGTGCATCAACTCCGCTGTTCCTTCAGCGAGACGGTCGGCGAGCACTTGCGACAGCATCTTGTTATAGACATCATCGTCATAGCCTTTCGTCAGTCCGAAGTCAACGGAAGTGGCGAAAGCGCCAATCCTGTCCTTGATACCTGAAGACAGCGGGCGGATAAAGTCGGCGAGACAGTAATTGGGCGCTCCCTGGTGATTGGGCTTCTGCTGTCTGAGCATCGGCAGACGTATGCGGTTGTCAACGATGATGTCGTCTCCGTCGCTGTTGGCGTCAAAGATGTCGAAGACGGCATGACTATGCCAGCGTCCCTGCCAGGAGTCGAGCATGGCATTGGCATCGGCGTGGAGACGGTCGCGCTCCTCGCCTTGCTTACCATTCATGCTCCATGCGTAGTCAAAATATATCCAGTTGATGAATGGTCTGATGTCGGAAATATCGTAAGTCAGTATCATTTTCTAAATGTCAGGGCTTCTCCTCGGTAGCTGTCGTCGAAGTTGCCATCGTGGTATACTGTGTGCCCGTTGCAGATGGTGCGTACTACACGCCATCTGAACTGTGAGCCGGTGAGAGGGCTCCATTGGCATTTGCTCTGGATTAGGCTCTCCGTCAGCGTCCATGGTGCTCCTCGCTTGACGATGGTAATGTCTGCCTTATATTTAGGTCTGAGAAAACCACGTCCTGTGACGGCGAAGAGTCGTGCAGGATTGTGACACATCAACCAAACGAGACGCTCTATGGTCAACACGCCTTCATCAACGAGTTGTAGCATTGATACCAAGGAAAACTGTACCATTGGCATGCCTGAGGCGGCTCGTGCACAGCCTCCCTGCTTGTCTTTGAGCTCATGAGGAGCGTGGTCTGTACCTATGGTGGTAACATATCCACTGGTCAAAGCCATCCGCAAGGCCTCCCGGTCGAAAGTCGTCTTTACGGCAGGGTTGCATTTTATAAGCGCTCCCTTCTCCGTGTAGTCTTTATCGGTGAAGAGAAGATGAGCTAATACAGCCTCGCAGGTAATGAGCGGCATGGCTCCGAGATGATCAACATTATTGTTGGCCTCAATAAGTTCGAGCTCTTTAGCTGTGGAGATATGGGCGATATGCAAGCGGGTGTCGTGTTTACGGGCCAGGGCTACGGCTAATTTTGAACTGTTGAGGCATGCTTCCTCTGACCTTATCAGCGGATGGAAATGAATGTCGGGATCCTCACCGTACTTAGCTTTAGCTTTTCTCATGTTCTCATTGATGACAGTTGTGTCTTCACAATGTGTCATCAGCGGCAGATTCAGACGTGTGCATTCGCTAAAAATCTTGTCAAGGACATCCTGACGGTCAACAAGCATGTTGCCTGTTGATGCTCCCATGAAGAGCTTGATGCCAGGGAAGGTGGTGGGGTCGAGGTCATGGAAGGTATCAGTGTTGTCATTGGTAGCGCCATAGAAGAAGGCGTAATTGACATGGCTCTTTGCAGCGGCAAGGCTCATCTTATCCTCCCACGCCTCTAATGTGGTGGTCTGTGGAACTGTATTTGGCATCTCGAAATAGGATGTCACACCTCCCCATGCGGCAGCTTTTGACTCGCTGTCTATATCTGCTTTTCGTGTCAGCCCAGGCTCACGGAAATGAACATGCTCGTCAATAATGCCGGGGAGAACGAGACACCCCGTGGCATCTACGCGATTGTCGTAGTTGTCACGGGGCGTTGTCTCTCCGACAATCACTTGTTCGATGCGGTCTTCGTTGACAACGATGGAACCGATAAAACTCTTACCCTCATTAACGATGGTGCCGTTTTCAATGATTGTCCTCATGATGCTATTTAATTTTGTTCATCACCCTCTTTGGTGGGGTTTGCCATCTCATTAGGTGTCGGACCATCCTGCGGTGGCATCGTCTGCTGTGGGGCTTGCTGTGGTGGGGCCTGTTGCATGTTGACGGGAGTCTTGGTGCCATTCATAATGTCTTGATTCTCCTGTGCTGCCTCATAGTATTCTTTAACCTGTGGGTCGTTTTTGAACTTATCCGTGGCTTTGCTCCAGATGTCTTCGACCCAGGCGTCCAACATAGGGACCTGGTAACGGTTCATGCAGACGTTGAGGAAAACGTACGGCCCAAGAACGTTGTCAAAGTTCTCTGTGACAAAATTGGTTACAAGCTTGTCAATCTTTTCATTGATTTCGGCGTCTTTAGCAGCCAACCGGGTGTTGACGACAGCCATATTCTTACCATTCATGATGGCTTGGTCATGCTGGTGGACAAGGTCGGCGCTCTGGTTGAGAAGTTGAGTGAAACGAACACGAAATTTAGACAACTTGTCATTGAGCGGAGTGCCGGTTACCGTCTCTTGGGTATTATCAATCTTTACCTGTATGTCTCCGCTTTCAAGCACGACAGGCAGACTGCTGTTATCGCTGAGCACGATATTAGCAACCCGAACGGAATCGGTAGACCCTGCGAATTGGAACTGACCATGTACAACATCGCAGGAGTCAACATTTTTCAGTGTGGTGTCCTTCAATACTTTCAGGTAGAGTTTCTGCCCGTCAAGCGTGCTTACACTCGTAGTGCCAGAGATATGGAAGGAGTTGGCACAAGAAGTAAAGGCTAAGACACTGACTATTGCGTATAAGACTTTATTCATAAATGTTTCTATCTTCTAAAGCAAAGATAATATCTATTCGTGAGGATATAAAAGAATTTTATGCAATTTAAAGGTCCCCGCTACTCTTTTATATTTTTTTTTGAAAGTTCGTGGTCGATACGATGGGCAGTGTAGACTTCTAAAATGGCGGCGACAAGCAGGAGAATGACCCATTTATTATAAAGGTATGTAATATAGGTCTCCTGATTAGTGAAGAACGCTTTGAAGAAGCTGTGCCCTTCGTTGGCATACATCGTATCGGCTAACAGAATGCCGGCCAGAATGAAAAGCAGGTCGGAGAGGTTCTGGATGCGCTTAAGACGACGGACGGTAATATCATGGCCCTCATAAGTCTGCATAACTTGCAGTGTGGCAAAAACTACAGCTCCTAAGAGAAAGACCCAGCAAAAGATGAGCGGCTCCACTTGTAGAACGCTGCAGCCTACGCCGATTACCATAAGGGCGCAACCAGAAAGAAAAAGTATACCTTGTATTTTATTTAGTTGTTTCATCGTTACCAATTTTGTCATTGTTGGAGTTGGCAGGCTTGTCGGTGCTCAAGACAAAGATATCCTCATCGTCCGTCTTCATGAAATATCTCTCACGTGCTATCTTTTCGATGGCGCGTGGATTATGCTTGATGGAGTTCAGCTCTTTGTTGTCGGTCTGGTTCTCCTCGTTGTATTTCTGTATCTCATCCTTGAGCTGACTTATCTGTATATCGTATTTTATGCGTTGCATAAAACTGTTGTCATCGAAAAAACCTACGTAGGCAACGCCCACCACAATAGTGATGAGATACTTATAGTGGCCCAGGAAGGCGATGATGGTAGAGAGTCGTTTGCTCATGGCTGTTTGGAAATTAGCTGCAAAGATAAGCCATTTTATGCTAACGTGCAAAAGAAAACTTGATAATTGTTTTGCCTTTCATTTTTTTTGGTTTACTTTTGCAAAAGAAACCATTAAAACTCTATGGACAACTATATAGTATCGGCAAGAAAGTACCGTCCGATGACGTTCTCTTCTGTAGTGGGTCAGGAAGCCCTCACCACAACACTGAAGAATGCTGTCAAGACCGGACGCCTTGCCCACGCCTACCTCTTTTGCGGGCCTCGTGGTGTGGGTAAGACGACGTGTGCCAGAATTTTTGCAAAAGCAATCAACTGTGAGAATCCTACTCCTGATGGTGAGGCTTGTAATGAGTGTGAGAGCTGTAAGGCTTTCAACGAAAGACGTTCGATGAATATCTTCGAACTTGATGCGGCAAGCAACAACTCTGTGGAGAACATCAAGTCATTGATGGACCAAACACTTATCCCGCCACAGACGGGAAAGTATAAGGTGTTTATTATTGATGAGGTACATATGCTTACGACCTCTGCTTTCAATGCCTTTCTGAAGACCTTAGAGGAACCGCCACAGTATGTCATCTTCATCCTTGCAACAACGGAGAAGAACAAAATTCTGCCTACCATCCTCTCGCGTTGTCAGATTTATGACTTTGAGCGTATGACGGTGCCTGAGATCATCCAGCATCTTGAAATGGTGGCAGGAAAAGAGGGTATTACTTATGAAGAAGAAGCCCTCAATGTCATAGCCGAGAAGGCTGATGGTGGTATGCGTGATGCTTTGTCTATCTTTGACCAGGTAGCAAGCTTCAGTCAGGGCAATATTACTTTTGAGAAAGTATTGCAGGACCTTAATGTCCTTGACGCCGACAACTACTTCAAGATTGTAGACTTGTCGTTGGACAATAAGGTCGGTGACATTATGCTGCTTCTTGATGGCATCATTGCCCGTGGCTTTGACGGAGGGAATGTTGTCAATGGACTTGCCTCCCATATCCGTAATGTAATGATGGCGAAAGATGAGCAGACACTACCTTTGTTGGAGGTGAGCCAGAGTCAGCGTCAGAAATATCAGCAGCAGGCACAGAAATGCCCTCTGCCTTTCCTATATAAGGCATTGCGAATCCTTAACGAATGTGATGTACAGTATCGTCAGAGTAGCAACAAGCGCTTGCTTGTTGAGCTCACCCTCATTCGTGTGGCACAGATAACGCAGCCTGAGGATGCCGATGTTCCTGGTGCGGGGCGTAGCCCTATGAGACTTAAATCCCTGTTTAAGAAAAATAATGTGGTGCAGCCTAAACCGGCTATGCAGGTGACCGGGGCTGCCAAACGCATTGGCCGTACTACTGTGTCGGCTCAGAAGAATGAAAGCAGTGATACGAGTAAAACTCTCGCAGCTCCGCAAGTTACCTCCGTTCCCCCTTCTCCACGACCTTTGTCGACAGGTAAAGTGGGAACTGTGCATCTTAATTTCCGGGGAGTAGGCATGACTTTCGCCGAACTGCGTCGTGGTCCCAAACAGCAAGATTATGTTGATGCTGTGAAGGTGGATGAGTCACAAGTAGCTAAGGAAAAGGTTGAAAAACCTGAGGAGAAGTTCACCGAGGAAGACATCGTAAGGGAATGGACGGCTATGTGTAACCGTATGCCTCAGAAGTACGTTGGATTGGCTGCACGGCTTAAGAATATAGTCCCCGTTGTCACGGATTATCCTAATATGGAGGTCGTGGTGGACAATCAATTGCTTCTTGACCAAATATCGCAGATCCGTCGCAATATCAGAGCAACGATGCGTATTGGACTCCATAACAGTAAGATAGAATTCAGTGTCAGACTTGCCGAACAGGATGAGAATGCCAGGGCAATGACAAAATTGGAAGTCTTTGATGAATTGCGTAAGGCCAACCCGTCAATAGAGAAGCTCAGGCAGGTGTTAGGATTGGAATTGTCGTAGCGCTTGTTATCATTGTGTCATGCTTTCTGTCAATTTGCTTTTAGATTCAAATATTTGCTAACGTATTGTGAAAATATTCTGTAAAAAGCTTGCGGTTTAATTATATTTCCGTAACTTTGCCCTCAGATTAACAACGATACAATAAAAGATATATTCTAAACGCGAAGAATCTATGAGTAAATTGATAAAGCCGGAAGGCTATAGGGCTCTGCTTGACCGTCGTCAGACAGAGCAAGGCATCAAGCAGATAAAGGAGTTTTTTCAGCAGAATCTAAGCACAGAGCTTCGGCTGAGTCGTGCCACTGCGCCCCTTTTCGTTCTGAAAGGATTGGGTATCAATGACGACCTTAATGGCGTTGAACGGCCTGTAACCTTCCCTATCAAGGATATGAATGAGGCCAAGGCGGAGGTCGTACATTCTTTGGCAAAATGGAAGCGTCTGACATTGGCAAAGTTTGGCATTGAGCCGGGCTATGGCATCTATACCGATATGAATGCTATAAGAGCTGATGAGGAACTTGACAACTTGCACTCATTATATGTAGACCAGTGGGACTGGGAAGCAGTGATAACAAAGGAAGACCGTACGATAGCTTTTCTGGAAGACGTCGTCCGCAGAATCTACAGTGCTGTTCTTCGTACTGAGTTCTTGGCTTGTGAATGCTATCCCCAGCTGAAGCCTTTCTTGCCGCGTGAGATTCATTTCATTCATTCTCAGGACTTGTTGGATATGTATCCTGATAAGACCCCGCATGAGCGTGAGGATGCTATCTGTAAGAAGTATGGTGCCGTCTTTGTGGAGGGCATTGGTGGCCGTCTGTCTGATGGCAACAAACATGACGGGCGTGCCGCTGACTATGACGACTGGTCGACAATCGCAGAGAATGGCAAGGCGGGGCTCAATGGTGACATTCTTATCTGGTATCCGGTTCTAAACCGTTCTTTTGAGCTTAGCTCTATGGGTATTCGTGTCGACAAAGAGGCACTGTTACGCCAGCTGAAGATAGAACATCAGGAGGAGCGTGAGAAGTTGTATTTCCATCAGCAGCTTCTCAATGACAAGCTTCCTCTGAGTATCGGTGGCGGTATTGGTCAGAGCCGTTTGTGCATGGTCATGCTTCACAAGGCGCATATCGGCGAGATACAGGCAAGTATATGGCCGGAAGAGATGCGTCAGGAGTGTGAAAAATTGGGTATGCCGTTGATTTAAGGATTTTTTTAGACGAAGACATTCTCTTTTCGGAATCTTTTTATTAACTTTGCATCTGTTTCCAACTGGCTCCGTAGCTCAGTTGAATAGAGCATCAGATTCCGGTTCTGAGTGTCTTGGGTTTGAGTCCCAACGGAGTCACAAAATAAATCCCATAGCCTTTAGGTTATGGGATTTTTTTATGCAGTAGAGAAAATTCCGGTCTGAGGAGCCTGTGGCTCAACAGAGGTTATTCTTCAAAAAGTTTGTGCATATTGAGAAATCGTTGCAGGCTGTCGTCACCAAACTTTGCAATGCTCTTTTTAGCTTTCTCGAATGACTTCTCCCGTTCCGGATGCGTCTTGGAATAGAATTTATCGGCATAGCAGATAAGCTTCTCTTCAAGTGTTTCAGGCAGGAAGTCCTGATGGGGCAGGGGGAGATTTTGCCGTATTATCTCTTCTTTTGTCAAGCCTGCTCCAGTGTGCCGTTCGCAGACGCGTGCGTGACGGGGAAAGCCTTCGGTGCGCATGATCTCAGCACCGATAACGCCATGACGGATATAAGGTTCTGTACCGTAGCAGAAGATGCCGGCAGCGTCACAGCGGAAGATGCCAATGTCGTGGAGCATAGCAGCCTCTTCAATAAAACGTCTGTTCATTGCAAGTTCAGGGTGGGCATCACAGATTTTCAGTGCCCGCTGCATGACAAGGCGGCTGTGAGTAATCAAAATATCCCGAAGCCGGTTGGCTTCGGGATAGTATTTGTCTATTATCTGTTGATAATTCATTATTTCTCCCGCTGAATATAGGCAATGACATTGCCCTTCTGCACTTTGGAGCCCTGCTTGGCATTGATTTCCACGAGTTTTCCTCCAAGGTCGGCCTTGACCTCAACAAATTCGCCCCAAGGAGCCTGGATATAACAGAAGGTGTCGCCTTCCTTGTATTCCTTACCGATATAAGGCTCAACGGCAGGTGCGCACTCACCATCCCCCTGGAAATCCCAGAAGAGTTGTCCGCGGACAGGAGCCACGATAGCGTCGGCCTGAGCATGCTTAAAGGCAGCAGCCTCTTCAGGTGAAACTTTGGCACCGAGTTTTGCGTCTTTTGCCTTTTGCAGGTCAGCAAGGAAGTTTTTCTTGGCCTGACCACTTCTATAGTTGCGATACTGCTCAGGGTGCATAGCAAGTTCGAAGAGCTCTTCGTCATCCTGTCCGTAGTCCCAACTATTCTCGTCCATCTCCTTACGGAAGTCGTCGAGAGCGGGCTTGAGAAGCGTGTGAGGGTCTACATCCGTAAACTCACGGCCCTGCTTCTTGGCGAGCTCTACGAGTTCTGGATCTATCTTTCCGGGCACCTTACCGCTCTTGCCGAGAATCATGCCCCACATATTATCGTCCATCATTACAAAACGACCCTTACCCTGCTCCATAGTAAGGAGGTTCATCAGTGCGATGTTCTTTGTATACTGTGAGAATGGTGTCACGAGAGGTGGATAGCCCACACGTGGCCAAACGTAGGCAACCTCGTCAAAGAGCTTGATGAGCAAGTCGTCCATGCTGTATTCGGGCTCGCCCTTTTTCTGACGCAGGTGGTTGATGGTCTCGCGCATACCGCCTAAGTCAGCCATCATAGAACCCATCATGCCTCCAGGCAGACCGCAGGTGAGCAGCAGTGATGACATTACTTTATTGCCGGGGTTGATGAAGTATCCGAGCCATTCGTCAATGAAGTCCTGTGTCATGGCGCGTGCTTTCATATATGCGCCCATATTGATGTCTGGCACATCGAAGCCCGCATGCTTCAGCATGCTCTGCACGGAGATAACATCTGGGTGCACCTTGCCCCAGGCCAATGGCTCAATGGCTGTGTCAATGATGTCAGCACCATTCTCGCAGACTTCCAAAATAGAAGCCATAGATAAGCCTGGGCCGGAGTGGCCATGATATTCGATGACGATATCAGGGTGCTTGGTCTTGATGCGCTTAGTGAGCTCACCGAGGAAAGCAGGCTGGCCAATACCGGCCATGTCCTTGAGGCAGATCTCCTCAGCGCCTGCTGCAATCTCCTCGTCAGCGAGTTTCTCGTAATAGTCAAGGGTATGAACGGGGGATGTGGTGATACAGAGTGTGCCCTGTGGCGTCATGCCACCTTCCTTGGCCCATTTGATGGAAGGAGCTATATTACGAATATCATTGAGACCGTCGAAGATACGTGTGATGTCAGTGCCCTGTGCGTGTTTTACGCGATACATCATCTTGCGGACATCGTCTGGGACCGGGTACATACGCAGTGCGTTGAGGCCACGGTCAAGCATATGAGTCTTGATGCCGGCAGCGTGCAGAGGAGCTGTGAAGGCACGGACTGCTTTGTTAGGATTCTCTCCTGCAAGGAGCTGTACCTGCTCAAAAGCACCGCCATTGGTCTCTACACGGGCGAAGCACCCCATCTCCACAAACACAGGAGCTATCTTGGCAAGCTGGTCGGCACGCGGCTGGAATTTGCCGCTGCTCTGCCACATGTCACGATAGACAAGACTGAACTGAATCTTTTTCTTCATTCTATTTCTTTATTTGCTTATGTTCATAATCCAAACGGAAGAAAATTCCGTCTTTGTCGATAACTAATACCTTTTTCGACGTGCAAAATTAGATAAAAATACTCAAAATGGCGATACGACAACTTATTTTTTATCATTTATAACTAACTTTGTAGCCAGAAAGTAGTTATAACAGAACAATGAACACGAAAACAGGCTTAGCGCTTCTATTTTTTACGATATTATTGACCTTTGCCTCGTGCAATACCAAACAGCTCAAGGACGAGGAGGCTCCTGTTTATACCCAGCGCCTGAAAGGTGACAGGGGTATCTATGGTCTTGCATGTGATGGGTGCAACGACTCCGTAACGGTGCTGTTGCCAGAGAGTGGAGGTGATCCTGTCACCTATAATTCCTTCGAAGCCCATAGGCGAGGCCGAGTGCTGGGGAAAATACAGATTGGTGACCGCATCTGTGTCATCCCTAACGCAAAAGACAGAACCATGGTTGATGCCGTCATTGACATTGATAAGCTTCAAGGCATTTGGTGCTATATTGTAATGCCTAAGATGCGTGACTATCAGTCTATGAGCAAGAAACTGCAAGAACGGTTGATGAACAATATGAGCGATTCTCTCAAGGCTACATTTCTCATTCCCCGTGAATATGGTTTTGGACTTCGTCGGGACTGGGTAGCTCTAAGTGTTGGTTATGTTGACGACAGCAACAGTCTTGCTGACGAGAGTCCTGTAGTCTATCCGCCACTCGGCTATTTCACTGCCTGGCATCTTTGGAATGGCAATCTCGTTATTGTCAGTGGTACACCGACGATAGGTAAGGATGGGCAGTTCAGGGTCGTCAACGAGAGAAATGATACATGCTCGATTGATTTCCTTGGTGCCGATTCACTTGTCCTCTCCAGTGACGGCATCTCGCGGAGTTATTACCGAAAAGAGAATATCGGTGAAATCAATGCCAAAGCCCGTGCCATTGCTGATATGCGCAAGAGACAGGCCTTGGAAGAGACAAAACAGTAATGCTGAATGCATTACTGTCTTGTCAGTCTTTCGTGTGTAGTTGTGGTATAGGATAGTTATTCGTGCGTGGCAAACCTGGTCTCAGCAAGTTGCTCGTACTTGGTGCCCGGACGGCCATAGTTGGCGTAGGGATAGATGCTTATGCCACCACGGGGCGTAAACAGTCCTGTCACCTCTATGTATTTGGGATCCATGAGCTTTATCAGGTCTTTCATGATGATATTGACGCAGTCCTCGTGGAAGTCACCATGGTTGCGGAAACTGAAAAGATAAAGTTTCAAACTCTTGCTCTCTACCATTTTCACGTCGGGAATGTAGCTGATGCGTATTTCGGCAAAGTCTGGCTGTCCGGTAATGGGACAGAGTGAGGTAAACTCCGGACAGTTGAAACGCACCCAATAATCATTGCCCTGATGTTTGTTGATAAATGTCTCCAATACCTCCGGTGCATAATCCGTAAGGTATTTAGTCTTGGTACCGAGAGCTTTCAAGCCCTCTTCTTTTCTGTCTGTCATAAATTAAAAACTTTCAAGATGTTGTAGCTGATACCGTCGTCGTAGGCGTCCTCTCCCTCATGCTTTTTCAGATAACCGACAACTCTTATAGTCAAGGGCAGTGCAATAATCTCGTAGAAAGTCTTGAGAAAGACCTGCCAGAGCATCAGTGCAGGGAGCGCCGACAATGGTACGTTGGTGCCGATAAAGGCCAGGGGAAAGAAAATCAGTGAGTCGCAGGTCTCACCGGCTACCGTACTGAGGATGGCCCGTGCTGAGAAATGCTTGCCTTTGTCATGAATCTTCATCCGGCTCATGACATATGCATTCATAAAACTTCCTACCACAAATGCTGAGAAAGACGCTAAGGCGATACGTGGCGCCAGACCAAAGATGGCGTGGAAGCCTTCGTCGTTGTGCCAGAAGGGGGCACCCGGTATCCAGTCGCAGAGGGCTCCCATGGCAACAAAGAAGAAGTTCATGGCAAAACCGGTCCATATGAGTAGCCGTGCCTTGCGGTAACCCCAAACCTCACACACGCAGTCATTGATGATGTATGATACCGGGAAAACGAGAAGACCGCCGGTGAGATTGATGGGGCCGACGGCTATCTGCTTTGTTTCAAGAATGTTGGCCAAAATGAGGCAAACACAGAAGAGTATGCTGAAAAGCATGAACAACACACTCACCATTTGGCGCTGGCTGGCGCCGGAAGGGTTTTTCTTTTCCATTTCTTGTTTTGTTAAAGGGGGTTGAGCAAGTACCCCTATGCTAAATATTGTAGTTTGCTGTATGTTGTCGGTCTGCTTACGCGTTCACCACCAGCCACGAGACATATCCGATGAATATAGCAGCCAGCAAGACACCTTCCCATCTTTCAATACGGTATTTTGTGAAGGAGAAGAGCCAAAGCAGAATCATGGAGATGACCATCATGGAGAGGTCGACGATGGTAATGCCACTGATAGTCATAGGGGTGATGAGACCGGTGACACCTAATATCATAAGAATATTAAAGACATTGGACCCCAGTACGTTACCGATGGCAATGCCGCTGTTGCCTTTCTTCGCTGCCACCACGCTCGTCGCCAGCTCGGGGAGGGAGGTGCCGCCGGCTACAATGGTCAAACCAATGACGGCATCACTAATACCCATGGCGTGGGCTATAGCGGTAGCGTTGTCCACAAAGACATCAGATCCGAAGATAAGGCAGGCGAGACCGATAATGACCAAAATGCCGGCTTTGAGTACTGGCATCGGCTTCTTCTCCTCTTCCTGACGGGAGCCTTCTTCTGTCTTGGCACCGCGCAAGGTTATCCAGAGATAAGCAAGGAAGATGACAAAGAGTATTGCGGCGTCAATTCTCGAAATCTGACCGTCAAGTGTCATGCCCATGAGAAGCAGTGAGGCAAAGACGGCGATGGGAATATCTTTCTTCACAGTGGTGCGCTGTATGGCGATAGGCGCTACCATGGCTGCGCAACCTACGATAAGCAGGGCATTGAAGATATTGCTGCCTACGATATTACCTACTGCGAGGTCGGGAGTGCCGTTGATGGCCGACAGCAGAGATACGAAGAACTCAGGCATGGAGGTACCCATAGCCACGATAGTCAGACCGATGATGATTTGCGGCACACCAATACGCTCGGCCATGCCAACGGCGCCGGAGGTGAGCCAGTCGGCACCCTTGATGACGACTATGATACCTATCACCAACAACAGCACCTGCAACCACGTCTGGGTCGGTGCAAAGGAAAACAATGTCATCTGTTCTATCATCGTTCTTGTCTGATTTGCTACTAATAATGTGCAAAGTTACTAAAAAAGCCCGGGATATCAATATATCTCGGGCTTTTAAAAGCTTTATTAATATCAATCTTAACCTATCTCAATGCTTCTTGAGACTTTGGCCTCTTCTTTGCCGATCTTTGGCAGTTCTACGGTGAGCACGCCGTCGGCGACGCGGGCCTGTATCTTCTCCCTGTCTACATCATCGGGCAGTGTGAAAGCTTGCTCATATTTGGCAAAGTCCCATTCGCGGCGCAGGTAGCGGCCGTTCTGCTCGTTGCTGTCTGTGTGTTTCTCCATCTTCACGCTGAGGTTGCCCTCGCTGGTGAGACTCACGTGAAAGTCATCCTTTGTCAGACCCGGAGCTGCTATCTTCACCGTGTAGCCCTTCTCGGTCTCTATGACATTCACGGCAGGTGCCGTAGCGGAACGGTGGGTGGGGTATTCTGTGTTGAAAAAGTCGTTGAAGACTTCGGGAAGCCAGTTGTAACGTGTATTCATAATCAAATCTCCTATTTACGTTTTTGTTCTTTATGTTTACACCTTTATCTTTACAACTGCTGTGCCGGGTGATGAAATCTGACAGGATGTCTGTTGGTGATGACAATCTGTCTTTCTATTCTTCGTCGTCGTCCCAACCGAACATGATGGGCTCGTTGAAGGCGTCGAGCTGGCGGCGCTCTTTCTTTGTGGGGCGGCCGGTACCACGCTGGCGGTCTACGAAACCGCTGATACGGCTCATCTCAAGTTTCTCATATTCATCGGCACTTGTGATATTCTCATATACCTGAGGGATGAGCTTGGCCCCAACACGGCTCTCTATGGGGGCCAGCACCTTGAAAGAATAGGTGATGGGTGGCTTCCTTACGCTGACCGTCTCACCGGCCTTTATTGTGCGGCTGGGCTTGACATCGCTGCCATCAATAGTGACACGCCCGTTCTTGATGGCATCCACGGCTATGGAACGGGTCTTATAGATTCTGGCAGCCCACAGCCATTTGTCGATGCGGGCTGTCTCGCCATATTTCGGCATCTTAGGAACGGTGTTCATGATGAAATATATTTTTTGAAAGAGGTAACGGAGCTACTTTGCGGGATGTTTTCCTAACTTGTTGTACTGGTTCATCGTCTCGTCGATACCTTGCAGCACGAAACTCTTGATGATGTCTACCGACATATCCAGTGTGGGCTGCAGCACCTTCATGTCATCCTCGGAATAATGTCCAAGCACCCAGTCTATCTGTCCCCCGCGGGGATAGTCGTTGCCGATACCAATCCGCAGGCGTGAGAAATTCTGTCCGATGAGCTGCATGATATGCCCCAATCCGTTGTGGCCGCCATTGCTGCCACTGGCCTTAAGTCTGAACTCACCTAAGGGCAGGGCCACATCATCGCTGATGACGAGAAGCCGCGACTGGTCTATCTTCTCCTCGTTGAGCCAGTAGCGCACAGCGTTGCCGGAAAGGTTCATAAAGGTCGTGGGCTTGAGGATGAAGATCTTTCGACCTTTCAGTGATGCTTCGGCTACGAAGCCATAACGCCGGTCACGCCATTCGGCACCCATAGCCTCGGCAAAGGCGTCAACGGCCATCCAACCGGTATTGTGTCTGGTACCGGCATATTCGTCGCCGGGATTGCCAAGACCACAGATAAGAAATTTGTCCATAGCTATAAAAAACGATAAAGAGCAGAAAGTAAAGAGTAAAGAAACCTGTCAACGGCCTTGCGGCAATCGCTGACGTTCTCTTTACTCTCTACCTTTTGCTCTTTGTTCTAAGTCTGAAACTTAAGAGTTATAATTACTCAGCTGCGGGAGCTGCTGCATCAGCAGAAGCGTCGGCAGAAGCGGCGTCAGCGGCGGCAGCGGCAGCCTGACGTGTCATCTTGACGGAGCAGACAACGACATCCTTGCTTGTTGCAATCTCCAGACCCTCGAAAGAAAGCTCGCCGACCTTGATGCTCTTGCCGAGCTTCAGAGCTGTGACGTCGATGTCGAGGTGCTCAGGAATCTGCTGGTAAGGAGCTGTGACAGCAATCTTACGGATGGAGAGGTTCATACGACCACCGTCGCGGACACCCTGAGCCAGACCGTTGAGCTTAACGGGAATGCCGATAGTGATAGGCTTCTGGTCATTGACCTCGAAGAAGTCAACGTGCAGAGGAGCGTCTGTAACAGGGTGGAACTGAATCTCCTTCATGATAGCGGTGTGAGCCTCACCGTCGATGTTCAGCTTCACAACGTAGATGTGAGGAGTATAGATGAGCTTGCGCAGCTCGCTGAAAGGAGATGCGAAAGACAGGGCAACGGGCTTGCCGTTCTCGTCTTTAGACTCTCCGTAAAGTACACAAGGAACCAGACCCTCCTTACGGAGAGCTTTAGAAGCTTTCTTACCAAGGGACTCGCGCTTCTGACCTGCAATTTCAATTTCTTTCATTTCTTAAATGTGTTACTCTAAATTAAATAGTGAATTAATTCGCCATCACATATTACTCTCTGCCACGGAATGCCTCCTATGGCGGAAAAGCGGTGCAAAGTTACTGCTTTTATTCCTATTTTTACAACGAAATCGAAAAAAAACTAATATTTGCACTCGCTTTTTTGCTTGATAGGGGAATATTTACTACTTTTGCAGAGTTATTTGGCCTCTAAAGAGAAAGAGTGATGATTAATCGTGAATTGATACGTACAAAGATAGTTCAGCTGACCTACGCATACTATCAGAATGGGAACAAGAACATAGACTCGGCGGAGAAAGAACTTCTTTTAAGTCTGTCGAAGGCTTATGACCTTTACAACTATCTTCTTGACCTGATTGTAGCCGTTACCCGGGAAGAGCGTTCCCGTGTAGAGACGGCAACCCAGCGCGCCCTGCGCGAAGGCACTGATAAGCCTTCGCCTAAGTTTGCTTTCAACAAGTTTGCCGTGCAGCTTGAGGAAAACAAAATGCTCAATAGTTTTAATGAAGACAAGAAACTGTCGTGGGACGACAGTGTGGATTTCGTCAAGAAACTCTGCGGCCAAATAGAGCAGAGTGAGGCCTATGCTGAGTATATGGCTGCGCCCGGCGACGATTACGAGGACGACCGGGAGATTTGGCGTAAGCTCTACAAATTGTTTATTGAAGACAATAGCGACCTTGATGCGCTCCTGGAAGAGAAGAGCCTGTATTGGAATGATGACAAGGAGATCGTTGATACCTTCGTCCTGAAGACCATCAAGCGTTTTGACCCTAAAGAGAAAGGCAACCAGCTTCTTCTTCCGGAATATAAGGATGAGGATGACCGTGACTTCGCACGCAAGCTCTTCCGTGCCACCATTCTCAATGGCGACGAATATCAGCGATACATGAGTGAGGCTTCTCACAATTGGGATTTCTCGCGTTTGGCTTATATGGACGTCGTCATCATGCAGATAGCTATTGCCGAAATGCTTACCTTCCCCAATATCCCCGCACAGGTGACTATCAACGAGTTTGTGGACATGGCAAAGCGTTACAGTACACCACGAAGTGGCGGATATATCAACGGCATGCTTGATGCCATCGCCCGTCACCTTATCGATGCCGGGAAAATGATGAAGGAGATGCCTCCACGTCAGGAGAGAAGGCCTATGGAGAGAGAAGACCGGTTCAACGGTGACAGACAAGACAACGGCCGGGGCTATCGCCGCCACACCTATTATAATAGGGATAACTACAATGGCAACAACGGCAGTGAGGACAACTATAGTGGTCCGACACGCTTCGTTCACCATCCTGCTACTGCAGAAACGCCACAGGGCGGCAGTGAGAGTGACCAGAACACAGAGAACGACAAACAGGAATAACTAATAAATTCGAATAAATATGACATCATTACTTTTAGCAGCACAGCAGACTCAGGGCGGTTTCGGCGGCATGATCTTCATGCTTATCGCCATCTTTGTCATTATGTGGTTCTTCATGGTGCGTCCTCAGCAGAAGCGTCAGAAGAAGATTCGCGAGTTTCAGAACTCTCTTCAGCCGGGTTCTAAGGTTGTCACGGGTGGTGGCATCTATGGAACCGTAAAGAGCATTGATACCGAGAAGAACGCTGTGGAAGTGGAGATCGCTCGTGGCGTTGTTATCACCGTCGACAAGGGTACTGTCTTTGCTGATGCAGCACAGGGACAGCCTAACGCATAATCCATAATACACAATGCATGGTCCTGAAGCGTCCGTGAGGCGGCTAAAGGGCTGTGCATTGTGCGTTTATGTGTTGTGAATGATGAAGATATTTGAGCGGATTTACCATTTCTTCGGGAAACTCTTATCCGGCTTCTCGGGTAAGGAGTTCTTGATTTTCCTCTTCTTCCTCGCTTTGAGCAGCATCTTTTGGTTGATGATGACGCTCAATGAGACCTACGAGGTGGAGTTTGGCGTTCCTATGCGTCTTGTCGGGGTCCCGAAGAACGTTGTCATTACACAGGAACTCTCCGACACCCTGCGCGTCTCGGTGCGTGACAAGGGATATGTCATCATGATGTATGAGACCAGTAATCAGCTGCGGCCCTTGAAACTCAATTTCTCTACTTATGCCAACAAGCAGACCGACCGGGGCTCGGTACCTTCCTCTGACCTGCAAAGGCTGATACGGCAACAACTCTACAATTCAACATCCATAACGGCATTGAAAGCCAGTCAGTTGGACTTCACTTTCAACTATGGTCTGAACCGCCGTATCAAGATTCAGCTCGTAGGCTCCATAGTCCCAGGAGGCAATTACTATCTTGCCCATACGCAGATAACCCCTGACTTTGCTACTGTCTATGCCAGCCGGGAGGTGCTTGATAAGATAGAGAATGTATATACTGACCGCCTCGACATCTCTAACTTCGATGCCACGGTGAAGCGCACTGTCTTCTTGAAGAAGATTCCGGGAGCAAAGATAGTCCCCGAGTCCGTGACGGTCACGCTGTATCCCGATATCCTTACCGAGGGCAGCATTGAAGTGCCTATTACCGCTGTCAATAAGCCAGAAAGCTTGACCATCCGCACGTTCCCACAGACCGTGAAGGTCACCTATACCGTCGGTGCCAAGGCTTACCGGCTAATCCAACCGTCCGACTTTGCTGTGACGGTCGACTATAACGAGATTTCTGCTCATCCGTCTGATAAGTGCAAACTGTATCTTCGCAATCGTTCAACTTTTGCGCGGTCAGCCAAACTTGAGACTGACCAGGTTGATTATCTTATAGAGCAACAATGAGGTACGTGGCTATTACAGGTGGCATAGGCAGTGGCAAGAGCTTTGTCTGCCATCTCTTGGAAAATCGTGGCATCCGTGTCTATGACTGCGACAGTGCTGCTAAGCGTCTCTGGGCGACAGACGTAAAGTTGAGGGATGCACTTTGCCGCCTTGTAGGCGATAGCGTCTATTCTGGGATGGTACTCCAGAAGCGGGTGTTGGCGCAGTTCCTCCTTGAGTCAGAGACTCACAAGCAGGCCGTCAACGACATCATTCATCCCGCTGTGGCCGATGACTTTTTGCATAGCGGCATGCAGTGGCTGGAGAGTGCTATCCTTTTCGACAGTGGCTTCATCCACAGGGTTCCTTTCGACTATAAAGTGTGCGTGACGGCTCCTTTGGAGATACGCCTCAGGCGGGTCATGCTTCGCGATGGCATCACGAGAGAGCGGGCTCTTGAGTGGATAGGGCGACAATGGTCGCAGGAAAAAGTGACAGCGCTGTGCGATTTTGTCATCAACAACGATGGGGTTGCTGATTTGGAAACGCAGATAACACGGCTGCTGGATAACATAGCTGCACAATAAACTTAGATATAACAATTAACAAAATATTAATATTATGGAGACAATACTTTCTATTGCGGGCAAGCCAGGGCTTTACAAGCTCGTGTCCCGTGGCAAACAGAACCTCATCGTTGAGGCTATCGACGCTTCTCACCGTCGTCAGCCGGCTTTTGCCAGCGACCGTGTGACGAGCTTAGGTGATATCGCAATGTATACCGACGCTGAAGATATTCCCTTGTGGGAGGTGCTGACAAAGGTGGGCGAGAAAGAAGGTTCTAAGAAGGCTTCCATCAACTATAAGAAGTGTCCTTCTTCCGAGCTCCGCGACTATTTCGCTGAGGTCCTGCCCTCTTACGACCGTGACCGCGTCCACGACAGCGACATCAAGAAGCTGTTGCAGTGGTACAACATCCTTGTGGAGAACGGCTACACGGATTTCAAAGCTACTTTCGCTCCGGAGGAAGAAAAAGAGGAGGAAAAGTAACAGACTTTGTTATATTGATAGAGAAAACATGAGGGCGAGGTAATTACCTCGCCCTCATTGTTTTCTTATTGCTAACAAGCGCTGTGGATGGTTCCTGGCATTTGCCATGGAATTCGTTGGCATATGCCGCGGAATTCGTTGGCATATACCATGGAATTCGTTGGCATATGCCGCAGATGTCGTTGGCATATGCCTTGCATGGTCTTAGTCCATGGGCCGACCGAAACCGCCACCGCGTGGTGGTCTTCCGCCGAAGCCTCTGCCTGGACCGCCATTAGGAGGACCGCCGAAGCCGCGGCGGTCGCCGCCCTGACGGGCCTGCATACCGCCAAAGAGGTTGAGGCGGTAGTTGATATGAAGCATCACATAGCTGTTGATACTGTTGTATTCCGTATCGCTGCGCATCGATGCTGTGATGTTACGGCTGAAGTTGCTCTGCTCATGGAGAATGTCGTAGAATTGCAGCATCACGGTCAGGGGGCGTCCTCTCAGAAAGCTCTGTGAGAGTTGCGCATTCCATACCAGCTCGTTGGTATTCAGAGAGTTGTCAGTATATCCTCGGCGTGAGTTCATGTTCATGTCGGTAGATAATGCCGTGCCCCATGGTGCTGTGAGCATGATGCTGCCACCATAGCTATACTGCCACACATTGGAGTTGGAGGTGGGGATCAGTTTGTTGTTGGAGTGTCGGTAGTTGAAAGCCCCATTCAACTCTATCTCTATCCAATCGTTTCTGTAGCTGCCAGCGAGGCGGTCGCCGATGGTAAGGTCGCGTGTGGTGTTTTTCAATGAGTTGGCATCACGCGAGAGACTGACATAACCTACGTTATTGGCATAGTTGAAGTTGGCAAAGGTGTTGATATTCCAGAAACCGGCAGAGTCGAGGGGCGTATTGAACATGAATGCAGAGTTCACGCTCCAGTTGCCGTTGATATTTTCTGGTCTTGTCAGCCTGCCGCCTGTCGTCTCGTCGTAGGTCACGCGGTTGCTGATGGAGTTGCGCGTGTTGCTGTAGTTGACAAACGTCATCAGCGACTGCTTCGTCTTCTCGTAATATGCGTTGTAGAACATACGGAGACTCTGGTTGAAAGCTGGCTTCAGTCCCGGGTTACCGGTAGTGATATTCAGCGGGTCAGAGTCGTCGGTAATGGCGAGCAGCTGTGAGATACTTGGCTGCGTGGTAGTGGCGCGGTAGTTGATGCGCAAGTTGCTGAGCTTGTTAAATCTGTAGCGGAAGTCCAGGGTAGGGGTGAAGTTGGTGACGGTGCGTGTCGTGTCAACAGACACCCCTTGGTAGTTTTGTATATAGTGCGAGATTTGTGGCTGGAGCATCACGCCGGCGTTGAGCTGCCATTTCTGACGTATCATGCGGAACATGAGCTCGAGCATGTGCGTGTAGTTCTTGTACTCGGAATAGCGACTCAAGTTGCTGTCGAGATAGTCGGTATATGGGTTTGCCAACCGGTTGAGGTAACTGTCCCAACTGCGGTAGACAGGTGTCAGCCCAGCGAAGAAGTCTTCGCCGAGGTTGGAGAAGTCGTAAGTGGAACGGTTGCTTTTGCTGTAGCTGTAGGTGAACCGGTATCTGAACTGCAAGAAGGTTGCTCTCCACAAAGGCTCGGAATAGGTTCCCTGGACGGAGTAGCTCAAGCTCTTCTGCGGTGCGAGGTTGTAGCGATTCGTCTGGTAGGTGGAGTCGTTGCCCAAGGCGTTCTGCAACTGATAGAGATGCACATTATTGGTAGACAGCGAGTTGGACTTGGTATCACTATAGCTCATGTCACCTCTCAGGGTTACGTTGCGTCCTTTGCTGTTCAGCCTTCGGTTGATTTGCAACATGGCGCCAACGCTGTTTGTCTTGGAGTAGGTGATGCTCTGTGCGCTGCTGGAGTTGACGATGGCGTCCTCTTCTGCAAGTTTCTCAAAGGCTTCTGCTGACAACGGGTCTGAGACCAGTGTGTAGGGGTCGGCATTGTATGACGCTGAGGTGCTCAGCGACAGTCCGTCAGTCTTGCTTAGTTGAAGAGTGGGGCGGAACATGATGTTGGTCAAGGAGTCTGGTGTCCACTCTATCCTGGCCCTGGCGTCGAGGCTGTTGCCGCGCGAATAGCTTTGGCTGAGACTGTTGGAGAAAGACCCTACAGTGCTCACGTAGTTCTCTGTACTCGTCTTTGAGCGCACATCTCCGTCGCTGTGATTCCATCTCACGCTGGCATCCATCTTCAGCGTGTCCTTCTTCTCATAGTTCATGTTCAGACCTGCCATCTTGCTGGCATTAAGGCCATTGCGTCCTGCGCCAAAGAACCCTCCTCGGCCACGGAAGCCCATGTCGTTGGTATTGTTGGCATTACCCATGCCGAAGAGTCGCAGACCACCATTCATATATCCACCGAAAAGACGGCTGCTGTAACGGTTCTTGTTTCCTACGCCGACATCGGCATTGACCATGAGGCCTTTGTTCATTCCCTTCTTCACACCGAAGTCGAGGACGGTTTCTTCCTCGCCGTCATCGATACCGGTAACGCGGGCGAGGTCACTCTTTTGATCGTAAGACTTCACCTTCTCAATGATAGAGGTAGGGATGTTCTTGATGGCTGTTTTGGTATCGCCGGTCATAAACTCTTTACCGTCAATAAGGATTTTCTTCACCTCTTTGCCATTGATGGTTATCTTTCCGTCGTCATCAACCTGAGCACCTGGCAGGCGCTTGACAAGTTCTTCAATGGTAGATCCCTCCGGTGTGCGGTAGGCATTGGCATTATAGACGAAGGTGTCCTCCTTGACCACAACTTTTTGGGCCTGGGCTGTCACGGTAGCTTCCTTCAGCATGATGGCGTCGGGTGTCAGAGACACCTTGCCGAGTGCAACGTCCTGATCCTGGCTGATACTCACGCGGCGTGTCAAGGTCTTATAGCCAATGCTTGACAACTTCAGGATAAATGACCCATTATTTGGTGCAATCATCTTGAAGCTGCCATCGTCACCCGACATGGCACCGGTGAGGAAAGTGGAATCTGATTTCAGCAACTGAACTGTCACCAAAGGGATACTCTCTTTGCTTTTGGAGTCTATGATGGAGCCGCTGATCTCTCTCTTCTGAGCTATGGCTACCGTTGACAATAGTGTCAGGATAGCCATTAATAGCATTTTTTTCATCTTTTAAAAATAGGATTGTTATCTATACGTATAGACGTTGACAATGCAACTTGGTTTAAGTTGTTGCGCAAAAAAATATTGCACACTGATGGCCCGATATGAGCAAAACGGCGACCGTAAGTATTAAAAAGTTCTAATTTATCGTGAACCTTTAAAACTTCTTGTTGTCTTTATCATTATATTTGTAGAATTAAAGAAAAATGATACGTCAACCACACGTTAAGTATAAGATTATGAAACAGAGAGTTATTATCACAAAGAGCCTTGCCACGGACTTGGCAATGGCAATATCCGAGTGCGAGCACGACCGCATCTTTGTCCTCACTGATGATACTACACGTGGAAAATGCTGGCCGGTGATAGAAAACTTCATAGGTCTACGTGATGCTACCGTTATTACCATCGCGCCCACTGATACTCACAAGAACATCGAATCGCTGGTCTATGTCTGGCGGGCCCTTGAGCGTGGTCATGCTACCCGCCATTCACTGCTCATCAACTTAGGTGGAGGCATGGTGACGGATTTGGGTGGATTTGCCGCCTCAACGTTCAAGCGTGGCATTGATTTTATCAATATCCCGACAACGCTCTTGGCGATGGTCGACGCCTCGGTAGGTGGAAAGACCGGCATCAATCTTGATAATCTTAAGAATGAGGTGGGTGTGTTCAATGACGCTAAGTTCGTTCTCCTGGACACCGGCTTCCTCAAAACCCTCGACGATAAGAATCTTCGGTCAGGCTATGGCGAGATGCTCAAGCATGGCCTTATCTCCAATGACAAGAACTGGGCTGAGCTCCTCAACTTTGACCTTGACCACCCCGACCTTGACCATTTGGCTGACATGCTCGATACGTCGGTAAGGATTAAAGAGCGCATAGTGGAGAAAGACCCCAAGGAGAAAGGCATCCGCAAGGCTTTGAACTTCGGTCATACTTTCGGCCATGCCTTCGAGAGTTTCTCGCTGGACAGGTCGAAAGAGAATGGCACAGAGCCTATCCTTCACGGTTATGCCGTAGCCTACGGTGTCATCTGTGAGCTCTACCTCTCTGCCATCAAGGCGGAATTCCCTGCTGACAAGATGCGGCAGACGGTGACGTATATCCGTGAGAACTATGGCTTCATGCCTATCACTTGCGATGACTATCCTACGCTGATAGAGATTATGCGCCATGACAAGAAAAACACGGCAGGCGTTATCAACTTCACCCTTCTCTCTGGTATCGGTGAGATACATATCAATCAGACGGCTTCAGAGGACGAGATAAAGGAATGTCTCGACTTCTATCGCGAAGGCTGATAATTTGTCTTGTCAGTCAGCCTCTCGCTATCTGCTCTATCTGTCGCCTTGCCGGTTTCCCGGTCTCTGTCATCGGGATGCTGTCAACATGCAGATAGCGGCGGGGCTGCCAGTAGCGTGGCAGGGCGTTGACGCAGATTTCTTGTATTTCCGACAGATCGTCAGCCTCTGTCACAAGGACGACCTCCTCTCCGAACTTCTCGTCCGGGGCTTTTGTGATGGCAAAGGGTGCTTTGAGAAATGGTTTCAAGGCACTCTCTACTTCTTCTATTTGTATCTTTATTCCCCCGGAATTGATGACGTTATCTTTACGGCCAACGACACGGAACAGTTTCTGTATCTTTCCCTTGACCGCTGTCTCCCTTATCTCTACGATGTCGTTGGTTTTCAGAATACCATCATGGACGAGTGGCGCATTGATGACGAGACATCCGTCTGCAGCTTGACTGATGTCGACGGTATCAAAAGGCGTATACCAGTCATTGGCGTCAGGGCCGTTGACTCTGCGTAGGGCAATATGCGAGAGCGTCTCTGTCATGGCATAGCTGCTCCAGATATGGTTGGGAAAGTCGCGTAGGGCTTCAGACATCTTTTTGTCGATAGCTCCGCCACCGATGATGAGGTGCCTGATGGTTCTGAGCCGTTGGCACTCCTCGGGTATCATGAGGGTGTTATAGACTTGCAGCGGTACCATGGCGGCGAAGGTCAGCGGCTCGCCATCCTTGAGCTCCTTGAAAGGGGTTGCCAACGGATGCCCACTCGGCTTCTCGTTGATGAGTCTGAGATGTCGCTCAATAGCTCTGACGACGACCATCTTACCGGCAATGTAGTCGAGCGGCATACAGAGCAGGGCCGTGTCACCGGCTCTGAGCCCGAGGAAGTCGCAGGTGATACGGGCTGAGTTCAGCATCTTCGCTTTCTCTACCCACATGGGCTTAGGATGTCCTGTGGAGCCGCTGGTGTGAACAAGTAGTTTGTCGGAACCATTGTTCCATTCTTCTAAGAAATCTTCTAAGGTCATTGTTGACATAGCTTTACGTCCTTATTTATTCCCATACCAGAGTTTGTCGCCACGAATTTCCAACGGCATGTCGATATTGTCTTTGTAGAGCAGACCGGTGCCCAGCCCTTGTGGAAAGGTGATATGGGGCCCGTAGACACTGGCGCAGAAATGGGCGATACTGTTCAGACCGATATTGCTCTCCAAGGCTGAGGTGATCCATGAAGCTATGCCGCGCTCTGTAGCTAATCGTATCCATTCCCTGCAACCATTCATACCGCCATGCAGACTTGGCTTAAGCACCAAGTAAGCCGGATGTATCTCGTCGAGGAGTCGCGTTTTCTTTTCCACGTCATTGACACCGATGAGCTCTTCGTCGAGGGCAATGGGAAGGGGCGACAGCTGGCAGAGCCGGGCCATCGCCTTCCACTGATGTTGCCTGATAGGCTGTTCGATAGAGTGGATGTCGTATTTGGCCAAGGCCTCCAAGCGCTCCATGGCATTCTCTGGCGTGAAACCACCATTGGCATCGACACGCAGCTCTACCTGCTCTTTGGTGAAACACTCCCGGATATGGCGTACAAGTTCCAACTCTTTGTTGAAGTCGATAGCTCCTATTTTCAGTTTGACACAATGGAAACCGGCTTTCAGCTTCTCTTCCAGTCGGGCATACATCTCTTCGAAGGTTCCCATCCATACAAGTCCGTTGATGGGGATGCCTTCTTCACCGCGGCTGAAGGGAGTATCAAAGAGCGCCGTGGATCCTTTAGCGTCAAGTTGCGCAAAGGCGGTCTCCAGACCGAAGAGGATGGAAGGGTAGGGGCGCAGCATCTCGTAGGGTATGCCGCCTAAGCGCTGGACCATGTCGCAGGCGTTGTGGAGCAGGGCAAGGTAGCGCTCGTTGCTCATGGCATCGCAACTCAGGTCAGGGAGGGTGGAACACTCGCCGGTACCGCTGACACCGTCTTCTTCAAGGGTGACATAATAGGAGTGGTGGGTGGTGTAGACACCGCGGCTGGTGCCGGCCGGCTGCTTGAAGTGTAGCACCTTGTCGGTGATATGGTAGTTCATCTTTTCATCGTTTTTTGTTGTATAAAGGCAAAAGTAAGAAAAAAACAGATAAAAAAGCAAACATTGTTTCGACTTTTCTCTTCTTTTACGCTACCTTTACAGCTGTTTATCACAATCGACGATGAAGTTAAAGATATTCTATAGTCATAAGGAGGAGTTGTGGAACTCCTGGAGCCATGCTGGTGGCATCTTCTTAGGTGTCGCCTTCGGTGCCATCTTCCTCTATTTCTGTTTCTCTCATGGCAATGGTTGGGCAACGGCCGGTGTCATCCTCTATTTGGTGGGTATGCTCGGCTCGTATATCGCTTCCACTGTCTATCATGCATTGTCAGCGTGGTCACCATGGAAAGAACGACTGCGGAAATGGGACCATGCCGCTATCTACTGGCATATCGCCGGCTCTTATTCTCCGATAACGCTCATTGCCTTGCGCAATCAGGGCTATTGGGGCTGGACGCTGTTTTGTTTTGTCTGGCTCTGTGCTATCGTCGGGACCATCATGAGCTTTCATAAACTGAAGGCGCACAGCAATCTTGAGACATTGGTGTATATAGGTATGGGTATGAGCGTCCTTGTCGCCTTTAAGCCGTTGATAGATGCCGTCAGCCCGGCCACCGTCATCTGGATCATTGCAGAGGGTGTGTGCTATGTCACGGGTGCCCTGTTCTATACCATCCGACATCGTCGTTATATGCACACCGTCTTCCACTTCTTCGTCCTCGCTGGAAGTGTATGCCATATCATAGCGGTATGGGATATCCTTATGCGCTATTTATGACGGAGAAAACAATCTAAGATTGTATCATTATGATAGCATCGGGATATGGGCAGACTGTTGTTGATACATCACTTCTGTTTTGGGCTGATATTGAATCTCCATGCAAGTGAAAGCATCATATAGCGGGGAAGGCTGTTGTACCAAACTTCTGTACGGCCTTGGGCGTTCATCTCATAGCGGGTGTTGGTCAGCTGGTGTAACAGGTCGTAACCTGTGAGCTTGGCGACCAGCGCCCCCTTCATCAAGCTGCGGCTCAGATGGGCGTTCCACACCCAGTCAGTAGTGTTCATCATACTTTCGTAGTACCCCCTACGGGCGTATAATGTCATGTCCGAGCCAAAGGCAATGCTCCACGGGAGTTGGAACTCTGTCGTAAGGCCTACTTTGTAGTCATCGGCGTGGACATTGTTGAAGCCGTTGCGCCGGCTGTGGATAAAGTAGTACGTCCCACCGGCCAGAAGAGCAAACTCCATACGGTCATTCGGGCGGAAGTTCAGCTTTACCTCATCTTCCAACTGCCAGTTGTTTACGATGCTGCGCATGCTTGCCGCGTCCTTCTCGGTAGTTGTCATGTCGACATTCTGGTCGTAGCGCACGGACAGTTGGTTGCCAATCGTCCATCGGCGTGCGCTGTCTAATGGCAGGCTCAGCCCCGTCTGTCCTTCCATGCGCCAATTGCCGTTGACGCTGACAGGCATGAGGGTAGAGATGCCTGTGCGCATGTCGTAAAGAGTTGCGTATGCGATGTCGTTGTCGGTCTTGTCGTATCTCACCGATGCGTTCCATATTCGTTGTCCATCTCCCTCATGGCTCAAGAGAAGCGAAGCCTGATAACGATGGATGTTTTTCAGATTCGGGTTGCCAGAGAAGAGAAACAACGGGTCAGAGTCATCGCGGTAGTCAACCTTCTTGACCAAATCGGGAATCTCTGACTTTATGCTGGCATTCAGTTCCCATCTGACCGACTTGCCGCCTGTGAAGTAGGCCTCAGGCTCGAAGAACACCTCATGTGTAGACACGTCGTGACGGCCCATGCGCGTGTAATAAAGGTTCTTGTTGACGAAGCGAAGGGGTAGGCGGATGTAGCCGTATTCGATGTTCATCTTATTGTGGCCGGTGGCAGCATTGATTTCCCATTCCAACATCAGCCGGTGGTGATTCTGGTATTCTGTGTAATAATAGCTGTTGTTGTCATCCAGTACCTTCAGCAGGGCCGCCCGCGACGACGGAAGGAGGTCGTAGTGCGTGCTGTCGCAGTTTTCAAGTTTGTCAAGCCTGTAGAGGGCGCTATTGGTCTTGTTGTATTTATATTCGTACTGGTATTGTGGGCGCAGGCTCCATCCCGGCCAGTTCCAGTCGTAGGCAATACCCTCCTTCACATCCCAGTGCCTGCTGTCGCTTGCCAGGTATTTGTTGCGGAAGTCGCGGGACAGACTTGCTTCCTCATACCTCAGGTCGTAGAGTGAGAAGGTGTTGCCGTGAAGCTTGTCATACTCCATACTGAAATCGGAATGCAGGAGGTCGGTGATATGTTTCAGCGTACTGCTGTTAGTCAATGTCAAATGATAGTTCTCGCTTTTCTCCTTGCTCCGCTCCATGAGTTCATTCAATAAGGAGGTCGAATCGGAACTGGCCGCGTATGTGTCTGTGTATTTTCTGTTGCGCTGATAGTGGAAGTTGAGGCTGGTCATGGTGGAGTATTTGCCCCTTTCGCCATAGTGCAAGGCATTCTGGCTGTCAAAGACTGTAGCCTTCGTGTCTGTTTGGCCCATCGACTGTCTGATAAGGTTGCCTCCTGGCAGGAAGGTCTCTGCGTTTTTCCTCGTTTGCCAGTCAATGTCATCATGTGATATGGTGTTTTGCGTGCTGAACCACTTGTCCATACTGCTGTCATAGAATCTCGCATAGCTGACATTGGCAGAGCGGTTGGTCAGCAGACCGTTGGGCGTCTCCTGCGGAGTCCATTGGCCGGTCATGTCGGCTTTCTGGTTGTCACTGAGGTTGTTGATGTTGGTGAAAGCAAAGAACATCTCTTTGCGAGAAGACTTCATACCGAAGCCTTTCAGCGCAAAGCGGCCGTCGGTGCCCACTCCTGCCTCGACGTTGCCAAAGAGGGTGGCGTAGTATTCTTTCTTCAGTTTGACATCCATCACCAGGCTCTTGTCGCCCATGTCCCTCTGCATCAGACGAGAGCTTTGCCCATCCCGATCATAGACCTTGATCTTGCTGACCGTATAGGAAGGCAGGTTCTCCAGAGCCATTTTCGGATTGCCACTGAAGAAATCCCGGCCGTTGACAAGCAGACTCTTGACGAGCCGCCCGTTGACAAATATTTGTCCGTCTCTCGTCAACCGTGCCCCCGGCAGTCGGGCGACGAGTGCATCGAGCATGCTGCCTTCCGCCAGATTGAAGGCGTCGGCATTGTACACAATCGTATCACCGCGCATCACCATCTTTATCTTCGTAGCCTTGACGGTCACCTCTTGCAGTTCGTGAACATCATGCTCCATCAGTATGGGCTTGGCTATCAGCACGGTCTGCCGCTGACTTTGCAACGTCACGTTCTCATAAGCGTCCTTGTAGCCTGACATGGATGCCTTGATGATGTACTTCCCCTTTTGCAGCCGCTTGTCATTGAACACATACAAGGCTATCTGATCTTGGTAAGGGGCTTCCTCAATGGCGGCCTCGGTACTGGCAATGATGGTGCTGTCGGCATCCATCAAGAACACTTTGGCGGGTATGGGGTCGCCGGTTATCTTGTCGGCCACACGCCCCTGTACGTTATGATTGCTTTCGGCGGCCTTGGCAGACAGACAGAATAATAATGCCAAGATAAAAAGAGAAGCGATTTTGTTCATGGTGACGATAGACTATAATCCTTGTTTTAGTTTGTGCCAGGTGGCGTGAATAGTCCAAAGAGGTAAGCTGGAAGTTTGGAACGGGTCCATTCCTCATGATGTCGCTTGCCGTCCGCGGCGTAAGCTACGACCATTGTGTCAGCACCTTTCCAACGGACCGAATACCTCGTGCCATCCTCGGCGACGATTTGGTCTTTGCCATAGTTCACAGCCTCCAGAATAGCATTGGCTGTATCTATGCTGCCTTGCGGCGATTCGTAGATAAAGAGCAGCAAATAACGTGTCGGAGAGAATATTTTGTAGCATTTGATGCCTGAAACCTCAAGATACCACACGCCAAGAACTTTGTTGACCGGAGTCGTAAAATCCCTTGAGAGGAGGCTGACCAAATCTTCGACTTCCGGTGGATTGACCGTTACGGTGTAGGTCGAGTCGCTGTCGCTTCCGCCGGACTGAAGAAAGCCCGGCTTTATTCGAAAGCGGATCCTTTCTTTTCCATTTTGGGAATTACGCTGGACATAAGGTTCTAAAAGCATCGTGCTGCCATTGATGCCGACGATCATGTATTCATTCTTATAGGGCATATTGGTTTCGGCACCAGCTTTGCGACTTATCCTCTTATACACGCCCGGCTTTTGTGCAGCCAATGTGATGGCGTTTATACATACCATCAATATCAACAATATCTTTTTCATGGAAGGACTATTAGTCGTTTAGGAAATCTTTCTCATACACAATATTCTCCCCTCTGATGGCTTTGATTTTCCACCATGACCGTCGGGGAACAAGCCATTCTCCTTCATTTGACAGCAACAACACATGAAGCCCATTGTCGGTCATCTTCATGTTGATGCTGAAATGCCGCGCGCTACTTTCTGCTATGCAAAATATCAGATGGTCGTAAGCAGAACTGTTGTACTTGGCATTTCCTAAAGGAAGGGTATAGAAAAGGCTATATTCTGACGTGTCAGATGTAGACGTCAGAAACTGAGTAATTGCTTCTGCGATTTCCTTTACAAGGCCGTTCTGCACATCTTTGGTTGATGGAATATAATAATGTGTCCCATAGCTCTTGGAATGTGACTTGTCAGAGTGTTTTAATATATACCAATCCTGCGGATAGATGTTAGCGCCCGAATTAATATCATAACTGACAGTGTACTTCTTCCCCTTGTTTTTTGTCAGGATAGCTTCTATATGAGTCTTGAGCGATTCTTCAGTATAAAGGGTCGCTAGTGAGCTTCTCTGTAGTGGTGGCAAAATATAATGCAGGAAAGTACCTCTGTTGTAGCTGAAATAGTCAATGAATTCATTACCCGCTTTCTTCTCTACTCGCCCTTTTACCCGCTGCTGAAATAAGTCCTCTGGCATGTTGTTCAACGCAAGTACATATTTGGTGGTATCACTCAAGCCATTGTGCACTTCATAGTGGTAGCATTCTTTTGACAACGGAGCAAGACTGTCAAGCGTATGCTTGATGGCAGGCTTTATCATGGATTCATCATGTTGAGCCTTCGCGCTTTCTTTGAGCTGAGAGTCTATATACTCCTTTGTCCCCTCTAATTGGAAAGGAAAGTCAGCCTGTCCCAATCTGTTATACTGTATGAGATCATCCATGTCGGCTTTGGGGAGTTTATAGAGCGCAAGGTAGTACTCCTGCCCTTTGTTGTCGGCAGAATAGGTGCGTTCTATGTCGGCATGGCCAAATTCATTAAAGAGTTTTACTATAGCCGGGTTGGGCTTTTGTGCCAGCGATGCCAGCGCAAAAGAGACACACGCTGCAAGCATTATCATCTTTTTCATAAATTCTGCTCTAAGTCTTTGTTGATACCCATGTTATACTCAATGTAGCCTTTTGAAGCCAAGACTTGTCTCTCAAGGTTCTCACCTCTTGATTTGATGTAAGCGATAGAGGCGTCGATGTCGGCGGCCCGTCTTTGATGGGAAGGCTCTTCGACCCCCGTCTCTGTTGATGTCATAGCATAGTGCCGGGTTTCTGTCGCCGCGACAGGCTGGGGAACAGGGACGTACCCAGTGCTGCTTGCCTTTCTGCTTGTACTGTTGCCGCTTCGCTTCATGCATACCTTTCCGGATGTGTTTGGCCTTGCTCCGAGCGTTGTCATTGAATTTCCTTTCACGTCAGTTGTGTCTGTCGCTTTTCGGGCTTCCGTCTGTTGCACCAGCTTGGATGTCTCTGTTGCCAGCCTTTTACCGCCCTCTGAAGTGTATAAGGTGTACCTCAACGCAACAGCACAGACTGCCATTGCAGCAACACAAGCAACAGCGTAGTGCCAATATCTCTTTAATATTGGTGTTGAGTGACCCGTATTGAAAGACGCCTTTCCTGAGTCGAAGACCTTGAAGTATTGCTTGTAAGCCTCCCATTCTTCAGGGAGCTTCTTGGCCTGACGGAAATAGTCAGCAAGCTCCGACTCCTGTTGCTCGGAAGTCTCTGCTTGCATAAACTTCTTGAGAAGCTGTCCTATGTACTCTTCTTTCTTCATTTCTTTCTCCTTTCGTTGAATTGCGTGATGAGCATTGCCCGTGCCTTCGCCACCATACCGCGTACCGATGACTCTGTACTGCCAATGAGGTTTGCCATGTCCTTATAACTCAACCCCTCGCCGTTTCTCATCTGTATCAGTTCCTTGTATTTAGCAGGAAGGCTTTTCATACATTGCTGCATCAGCCGCTCGTTTTCAGACTCTTCCAGCATCGATTGTGGTGTAGGGCCGGATGTCTTGCCTTCCGCCCAATCCACTTCCACAAAGTGATAGCCGTGCCTTCCCCTTATTTTGTCTAGGCAGACGTTTCTTGTAGCTATTGCTCCATATTCGCGGAATCGTTCGGGGGGCTCTATCCTTTTCCTTGCCATCCACAAACGAATCAGCGTATCTTGCACAGCATCTTCCACCTCGCGCTCATCATGGAAATAGTGGTGTGCGATGCCGACAAATTCAGGTCGGTATCGCTTTACATATTCTATGAACTCGCTGATTTCCATTCTGATTTTCGGATGCGTTTGTTACTAATACGATAAAGATGTAAAAACGCTACGCAAATCTCAATATTATTTTTTTTGTGTAGCCTTCTTTGTGTTTGCAGTGGCTCTGTGTGAGGATAAGTTTAAGAATATTGAGAGAGCCCCAAAAAGTACGAATGAGTACTCTAATAACTAATAATTGATGTCTGGTAAAGCGGCTCCGTTTAAGCGGAGCCGTTTTCTTAGTTTCTTAGTCGCTGTGCGACCATGTTAGTTCTGCATTTCATCCCTCGTCGCTCTTGGTGAGCTGTTGTTACTTTGTCTTATGGGAATTGTGGATATTTATCGAAGTCAGGCTTCCGCTTCTCCAGGAAAGCCCTTCCGCCTTCTTGCGCTTCGTCGAGCGTGTAGTAGAGCATGGTGGCATCACCGGCGAGTTCCTGGATGCCTGCCTGCCCGTCGAGTTCGGCGTTGAAGCCCGCCTTCATCATGCGGATGGCCAGCGGAGAGCGTTCCATGATGGTCTCACACCATGCTACGGTCTCATCCTCTAATTGGTCGAAGGGTACAACCTTGTTGACAAGTCCCATCTGTTCAGCTTCCTTCGCCGAATACTGTCGGCAGAGGTACCATATCTCCCGGGCTTTCTTCTGTCCTACGATGCGTGCGAGGTAGCTGGCACCGAGACCAGCGTCGAAACTTCCTACTTTGGGCCCTGTCTGTCCGAAGATGGCATTCTCGGAGGCAATGGTGAGATCGCAGACGACGTGGAGGACGTGTCCGCCGCCAATGGCATAGCCGTTGACCATAGCAATGACGGGTTTCGGCAAGCGCCGTATCTGCATCTGTACGTCGAGGACGTTGAGGCGGGGCACACCATCCGAGCCAACATAGCCACCGCGCCCTTTGACGTGCATGTCGCCGCCTGAGCAGAAAGCTTTGTCGCCAGCTCCTGTGAGTATTACCACGCGGATGTCGAGGTGGTCGCGGCAGTAGGTGAAGGCTTGGCTCATCTCCCAAACGGTAAGGGGAGTGAAAGCGTTGCGGTATCGCGGACGGTTGATAGTGATTTTAGCAATGTGGTTGTATTCCTCAAAGAGAATTTCTTTAAAGTCAAACCCTTCAATCTTTTTCCAGTCTCTTGTGTTCATATCTTTTTACTTAATCTTATTCTTTTATCTTGTGTTGAAAGTATTTCCTATAGTTCACCCAGTCTTGCTCTGTGTCGGTTATGACTTCGAGGAGAATAGGGTTGTGGCTGTAGGCTGCCGTGAGGGCGATGATGCCCTGATGCAATTCTATTTCGTTGGTGGCACAGTGATATTCCACATGATTTTCCATGCAGATGCCCTGGGCCGATGTAAGGTGTAGGGCCATCACATTGTTGCTATCTGCGACAGACTTCTGCAAGGCGTCGAACTTCTGAAAGATGCCACCTCCTCCGTTGTTAAGCAACAGAATCCTCAGGTTGCCTCTGAGATTGGTATTCCACAGCGCGTTCTGGTCATAGAAGAAGCTGAGGTCGCCGATGACGCAATATACAGGCTTCTTCGTTGACAGAGAATAACCTGCAGCCGTCGACAGAGAACCTTCTATGCCATTGACACCACGGTTGCAATGAATGAAGTGGTGGGCATAGAGGCAGCCTAACCGAACCGACATGCTGTTAGCGTAATGCACAGCGCAGTCTTTGTCGACAATGGTATCCTCGAAGATCCTTACAGCATCAATAGAAGAGTATGCCGGATAGAAATTGGTGACTTTTGCCGTCGTCTTACGGCTGAGTGTTTGCCACTTCTCAAACCAGTCCTTGTCGGCTTCAGCGTTGATACCTTCGAGCACTTGTCTTGGGGCTGCCTTTATAGAGCCACTGAGGTTTTGGAACGTGTCTTGCATCGCTCCGGCGGCATCAACTCTCCAACAGGCTGCATGCTGAGCACGTCGCAGAAAGGCCTTGAGCCCCTGGCTGACGATGGTATCACCCATGTAGAGGATGAAGTCGGGCAGGTAGCTGTCGTCATCTTTTATTGTCTCCATCATACGGTCGATGGGCCATTCCAAGATATTTCCGCTGAGCGCCTCTTGAAGAACGACAATATGCTGTTGGGCCAGACGAAAGATAGCATCTTCTGATATTTCACCCTCATGCGTTTGCCCGATGACGATGATGGGTCTGCTTGCCCGTTCTATAGCCTCGTTGAGCGCTGTAAGGTCAGCAACGGTTGTGGACTTCCGCTTGATGACTCGTTCATTTGGAAGCTCGGGGATTGTAAAATCATAGAGAGGAGGTGTCAGAGGAACATTGATATGCACTGGCCCGCCACCGTCAGACATAGCTGCTGACAGTGTCTCGTTGATGATTCTGTTGCAAAACCAGTGTTGGGTCGTTGCCCTTTCTGAACCATCTGTGTCCCATTCTGGCAGAGATACTGCTTTACGGACAAATCTTCCAAGGGCGCCCTCTTGTGGCAGCGTCTGACCGTCGAGTTGGTCTATCCACTCCTTCGGGCGGTCGGCAGAGATGACTACTACAGGGACATGCCGGTAGTAAGCCTCGGCGACGGCAGGCAGCACATTGAGCAATGCTGAGCCAGAGGTGACACAGACCACCACAGGCCTTGCAGTGGCTTCAGCCAATCCTAAGGCGTAGAAGCCGGCGCTGCGCTCATCGGTGACGGGATAACAGTGGATATCGGGGCAAAGATTGAGGTTATGGACAATCGGTGCGTTGCGTGAGCCCGGACATACGATAGCGTCACGCACGCCGTGGGCCATGAGAAGAGCCGTGAGGGTGTTGACGTTAGCTTTGTCGCAATACATCTCGCATGGTGTTAAGTTTTACTTCTGTCTCTTTCCATTCGTCCTCCTCAACGCTCTCCTTGAGCAGACCGCCCCCGGCGTAAAGATGACAGTTATGCCCGTCAATCTCCATACAGCGGAGAGAGACGAAAAGATGGGTCTCGTCGTCAATGCCGATGGGCCCACTGAAACCGCTGTAGTATTTCCTGTTCATGGTTTCTCCATTGAGGATGATATTCATGGCTTCCTCTTTGGGAATGCCACAGACAGCAGGGGTGGGGTGGAGGTCGCTGAGAACCTGAAAGACTTCACTGTCATTATTACATATAAAGGTGAAGTCTGTGCGAAGATGATACAGGTTGGCAGCAGTAGCCACATGCGGCGTGGAATGCTGGATGAAATAGGCACGCCGTGCGATACAGTTCAGGATGTATCGCGCTACGATGAACTGCTCCTCGATGTTTTTATTGCTCCATGGCCCCGGTGTCGTCATGGTTCCGGCCAGGGCCATCGTATTCCACCTGTCATGGTCTTTCTCCATCAGAACCTCCGGCGTAGCCATCAGCCAAGTTCCACTCTCTTGGGTATGGACAAGAACTATCATCTGGTGTGGATACCTGCGGCAAGCGTTGTAGAATATCTCCTGTGGATCGACAGCTCTGTCAAGGGTGATGTCGAGACGGCGCGACAGCACGACTTTCCCTAATCTTCCATCACAAAGTGCACGATGGAAGGTGGCAAAGGCATGGTGATAGTCGTCTCGGTGACTTTCCTCGCCGATGATTTGGGCATGCTCACCTATGCTCTCCGGAATTGTATGCTCTTCTGATTGATTGGCGGGTATTAACAGCATGGGCTCGTTGCCGCCGATGTGGAAAGGAGCTATGACAAAACCTTTGCTGTTTTTCAGCTCTATGATGTTGTCCACAGTCTCTGCCTTGCCACGAATCGCGTGATAGGTATGAGCTTCAGGATATCTGTAGAGTGCGTAATCGCTCATGCGTCTATTTCTTTTGCGGGGTTATGAGATAGTTGGTGACGTGGACTGTCGAGATAAGCTCTCCTTTAGAGTTTTTAATGTCTATCTGCCATTCGTGGAGTGTGTGGCCTTTGAATTGCAGCTTACCATAGGCTGTCACGGTATCTCCTTCAAGGACGGCCTGTACATGGCTGCCGCTGACGCTGATGCCGACAGGTAGTTTCTTTGGACTAAGCGCCATGGAGCCCACACCGGCGAGATTCTCAGCCAAGGCAAGGGAAGCTCCGCCTGAGAGAAAGCCAAAGGGCTGGCGGTTGCTGCCGTCTACTTTCATGCGTGCCATGCAGGTGTCTGGTTCGGGGGTAGAGATAAATTCCATGCCAAGGGTCCGGCTAAGACCTTCCTGGCTTTCTATGATTTTCTTTTCCTTTTCTATGTTCATTTTACAGATCGTTTATTTGGTTATTCATACGGCAAAAGCCGTTTGTATGGCAAAAATAGGCTTTTTATTTGAAAACTCAAAGGAAAAAACATTTTATATTATTTTTTAAGCGAAGTGAAGTGCTGTCGTGCCTGCTCTTCCCATCGTCATGAGCGGTCGTAGATGTAAGGGCGCAGAAATATCTGTCTTCTCACTCACAATCTATGAAAGTAGGTGTAAACGTATAAAAATCAATCATAAAGTCTTGGCCTATCAGTAAATTTTATGTAGCTTTGCAGAGTAGACAAATTTTAGTGTGATGAAATATCCCATCGGAATACAGAGTTTTGAAAGCCTTCGCACCAATGGCTATGTATATGTTGATAAAACGGCATATATTTATAAGTTGGCTACTGAGGGAAAATATTATTTTCTGAGCCGTCCGCGTCGGTTTGGAAAATCATTGATTGTATCTACCATGGCGGCCTATTTTAGGGGAAAGCGCGAGCTGTTCAAGGGGCTGGCTATAGAAAACTTGGAGAAGGAATGGACTTCGTACCCAGTACTTTATATCGACCTCAACACTGGCAAGTATGATTCTGATGACAGTCTCTTTCATGTGCTTAACGACTTTCTCTGCAAGCAGGAGGCTGTCTATGGAGTGTCTCCTTCCGAGGTGACGTTAGAGTTGCGTTTCAAGGGATTGATAGAGAGAGTCGCTCAGCAGACGGGGCGTCCTGTCGTCATTCTTGTCGACGAATATGACAAGCCTATGCTTCAGGCCATCAATAATAAGGATTTGCAGAGCAAGTTTCGGGCTACGTTGAAGGCTTTTTATTCCGTATTGAAAACCCAGGATGAATATATTCATTTCGCCTTTCTCACTGGTGTGACAAAGTTTGGAAAGGTGAGCGTCTTCTCTGACCTCAACAATCTGGTCGACATCTCTATGGATGCCCGTTATCAGGCTATCTGTGGTATTACAGAGAAAGAAATGCATGATTACTTTGAGAATGGGATAAGATATGTAGCTGAAATTAATGGACTAACGATTGAGGAGACACTTGCTAAGATGAAGCGACGTTATGATGGCTACCATTTCCATCAGAAGAGTGACGGGGTGTACAATCCTTTTAGTCTGTTGAATACTTTTGCTAAGGGTGAGTTTGGCAGTTATTGGTTTGAAACTGGTACCCCCACCTTCCTCGTTCAGCTTCTCCAACGTGACAAGTTTTACTTGCCTGATCTTACCGAGCAGCAGGTGAGTGCCGATTTTCTCAACTCCATCGACTCTATTGATGAGAGCCCTGTCCCTATTATCTATCAGAGTGGCTATCTGACGATAAAGGGATATGATAGTGAGTTTCAGGTTTACACCCTTGGCTTCCCAAATGAGGAAGTGGAGGAAGGCTTCACCAATTTTCTCATGCCTTATTATATGAATACGGGCAGTGAGAGCGGCCCAATGTTTATCCGCAATTTTGTCATGGCCCTGCGTCAGGGCAAGCCCGAGGCTTTTATGAAGCGCATGCAGGTGCTGTTTGCAGACACTGACTATAAGATTGTTGGTGATGCCGAACTCTATTTCCAGAATGCGTTCTATGTAGTCACCAAACTCCTTGGATTTTATGTCGACGTAGAGCGTACTATCTCCGATGGGCGCATTGACATGATAGCCAAGACGAAAGACTATATCTATATCTTTGAGTTTAAATACGATAAAGATGCAGATGCCGCCTTGCAGCAGATAGAGGATAAAGGTTATGCCAAGCCCTTTGCTGCTGACTCGCGCAAGCTCATCAAGGTTGGTGTCAACTTCTCACGACAGCACCGGTGCATCGACGACTGGAAGGTAGTGGAGTAGGCAAGGGCAAAAAAAATGCGCTTCTTTGTTGCTATGTCCTATTATTTTCCTAATTTTGCATCAAAAGAATTCTTTGATTATGAATGACAGTGACTCTATAGTTATTATCCCCACATACAACGAGAAGGAGAACATGGAGAATATCATCCGTGCGGTGTTCTCGTTGGCGAAGTGCTTTCATATCCTGGTTATCGATGATGGTAGCCCTGACGGTACCGCTGCTATCGTGAAGCGTTTGCAGAAGGATGAGTTTGCCGACCGTCTCTTCCTGATTGAGCGCAGCGGTAAGCAGGGGCTGGGAACAGCTTATATCACAGGTTTTAAATGGGCGTTGGAGCGGAAATACGAGTACATCTTTGAAATGGATGCCGACTTCAGCCATAATCCCAATGACCTTCCCCGTCTCTATGCCGCCTGCCATGATGAGGGCGCCGATGTAGCTGTGGGCTCACGCTATATCTCGGGTGTCAATGTCGTCAACTGGCCGATGGGACGTGTGCTGATGAGTTACTTTGCCTCTCAGTATGTGCGCTTTGTGACAGGAATTGATGTCCACGACACTACAGCAGGCTTTGTCTGCTACCGTCGGCGTGTGCTGGAGACCATCGACTTGGACAACATCCGCTTCAAAGGTTATGCCTTCCAGATAGAGATGAAATATACCGCTTATAAGATAGGCTTTAAGATTAAGGAAGTGTCAGTCATCTTCGTCAACCGCCGTGAAGGCACGAGCAAGATGAGTGGAGGTATCTTCTCTGAAGCCCTCTTTGGCGTGATGCGACTGCGCTTTGACGGGTGGTTTAAGAAATATCCTGCCCTTCCGAAATAAATAATGACTTTTCCTGACTTAGTACAACTTTACGGGCATCTCCCACAGGCTGGTGCCCTTGCCAAGACCCTAGAGGACAATTCGGTGCGCCGCGTTTTCCTTCAGGGTCTTGTTGCGTCTTCACAGCCTCTGCTCTTTGCATCGGTGGCGAAGAAGATTCGTCGTACGATACTCTTTATTCTCGACGATGCTGACGAGGCGGCCTATTTTTTCAATGACATCAGTAGGATGGGTTCATCTGCTGATTATTTCTTTCCCTCTGCTTACCGTCGAGCCGTAAAATATGGGCAGCGTGATGCTGCCAACGAGATATCGCGGACAGAGGTCCTTGCCGCCCTTGCACAGCGTAAAGACAAGGCATCGAAGGGTGAAGCAGATGAACCGCTGTGCATCGTCACCTATCCTTCGGCCATCGCTGAACTTGTCGTCTCGGAGCGGCATCTCGATGAGCGGCGTATCTCTCTGAAAACCTCGCAGACAATAGACATCACCGATTTGGAGCACAGACTGCGTGATTTGGGATTCAAGGAGGTGGACTATGTCTATGAGCCCGGACAGTTTGCAGCGCGTGGCAGCATCTTGGATGTCTATTCCTATAGCTCTGAGCTGCCCTTCCGTATCGACTTCTTTGGCGACGAGATAGACTCCATCCGCACTTTCACCGTTGAGGATCAGCTATCTAAAGACCGTAAGACAGGTGTGGAGATTGTCCCGGAGCTGGCAGCGGTAGAGAATGAGAAAATACCATTTCTTGAGTTTCTGCCTTCCGACACCCTCGTGGTGATGAAGGATGAGCATTTTGTCTACGACATTATCACCAAGGTTTATAATGAAGGCTTCTCCTCCCAGGCTATGACAGAGCGCTTAGAAGGAGCTACAGAGCTTGAGCAGGAGCAGATAAGGCGGGATATGAACCGCGAGAGCACGCTCTGCCGGCCGACGACATTCACCGACGACATCTCCAAATTCCAATGGGTGGAGTTCAAAAACGCGGCGCCAAATGCCGAGACGTCGAATCATGGCGTCGGCGTGGGGACGGCAACCTTGACTTTCAACACCCATCCCCAGCCGCTCTTCCATAAGAATTTCAGTCTGTTGAAACAGTCGTTGGAGGACTTCCTTCTCCAGGGCTATAAGATATATATACTTGCTGACAGTCCCAAACAGCAGCAACGGCTCAGAGATATCTTCAATGGCATGGACGAGGATGCTGCTGACTCTACGGCGTCAGGGCGTGAGGACGCTATCCCCTTTATGAATGTTGACAAGACATTGCATGCTGGCTTCTATGACGAGGATCTGAAGGCTTGCTTCTTCACAGACCACCAGATCTTTGACCGCTATCACAAATACAGTCTGAAGTCGGACAAAGCCCGGTCGGGTAAGATGGCGCTGACGTTGAAGGAGCTGCAGGAAATGCAGCCCGGTGACTATCTCGTGCATGTCGACTTCGGTATTGGAAAGTTTGGCGGCTTGATAAAGGTGCCTAATCCTACCGGCGGCTATCAGGAGGTGATACGCATCATCTACCAGAACAACGACAAGGTGGACGTCTCCATCCATTCGCTGTATAAGATTTCTAAATACCGCGCTGCCGATACCGGAGAGCCACCGCGTCTCTCCACACTCGGTACCGGAGCCTGGGAGCGGCTGAAGGAGAAGACTAAGAAAAAGATTAAGGATATAGCCCGTGACCTCATCCGGCTCTATGCCAAGCGGCGGCATGAGAAAGGCTTTGCCTTCTCTGCCGACAATTTCATGCAGCATGAGTTGGAGGCCAGCTTCCTCTATGAGGATACTCCCGACCAGCTTAAAGCCACACAAGATGTGAAGTCCGACATGGAGCGTGCTGTGCCCATGGACAGGCTGATATGCGGCGATGTGGGCTTTGGCAAGACGGAGATAGCGGTGCGGGCGGCTTTCAAAGCAGCTTGCGACAACAAGCAGACGGCGGTCCTCGTGCCGACAACGGTGTTGGCCTACCAGCATTTCCAGACATTCAAGAAGCGCCTGCACGACTTCCCCGTGCGGGTTGACTATCTCTCGCGTGCCCGCTCTGCCAAGCAGACAAAGCAGGTCCTCGAAGACTTAGAGGCGGGGCGCATTGACATTTTGGTGGGTACCCACAAACTGATAGGGAAGAATGTGAAGTGGCATGACTTAGGACTCCTGATTATCGATGAAGAGCAGAAGTTCGGCGTCTCCACAAAAGAGAAGCTGCGGAAGTTGAAGACAAATGTCGACACCCTGACGATGTCGGCAACGCCTATCCCCCGCACCCTTCAGTTCTCACTCATGGGAGCGCGCGATATGAGCATCATGCGCACACCGCCTCCCAACCGATACCCCATCCATACCGAGCTCTGCACCTTCAGTGGAGAGGTCATTGCCGACGCCATCAACTTTGAGATGAGTCGGTCGGGGCAGGTGTTTTTCGTCAGCGACCGCATCGCCGGACTGCAATCGTTGGCCGATCTCATCCATAAATATGTGCCCGACTGCCGCGTGGCTATCGGACATGGACAGATGTCGCCGGAGGAGCTGGAGAAGATTATCATGGGATTCATCAACTATGAGTACGACGTCCTGCTCTCCACAACCATCGTCGAGAATGGCGTCAACATACCCAATGCCAACACCATCATCATCAACGACGCGCACCATTTTGGTCTTTCCGACCTTCATCAGATGCGTGGCCGTGTGGGTCGTAGCAACCGCAAGGCTTTCTGCTATCTCCTGGCACCGCCACGCTCAGCGCTGACTCCGGAGGCTCGCCGACGGTTAGAGGCTTTGGAGACCTTCTCCGACTTAGGCAGTGGCTTCAGTCTTGCCATGCAGGACCTCGATATCCGTGGCGCCGGCAACCTTCTCGGCTCCGAGCAGAGCGGGTTTATGGAAGACTTAGGCTATGAGACCTATCAGAAGATTCTCAACCAGGCCGTCACAGAGCTGAAGAATGATGAGTTTGCCGACCTTTATGCTGAAGACATCAACGAAGGCAAGGAAGTGTCGGGTGACGAGTTCGTCGAAGACTGCGCCGTAGAGAGCGACCTCCCGATGTTCTACCCCGACACCTATGTCCCCACAAGCTCAGAGCGTATGCTGCTCTACCGTGAGTTGGACAATATCGAGCGTGATGAGGACCTCAAGAGCTATCGTCAGCGGTTGGTCGACCGCTTCGGCCCCGTGCCGCATGAGGGTGATGAACTTATGCAGGTGGTGATGCTCAGGCGTTTAGGGCGTAGCCTCGGATGCGAGAAGATTATACTTAAACAGGGCGTGATGACCATGCAGTTCGTCAGCAATCAGAACTCTCCTTTCTATAAGAGCAATACTTTCGGGCGCGTCATCAAATATGTCATGGCCAATCCCAAACGTTGCAACTTCAAGGATGCACATGGCCATCGGATGATAAAGATTGCCGACGTGCCGAGTGTGGCGGAGGCCGTGACAGTGCTGAGAAATATGAAATAAAATATGATAGACAGAAATATTTTTGAAGAGGTAGGCTCCGGCCGCTGGTATTATGCGGCCGACCCTGAGATTGTCAAATATCTGCGTCGCTGTCAGCAGGAATGTTTTGAAATCAACCAGATACCGCCTGTGAAAGTCGACGAGCGCAATAGACGTATCGCCGCACTCTTTGGTAAGGCAGGAGAGAAGCTGCACGTCAACACACCGTTCAACTGCGATTATGGATTCAATATTGAGGTTGGCGACAGCTTCTTTGCCAACTTCAATCTTGTCATCCTTGATGAGGCTAAGGTCACTTTTGGCGACCATGTCTTTATTGGTCCCAATTGCAGTTTCTATACCGCCATCCATCCGCTACGGCCGGAAGCCCGCAACAAGGACATCGAAGCTGCAGAGCCTATCACCGTTGGCGACAACGTATGGTTTGGCGGTGGGGTCACGGTCCTTCCCGGTGTCACCATAGGCAGCAATACTACCATTGGTGCCGGGTCGGTGGTCACCCGCGACATCCCCGACGGTGTGGTGGCTGCCGGCAACCCATGCCGCGTCATCAAGGAGATTCCGGAGACGGAAGAGCGGCGGTAAGCCGACGCTATTTCGACTCGTATCCAGGATTCTGCTTCAGCTGCAGGTTGGTAGAGAGCGTCCGGTCAGGGATCGGGAATACCGTGGTGTAACCATTGCCCTCCTTGTCGAGCTGCGGGCGTTGGTCATAGGCTTTGTTGTAGCGTCCGAAGCGGATGAGGTCGTTGCGGCGCCAGCCCTCCCACATCATCTCCATGCGTCGCTCGGAGAGGATATTCTCTAATGTTGCCGGGCGCGGCTCCATGCCCACGCGGGATCTGATAGCGTTGAGCTCTGTCTGGCCACTCTCGCCATTCCTGATCTTAGCTTCCGCCTTCATCAGCAAGGCATCGGCATAGCGGAAGAGAACGATGTCGTTGTCAGGATTGTTGCCATCATTATACGCATTGCGGTCCACCTCATATTTCTTCATTCTCGCCCCTGCCGTGTTGATGTAGGGGCTGTAGGTGAGGTTCATCGCCACTTCCAAAGGATAATAGATGAGGATGTCACCCCCGTCGAGGGCGATGGTCTTGCCGTCGACCCTCACCGTGTCAGCATAGAAGTCCTGCTTCCAGCGGGTGTCCTCATGACTGGTTTTGTAGCCATATTCATGCACTGTGGCCAGAGTAGCGCAGGTGCCATTCTCTGATGCCGTTCCTAATGCCCCACCGTGAGCATAGTGGCGTGAGCGGAAGAGATAGCGGAACTGGGCCGAGTAGAGCGTTTTGTCAAGGGGAATGGTGAAGATATTCTCCTTCGACGTCTCGTTGTGGACAGCGAAGTTGGCCGTGCGGTCGGCTTCGAGCTCATAGCCGTCAGCAGTGAGCTTATCGCAGTAATAGACGCATGTCTGCCACGCATTCATCTGCTGGCCGTCGACGGTGAAGAAGATATTCTTTCCGTCTTTCTGCTTACCGTCAGTCCAGTCGTCATCGCTGTAAATCTCAGCGTTGAGAGCCAACTTTGCCAATATGAAGTCGGCAACGGGCTGTGTCATCCGACCATAGTAGTTGCCTTGCAGATTGCTGTGCTCGTTGGGCAGCAGGGGCTCCACTTCTTGCAGCTCCTTGACGATATATTGATAGGTTTCCGACCGCTCTGCCTGCTTGGTGTCGGCAAGACTTTGGTTGGCAAGAGTGTCCAACGGAATCCGGCCCCACATATCCATCGTATACCAGTAGAACATGGCTCTGAGTCCGCGGACCTCAGCTTTATAGGCTGTCAGTTGGTCGGTAGTGAGGAGGTCGTTATACTTGTCGAGTGTGGCGAGGGACTTGTTGCAGAGCATGATGACTTTATAGAGATAGTCCCAGGTATCCTTTAGGGAAGCGTCGGACGGTTTCCAGGTGTGGAGATACAGGTCCTGCCAGAAGCCGCCATCATACCAGTTGCCGCCACGGATAGGGATGAAAGCCTCGTCGGTGGTGAGCTCGTTGTAGTCGTAGACGCCTCGGATAGTGCCCTGCAAGCCCTGCGAAGGCTGTGAGCCGCCGATATAGTTATAGAGGGTGCCCACAGTGTTGTTGAAGAGCGTTGCGGCAGAGGTGTAGGCATCTTCCTCGTCAATCTGATCCTTGGGGTGCTCAGAGAGGCAGGAGGTGAAAAGGAAAAGGGCGGAGAGAATAAGAAAACTGTATCTTGTCATAATGCTTTCTTGTTTAGAACTGTATGCTGACGCCCATCGACCACGTTCTGTAGACGGGATACGACCGCTTGTCGTCGATACCAAGGGTGTTGGAGACGATGTAGTTGTTAATCATCGGGGTCAGACCGCTGTACGAGGTGATAGTGGCTAAGTTGTTGACGGAGGCGGAGATGCGCAGGGCAGAGATATAGCGGCTCTTAACGGGCACATTCCAGCCAATGGTGAGGTAGTCGAAATTGAGGTAGTCGCCACTCTCCAGCCAGTAGTCAGAGACATTCTGGTCTACAATCTTCCGCTGTGGCGCATCCTTCATGACATTATAGTCGGGGAAGGACGACATATTATAATATGCCAACGAGGTGCCGTTGAAAATCTTATGGCCGAAGGCTCCGTTCATCTGTAGCGAGATGTCGAAGTCTTTATATCTGAAGCTGATATTCGAGCCAAGGGTCATCTTCGGTGTAGCCTGCCCGCAGATGCGCCGGTCGCCGCCGTTGTCGCTGAGGTCTATCTCGCCATCGCCGTTGAGGTCTTCCAAATCATACATCTTATAGCCGTTGCCACGGTCTACAATGCCCTTGCAATGAGGTAGATAGAAGACACCGAGGGGCTGGCCTACTATCTGATAGAGAACATTGGAGTTGCCGCCCTGCTGTCCGGCGCCAAGGAGGGTGCCGATGGCCGTGACGTCGGGGGCCGAAAGCTCATAGCCGTTGTAGTTGCCGGAGAGGGAGAGCAGTTTATTCTTCTGGAAGGACATGTTCACGTTGATGTTCAGCTCCATATCCTTCTTCTGCAGGGGTGTGATGGCAAAGCCTATCTCCACACCTCTGTTCTCCATCGATCCGATGTTGGCTAAGAGCTTGTTGTAGGTGAAAGGTGGTACGGGGACATCGTATTGGTAGAGCATGTCGGTGGTCTTGGAGTAGTAGTATTCCGCCGTGAGTAGGATACGATTATTCCAAAAGCCCATGTCGGCACCGATGTTGAAGGTGGCACGCTTCTCCCATTTCAGGTCAGGGTTGGCATTCTTCAGTGAGCCCAGGGTCATCGTTGGAGAGCCGCCTATGGAGACGATGCCGATGGGTGCCACCGTGTTGAGGGTGGTATAGGATGTGATGGCGCCCAAGTTACCAGTGACACCATAGCCCGTGCGCAGCTTCAGCATGGAGACGATGGGCTTGAGGGGCTTCATAAACGGCTCCTCGATGACATCCCAGTTGGCTGACACCGACGGGAACCATCCCCAGCGGTTGTTGTCGCCGACCATTGACGAACCGTCGGCGCGCAGTGTGGCCGAGAGGATATAGCGCTTGAGCAGCATGTAGGTGGCGCTGACCATGCCGGAGGCCAGGGAAGGGTCGGCATAGTCGGAGCCGGTGCCGCCATAGGGGCGGATGGAGCCCGCACCGAGGTTGTTGTAGGTGAAGTCGTTGGTAGTGAAGCCTTTGACGGTAGTCCAGAAGCCTGTGCGATGGGTGCTCTGATATTCACCGAGGAGCTGAGCGCTGAGGTCATGGATGCCCCAGGTGTGGTGCCAGTCTAAAGTGGCATTGGCCAGCCAGTCCTCACTCTTATGCTCCCCACGGTAGGCCTGGCCCTGGGCCCACAGCCATGTCGGGCAGAACTGTGCGTTCTCGGTGGAGTTGAAGGCGTAGGAGCCGCGGAGCACCAACTTCAAGTCAAGGGGCAGACTGACGGTCATGTCGAGGTGGGTGTCGAAGTTCATGTTGCGCGTGTCGTTCTTCTCGCGCAGAACGGTCCGTGGCGGGTTGATTTCCAATGCGTTGCCATTCTTGCTGATGGCGTCGGCGGCAATGGTAGGGTTCTGTGTGGCGGCAGAGTAGAAGAGCATCTGCTCGTCGAAGATGCCTTTCGTCTTCTGTGAGGAGCCGAAGACACCGAAGTCGATGGTGAGGTGGTTGTCGAACGCCTTCTGCGTGAGGTCGAGCTTGGCCACGAAGTTGTGCATGCCCCTCATGTCGATGACGGTGGTGTTGCTGGTGTAGGCCAGTGAGGCACGGTAGCTGCTGTTGGCACCGCCACCGGTGAAGGCGACATGGTGGTTCTGGACGAATCCCGTGCGCGTGATGGCATCGCGGAAGTTGGTGTCGTAGCCGTCGTCTTTGTAGGCTACACCAAGCTCCTTTGCCGTGGCCACATATTCCGCGGCATTGAGCATCTCGATGTTCTTATACACCGTCTCAAAGCCTAAGTTATTATCGTAGGAGATGTGAAATTGGCCTCCGGAGCCTTTCTTCGTCCTCACTTCTATCACACCGGAGGCACCACGTGAGCCATACTTCGCTGTCTCGGCGGCATTGCGCAGGATGGCGAAGCTCTCGATGTCGGCGGGGTAGATGGTGGAGAGCGTGGCGAGGTCGGAATATATGCCGTCGATGATGATGAGCGGGTCGTTGCCGCCCGTCAGCGAGGTGGTACCACGCACACGCACGGAGGAGAGCTGTGCCATGCGGTCTTCACCGTTGCTGATGGTCACACCGGCCGCCTGACCGTTGAGGGCGGAGAGCGGGTTGGTGACAATACCTTTGTTCATTCGATTCTGGCCGATGACATCCACCGAGCCTGTCTCGATGCCTACGGGCACCTTGCCGAGGGAGTCGGGTGAGAAAGTCTGCTGAAGTTGCGCATGCAGTGGCGCGGCCGCAAAAAAGAAGAGTGTTAACGGAAGTAGCCTATGGACCATGGCTCGTATTTTGGTTTAATGGGGCAAATTTAAGAAAAAAAAACGAATGCAGCAACTGCATTCGTATATTTTTTTTTCAGAAGCCCAGAAGGCCGGAAGTCCGGAAGTCCAGTCATTACTATAGCACTACCTGATAGGCAGATGCTTAATCATATGACTGGACTTCTGGACTTCCGGACTTCTGGACTTCTTAGCTAACCTTCTGGCCTTCCGGACTTCCGGACTTCGGGCCTTCAGACAGTCCTTCCGGACTTCTCAGCAAATCTTCCGGACTTCTACTAAATCCTATTTTGCGGCGAGGTATCTCTCCACCTCTATGGCCGCCTTGCAGCCGCTTCCAGCAGCCACGATGGCCTGACGGTAGGTGGGGTCGGCGCAGTCGCCGGCAGCAAAGACACCCTCCACGCTGGTGCGCGGTGTGTCGCCCTCGGTGCGGATATATCCCACGGCATCCATGTCGAGCTTACCACGGAAGATGTCGGTGTTGGGCTTATGGCCGATGGCGAGGAAGAAGCCGTCGATAGGCAGGTCGTATTTCTTCTCGTCAGCCTCGCCCTTGCGCCATACGAGGTGAGCACCCTCCAGACCGTTGTCGCCGTAGAGACCGAGTGTGTTGGTCTCATAGAGGATTTCTATCTTCGGGTTCTCCTCCACGCGCTTCTTCATAATCTCTGTGGCACGGAGATAAGGCTTGCGGACAATCATATAGACCTTGTTGGCCAGTCCGGAGAGGTAGGTGGCTTCCTCACAGGCTGTGTCGCCACCGCCCACCACGGCCACGACCTTCTTGCGGTAGAAGAATCCGTCGCAGGTGGCGCAGGCTGAGACGCCCTGGCCGCTGTATTTCTGCTCGTCGGCAAGACCGAGGTATTTGGCAGAGGCACCGGTAGCGATGATGATGGTCTCAGCGGCTATCTTGTCGCCATTGTCGACGGTGGCCACATAAGGCTTCTGAGAGAAGTCGACGTCGGTGATGACACCGTCGCGGACATCAGCACCGAACTTCTCAGCCTGCTGGCGCATGTCCATCATGAGCTGGTTGGCGTCGATGCCGTCGGGGAAACCGGGGAAGTTCTCCACGATAGAGGTCGTGGTGAGCTGGCCGCCAGGCTGGAGACCGCTATACTGGATAGGACTCAGATTGGCGCGACCCGCATAGACGGCGGCAGTGTAACCGGCAGGTCCACTGCCTATTATCAAGCATTTTGTGTTTTCCATAGTTGGGTGTTATTAAGTGAAACAATCGTTAGGCGTTGAGGAGCTCCTCGATGTCCTTGGCGATGTTGGCTATCTTTTCGGTAGGCTCATAGCGCTTGACGACCTGCCCCTTCTTGTTGATGAGGAACTTGGTGAAGTTCCACTTGATGTCGGGGCTCTCCTTGTAGTTGGGGTCAGCCTCAGAGAGCATCTTGTCGAGGATGGGGTAGATAGGGTGGGTCTCATCCCAACCGGCGAAGCCTTTCTGCTCTTTAAGAAATTTATAGAGCGGGGCGGCGTCATCGCCATTGACTTTTATCTTTTTGAACTGCGGAAACTCAGTGCCGTAGGTGAGCTTACAGAAGTTATGGATACTCTCGTCGGTGCCGGGAGCCTGCTGGCCAAACTGGTTGCATGGGAAGTCAAGGATCTCGAAGCCCTGAGCGTGGTATGTCTTGTAGAGATTTTCAAGCTCCTCGTACTGGGGCGTGAAGCCACACTTTGTGGCGGTGTTTACAATGAGTAATACCTCGTTAGCATACTCTTTCAGTGAAACTTCATTGCCCTTGCGGTCTTTCACTGAGTATTCATAAACAGTTCTCATCTTTTTCTTGCTTTTCCTTTATGATGTGTTTAAATATTATGTAGGTGCAAAAATACAAAAAAGATGCCATACTGCAAGACTGACGGGCTAAATTTTAGTTTTTTTGGTTTTCCCTATCTTCAATAGGGAAAATCCTCTGACGAATAGGAAAAATACCCTTGCTATTCAATAAATAGTGTGTATTTTTGCAGCAGAATTAAAAAGAATACAACTATGAAAAAGATTTTTACGCTCATAGCAACCGCTATGCTGGTTGCTTCTCCGGCTTTCTTCACAAGCTGTGATGATGACCCGTGGGATGATGACTATTATTGGTATGGTGACCAGACACCATGGTGGTTCGGCTACGACAATAGCAGCTGGGGCTGGAATGATGATACCTACAACAACGGCGGCTACAATGGCGGTGGCTATACGGACAACCAGGGAAATACCGTTCTCGACGAGGCTGAGGTCCTCAATGGCGAATGGGATGGTACGATGACATATACCAATGGCGACAATGGCCAAAAGAGTCAGTTCTATGCCAATATGACATTCGTACAGAACAATCGGAATGCCATCAAGGGCACTGGTTCCGAGACTGATTACCTCCTTGACAGTAATGGCAAAGCTACAGATGTGCAGCCGGTGCTGAAGTTCAACTGGTATATCGATGAGAATACGGGAGACATCTACATCCACTATCTCACAGGCAATGGCCTCACCTTCGTCATGGACCTTAGTGCCAGTCAGCATGGCTTCCGTTTGGATGAGGCTAATGGAGCATTCTACGGTTATATGATAGGTACCAACAACAACGACCTTATCTACATCGACCTCAAGCGTCAGACCAACAACGAGGCTAAGTCGGCTACACGAGCTGCCTCCGTCAGCAACCGCGTCATCGGTTCTGGCAACAGCATCACCCCGTTGACCGGCGGCACGATGCAACTGAATACAAGAAGATAAATTCAAACTGTAAAATGTAGGGGCGGTCACATGTGGCCGCCCCTATGTTGTTATTATGCTGTACTAAAGTCAGATTTATTTGAATCCCCACGCTTTTTTCACATTCTCCACGGGCAGACTCTCCACGTGGTTTTCTATGTCATCGGGAAGGTTGCAGAAGAAGTCGATACCTGTGAGCGACTCCAGCTTGTCAATATTGACGACATAGGGCGTAAGATTCTTGGTGCTGTTGGCTTTATGCTCTATCCAGAATCCCATGGCTTTATATCCGCTGCTATTGCGCATAAGCACAGCCATGAAATAATATTTAGGAATTATGAGCTTGCCACCGGTGCGGTCCATCGTCGTATATTGGCTTGCGTTGTCTATAGTGCCACCTTTGACGACATAGAGCGTATCTTTACTCGTTATTGTTATTTGATTACGCACCCATGTCTCCATGTTTGCCCATACCCCAGCATTGAACGTATGTTCCTGTGCCAGCATATTGGTCAGAAAGAATGTCTGATAATTGGCGTTGTAAGAGTTCAGACGGTCAGCGGAAGGGCAGAGATGGCCGTGGTCATAGCCACTGCGATAGAAGGGGTCTGTGCCCCAACGGTATTGAGCGTTGAGCAGCGGATCCTGTGGGTATTGGTTGGAGTCAGAATAGTAGCGTTGCGTATGTGTTTCTCTGTTGGACGCATAAATTTCGTAACAGCTCCAGCGTGAGAGCTTCTTGTTGATATCGTATTCCACGCTGTAGTTGACCTCGCCACCGGAGTAGTGCACAATGACAACATTGGCAGAAGCATCTTTGAGTTTGGGGAATTCCAGGCGATGCGTTGCGGGGTTGGTATTGGAAAAGTTGGAGTTGGTATTTGCCGATTCACTGCTGCCCGTGCCGTCGCTGCTGTCGCTGCCGCAAGCGGTCATTGTAAGGGCGAGGAAAAGAAAAGGTAGGATTCTTAATTTCATAGTTATAGTTAATAAGAGATAAAAAGGGTACGAAAGACCGTATATGCAACTACGTTCTGTCGTACCCTTAGTATATCGTGTCTCCTTGGCTTTGTAGTCAAGGCGTAGGCTTCCTTACTTCTTCAGCTTACCGTAGCGGTTCATGAAGCGGTCAACACGACCTGCTGTGTCAACGAGCTTGCTCTTACCAGTATAGAAGGGGTGAGAGCTGCTTGAGATTTCTACCTTTACCACGGGGTAAGTCTCGCCTTCAAACTCTACTGTCTCTGTAGTCTTGCATGTAGACTTTGTAAGGAACATATCGCCGTTGGACATGTCCTTGAACACGACGGGGCGATAGTTTTCTGGATGAATACCTTTTTTCATTGTTTTCTTATGATGTAATTAATAATGTTCTGCCAATAATAGCGGGTGCAAAATTACAAAGATTTCTCCACCCTACCAAATTTTCTGCCGACTATTTCCTTATCGCTGAGCTTTTTATTTCGTCACAAATCACATTATCACAGTTTCTCTTCTTGACATGCCTTTTATTCCTAATGCTACATATCCAGGTGCACCGGATAGCTCCTGTTTTTCATTATCACAAATCACAAATCACAAATCACAAAAAGGTAGTAGAGGGTTTCCTAAAGCTCCTCCGCAGAATTTTTCATTTACGCGTACATATATAATTAATATAATAATATATAATATATAATAATATTATAATTATTATTATTTCCTACCTTAAGTAGGAGTTTCTATCCTTTCCACTTCTTATTCTTTCCATTGGTTTATTCTTTCCATTGGTAGGATTTCTCTTTTCCCATATTCCATTGCGGGAACATGTGAAGTACCTTAATGTGATTTGTGATTTGTGATTTGTGATTGAGCATTGTCCATCTTTTGCTGATGCCTCATTCCTTTGCCTTTTGTTTCTATATGGACGTGCCAGTCTGTCTTCTCGGTGTCTTGTAAGTGGAAGAACAGCTCGTGCTACTTCTCTTTATAGCTTAATTTACCTTACCATAAATAATTTATAGCAACATCAACTCGGCGGTTTTAGCCTGGCATAAATTATTGATGGCGAGGAAAAAATCAATATCCCCAGGGTGCCGTATGGTAGAGGCGCCCTGGGGATAAATATAGAGTCCGATAATGCGAATAAGTATTATCGCAAACTATTTAGCGTAGGTCACGGTTATCTTCTGAATACGTAGTTGTACGCCGCCTCCAGTGGCGTCTTTAAGTACATTGGTATAGACTGCTTTCTTGCCACTGAACGTGATGGTTGCAGTGGAGTTACCTACCTGATTTATGTTATTATATCTGTCGCATTCGAAAACGATTGAGGCAATATTTGCTTTGCCCTCAATGGTGACGGTGTTGTTCTTATAAACACGCACGCCTTTCGTTGCTGTGTAGTATTTTGGACCGTTGGTCTCGCCATTGGCGTCAAAGGTGACAGTACTACCATCACTGAGAGTGATAGTCGTTACAGCTTCGCCATTGCTAAAGCTAAGTGTAGACAGGTCAAGGGTGGCCGTTGTGGTGCCAGCTGTATAAGCTTTGTTGGCGAGCGTTACGGTCGTTCCGCTGATAGTTATGCCCTCACTTGTTCCAGGTGCCTCAGGAGTCTCTGGTGTTGTGCCGCTACCTTCAATGGAAACAATCTTGCTGCCTTGTGCCATTTCCGGAGTGTTACCCATATAGTTGACAAGCGTACCTAAGACTGTAACCTTCTGTCCAACTTTAAGTTGGTCCTCTGACGTGAACTTCGCTCCATTAGTAAAGAGACCGCGGAAGACCTCAAACTGTTCGCCTGATGTTGAACCGTCCTCAGAAAGATAGTAAGTAGCGTTTCCATAACTTGTGCTTATTTCTTTTATCTTGCTGACGATACCGCTCACATAGATATTCTCTAACTTGTCGCTAGAAGAGAGTGCGGCAGCGGCTTTGTTGGCAGCGGCGGCATTGTATGGATTGGCCTGTGAACCATCACCTTTAGACTCTCCCGGTGTTGGTGTGTCGCCACCACCCTCTGTATTTCCATTCAGAGAATAGATATAGCTTGCTCCTTTACCAACAGTTTCTGGTGTGTTGCCCTTATAGTTGGTAAACTTTCCATAAATTACAACCTCATCGCCATCGTTTAATTTATCATTAGCAGTAAACTTGCGGTTTCCAAGATAGTAACTTTGGAAGATGTATATCTTGTTGCTTCCGTCATCGGTGATGTAGTATGTGGCGTTGCCATATTTCTCTGTTTCAATTTCTGGTGTACCAGTTACCTTTCCTTTGACATAGATGGCATTTTCAGTTGTCTCGTCAGCTCCCAAAGAATTGACAAGCTGAAGTGCTGCTGCCACATTATATGGGTCTTCAGCAGTGCCGGTGCCAGAGGGAGTAACAGTAGGCTCGTTAGGCTTGATGTTTGGCTGGTTGTACGGCATGGGCACGTCGTCGCAACCGGTGAGGGTCAGTGCTGCTAAGGCAATGACGGTCATGAAATGGAAGAATCTTTTCATATTTCTTTTCTTTTTATTCTGATGTTGAAATGTTGTTAGAAAGTCTGGACATTACTCAGTGATACCATAGGCATCGTTGCGCGTTCTGGCAAGAATCTGCCATGTGCTTCTAAAGACGGTGAAGACGCCGATGACAGATGTCTTGCCCTGTGGGATAAGATCGTTTGCGAACTTAGCATAGGTGCTTGTGCGGAAGACAATCTTGTTGTCGCTCATGCCCACGAAGCCGCGGTTGGCGCTGTTGTTGGTCAGAGTTGCACTGCCATCTTTAGGTGCGAAGACCGTCTTGCCGTCGCCGTTCTTGAAGGTGACGTCATTCAGTCGCATCAGCTTGCCTTGGTTCTGCCAGATATAGTCGGCATCGCCTGCCTTGCTGTAGTCGAAAGGCTCTATGAGTGCAGTGGCCTTATCCTCGCTGCCTCTGTCGAGGATCTGCCAATGGTTCTGCCAAAGGTATCTGTCCATGCTGCCGATGCCTGTAGCGCCGGTCTTGGCATTGGTGTAGACGCCGCCAATCTCGGCCTGATTGCCGTAGGCGCCGATATACAGCCCTTTGAGGTTGATGAGAACGGTAGCACCGACGGGGAAGACGCCAGCAAGACCACCCTGGCTGATAGCTACGATGATGGCACCGCTCTCGTCCTGGAGCGAGATCTCGTTGTAGAGGTTGCTGCCAGCGTCGTTGCCGGTGACGATACCCTTAATCTGTATATCCTCATCGATGAGTTTGAAGCTGCTGGCTTCGATGGTGCTCTTATATTTTTCTTTTACGGCTTGGATAGTCATCACGTTGGTCTGCTCAATCTGCGAGCCGTTGTTGTCCTCCGTGGGTGTATCGTAGCCAGAGTCCATGCACGATGTGAAGAGCATCGCCATCATGACAGAGAGAAATAATGTTATCTTTTTCATTGCCTTAGAATCTATATGATACTTGGAACATGCCGTTGGTGCCGAAAGCATAGTACTTCTTGGGCTGCTTGGAGAATTTGTAGAGTCTCTGGTTGCCCCTTGAGCCATCGGCCTGTGTGGAGTAGTCGGAGCGGCTCTGCTCGTATCCACCGGTTACGATATGTTGGTTGTTGAGGATGTTGGTCACCATGAGGTTGAAGTTGAGTGAGCCTTTGCCCAAGCGGATGCTCTTGCCGATAGAGCCGTCAAGCATCCAACCGCCGTTGCCCTGAGCCTGGTCGGGGACGATGAGATTGCCGTCGTTGTCAACGCTCTTGTTGTTTGTCAGTGTGCTCTCGTAGCGTGTGCAGGGAGAGTAGCTCAGGTAGATACGATCATACCAGTTGGCGTTGAGGTCTATATACCAGCCGTTCTGATGATAGCTCAGTCCGAGGCTTGTTGCTGTGAGCGGTGTGCCGCTCTCATGCATGCCTTTGTTCATGACGCGGTCGGCAGCACCGTTGGTGGCGTCATTGTAAGTAGCCTTTGTAGAGCTGAGGTAGATGAGGTTGGCGTTGTTGTTGTACTTCGCATCGCTCAGCGTGCCGAGGGCCTTGAAATCGAGGAAGGAAGTCAACTTGATTTTTGCACCTGCTTCCACGCCATAGTAGCTCTTGTCAATGCCGGTCATAGAGACATAAGAGAAAGAGTTGATGTCGTCGAAGTAGAAGTTCTGCCACTCTGTGGCGTGGTTCACATTATTGTAGTATGCGTTGACATTGAAGTGCAACCACGCATTCTGATACTGGTAACCAATCTCGGAAGAGAACATACGCTCAGAGACGAGGTTGGTGACGAAATCGTTGTTCATCTCAGGAGCCACGAAGACGGTGCTGGCGTCAGGAGCGCGGTGCTCATAGCCAAGGCCAAGGGTGAAGACTTGCCCGTGTCCGAGGTCGATATTGGCACCGAACTTCATGCCACCGGTAAGGAATTTGGCGAGTCCGCTGTGGCCGTAGCTGTTATCAGCGAACATACCGTTGCGCATGAATCCTTTGCGGCGGATGTCGTCGTAGTTGAGGCGTCCGGCGAGGAAGTAGTGTACATTACCGAAATCCTCTGTGTAGTTGGCCCACAAAGAGCCACGGCGCACCTCAATCTGGTAGTCATAACCGAACTTGTCGCCTTCGCCAACAACACCGTTGGGGTTGTTGAGATCGTACTGCACGCGCGGGTCGTCGATGCCATAGGTGCCTAAGGCGTAGGTGTTGATATTATGGTATGTTGTGGCACCGAGCATGTCGTCCATGGTCTGATAGTGGCGACCACGATTCTGTGAGAGGATGAGGCCTCCAGAGAGGTTCTGCTTCTCGTTGAACTGTGCGTTGAGGGTTGAAGCCAAGCTCATCATCAGGGCATTGTTGTGCTTAGCCTGGATATAGTAGAGTGCATCGCCACCGACGCTGTTCTGCATGCGGTTGGCAGAATAGAGACGGTCGAAGTCAATCTGTCGGTTGGCTTTGGAAGCCTGCCACCAGTCTACAGAGCGCTGCCATTGTGAGAGCGTATACTCGTTGTTGCGTGGGTCATCGCCCCAGACATCATAGTAGCTCGACGGCAGATTCTTCCAGTAGTCGGGTTGTGGGTTCTCGGCATTACTGTAGTTGAGCTTTGTCGACTTGTAGATGCTGTATTTGCCGTAGAGCGAGGTGGTGAGCTTCAGCTTCTCATTGATGCCCCAGTCCCAGGTAAGGATACCTGATGGTGCATAGTCGTTGACAACTCTTGAGCTGCGCTTCTTGCCATTCTGATAGCCCCAGTAAGGGTTGTAGTAATAGCTGTTAGCGAGCCAGTAGGCTTCATCTGTAGAAGCACCCTGTGTGGCGCGCTCTGTGGGGTTGCCCCATGTTGTAAACGATAAGGAGTGTCCATTCTGCCACTTCTTCTGTACGCCGAGGTAGTAGCTCAGCGAGTTGTAGAAGGTGCCCTCCACATATCCGCGGTTGGCCCAGCGGTAGGTGACACCGGCAGCAAAGGCCCAGCCCCGGCTGTTGAAGCCGGAGCCGTAGGTGTAGAGCCCACGGGCCACATAGTTGCGGTTGGCAGCGCCAAGAGAGACGTAATGACCGGTCTGCATGGATCCGGCGCGGAAGTCATAGTTGTTGCTTCCAGCCACGTCGGGCATGGAGAAGGTGTTGCTCTCGAAAGGCAGCGAATAGTCCACACTGCGTGTGAAGCGGTTCAGACCACCTATTGTGGAGAAGCGAAACTGCCCCGTCTCCATGTCGTTCTGCGGTGCGCCGTTGATGTATACGGCATTGTACTTCTGGTTGAGGGCACGATAACGAAAACGTGCTGGTGAGAAGAGATAACCCACCTCAGAGGCATAGACGTTGTTATTGGAGTGGACAACAGTCACGTTCTGACTCATGTCTTCGTCCTCGCCAAGCTGTGCCTCGGTGAAGGTGAAAGCCGCCTCACCGATGCTGATGGAGTCTTCCTGCGCCCACGTCGTGGAGGCGGAGCATAGGAGCGCCATGGCCATGATAAGCTTTTTCTGCATAAAAGATGTTGTGTGATTGTTTATATATGCTGCAAAGATAGTCTATTTTTATGATATTAGCAGTTTTTTAATGTTATTTTTTCATTTAAAAGTTGTTTAGTTTCGATTTAATTTCCGAAATTTGCAGAAAATATGAATGAGCATGTTTAAGAAGTTATTTTCAACAATCCTCATAGCATTCGTTTTCTGCCTGACAGCCTCGGCGCAGAAGAAGTTTAATGTCTATGGCATCGGTTTTTACAACCTCGAGAACTTATTCGACACGTGCCACGACGCTGGCAAGAACGATTACGAGTTTCTGCCTTCCGGCTCCTATAAGTGGAATGGCATGAAGTACAGCCACAAGCTGCACAACATGGCGCGGGCGCTCAGCGACATGGGCACGCGCATGCTGCCGGGTGTGGGCTGCGCCGTTGTCGGTGTCTCGGAGATAGAGAACGACAAGGTCTTAGCCGGGCTCTGCAGTCAGCCGGCGTTAGCAGCCCGGGGCTACAAATTCTGCCATGTTGAGGGTCCTGACCTTCGTGGTGTGGACTGCGGACTCCTCTATCAGCCCTCGTTGTTCAAGGTGGCCGACGTGCGGCTCTATCCCTATATCCCTACGGAGAAGCAGAGCAGTAAATTCCGCACGCGTGGCTTCCTCGCCGTCAGCGGCACCCTGGCCGGTGAGCACGTGGTGTTCATCGTCAACCACCTGCCCAGCCGTTTCAACGACAGCTACTACCGCGAGGTGGGTGCCGCTCAGATAAAGGCTGTCAAGGACCGTGTCATGGCGCAGGATAAAGACTGCAAGGTCATTGTCATGGGAGATATGAACGACGACCCTACCGACAAGAGTATGCACAACGTGCTTTCGGCAAAGGAGGAGATAGCCATGGTGGGCAAGGACGATATGTATAATCCTTGGTATAATGTGCTGGCCAAGCAGGGCACTGGCACCTTGCAGTATCAGGGCTCGTGGAATCTCTTCGACCAGATTATCCTCTCGCCGAATCTGCTGAACAAGAATGGTCAGAAAGACTTCTCTACGCTGAAATTCTTTAAGAATGAGATTCAGCGCATGCCTTATCTCTTCCAGACAGAGGGTAAATATAAAGGCAACACGCGCCGCACGACGGCTGGTGGCGTATGGCTCGACGGCTATAGCGACCACCTGCCCACCGTCGTCTACCTTGTCAAAGAGCAGGGTGTCAAGGCCGGGAAGCTCGGCGACCTCTCTCTGCCTGCGTATACGGAGGCTGAGAAAGCTTTCATGGAGCAGTGCAGTCAGGAGTTGGAGGTGTTGAAGGCGAAGGAGAAAGAAAAATAGTCTCCAGGTAACTTACATATAATAATGTCAGATTCTACAGACGCTCTTCCGATAGAGACACACCCTTTTGAGCCCTTTCTGCCCGCCCATGCGCGGTTGCTGATGCTCGGCACCTTTCCACCGGCTCCCAAGCGCTGGTGTATGGAATGGTATTACCCCAACTTCACCAACGACATGTGGCGCATCATCGGCATCTGCTTCTTTGGCGACAAACTGCATTTCGTTGATACCGAGCATAAGACCTACCGTCTTGACGCGCTGAAAGCCTTCCTGCGTGAGAAGGGCATTGCCATCTTCGACACCTGTCTGCGCATCCGCCGTACGACGGGGACAGCCTCTGACAAAGACTTGGAAGTGGTGGAGCAGGCCGACCTTGACGGAATGCTCCGTGCGCTGCCTCTCTGCCGGGGCGTGTTGGCAGCCGGGCAGCTGGCCACCACGCTCTTCACTGAGCACTATGGCATCGACGCCCGGAAAATGAAGATGGGTGAGCACCGAGACTTCCTCTTCGAAGGAAGAGAGATTGGTCTCTACCGTGAGCCGAGCTCCAGCCGCGCCTACCCGATGAAAGTTGAGGAGAAGGCAAAGTTCTACAACAGGATGTTCGCCGAACTGGGCTTGTATGATGACAACGATAAATCCCTATAGCTGATATGGAAAACAACAAGATAACAATCATAGGTATTGCCGGCGGCACTGGGTCGGGCAAGACCACGGTGGTGCGAAAGATTGTGGAGGCTCTGCCCCCGCATTTTGTGGCCGTAGTGCCTTTGGACTCCTACTATAATGACACGACCGGCATGACGCCGGAGGAGCGCAAGGCCATCAACTTTGACCATCCTGACGCTTTCGACTGGAAGTTGCTTATCAAGCAGGTCAACGAGCTGCGGCAGGGCCATGCCATCGAGCAGCCCACCTATTCTTATATTCTCAGCAACCGGTTGCCGGAAACCGTTCATGTGGAGCCCAAGCCGGTCATCATCATCGAAGGCATCATGACGCTCATCAACAAGCGGCTGCGCGATATGATGGACCTGAAGATTTTCGTCGACTGTGATTCTGACGAGCGTCTGATTCGCAATATCCAACGCGATACTATCGACCGCGGACGTACGGTGTCGATGGTCGTGGACAGGTATCTGAAGGTGCTCAAGCCGATGCATGAGCAGTTTATAGAACCTACAAAGCGCTATGCCGATGTCATCATCCCTGAAGGTGGGGAGAATGTCAAGGGCATAGGAATGTTGACAAACTATATCAAGACGCTGGTTCCGTAGTATCTTCGGAAGCGTCGTCTGATACCGGGGCAGTCTCCGCAGCATGGTCGGAGGTTGCCCCGGTGCTCGTTGTGGCATGCTTCACGCGTCGGCGGCATTGGTGAATCTTGATATTGTTGATGATTTCTATTACGCCATAGACCATCATACACCAGCCGATGACGAGGAGTGGGGCCGAGGCGATGGCCGACGGCTTTATCAGGGCGATGATGCCCAAGAGCAGGATGAGGGCCGGCACTATCCACCATATAAAGCCGATATGGGCGAAACGGGTGGCTATGGTGAGGTTGAAAAACTGGTTGACGGCGCCTAAGATAAGGATGGCGGCCAACATATAGGTGAGTCCGTTGACGAAGGTCGTGGGCAGCAGCGCCAGGATGGCACCAAGGATGAGACTGCCAAGGCCTACGATAGGAAATGCAGGCTTCGACTGGGCGATGAGGTGGCCCTGGGCATCGTAGATGTCGTAATCCTCACCGTTGCTCTTGCGCTTGGCAGAGAAGTAGGCGATGCAGCTGATAAGGCCGGAAACGAAGAAGACAACGCCGATGACAATGGTGATCCATGTCACGGTCTGCTCACGGTATTTCACCAAGAGCGCACCTACGGCGATGGCGCACAAAGCGCGGAAGATAGAACTTTGTAATACTTTCATAGCTTAAGCAAGTTTGATGCAAAGATAATGTAAAATCTTCAAAGAAAGGGGATTTTCGCTAAAAAGGTGTTTGTTGTCTTGATTTCTTTGTAATTTTGCAGCATTATGACAACATTATATCTTGTGCGCCACGGTGAGACTGTGGCCAATAAAGCGCAAATTTTACAGGGCCACCAGGGTGGTGAGCTCAACGAGACAGGCAGAGCCCAGGCCCGTGAGGTGGCTGAGAAGATGAAAGGTGAACATATTGATGTCTTTGTAGCCAGCGATCTCAACCGTGCTATCCAGACATGTGAGATTATCGCTGCCGGTCATGGTGTGAAGCGGGAGGATATCGTCACCACACCGTTGCTGCGTGAGCGCGACTGGGGCTCGTTTACAGGAAAGTTTATCCCTGACCTGGAGCATACCGAATGGCCCGATGATGTGGAGACGTTGGAATCATTAAAAAGCCGCGCCAGAAATTTCCTGACGTGGCTCAAAGTAACTTATCCTGATAAGATCGTGTTGGCTGTCGGGCATGGCATCATCAACAAGGCCATTCAGAGCGTCTATTTCAACAAGCCGATGAATGAGATTGTGAAGATGCACAATGCCGAGATACGTGTGCTGATGCTCTAACTGATAGTGGCTCAGCGGTTGTTATCTTCTTCCGAAGTGCCCACCGCCTGCTGAGAAGCCAGAGTTGCCGGAGTTTCCTCCGCCAAAGCTTCCGCCCGTGCTGCGGCCTCCGAAGCTACTGCCTGCGCTATGCCCGCCGAAGCTGCTACCAGAGTTGCGGCTTCCGAAGCTGCCGCCGAAGGAGCGTGAGGGCTGGCTGGTCGAGCGTGTGGATGGCGAGAAGGAGCGTGCCGGCTGAGAGTCGCCACTGGAGAAGCGGTTGCCGAAGGTGCGGTTAGAGCTCTCTGACGGCATGTTCACCGTAGAGCGTGTGCTGCTCTGCCGTGGCATTCCGAAAGAGCGTGTGCCGTTGGTGGAAGGTCTTGTCGAACCAGAGCCAAAAGTGCGGTTGCGGAGCGGGCTGTCGTTGACACCACCACGCTGCAAGTTGCCGAAGGTGCGGTTGCCGACCTGCTGGGTGTTGCCACGCTGCGGCATGTTGCCGGGAGCTGACGCCCAAGTCCTTCTGCCGGGCTCATAGCGGTAGCCGTTGCCATATCTGCCATCGTCGAATCTGACGCGCATGCCGGGGTGAGGACCAAAGTCGCGGGGACCATCCCACCGACGGCCGTAATACCAGCTGCGACCACCGTTCATATACCAGCTGTGACCACCAGTGTAAGTGAACACGAAGTTCGGGCAGCCAAAGTAGAAGTAGTCGCGGTGCGGGTAGCGGGCATAGATGCCAAAATGCCAGTAGCCGCCATCCCAGTAGAGGGGACGATAGAAATAGGATGCGGCGCAATAAGCGTTGTACTGCCAGTCGAGGAGAATATAGCTCAAGTCGAGGTTGCGCTGACGCCAGTAGACGCCGTAGAGGTCGTCGTAGTTGTCGATGCGCATGAGGTAGTCAAGGTTTATCTCGTATGCCGCCTCATACTGCTCATCGGTGAGATTGAGCTCATAGGCCATCTTGTCGGTCAGGAAGAGCGCCTGATCGCGGGCTTGCGAGTAGCTCATGGCTGAAGCCGAGACTGTCATGGTAAACAGCATCACAAGGGCAAATATAAACTTTTTCATAATCTTATGATTTTTGTTTTTCTGATGCAAAGGTAGGCATAATCTCTTAACCCGTGAAAGGATTTTCCCTATCTGGGTAAGGAAAATCCCTATGAGATAGCCGAGGGCGTATCCTTTGCTTGCTAAGAGCGTGTCAAAGGCTTACTCTGCGCTTGTAAATTTGGCAAACAATCACTATTTCCGGAGCTTTTATTTGGGAAATGTGCGCAAGAAGCGTAGTAAATCGAATTATTTTTGTAAGTTTGTAGCTTCAAAACGGATAACGTAAAAATTGATGAAACTACAGACTTTAACTCTTGGCCTGTTTCTTCTCCTTTCCCAACTCTTTGCCTTTGGCGGAAATAGTACGGACGGAAGCAGCAGGCACCGGTGGAGCCCTGTCGACAGTCTGACCTATAGGGTAGAGATGCAGGGAAGCTTCTCGGATGGAAAAACACCTTTGTGGCTCAATGCCAACCGCTACGGTCTCAGTTCACTTGACGAGACCAATGGCTATGTGCGAGGCAGTATCATCCGTCCGTTGTCGGCCGATGCAGACCGTCGGCTGGGCTTAGGCTATGGCGTCGATGTGGCCATCCCCGTCAACTATACCAGCGACGTGGTGCTGCAACAAGCTTATGTGGAGGGCCGTTGGCTTCATGGCACACTGACGATAGGTGCTAAGGAAGAGCCGATGCAGCTGAAAAATCAACTGCTCAGCAGCGGGTCGCAGACGCTCGGTATCAATGCGCGTCCAGTGCCGCAGATTCGTTTGGCGTTGCCCGACTATTGGACGGTGCCGCTGACGCGCGGTTGGCTGCATCTGAAAGGGCATCTCGCTTTTGGTATGCTCACCGATGGCGGATGGGAAGGCAACTTCACGGCGCATGCGCATAAATACACCGATGATGTGCTATACCATTCCAAAGCCGGCTATCTGAAGATAGGCAATGAGGACGCCTTCTGTCCATGGGCTTTTGAGATGGGCTTGGAGATGGTGAGCCTCTTCGGGGGTAAACTCTATTACCCTGATGGGGCAGGAAATATGATAGAGATGAAAGGTGGCACGGGGATTAAAGATTATTGGCATGCCGTCTTCGGTGGTGGCAGCGATCCCGGAGAGGTTGTCTATAAGAATGTAGAGGGCGATATGTTAGGCTCCTGGGTGGCTCGCCTGAGCTATGACGGGGAGAGCAACCGATTCGCTGTCTATGCTGACAAATTCTTTGAAGACCATTCTGCTATGTTCCTTGTTGACTATAACGGCTATGGTGAGGGTGATGAATGGCAGGTGAAGAAGAAGCACCGCTATACCATCTATGATCTCAAAGACTGGATGCTGGGTGTGGAATACAACCACAAGCCTGACGCCTGGCTCAACGATATCGTCTTTGAATATCTGTATACCAAGTACCAGAGTGGACCTATCTACCACGACCATACCTCGGCCATCCCCGACCATATCGGTGGCCGCGACAACTTCTACAACCATGGATTCTATGCCGGCTACCAGCATTGGGGGCAGGTGATGGGTAATCCGCTGTATCGCTCGCCGATATACAACACAGACGGGTCGCTCGACATTGAGGACAACCGCTTCATCGCCTTCCACCTCGGTCTTGGCGGGCACCCCAACGACAGCTTCCGCTATCGTGTGCTCGCTACCTATCAGAAAGGGTGGGGGACCTATGCGCAGCCTTTTACGAAAGAACGGCATAATGTCAGCGTCCTTGCTGAGACTACCTATTCTTTCCATAGCCTGCGCCATAAGTTCTTGAACGGCTTGGATGTCAAGGCTGGATTTGGTGCCGACTTTGGTAGCATCCTCAATGGTAACAACTATGGTTTTCAATTCACAGTCTCGAAGACGGGGCTGCTAAAGTTTTAGACAATGATGAGACGCAATATATTTCTTTTCCTCTTTTCCCTCCTATCTATTTCTTTCCTTGCCGCTTGCTCTTTTGACACGGACAAAGTCAGTGGTGATGGCAATCTCGAAGGCTTCTGGCATCTGGAGCGTATCGAATATCTCTCCACCGATGCTGCGGGCGCTACTACGGTGAGCTCAGTGTCGGATCTCAGCAATCAGCTCATCTTCTGGTCTTTTCAGCAGAAGCTGTTGGAGTTGAGCGATAAGTCGGACGAAATCAGTACGGTGCTGTGCCGCTTTACTGCTAATGATGGCAATCTGACCATCGGCAATGTCTATATCCCTTCCTACGATACTGACTCTCTCTCTACTGATGTTAGTCTCCTGGCACCTTTTGGTATGGATCAACTGAACGAGACGTATTCCTACACCATCCATGGCAGTAAGCTGACGCTGACGGGCAGTGACCGGCGCCTGTATCTGAAACGGTTCTGAACGATAAGAAAATGATAAAAACAAAAATCCCTGTAGTCGAAAGACTACAGGGATTTTTCGGAGGGGTGGGAGGAGGGACTCGAACCCACGACATTCAGAACCACAATCTGACGCTCTAACCAACTGAACTACACCCACCGTGTTGTTTTGCTTTATATCTTAAAAGCGAGTGCAAAGGTACGGCTTTTATTTTAAACCGCAAAACAAATTCGGAACTTTTTTCAAAATTTCTTTATTTTGCAGGCTGAACCGGTGCTAAAGGAGCCTTCTGAGCGCCCTGAGCCGGAGCTTTAGCAGCGCCCTGAGCACCTTGTGCACCCTGCTGAGCAGGCTGACCAGCACCGAAGCCCTGTGTATTGGTAGGGTTGGTGGTCTGTGTCTCTGTGGCAGTCTTTTCGAGAACGCTCTCGTCGGTGACAGCTTGGGGGGCTGTGTAAGCACAGATAACGCTGAAGACAACCATGGCAGCGGCAAGGCCCCATGTAGCTTTCTCAATGAAGTCTGTCGTCTTACGCACGCCCATGATGGCATTGGTGGAAGAGAAATTGCTTGCAAGGCCACCACCTTTTGATTCCTGGATGAGGACGATGAAGATCATCAGCAGTGATGCCAGGCAAATCAGTACAATGAAAAGTGTGTACATTTTTCTTTACTATTTTTTATTTGTTATTTTTACTGTTCAGTATCAGTTTCTCTAAGAAACGGATTTGGTCTGCAAAGTAACTATTTTTTTTCGGATAATTCAAATTTAATCGCCTAATAATTTCCAAAGCCTTATCATAACGGCCTTGTCGGATGTATATTTTGGCTAAAGTCTGGGTGAAATACCCATCTTTGTCCGCTTTATCCTCGTCATTAGACTCTTCCTCGATATCGGGTGTGAACTCCGGTTCGTCTTTGAGTTTTATTTTACCGCCCTCGTTGTTGATAAAATTATCTATCAACTCCTGTCCTTTCATCTGCGGTGCATTCCTCTCTTCTTCCTCCTTCTCCTCCTCGCTCTCTGTAGCGAGAAGATAGGAGACGTAGTCGACGGCCGCATCAGCCGCAGTGGGCTTTCGCTTCTTCTTTTTCTCTGTTTCCTCTTTCTCGTCTTCCGGCAGCGAGTCCAGAAAGTTGTCGATGAGCGAGAGGGTGCGGTCTTCACCTTGCGGCTTGTTGGCTGATGCCTCCGGTTTGGTGTCGGTGAATGTCTCTCTGTTGCGTCTCTCCTCTTTGAGCTTATAGTGTCCGGCCTCGACGAGATTGAAGATGACGCGCCGGTCTGTGATGTATAGCGCTGCATTGCGCAGCTCGTCGTTGAAGGAAGGGTCGTGGAGAAGATAGAGATTTTGGAGGAGCAATAACCTCGCCGTCTGGAAATACGGATACAAAGCCACCAGACCGCGAAGCTCGTAGAGCGTTTCGTGGTCAAGTCTTTCAGGGTGTCTGATTAAATTTGCCAAATCCATATTTCTCTTTTTTATCAACTAATATCTATCACCTAACACCTATCACTTAACACCTATCACCTAAACACCTACCAGTTAGCCACTGTAGCGTTAAAGATCTGGTCTGTGAGATCCTTGCACATCAGCTGTACGAGTTCTTCCTGAACGGACGACAGATTCTGTGTTGTCTCGTAGGTTTGCGTGGCCGTAAACTGCTTCTCGAAATCTTCCTTATGATTCTTGGTGTTCGTAAATCTCACGTTGACCGTCATCGAGAGCTCTGTCTGTGTGGACGTACCATTGCTTGATACCGACTTGTTGCGCTGGTTGTATTGCGTTATCTCTCCTTGAATCACGAGGTCGCCATTCCTCTTGACCTGTTGCAGGTGCGTATGGTTGGCAAAGACATCCTTCAGCTCATTGTTGAACATTGGCCCCATCGGTCCCCAGACATAGCTGGAGCGGATAGGGAAGTCAGTTATCTGTATGGTCTTCGTCTTCGTATAGTCGATGCTGGCTCCATTGAAGCCATATTTGACGGCACACGACGTCATCATCGCCACCACAAGGGTAGCGATGAAGCATGTGAGTCTGTGTGTCAATGATAATTTATTTTTTATCGAGACCATATTGTTTGATTCTTCTGTAAAGGGTTCTGTCGGAGATGCCTAACTCTTGTGCGGCTTTCTTTCTGTTGCCGTCGTTCTTCTCCAGCGCTTTCTCCACCATCTGTCTGCCTAAGTCGTTGAGGTTGAGGCTCTCGGGCTCTTCATCGGCCTTGATCTCCTCGGCATCGGCCTCCTGCGCTGTCTGCTCGAAGGGCTGGGTGCCCTCACGACCTATCACGGTCGGCATCTGTGGCGTATTGCTCTCTATGAATCCCTTATTAAAAGATGTGGCTTGCCGTATCTCCCGGTCTTCGTCCATCTGCTTCCGCAAGTTGACCATATCTCTGCGTAAATCGGCGATATTCCCGCGCAGCTCATAGAGAATCTTATAGAGGATGTCTCGCTCACTCTCGTAGGAGTGCTTGCCGCTGCCGTTGTTGATGGTAGCGAGCTGCATGGAGTCAGGGTCGTCGGGGATGAACTTCTTCAAGGTCTCGGCATCTATCTCCCGCTTCTCTGAGAGCACAGACATCTGCTCGGTGATATTCTTCAGCTGTCTGACGTTTCCCGGCCATTTATAGTGCAGCATAAGCTGTTTGGCATCGTCGGTGAGGGTAATCTTCGGCAGCCGGTATTTCTCTGCCATCTGCATGGCGAAGAGTCTGAACAGCAGAATGATGTCCTCGCCTCTGTCACGCAATGGCGGCATCTGAATAGGGATGGTGTTGAGTCTGTAGTAGAGATCCTCACGGAAGCGTCCTTCTGAGATAGCCTTCCGCATGTTGACATTGGTGGCGGCAACGATACGCACGTCCGTCTTTCTAATTTCCTGTCCACCCACACGGATATATTCTCCTGTCTCTAAGACGCGCAGCAGCCTTGCCTGTGTTGCCATAGGCAGCTCGCCAACCTCATCTAAGAAAATGGTACCTTTGTTGGCCACGCCGAAATATCCGTCAGCTTCGCCCACGGCACCGGTGTAGGCACCTTTCTCATGGCCGAAGAGCTCGCTGTCGATGGTACCCTCAGGGATGGAGCCGCAGTTGATGGCGAAATATCGCTCGCGTCGGCGCGGGGAGTTGTCGTGGATGACACGTGGGATGATCTCCTTACCCACACCGCTCTCACCGACGATGAGGACACTCAGGTCGGTGGAAGCCACCTGTAGGGCAATGTCGAGGGCATGGTTTAATCCTTCGCTATTGCCTACTATATTATAGCGTTGCTTTATCTTTTGCAGTTCTGTAGTATTCATGGGCTGACAAAATTACATATTATTTTCGATATAGCTGCAATTTTGGCAGAATATTTTTACTTTTGTCCCTTCTTCCGCTCTATTTTTATGAGCAGGAGGCCTATTCCCGTCCACAGCAGCTCTCGGAGTCGTACGATGAGGGCTACGAAGATACCCGCTGAGGCGCTGATACCTAATGCTGTCGTCGACATCAGGAAGCCGCCCTCGCGGCCACCAAGCTGCAGGGGGATGAAAAAGAGTAGATTGGCGAAGAGACTCGTGAAAGCTAAGATGAGGATGCAGTTGATGTAGTTGACATGCGGCATGAGCACGAGGAGAATGAAGAGTATCTCCGTGGCAGAAGCGAAGCGGCAAGCCAGTTCGCAGAGCACTGCCCCGATGAAGTTGTGCGGATTCTGCTTATGCAAAGCGGCTATCTGCTTGTCGATGGTATCGAGCTGTTCACGATGTCTCTCCACGAAAGGCTGCGCCCATTTCTTCACGAGGGGGGTGTGTCGGAAGAGGTTCATGATGCGGTTGGCAAGTCCTTTCCGGTATCCGGACATGAAGAACCAAATGCCTAAGGAGCAGAAGATGCCGATGGCTACGAGCATGATGCCGAGCGCGAAGGTGACATGCTGTGTGAGAACAAAGATGATGGCGCTTAAGAGCCAGAACCAGAAATGGCTGAAGATATGGGTCATGGCATAGAGAATGACCGATGACGAGGCCCGCTCGGTGCCAATCTTCGGTGCCAGCTCCATGATGCGGTAGGGCTCGCCACCCATCAGACCGCCAGGGGTGGCGTAGTTGAGGGCGAAGCCGGAGACGGTGACCTTATAAAGCCATAGCAGGGAGACGGGGTGTTTGGCATTCACCTTGAGCTGGTTCTCGTCGTCAGCAGACTGTGAGCATACACCTTTTATAATAAGGTACCACGAGGTGGTGTTGAAGATGTATAGGAAAGCCCACAGGATGACTACGGCAAAGAACCAGTATCCTGCATGCTTGAGCCCCTGCCATACTTCGGTGAAGTTGAGTTGCGTCAGCATGATGCCGAGCACTACAAGACCGAAGATGAAGAAGGCATTTTGGTATTTCTTACTCATTACTGTTCTGCGTTAGGGGTGTTGTCGGTAGGATCAGCCTCCACAGGCGTCGTATTCTGAGCAGGCTTGTTCTCCTGCGCATTCTTCTCAGCCTTGTTATTCTTCTCAGCAGCTGGCTTACGGTGCTCTTTGATAGCATTCTCATGCTTCTTCGGGATAGAGAATCTCACCTTCTCGCTCTCATCCTTGCGCTCGTGGTAGAGTTTGGGCAGAGGATTGGCGTAGGGCTCGTCGAAGTTGTTGCGTGTGCGGAAACTGTCAATAGCCTGATAGATAGCGTATCTGAAGGCTTGTGCGTCGGCTTTGTTCTGTCCAGCGATATCATAGCGTGGCCCCATGTCCGTGGAGGTGCTTATCAGCGGCAGCCCACCGAGGTAGTGGATGTTGCAGTCGGGATCGAGGGCTTTGAAGGGTGCGACACCCTGGTCGTGATACATGGCTAAAACGCCGTCGAAGTCGGTGAAATAGCCGTTGCCGAAGAAAGTCTCCGCCTGATAGGGTCCGAAGACGCAGACACCAGCCTCGGAGAGTTGCTGAATGGCGGGGTCGATAGCTTCTTGCTCCTCCTTGCCGGGATGAGCGTCGGTATCGTTGGGGTTGAGGGCGAGGACAGCGATGCGCGGGCTCTCGATGCTGAAGTCGCGGCGCAGGGTGGTATAGAAAGCGGCGACCTTGCTGATGATATTCTCCTTGGTGATAGCGGCGGGGACATCTTTCAGGGCGATGTCATCGGTCACGAAGGCCAGCCGCAGCATGCCGTTGATAAGCAGGTCGATACCTTTCTTTCCGTCGCCGAGGCAGCTCTCGATGAACTTCTCATTACAAGGGAAGTCGAAGCCGTCGACATGCATATTGTTCTTGTCCACGGGGCCGGTGATGAGGACATCGAAGAGTCCGTCCTTATAGTCGGTGATAGCTCTGTCGATGCTCTTGATGGCTGCTCTGCTCGCTTCCTGTGAAAGCATGCCGAGGTCAATCTTTATCTCCTCGTCGAAGACCGGCAGCAGGTTGATGCGTCCGTCCTGGGCTTCGGCGGCTGTGTTGATGATGCTGAAAGCGTTGCCGTCAATACCTAAGGCGTCGCAGTGGTAGGCGGCAACCTTGGGGGAGCCATATATAATAGGTGTACACAGGTCGAGCATCATCGGATCCTCAAAAGCCTTGAAGATGAGTTCGTATCCTATGCCATTGGTGTCGCCGTGGGTGATAGCCACGCGTATTTTTCTACTGTCCATATTATTTCGTTGTATTTTTATTTAGTTTACTATTCTTTTTAGCCGTGTACAAGACTGCCTCAAGCTCTTTCACAGCATTGCGCTTCTTTTTCCCTGGAGCAAAGACAAAACCTTCGATGACAATGCTCTCCGAATGGTGGAAGCGAGGTGGGGTGTTGACGTCGAAAGCCAACGTGCGACTGACAAAGGGACCGCCCATGTCATCGCCCTCCATCTCCCACAGCCCCCGGTAGAGCATGATGGGAAGGGTTTTGTTGCGCTTGTCTTTCAGCCATCGTCTGCGGTCGTTGCTGTTTCTGAAGTCTATGTCAGACGAGACGGTGTTAGCCACTGTCCGCATGAACATGGCATCGGTCTCCCCTTTGATATTCTCTCCGAGGATGCTGTCGCGTGTTGCTATGAACTGCTGCGTCTCTTGGGAGATGTCGGCGGGTATTCTGCCGGATGAAGGCCCTTTCCCGCTGGCTTTATAGATGACGATATTCTTCATTGTCGTCGGCGAGCTGTTGCTCATCCAGAGAAAGTTCTTGCCTTTCTTATACGACGTCATCTCCATCGGAATCCAGAGGTCGAAGCCGAACATCTTCTTTACGAGGCGTTCCATCTTGATATTCCGCTTATTGCGGAGCAGAGAGATATTCTTTTTCAGCTCTGCACGTGAGAGAATGCGCAGCAGGGTGGGAGAGAGGCGGCTGATGCTGTCGCGGAGCATCTTCATGGAAGGCGTATGGATGTGTACCACCGTCTGAGGCTCTGCCCATACATTCTTCTCGTATTTTATCTTCGGCGAGGAATAGATGCCGGGGTTGACATCCACCATGATGATGTTGCGTGTCGCGCTTACGCCAGCGCCGAAGTGGTCGCGGTCTATGGTCGACACATCAAACATCGGCTCACTCTGTGGCAGCCCCGGAGCATCCTGACACAACACGCCCTGCACGATGCCATCACTGTCACCGACGACGAGAACCTCGTAGAGCTTGCCGCCGGAGGGCGGCAGCAGACTGTGGCGGTCGTCGCAAGCAGATAGCAGCGTGCCACACATGGCTATCAAGAAGAGACAGCGAAGCACTGTCTGTACTCGGCATCGGTGATGGTTATAGAACATTCGCCTCATATTGTTTGGCCTATGTTTATTTCTCGGTTTTGTTTTTCTTTGCCGTGCTCAGCAGTCCACATGCCGCGAAGATGTCCTCGCCACGGCTTGCCCGTATCGTGCAGTAGAATCCGTGAGCGGTGAGATAGTCGCGGAACGTCTCCATCGTCTCCTGGCTGGCGCCATGGAGCGGCACATTAGGTATCTGGTGGAAGCGGATGAGGTTGACATGGCAGTCGAGACCTTTGAGTAGATGGCAGATGGCCTGGGCGTGGCGCATGTCATCGTTGACACCGCCAAAGACGATGTATTCGAACGTCAGACGGCGCTGGTGGGCAAAGTCATAGTTGCGCAGCAGCTCCACGACATCCTTGATAGCCATACCTTTCTCCGCGGGCATGAGCTCCTCACGCTGTTCGTGGATAGGGGAGTGGAGGCTGATGGCCACCTGGCAGTCGCTCTCTTCAAGGAACCGCTTCAGCTTGTCCTTGATACCGACCGAGCTCACAGTGATGCGCTTCGGGCTCCAGGCCCAGCCGTAGGGTGCCGTAAGAATCTGTGTCGACTTCAGCACGTTGTCGAGGTTGTCCATGGGCTCGCCTTGTCCCATATAGACGATATTCGTCAGACTGTCAACCTCTGGAAGACTGTAGATCTGATTGAGGATGTCGGCCGTAGTGAGATAACCCTCGAAGCCTTGCTTACCCGTTTGGCAGAATAAGCAATTCATCTTGCACCCCACCTCGCAGGAGACGCAGAGTGTGGCATGGCCACCCTGCTCGGGGATGTAGACCGTCTCGACAAACTTGGCGCGCGCCGGTGCACTGCTATCAGCCGCACCAGCCATAGGCTTTATGGTGCGTACGGGGAAGAGGTATTTCACAGTTCCATCCTTCGACCGCTGCTCGTCAATGGGCGGCAGGCAGCCTATCTCATATTCCGCGGCTAACTTCTGACGGTTGGCCTTGGAAAGGTTAGTCATCTCATCAATGGACTTGACATGCCGCTCATACATCCACTTGGCCATCTGAGAGCCGGTAAAGGCTGGCATGCCCAAGCTGGTGGCGACGTCTTTCAGTTCATCGAGGGTGAGACCCAATAATATTTTCTTGTCCATATTGATGCAAAGTTACAAAGTTTTCCAATAAATATTGTGGTAAATGTCCTAAAATCGCTAACTTTGCACAGATAAATTGTCAACGACCCATTAATACTACGATGAAAACAGAATACAACGAGGAGCAAATTGTCAGCGTCGGCATTGTCAGCGGCGAGCGCATCAACTTCTCGCTCAATGGTCTTTTTGCCGTTAACGGCGAGGAGGCTACAGGCGTGCAGTGTGCTTTTCTTGACCATGGTATCATGCATTGGAATGGCAAGGCTTACACCGATTTGCGCTTTATTCCGATAGACGAAGCGTCGAGTTTCTCGTTGAAGGATGTTGTCATCGGCGTCAACTTCCATTGGGAGCGCAAAGAGACGCAGTCGTTTCTCGGCGCCCTTCATCTCAAGCCTGGCGTTGACGGCTTGCAGACGGACGGTATCAGCAGAATCTGGGCCATCAATGAGGTGCCGGTAGAGAAATACTTAGAGAGCGTTATCTCCAGTGAGATGAGTGCTACGTCCAATCTCCCGCTGCTCAAGGCGCATGCCGTCATCTCGCGCTCGTGGTTGCTTCGGCAGATGCAGTCTTCGACGGACGCCCATCAGCCAACGGAAATTATCACTGACGACAAAGTTACGGGCGTGAGACGATATATCAAATGGTATGACCATAGTGACCACACACTCTTCGATGTCTGTGCCGACGACCACTGTCAGCGCTACCAGGGTATCACCAAGGAGACGAGCCGGAATGTGGCAGAAGCCATCGCCTGCACACGTGGGCAGGTGCTGACCTATAAAGGCGAAATCTGCGACGCGCGTTTCTCCAAATGCTGTGGCGGAGCCATGGAGGAGTTTCAATATTGTTGGGAGAATGCACCCAAAGACTATCTGAAAGGCATCGGTGACACTGCTTCTGAGGTTATCCCCGACCTCACCAAGGAAGAGGAAGCAGAGAAATGGATTCTCTCGGCCCCGGAGAGCTTCTGCAACACCACCGACAAGCGTATCCTCGGACAAGTGCTGAACAACTATGACCAGGAGACCACGGATTTCTACCGCTGGCAGGTGGAATATTCTCAACAGACTGTCTCTGAACTCGTCAAGCGCAAGACGGGTGTCGACTACGGCGATATCCTCGACCTTATCCCGATGAAGCGGGGCAAGAGCGGACGCATCTGCGAGTTGAAGATTGTAGGGACGAAACTTACGATGATTATCGGCAAGGAGTTGGAAATCAGACGTGCGCTGTCGGAGAGCCATCTCTACAGCTCTGCTTTCGTCGTGCGGAAATCTGTTGACGGAGATGGTCGTCTCCACTTCCACATCTTTGGCGCCGGGTGGGGCCATGGCGTAGGACTCTGCCAGATAGGCGCTGCTGTCATGGGCGATAAAGGCTATGGCTATGATGAAATATTAAAACATTATTATCCCGGGGCAACGATAGAGAAAGTATGGTAATTAACAAGAACAACATAGAAAATTCGAAAAATCCGTGGTACTGGGTGCCGTCGTTGTCTTTCAGCGACGGACTGCCGTTGGTGGCTGTCATGGCTGTCTCTGTCATCCTCTATAAACAGTTGGGGCTGAGCAATACAGCCATCACCTTCTATACCTCTTGGATGTATCTCCCTTGGATATTGAAGCCGATATGGAGTCCGTTCATCGACTTGGTGAAGACCAAGCGCTGGTGGGTCCTCGCCATGGAGCTGCTGTTGGGTGCCGCCTTTGGTGGAGTGGCCTTCACCATTCCTACATCGTTCTGGCTTCAGGGCACCCTCTTCTTCTTTTGGGTGGTAGCCTTTACCGGTGCCTCACATTGTGTGGCTGCCGACGGCTTCTATCTCCTCGGTCTAAACGAGCATCAGCAAGCACTGTTCATGGGCATCCGCTCTCTTGCCGACCGCCTTGCCACCATCTTCGGTCAGGGTGTCCTCGTGATGATAGCCGGCAATTTACAGGTCATCTTCCGGGGCAGCATCAGCTATTCCTGGAGTCTGGCTTTCTATGGTGTGGCCGGACTCTTCATCGCGCTATGGCTGTGGCATGGTTATGCGCTGCCTTATCCTTTACCCGACAAGCAGCGGCCCTACGTCAGCGTCAGCTCGATATGGAAAGGATTTCTGCTCACTTTCCATACCTTCTTCAGTAAGAGGGGCATCGTGGCGGCGATGTTGTTCATCATGCTCTTCCGCTTTCCCGAGGCTCTGTTGAGTAAGGTGACCGCACTCTTCCTCATCGATGCGGGCCACAATGGTGGTCTTGGACTCTCCCCTCAGGAATATGGCTTTGTCCAGGGCACGGTCGGCATGATCGGAGTGGCATTGGGCAGTATCCTCGGTGGAGTGGTGGTGAGCCGTGGCGGCCTGCGGAAGTGGCTGTGGCCGATGGTCTGCGCCTATACACTGCCCGACATCGTCTATGTCTATCTCAGCTACGCATTGCCCGAGAGCTTGACGGTAGTGAACTGCTGCGTCTTTGCTGAGCAGTTCGGTTTTGGCTTCGGACTGACGGCCTACATGCTGTATCTCATCTATTACAACCGCGGGGAGTTCCGCACAAGTCATTATGCGCTGGCTTCGGCGCTGATGACGCTCTCACTGATGTTGCCCGGGCTTATTGCCGGCGGCTTGCAGGAGATGCTTGGCTACCGCCATTTCTTCATCTTCGTCCTGCTCTCTTGCGTTGTGACCTTTGCCGTGGCTGCCTTTGTCAAGATAGACAAAGACTATGGCATCGAATGAGACTTCTTTGGCATATGCCACGGACTTCGCTGACATATGCCACGGACTTCGCTGGCATATGCCACAGACTTCGCTGACATATGCCACAGACTTCGCTGGCATATGCCACGGACTTCGTTGGCATTCGCCGTGTCTTTTCCTGAATTCACTTGTCAGTTCTTGACTGGTTAAACTGTTTTACTT